>Ga0210405_10000519_pt1 | contig 50930 bp, 44 predicted proteins | sample IncBWH11MmetaG_FD_155492 | JGI IMG/M metagenome (GOLD analysis project Ga0210405, IMG submission 155492) | Forest soil microbial communities from Barre Woods Harvard Forest LTER site, Petersham, Massachusetts, United States - Inc-BW-H-11-M | ecosystem: Environmental > Terrestrial > Soil >...
GTGGGCGACCTCGTGATCCTTTCTCCGAGAGCCGGAAGCGGGAAATCCGCACATCCGGTTCGATGAGCGGGATGTGGAAACGGAAGCATGGTGAGGCTAGTGAGGCACCGGCGGCCGAAAGGGCCGGCAACCGATAGGCCGCACCTAAACCACCGCGCCACATCTCGACTCCACCGCGCGTTTTCGCGAATACGTAAAGGCAGGCACGGTGCTCTGCGCGCGTTCGATTAAGCCGTTTGAACGAGGCCGCCGGCACGGCGGACGCGGGCCCTATGCAAATTGAATGTAAGGAGGGGTTGGCGTCGGGATACCCCGCGACTGTCGAGCGGAGCACTGTAGATGGTTCGGTGCGTTGGGAACGTATTTTCTGCGAGCAAATGTGGCAAAGCGAGCCACTGAGGAAGCGGGAAGAACAGATTTGTTCTGCGATAAGCCGAACCACAACGGACCGTGGCGAAGCACGCAGAATTTTGTTGAGGGAAATTTTCTACGACCTAAGTTCAGGGCAAAAGATCGTTTTGAGCATTGCTGCTCATCTTGCGGCCTATCTGCAGAAGCGCTCGCTGGTAATTTTCGATGAACCCGAGGCGCATCTCCATCCCCCACTACTTGCGGCGGTGCTGAAGAGTTTGCGCATCGCCCTGGATATCCAAGATTCATATTGCATCTTAGCGACTCATTCTCCCGTGGCGCTGCAGGAAACGCCGGCGAGGTTTGTTCAAGTGTTGCGGAGATTTGGGGAGAGTAGGTCGGTAGTAAAGCCTGTGTCGGAGACGTTTGGAGAGAATATAGGAATCCTTACCAGAGACGCGTTCGACCTGAATAGTTCGGAAACGGACTATCACGGGGTCCTCGAAGGGTTGGCTGCGGATCTTACGATAGACGAAATCGAGAACCTATTCGGGTACCGGCTCGGGTTTCAAGCTCGCTCGTACATCATCTCAATCCAAAAGCAAAAATCGGAGTCAGATTCTTGATTCATGTCGAGGCTCCAGAAAGAAATCATCGAGCGGACTTTCGTGCACTTTCGAAGCGCCGGAGCGAAGCGGCGACGGAGTCGCTGGAGCTGATTTCTCGCCGCGTATTCAGCGCCTATGATAGGTACGCTGGTCGATCTCCAGATGCTTCGAAAATTCGACCGCTTCACGTCCCTCGGAGAATCCGAACTCTACTCAAATCGAACTATACATTGCTGAGAAATGGCGGAGGCACTTACGCTGACTTGCTGCAGATAACCGGAGGACGGTGTCCAATGTGTGGCTTCGGCGAGGCAGTACCCTCGAGCATTACTTGCCTCGAAGCGGCTACCCGGAATTCAGCGTATTCGCCTTGAATCTCATCCCAGCCTGCGCAAGGTGCAACCTGTTGAAAGGCGTGGCTATAGGTACCACACCAGCCACACAATACCTCCACGCTTTCTTTCATCAATTGCCGCGCTTCGCGCTTCTCGTCTGCAGCGTTGACATCCAGGCCGACGCGATAGGGGTGAGATACCGGCTGAGAGCGAGTCGTCCGATAGCTCGGGCTCTCTTAGCGCGAGCCACTTACCACTTTGAGCAGTTAGAGTTGGGCGATAGGTCTCGTCGTGAGAGTTTGACAGAACTCGGTGACCGCCGTTCAACGTTTGCCGAATACGCTGGACCGCAGAACAGATACGTGGAGCTTCGTCGCTATCTTCGACGCGAGGCGCGTGGATATCGGCGGGTCCTCGGGCCAAATCATTGGAAGACTTGCCTATATTCGGCTTTAGCTCGAATATCCGGGGTTCTCGCGCGGAGGGTTCCGAAACATATCGCCATGAGCGCTAGCAATGAAAGTCCGGGACCATAGCTTGTCTAGAATGAATAGCCGGCTTGCCATCCGTGCCACGTATTTTGGCCCCGAAGCCGACATTTGCTGCAAGCTGTGGATGAACCAGGTCAGAGTGAAAATCTCACGCCAGGAGAAAAGCGAGGGAGCTTTGAGGGAGCAATGAGAATTCCCGTGCATGCCCTCTCGCTCCTTTTCAATGACTTAGCCTTCCTCTGCGTTCTTCGTAAGTCATTGAAATTCCTACAGTTTTTGTTTTTGATCCCCTTCGCCCTTACCCATCATTTTCATTCACACGCAGGCGCCTATCCGACTCGGGACGCCCGAGGTGGAGCTGACTGCCTGGTGGGCACCATACCCAAAGCAGGGCGATAAGGTCTCCCACTGCGAGCGTCTAAACCTCTTAACCGAGTCCGTTCATTACAACCCGGTGAATAGAAGCAGCCTTGATCGCTGCAGGCGCAACGATTTTCCATTCTGAGTCACTATCTCAAGAACATCCTCTTGGGGGTTTTGTCATGTTGCCGAGCCCCATCGCCCTCATCGAACTACAACCGTCGGTGTGTCAACGGCTTCAGGATCTTCTCGGTCCCCGCATGCAGTTCCTGACGTGCGCCGCCGGCGAAATAGAACGGAGAGGACTCAGTAAGTGCACTCTCTTCGTTCTTGGCAGCATCGGCGAGGATCCTTGCACAACAATTTCGCTGATTCGCCGGTGCCGCGAGGTAGGGCCAGAGGCGCCGATCATTCTGATTGCCTGGGTGAGTTCGGAGAGCTTAGCTATCGCGGCGTTGCGCGAACATGTGTCGGAATACTTTCCTCCACCGGTGGATTTGGCGAGGGTCGCAAAGGCCATCTCCCTGCTAGCGGTGGCGCGCAGGACCCCTGAGGAACGGGAGCTTGAAGTTCCCTGTCCGGATCAAGGACCGCGTCCGATCATTGGTGAAAGCCTGATCATGAAGTCGCTGCGGACTTGGCTGCTGCGCGTGGCACAACGTGACTGCAACACATTGATTCTGGGAGAGACGGGCACGGGAAAGGACCTGATAGCCGAAGCCGTGCACGCCAACAGTCCGCGAAGAAAAAAGCCTTTTGTCTCTGTAAATTGTGCCGCAATTCCGGACATGCTTCTGGAAAGCGAACTCTTCGGCTATGAGCGCGGAGCGTTCACCGGCGCGAACTCGACGACCATCGGCAAAATTCAACAGGCTCACGAAGGCACTATCTTCTTTGATGAAATTGGAGAATTGACGCCCTCTGCGCAAGCCAAAGTGCTGCGAGTCATGGAGAGCAAGCAGATTCAGAGGCTCGGCGGCAAAGCGGGCATTCCCGTGAATGTGCGGATTGTCGCCGCGACCAACCAGGACCTGCCGCGCCTGGTTTCCGAACAGCGATTCCGCAAAGATCTCTATTTCCGGTTGAATGTCGCAAAGATTCAATTGCCTTCGCTTCGCGAGCGCCGCGACGACATCCAGCTCCTGCTCGAGCATTTTGTGCAAATGTACAATCGCCAGACTGGGGCTTGCGTCGAAGGCTTTACGAACGAAGCGATGGAGTGGCTAGTGGGCTACGACTGGCCGGGCAATGTGCGCGAATTGAAGAACTCCGTGGAATCCGTGTTCATCGATCCTCCGCATCCGCGCATCGACCTGTGTCACTTGTGCATGAGCAGCCACGGACTCCATCTGTTCGAAAGCTTCGCCGGAGAGCGAGATCGCTTGCTGGACGCGCTGAAGTCCACGCAGTGGAACAAGAGCCGCGCAGCGGAAAAACTCCAATGGTCGCGGATGAAAATCTACAGGAAGATGACCAAGTACAAGATCGACAATCAGGAAACAGGTTCGGAAATGCCCGTTTCTGCCACCGGTGCCCGTTTCGACGAACCAGCGGGTTCATAGCGCGGCAAAGGCAAGAGTTGTCCTTGTTTCACGATCGCAAGTGAACTCCGCTTTTCACCGCCCTCAGAATCCCCATCAATGGAACTCCCCGTGCTCTCATCCGCCCGGCGGAGACAACGACGAATGCTAGACGGAAAATACGCTAACTACTTTCAGATTGGCGAAAATGCGCTCGAATTCGTCATTGAGTTCGGACAACTTTACTCGGATGAGCCCGCGCCGCTGATTCACACCCGAATCATCACTAGTCCCGGTTACGCCGTACAACTGCTCAGCCTTCTTGAAGATGCACTGCGCCAGTACGAAGAGCAGTTCGGACCAATTCCACGCAGATAGGTGTGGACGTCGTATCCGCACTGTCACACCGAGACACTCGTGTAACACCTCTAGCGAACAGGGCTTGTGAAGGAACGTAACTGCTTGCAACAGAAACCCCATCCATCTCTTTTGCACCGCGCGTTGCGGTGTCACACCCGAACAAAATGCTCCAGCACACTCTCTTCAAAACATTCATTCTTCGCGTTTGTCGCCGTCCTTATTTTGGCAGTGCGGTTGCACAGGAGATGGACTCGATGGAAGAGGAGGCATATTCGCATGTCTCAGCCACTACGCTCGCAACCTTATAACGCTCCAGCGAAGCAGCCCGGAGGTCCGGAACCGCCAGATCCCGTGGAGCGTTTGAACGAGCTCAAGATCGAACTCACCCACCAGCAGACGAAACAAACTCATATCACACAGCAGGTGACCGATCTGCAGAATGACATCACCGACTTGACCACTTCGGTCGGCGATATGAGGAACATCCTCACGACGTATGGAGGCCAGGTCAAAGACTTGGAGAACCGTTTCCATATTCTCGAGCATTTCTACCATCAGAAGAAAACCATGGTCATGGCTGCGATTGGCGACAAGAAAGGACCAATCGACAAACTCATTTTCGAGTTCGACGAGGCTCTTGGTGAAATGGAGAGGTGCATCGACGAACTGGCCGAGAAAGTCAGGTGCGCGCAACAGGAATCCGATAGGGCTACCGCGGTTCAGGCCGAAAAGCAAAAGGAGTATGACGCGGTAAAGGCCTACAAAGACGACATTGGCACGCAGTTGACGAACCTGGAGTCTCTGCGCACGTTAATCACTGCGGCGGACGACGCCACCGATGCCGCGAGCATGTATTTCCTGGTGCTGGAGTTCCAGGAATTGCTCGAGTGCACCACCATTATTTCTCAACACCACCTGGCGATGGATCTCCGCCATCGGCTGGGTGAGCTAGAAGAAGCAAAGGAAAACGCGCGCGCGAAGAGTGCCGCGCTCAGTACGCTGCAAGCCGAACTCGCCAGCCAGCAGGCCGCGCTCGACGCAAAAGAAGCTGGCCGCCGCCAGCAGCTTTTGGCCGCCATCCAAGCGATGTATCCCGTACAGGCTCAACCAGATGCAGCTGCCGCGGCCGCTGGTGCCGGGGGACAAGCCGTCGCCGCTCCGGCTGCCGGTGCGCCCGTGCCAGGCCAGGCAAGATGAGCGACTACTCCATCGTTGCGGAGCTTGGGGACTCTTTGGTGGCGCTTCTCTTTTCGGAGCTAAACGCTGATCCGCAGATGAGGGCACTGATTGATTCAGAGGACCGCATCTCGCTCGAATCGCCCGCGGATCTGGAGAACAACAATTCCGTCCGCCTCTCGATTTATCTGTACCGCATCGTTGAGAACGCCTACTTGAAGAATCGTTTCCCGTTGGAAGGCCGCGGCGGCACGCAACGCAAGCCACCGCTCACTTTGGATCTCTACTATCTGATTACACCGCTGGTCGGCACGCCTCGCGAGCAGCAGATCGTTTTAGGCAAGACCATGCAGGTTCTCTACGACCGCGCCATTTTGGAGAGCCCGGACCTGGAGGGCTCACTGGGTCAAAGCGGCGAAGAGATTCGCCTGGTATTGAATCCTGTATCCCTCGAAGAGCTGACGCGTGTGTGGCAAGCGCTCGAAATTCCTTACCGGCTTTCGGTTTGCTACATCGCGCGAGTCGCGATCGTTGAGTCCGACCAGGAACGCTTCGTGGCGCCGGTCGTTTTCCAGCGGGCGCTTTACGGGACGATTCCGTCGAAGGGTTGAAATATGCCCAGCTTCAACATGACCTCGCCTGACGTCCGCGAGTTACAGCCTTGGCTGGTTCTGCAACTTCGAGATGCGTTTAGCGATTCCAACGTGCTGCAGGGCAACGTAAATGTTTCCGTCGGCAGCCGGTCGCCGCTTTTCCAGAAACAGCCTGAAGCCACGTTCGTCTTCGCGAAGAATCCCTTGAACGGCAAGTATACGGTGACTGTGAGTAGCGCGCCGGACGAACCCTACTATCTCCCGGTCTCGATTCCAGTCAACCTCCCATTTCCGTCCCGTGCGAACACGGACTGGCCGCAACCGTGGGTGGGATATCCGGATGTCACCCTGGCTGATCCTTCGCTCACCCTGGACGATCCGTCGCAGAACGCCGTGTACTTGGCGCAACGCGAACTTGCAGGACTGCAGCCTACGACTTCTTATCCATTCCCAGCCGGAGCGACTCTCGTTCGTGGACAGGTGACGGCTGCCGGGGCGCCGGTCAACGGCGCTTTTGTAACCGTCGCGTTGGTAGCCCAACCCGGCCAATATCCGGTCACGGTCCTTAATCCCGATGGCAGTTCATCGGCCGCTCAGATGCTCTCAGTCGTAAACACCCCAGTCATCGAGTCGCTGTCTCCGGCTGTGGTGATCGCCGGCAGCGCCGGATTCTCGCTGATCGTTCAAGGTACAGGCTTTCTTGACGGGGCCGTTGTTCGACTGGCCGGTGTGCCACTAGCGACCCGTTTCCTTAGCAGTGCCGTCTTGTGCGCGGACGTTCCGCGCGCGGCAGTCGCTAACGTTGGACCAATTTCCGTGGTTGTCGCGAACCCGGACGGAACCGTCTCGAACCAGCAAATGCTTACGGTAGCTGCCGCTCCCGCGCTCACGTCCATCAGTCCGACATCCGTCACCGCGGGCAGCGCCGCATTCACCATGAATCTGCAAGGAAGCGGTTTTGCGCCGAACGCCACCGTGCAGATTCAGGGGGCTCCGGTTCGAACGACATTCGTAGACTCCACGAAAGTCACTGCGCAAGTTCCCACGGCGCGCATAACTCTTGCCGGACAACGCAATGTGTTGGTTGCGAATCCGGGCCCACCTCAGCAAACGTCCAACGCGCAAGTACTCTCGGTCGTGAACGCGCCCGTAATTGCGAGCCTGCAGCCAGCTGCGGTGATTGCTGGCGGTCCCGCTTTCACACTCGCACTCACGGGCACTGGCTTTGTCGCAGCCTCCGTAGTGAATTTGAACGGTGCGGCACTCCCGACGACTTATGTTGGACCAAGCCAACTGACTGCGGCTGTTTCCGCGGCACAAATTGCAGGTGCCGGCGTTCTGAACCTCACCGTAACGAACCCAAACGGCTCCAATTCGGCAGCGCAGCCGCTGACGGTGACAGCTGGGCCGTCGATCACCTCCATCGATCCAGTTTCAGTCACGGCGGGTAGCACCGCATTTACGCTAGTGGTGCTTGGAAGTGGATTCGTTTCCGGCGCGGTTGTCGAACTCAATGGGACGCAACTCGCCACCACCTTCGTCAGTGGCACAGAGTTGCAAGCACATGTTCCGCGCAGCGGATACACCACCGACAGCGACGGCACTTTTGTGCTGCATTTTGATCAGCAAGAGTTCGACGCAATCACCGGTCGCCGTCAAATCGTAACTCTGCTGGTCACGCAACAAGGCAATCCCCAACAAAAATCGCAAGACGTTACGGTCATTAGGGGCGCCACTGTTTCCGTCGACATTGACATCACTTAAGGAGCGGTCATGCCTACTTACACATATCCGGGCGTATACATTCAGGAACTCAATACCGGGAACAAGCCGATTGAAGGAGTCTCTACGAGCATCGTCGGTTTCCTCGGCATCGCCGAGCGCGGCCCAGTGGCGGCGACTTTCCTCACCAGCTATGCCGATTTCGTTCGCATCTTTGGCTCTTATTTCCAAGACAGCACAGGCAAACAAGCCTATCTAGCCTATGCCGTCGAAGGGTTCTTCCTGAATGGCGGACAGCAGTGCTGGGTTGCGCGAGTTGTTTCCATTGATGCCGCCAACCCTGCCAAAGCCGCGTCGGTAAAGCAGGCAAACTTCCAAATCGCCGCTGCGGGACCGGGAGTCTACGGCGCACAAATCGGTTTTCAGATTGATCCGGCAAGTATTGCGCCCACAAACGCCGCTTGGTTCAAGTTGTCGGTGTTCTATTGGCCGACTGCGGTATTGGCTGCGGCCAAAGATGTTACCAAGGCTACGCAGACGGAAGTATTCGACAACTTGTCCACCAATCCGAACTCCAGCGCCTACTTCAAGGGCGTGGTCAACAGTGGTTCCAACCTCGTAACGGTGGACCAGCCCGCCGTAGGTAACGTGCCTGCAGCGGCCGTGGCGTTACTCGATGGTTCCGGAGGCGGCGCGGTCGGATCGGATGGAGCCGCGCTGGTTGTCAATGATTTCGCAGGGGCGATTGCGGACCCGGCGAATCTAACTGGCCTGGCGGCTCTCGGCGCGACCGACGATATCTCGATTCTGTGCTGTCCCGACGAAAACTCCCAGCCCAAGGGCCAGATTGCGCAGCTGCTGGAAGCGCAGTGCAGCAGTTTGATGGACCGTTTCGCGATACTCCAGTCCAGTTCGGCGGAAGGCAGACCTTCCGGTGTTGTTCCCACGGTGAACTCCAGACGCGGCTACGCCGCCTACTACTATCCGTGGCTCAGGGTCATCGATCCTACGACGAATGTCCCGACGCTCATACCTCCTGGCGGTCACCTCGCCGGAATTTACGCAAGAAGCGACCAGCAAGAGAATGTCGCCAAAGACCCTGCCAACGAGCCGATTGTGGGAATCGATTCGATCCAGTTTCCTATCGACAACAACACGCAAGGCATCCTCAATCCCATCGGCGTGAATTGCCTTCGGTTCTTCAAAGGACAAGGCAATCTCGTCTGGGGCGGCCGCACCACTTCTCCCGATCCCGATTGGAAATACATCGACGTTCGCCGCCTGTTCATTTATGTCGAGAAGTCCATTCAGCAAGGCACGCAGTGGGTTGTCTTCGAACCAAACGACACACCCACGTGGAACCGCGTCGTTCGCAGCGTGAGCGATTTCCTTTCGGGCCTGTGGAGGCAGGACATGCTTCAGGGTGCCACCAAGGAACAGGCCTATTTCGTTCGGTGCGACCGGACCACCATGACGCAGGCGGACATCGACAATGGGCGCCTGATCGCTCTGATCGGCATCGCTCCCGTGAAGCCTGCCGAATTCGTCATCTTCCAAATCGGACAGTGGACCGGTGGTTCGAGCGTTACGGAAACGTAGTCTTCTGTTTTTTTGTTCGAACGCAGTTTGAATTCGGGAAAGGAATCTGAGGAGCTCAGTATGGCGCAACGCAATGATCCTTACTCACAGTTCAATTTTCTGATCGAAATCGATGGTGTGGTCAAAGGAGGCTTCAGCGAATGCAGCGGCCTGACCACGGACACCAATGTCATCGATTACCGCGAAGGCAATGAAAAGCCGCTCACCGCCAGGCGCCTGCCCGGGCTGATGAAATACAACAACATTGTGCTGAAGCGCGGCTACACGTCGGATGTGTCGCTTTGGAAATGGCGCAAGCAGGTTATCGACGGAAAAACCAGCCGTACTAATGGCTCCATCGTGCTGCTCGATGAAGCGCGCAATCCGGCGCTCACCTGGAATTTTCGCGAAGGATGGCCGTGCAAGTGGGAGGGCCCTGCGCTAAACGGCAAGACCAGCGAAGTTGCCATTGAAACGCTCGAAATCTGTCACGAAGGGCTCGAACTCGCCTGACGGCAAACTTGTCACAAATGGAGATTTCGTCATTCCTACTTACGCTACTCCCGGCATCTACCAAGCGGCGGCACCTCCGCCAGCAGATCTTCGTCTGGTCCGCACGGACATCGCTGGATTCTTCGGCTTCACCGAGCGCGGCCCCGTCGTCAATCTCGACCCGAGCGTGAATATTGACGACAGGCTCAAAGCTGCGGTGAAGCTTACGTCCTGGAACGATTTTCGCAACATCTTCGGCGGATTTCTGGGAACCAGCTACCTTGCTTATGCAGTTCGTGGCTTTTTTGGCTGCGGCGGCACCACTTGTTATGTTGTGCGTGTTGGCACAGCGGCATCGCCTTCTACTAGCGCAGTGTTGCCGCTGCCAGCCGCGGTCACACCAAGACTTCTTACTTATATTGCCGCTGCCGTGGCGCCCGGTCAGAAGCAAATCAAATTGGAATCTTCCGCTGTTGTTTCGGTTGGCGACCTGATTGCCATCAGCGATCCGGATCGCGGCGAATGCTTGAGCGTTGCTGCGATTGACGACGACCAGACCATCACCGTTGAGCCTGCGCTTCTGTCGGGCCACTTGGTTGGCGACATGGTCTACGGCGTGGATGGCTCTTCTCTGCAAACCAGTGTCGCGGCCAACGCAGTCGATCTCCAAGTGGTGCAGGCCGCCAATTTCAAAAAGCAAGACCTCGTCATTATCGAAGGTGGCGGGGTTAGTGAAGTCCGTGTGGCGGTAGCCGATCCTGCGGGCTCCACCATTCACCTGTCGCGCGGCCTGCAATTCGCTTATGCGTCTGGTTCGATCATTCGAAAGTATTCAACAGCATTTGTGCTCAGCGCGTACTACGCGGGTGCATGGGGCAACCGCATACGGCTGGAGATTACGCCGCTTGATCCAGGGAATGCTGTAACGCATTTTTCACTTCGCCTGACCGTAGACCAGGGTAAGGATCCCTCGCAGCCCCTGGAGGAAGAATTTTATCCGCTGCTTTCCCTGGACCCGAACGATCCTCCAAGTTCTTACATTTTTGCGGTCCTCAGCAATTCACAAATCGTAACGGTAGCCGCTCCGTCCGCTTCTCCGCCTCCAACAACTTTGCTGGTTGGCCTTGGTCCGCTCGCGAACAACGTGGCGCAGCTGCAGGGGGGCGACGATGGTACAGAGGCTGGCTCCGTAACCACGCAAGATTTCAAGAACGCGCTCGACCTCCTTGGCCTTGTGGACGAAGTCGCAATCCTTTGCTGCCCCGATGCCGTTGGTCCGCCGCCGCAGCCTCCGAACAGTCCTCTGCCCACCCCAGAGCCGCCGCCGTCTCCTTGCCCCGGTATGCTTTCGCCGTCCGCGCCCGCGGCTCGCCCAGCCCCATCGGCCCCTTCACCACGCTGGCCAACTCAAGACATCCAGAACCTGATGATCGCGCAGTGTGCCGAGAAGCAATATCGCGTGGCTGTCTTGGACACACCTCCTGCTCCGGGAGTTTCGTTTAGCGGCGACCAAGTCACGTCGCTGCAGCCGTCCGGTGCGCTGAGTTGGCTTCAGAGTCAAACCTTTAATTCGCAATGGACGAAATTTGCGGCGGTCTACTATCCCTGGCTTCGCGTTCCAGACGAGATGGAGTTTCATGGGCCGTCGCGCACCGTGCCGCCTAGCGGCCACATTGCCGGCGCCTATGCGAGCAACGACAACCAGTTCGGTGTCCAGAAGCCGCCGGCGAATATAGAGCTCGATTTCGTAACCGACGTGGATCTCGCAGTGACCGATCCGCAGCAAGGTTTCCTCAATAGCGCGGGTATTAATGCAATTCGCGCGTTTCCCGGACGTGGCATCCGCGTCTGGGGTGCTCGTTCTATTTCCAACGATCCCATCTGGCGTTTCATTCACACGCGCCGCCTACTTTCTATGATTGAAGACTCCGTAGAAAAAGCAAGCCAATGGCTCGTCTTCCAGACGAATAACGCCGATCTGCGCCGGATGGTCACGCATTCCCTGAATGTCTTTCTGAATTCCATCTGGCTCACAGGCGGACTCCAAGGAGATGTTCCAACGCAAGGCTATTTCGTGAAATGCGACGACACCAACAATCCGCAGGCGTCCATCGACGCTGGGCGGCTCGTCTGCCAGGTCGGAGTAGCCATAGCGGCTCCGATGGAATTCATCGTCTTTGAGATCAGCCGCTCTGTCGAAGGCGCGCAGATCGTGGAGGCTTAGCGGCATGGGCGCTCTCAGAATCGATCCGCTTGGCGTTTACAACTTTTACCTGACGCTGCTCGATTCGCAAGCGACGCTCGGAACGCTCATCTCCGTAGCGGTCAACTATTTCGTGGCTGGTTTCTCCGAGTGCTCCGGAATCGAAGCCAATTTTGAGGTCATAGAAATCAAAGAGGGTGGCCTCAATACGCACACCTGGAAGTTCCCCGGCCGTGCTTCGCAGTCCAACATCACTCTGAAACACGGAGCCATTTTTGCTTTCGACGATCTCTGGGATTGGCACTATGCGTGGGTACAAGGCCAGGGAAAGCGCAAGGACGGCCTAATCGTTCTGAATGATTCGTCCGGCCAGCCCGCCAAAATCTGGAAATTCAAGCGCGGCATTCCCATGAAATGGACCGGAGCATCGCTGAACGCCACGCAAAGCAATGTTGCGATAGAGGCCTTGGAAATTGCTCACGAAGGATTGGAGATGGAGCTGGGTGCGTAAGCGCCCGAGGTGAGTTTATGCCGGACATGCCCGGACAAGTCGAAGTCAATCACGTGCACACGGAGATCATCGTCACCGAAGGCGTGGGCCCGCTAAGCAGAGCGGACGTCCAGCATCTCGTTTCGCTCGTGCTGCAACACTTGCGTCACGAACAAGACATGAATGAGCAGCGAGCCAAAGACACGGCCATTCAGGGCCAGGTGTATCCGCCGCAGGAGCGTTAAACAGATGCCTTTCGCCAGACTCACCATTTTTCCCGAAGACGGCTCCACACCAATTGCGGCCGCCTATAACCCGGAAAAATATTCCGTCAACAAGGGTGTGCAATACGCGGAGATCGGCATCCCCGGCCTCGACGAACCCGTTTTGCAATTCATTCGCGGACAAAACGAAAAAGTGACGCTCGATCTTTTTTTCGACAGCACGGAACAAGGAATGACGGGCACGGTGACGGATGTGCGCACGCGGACCACTCCCGTATACAACCTTCTGAAAGTGAACACTACAACTCACGCCCCGCTCCGCTTCACCATCAATTGGGGAACTGGGAAGTCGCTCTTCGGCCAAGGTTCGAGCTCCTCGCTGTGCGTCCTTGAAAGCATGTCCGAGGAATTTTCGCTCTTTGCGCCTACCGGCGAACCACTGCGCGCAAAACTGACAGTTACGATTCGGATGGCTTCCACTGTCAAATTGCAGTTTCAGAATACCCCGCGACACTCTCCGGATCGGACCACGCTCGTCACCGTTGTGCGCGGCCAGCGCATCACCGATATCGCGTACCAGCAATATGGCGACGCCGCGCAGTGGCGTCCGATCGCCGACGCCAGCCAGCTTGCCAATCCTCGTTTTCTGGATCCTGGCACGATCCTCAAGGTTCCAGGTCTACCAGTGCTGACAAGCCCAGGAGGTAGCCAATAAATGTGCGCTGCTCCCGCGGGTTTGCAACCTGGCACACCTCCTCAGGACCTTCAAAGCCTGGACGATTTTTACGTCCCGGCCTATCGCATTCGAATTAAGGAGCAAGACCAGCCACCCCTCGAGCAGGACATCCAAAGCGTGACTTACCGTGACAGCCTCACCGATGTCGACTCCGTGGAACTCGTGGTGAACAACTGGGATCCCGGTGATCCGGTTCCGCGCCAGGCCGTGCAAGGAACCTTTCGCTACAGTAACAGCCATGTCTTCGATCCTTGGCAAGATATCGACGTTTGGATGGGGTACTACCGCAATGGCGCCGACAATCTCGTGCAGATGATGACTGGCGAAATTGTCACCATGGCGCCGAACTTCCCTGCTTCCGGAGGTTCAACGCTCACCGTCCGTGCACTGAACCTGCTGCATCAATTCCGTATTCAACAGAAGACGCTGCACTTCAAGGATATGACCGACTCGCAAATCGCAAAAAAGATCGTGGACGACATCAACGCGGACGTGAAAAAGAAACTTCCTAACGTCACGCTGCAAATGTTGCAATCCGAGGTCGACGACAACATAAAGAAAAACAAAGAGAAAAAGAATCCGTATCTGGAGATGCACAACCAGTATCCGATCGTCTTCCTGATGCAGCGCGCCCGTGACACCGGGTACGACATTTCCATCGAGGATGAGACCGACAAATCCACCAAGAAGCGAACGGTCACCTTTCACTACCGGTCCAGTTCCGCGGTGCTTCGCCCAGCTTACGTCCTCGAATGGGGCAAATCGCTGATCAGCTTTCAGCCCACTCTACAAACAGCCCGGCAGGTCAATTCTGTCACCGTCACTGGCTGGAATGTGAAAACCAAACAGCCGATCACCCAGACCGTCACTCGCGCCGATCTCGTGAAAAGTGGCGAAAGCCTGGTAGCTCCAGAAGACTTGGGCGTCAAAGAGAATGATCTCGCACAAAAGCTCGAAATCACCGTCGATCGCGGCTTCAAAGATCCCGACGAGGCGAAAAAGGTGGCCCTGAAAACACTTCGCCAGCTAGCGCAGGGCCTTGTTGTAGCCAAGGGAAAAACCATAGGTCTTCCAGACCTGCGCGCCGGGAGCAAAGTCAACATTTACATGTACCCGCTGGACAAGATGCCTCCTGCGACGGATCGCTTTTCCGGCACATACAGCGTTACTTCCACAACGCACACGCTGAACGAGAGCGGATACACAACGGAATTCGCCGCGCGCATGGAAGCACGCATCAGCACCTAAGGAGATTTGGAGATGGCAATCGTCAACGGTGTGGTAGTAGCAACAGTAACTGCGGTCGACGTGGGCACCGTCAAGCTCAATTTTCCCTGGCTGACTCCCGATCATGAGACCGATTGGGTGCGCATCGCCACATTGATGAGCGGCAACAATGCGGGCTCCTTCATGATGCCCGACGTCAACGACGAAGTGCTCGTTGCGTTCGAACATGGCGACACACGATTCCCATACGTCGTCGGCTTCACCTGGAATGGAGTGGATTTGCCGCCGGGTACGAATGTGCGCGACCGCAAAATCATGTCGAAGCGCGGCCACATGCTGCGCTTCCTCGATTCCAGCACCGACTCGGGCACCGCCGGCGCACTGGTCATCGAGGATGCCAGCGGGAATCGCATCACCATGTCCGATGGAAAGATCGTGGTGCAAGGAAAATTCATGCTCGAGATCGAAGCGCCGGCAATTTATCTGCAAGGCCCGGACCTAAATCCGGGAGGAGACGGCCCTCCGCAGAAAGCGTGGAAGCGAAGAGTTTTGCCGAACAACAACGCGATTTGAGTTGAATCGTTCGGAGCGAACGAATGCCAAACATCGATATCCCGATTCCGCCGGACCTGAAGAAAGCTTTTCAGTTTCCACCGTGTTCGCAGGTGCAGATCAAGCCGCCGTCGCCGCTCAAGATTAATCTACCGACGGGCGGCACGCTTACTGCGTTTTCGGATTTGTCCAAAGGCATCCCCAGCGACTGCTCGCTGACGTTCAGCCTGCTCGTGCAGATTGCTCCTTTCTTGGCGAGCACGGAATGCCTGCTGAAAGTTTTGGGGCTGATTGGGCCGCTGGTGGAGGTAATCAAGGCGATCCCCGATCCAATTAAATTGGCGGGCACGGTTCCGAAGTTCTTAAAGGCTGCGGAAGCGGTAATGCCCTGCGTTGCAGTCGTTACAGGCCTCGGGATCATCCCCTTCGTTAAGGACCTTCTTTGTCTGATCATCAGAGCCCTGAAGTGCTTCACCGGTCAGTTGCAGAGTCTTCTCGGGATCATGAGCGGCCTAAGCCTGCAGCTCTCTGTTGCGCAGGCTTCCGGCAATTCTGACTTGGTTAGCGCCATTCAATGCGAGCAGAACAATGCTTCGGCCCTGGCATCCAATCTCACCGCATCGATCGAACCGATCGGAGTAATTCTTGAACTTGCGGGCACGCTTTTCGGCATCGTGGGCATGAAGCCGATCACTTTGCCGTCAGTGGGCTCGCAAACCGATGTCGCGTCTCTCAGCACCATTCTTCAAACCATTCAGGGCGTCATCGGCACGCTGCAAATCGCGGTGGACGCCCTGGGAGGATGCGACTCGTGAACGGCAGCAACAACATCATTGGGCAGGGCTGGGCGTTTCCCATCAGGATCAACGCCAAGGGAAGGCTCGATTGGTCCACGGGACCAGACCGCCTTCAAGCGGCTATCTGGATCATTCTTTCCACTTCACTCGGTGAGCGCCTAATGCTTCCGGACTTTGGGGCCGGCATCAAGGACTACGTGTTCGAATCCAACAGTGCCCTGATCCGCGCTCAGCTTGAGAGCGCCATCACCAAGGCGCTCACGCAATGGGAGCCGCGGATTCAACTCACTTCGGTTCTAGCCACGCAGTCTCCGGATCAGGAAAGTCTCGTGCTCGTCAATATCAGCTACCAGATCCGCGACACCAATGAACTCTACAACATGGTGTATCCGTTCTTCCTGCAGGAAGGATCGCTCTGATGCCGCTACAGGTCACCAACCTCGACGATCTTACGTTCGATAGTTTGAAGGTAGAACTTCGCCGCCGTATTCCTGCGTACACGCCAGAGTGGACCGACTTCAACGAAAGCGATCCCGGCATAGCGCTGATCGAATTGTTTGCCTGGCTCGCGGATATTCTCGTCTATCGCATCAACAAGATTCCCGACAACGCCTACATCAAATTTCTACAACTGCTCAGCATTCAGCTCAACCTGCCTGTCCCCGCCGGAGCTTATCTAACGTTCGCGCTGGTTTCCAAGGATCTTCCCAATGCGGTGCCGGTCCCCGGAGGCACGCAGGTAGGCTTATCGAGTTCCTCCTCGACGCCAGTGATTTTTGAAACTACGGACAATCTGTACGCTTGCGGCGCAAGTTTGGCGGCGGTGCAAACCTTCGACGGCGCGCGTTACTCGGTGATAACGAACTTCAATCCTACGGACGGCAGTTCTTGGTATCCCTTCAGCAAGGCTCCTCAAGCAGGAGCTGCAGTCTATCTTGGCTTCGATCGCGCGTTTCCATCTCTGGGCGGATTCCAGTTTCCGCTCACAATTCTTCTCAGCACTCCGGCCGTGACTGGATCGGCGCAAGGCGCGGCTGTGCCGAATCTCTCCGGCTCCAACCCTCCGATTCTTGGCATCTTGGAGTACTCGACGGCATCCGGCTGGTCGCCGATCACTGTCGTGAGTGACGGAACGGCTGCGCTTACGCAATCCGGCGTGATTCAGTTCACAGCGCCGTCCGATTGGGCGGCTGTTCAGTATGGCGCTCTCCGCAAGAGTTCAGACCCGGCGTTCTTCTGGATGCGCTACCGTATTGAGCAACTCCTCGGTCCCGGCTACCAGTCACCGCCGCAAATTACAAACGTGCTCTGCAACACCATCAGCGCGCGTAACGTCGTTACGGTGCAAGGCGAGCTTCTCGGCGCCAGCAATGGGTTGCCCAATCAAACCTTTCAGCTCAGCAACTTCCCCGTGATTCCTATTCCGGCCAATGTCGCCGGCATAGTCGAAGTCGACGAGGGCGACGGCAACGGCTTCACGCTGTGGACCCAGGTCACCGATTTCGCGGGCTACGATCGCAACAGTAAGGTCTATACGCTGGACTATTCCACCGGAACCGTCACTTTCGGCGACGGTGTGGCTGGCGCGATTCCTCACTTTCTCTCCTCCGACGGTTCCAACCTCGAGCCGGCGGATGTGCCGAACGTCCGCGTCACGCAGTATCAGTGGGGCGGAGGCGCGGCAGGCAACGCCGGAGCCAACAGCATCACCTCGCTGATCGACTCAGTACCGTTTGTAGCCAGCGTCACCAACATGCTGCCCTCCTCCGGTGGCGCAGATGAGGAGACGCTTTCCGATGCCGAGGACCGCGCTCCGGAACAGATTCGAACCTTATCTCGCGCGGTAACGCCTGAAGACTTTGTGGCTCTGGCGCTGCGCACCCCCGGCGGCCACATCAAGCGCGCCACGGCGATTCCGCTGCAACGACCCATCACGCAAGTCATTCGCGCGGCTGACGGCTCCGTGGTTCTTCCACCGCCCGCCCCCGGCGTGGTCACCGTGCTGGTAGTTCCAGATGGGCCCGATCCGCAACAGCCCATCGCCAGTGACCAAACGCTCGCTTCTGTCGCGCAGTGCCTGGACAAGTTCCGGCTGGTCACGTGTGAACTCTACGTATCCAGACCGATCTACCGCCGCGTGGAAATTCAGGCGCGCGTGATCGTGCAGCCCAGTGCCAATTCCGGTGAAGTGCAAACCGCGATCGAGACAGCACTATTGAACTTCTACAATCCTCTAATCGGCGGCCAGCCTCCGCCAGTCCCTCCAGGAGCAACTAGCGCCTCGACACCTCCGCCACAGGGGACAGGCTGGCCTTTTGGAGGGACCATTTTTGTTTCTGAGGCTTACCGGCAGATCCTTCAGGTGCCTGGGGTCCAGTACATCCAGGGCACCATACAAATCTATCTCGACGGCACACTTCAACCGAAAGACCAGGACATTTCTCTTCAACCTTTCGAATTGGTTTATTCCACCAATCACACGCTGGATGTGAGTTATCCAACATGATGGCAACGCGCGACAAATATTGGCTGCTCGATTCCGTCGCCGGATGGCAACTAGCCTCCAGCACAGGAATCCAGCTGACTGTCGGCGAAGGCGACATCACGCTGGACTCGTTGCCGGGTAACGCCGAGTTCTTAGGTTCAGCGCTTGCCAGCAACCTCAAATGCCCCGTCGCTCTGGCTGCGGATGCAAAGGGCCGCGTCTTTGTTCTGGATAGCTCCAACTGCCGCATTTCGATATTGGATCTGAGTACCCAGCGCGTGGAAATAATTTCCGCGATTGGCGGGCCGGGAACGTCCTTGCGTCATCTTCACTTCCCCCGTGCGCTGACCGTACTCCCATCCGGTTCGGTAGCGATTGCGGACACTGGCAATCGCCGCGTGCAACTTTTCTCGGCTGCACCGTTTGTGCTGCTCCATGTCTGGGGCGCTCCAGAAGACATGAAGCCTTGCGCAGTGGCCAGCGACCACTGCGGCATCGTGTATATCGCTGATCATGTCAAGCGCGCGATTCTGCGTATTCGTGCGACTGGGGAATGGCTCGAACCGATCGGAGCCGGTGTCCTACAAGAGCCCGTTGCTGTTGCTGCCGGTCCGCAGCAAGAAGTGGCCGTGGTCGACGGTCGTGGCGCCAACGCTACCATAGTCATTTTCCCGGCGAATTCCGAGCAGCACATTCGCCTCTCTCTTGCCAAATCACCGCTGAGTTTGAGCTTCGACGATTCCGGCAATCTTTACGTCGGCACGGCCAACGCTCTCATCTCGAAACTGGAGCCAGATTCCTCGGCTCCGCACGGATGGTCCCTCGGAGGCGACGGCGTCAGCGATTCCGATGGTGGAGTCACGAGCGTTGCTTGGACCAAAACGCACGGACTGCTTGCAATTCTCACCAACACGACTCCTAACAGCGCTGGAATCATCGAGCCACCCAAGCTATTCTCCATGGATCCCACAGCAGCCTTTCGCCTCACAGGGTCCTTCCTGACGAAGCCGCTCGACAGCAACATCGAAACTTGCCCGTGGCATCGCGCGCAGATTTGCGGCACCGTCCCTGCAAACTCCAGCCTATTCGTCGAAAGCTCTACCAGCGAATCAACAACATCCGGTTGGACCCCTTACGTTCCTTGCGGCACGCTCACAGGCAACAATCCCGACTGTCTCATCCAAAGCGTCGCTGGGCGCTATTTGCAATTGCGTCTTGCCCTGTATTCCGACGGAACGGTTTCGCCGCGGCTCCATTCCCTGAGTATTCATTTCCCGCGCCAGAGCTACCTCCAGTATCTGCCCGCGATCTTTCAGGATGACCCACAGAGCCGTTCTTTCCTTGACCGTTTTCTTTCCGTCTTTCAGACCACGTTCGACGGCTTGGACAACAAGCTCGACAACCTTTGGCAAATCTTCGATCCGCTGGTGACACCCGATACGTTCCTGCCGTGGCTTGCGGCATGGATTGCCTTTCCGCTAGACCCCACAGCATCCCCAGCCGTGCAGCGGCAACTGCTCAAAAATGCGTTCGCCGCATACACCGCTCGCGGCACCGTCGCCGGGCTGCAAAAAATGATTCAGGACTGGACCAGCGTGCAAAACATCCGCATCCTCGAGCATTTCCGCTTGAGGAATTGGACTTTCCTGCCGTTCTCCAGCGGGCTGAACGAGGGGAACCGCTTGTGGAGTCGCAATTTTTATGCACGCCTGCAGGTTGGCGTGAACTCGCAGATTGGCGCATTCCGTCTGCCCAACTCTCCGCAACCTGCTGCCGACCCCTACGACTGGGGCGCCAATCAATTCAGCGTTCTGTTCCCGGCAAATCCCTACACGGTTTCGGATACGTCCGCCGAAATTCAAAAAATTCTGAATCGGGAGAAGCCCGCGTACACAGAATCGTTTCTTTGCCCCATTTATCCGCGTCTTCGAGTCGGCGTTCAGGCAACGCTCGGAATCGACGCTTATGTCGGCGAGGTGAAGGAAATGATTCTCGGCAGGCTAGCCACGCTGAACTATGACTCTGTGCTCGCCACTTCGCAGACAGCGCGGGACACCCAGAGTCTCGGACTTAGCCGGTATCCCCGTCTGGGTGCCGACGCAAGGGTTCTCTGAAGGAGCGAGGTATGCAAACCGACAACAAAAGCAGTTCGAACGTCGCTACCGCGGGAGCGACGCACTCCAACGGCGTCTCGACTTGCGCTCCTTGCGATATTCCCGGCTTTTGCCGCAGCTATTTTTACACCGGCAAGCTATTGACCGAGGGCGACCTCAATCGCGATCAGCGCTACCTTATCGACAAGCTGCGTCTGCACGACATCGCTCTTCACGGCTGGGGCGTGGTCTGCGGACTCATGGTTCGCCCGCACCCCGAGTGCCCGGACCGCTTCATCGTTACCCCCGGACTGGCCATCGACGATTGCGGCCGGGAAATCCGGCTGGTCAAAGAGTGTGTGACGTTGTTCCCCAAGCCCGTTAAGCCTCCCGTCGACCCTTGCCCGCCGGAACCATGCGATGACGATGAAGAGGACGAACACCGTCACCACCATGAGGATCACCATGAGCATCATCACGATCATGACCACGAGCATCACCATGCGCAGACCTACTACGTTTGTATTCGCTACAACGAGTGCCAGGAAGATTTCATGCCCGTCGTTTTTGACGATTGCTGCGGCAGCACCAAGCAGCCGAATCGCGTCTGCGAATGCGCCACCGTGGAGCTCCTCCTCGAACCGCCGGAATGCCTGAAGGAGATTCACGAGCGCTGCGGCTGTCATCAGGAAAATTGCCACAAGATGTGGGAGCACTTTCCGGAGCACTGTCCCCCGACCGGACGGGTTTGCTGCGTGCCGCTCGCCATTATTCGCGAATACGTCTACTGCGAGCCCCTTCATGAGCACATGATCGACAATTCGATTCGTCCAGTGCTCCACAGCACCGAGCGGCTTGCGCAACTGATTCACTGCGTCATCGACAAGCTGCCGCATCTCGAACGCCGCCTCACGCACATCACGCACTACAACTGGGACCATGATGGCGAATATGCTCCCGGCGAGTTTCTGCGTGAGTTCGTGGGCACACCTGAAAACCCGCGAGGGCTGGAAATTGAATTTGACAGCCGCGTCCAGCCTAAAGGGCTAAACAACCGTACCTTCCAGGCAGCCATCGTGCGGGAACCCCACGGTCCGCATGAACCTCGCCAATTGCAAATCGCGCCGGCGCGCGTCGTGCGCAGTGAAGATGGCCTTCGTTGCACCCTGCAGATCGATCATGAATTCGCGCGCAATCATCTCCATGAGCACAGCTTTGACCTCTACATCTCCCTGCGTTGCGACAAGGTCATCGATGAGCGCGGCCTCGCCGTCGACGGCGACCTGCTGGCAGCGCGTCTGGAAGATCAAGATCGCGATTACGTGATCAAAAATCCTACGGGCAATGGCATCCCGGGCGGCCTTTTTGAAAGCTGGATTCGTGTCCGCAGGGACCGGTAACTGGCTAAGGGAAACGGAGAACATCATGGCGTACGCACAAACACCAAAATCGTCGAAGTCCAACCAAAGTTCATCTACCTCAACGTCCAGTTCTTCCGCCGCCCCTGTCTCGACCAGTCCGTGCGGTTGTGGATGTGGAGGCGGATGCGGATGCGGAGGCCATACGCACTCTGACGGGTGCTGCAAACTCACGTGCTTCGAGCGTCCCGCCTACTTCTGCGGCCAGTTGCTTTCGGACGCGGACTTGACCCTGCAGGAAACCTACTTCCGCGAAAAAAACAAGCTGTACCACCGTACGCTGGACGGCTTCGGCGTCGTTTGCGGCTTGCGCATGAAATGCGACTGCCATTGCAAAGGGCACATCACTATCGGTGACGGCTTCGCTATCGATTGTTGCGGAAACGATCTCGTGGTCTGCCAGCCCAGCAGCTTCGACGTGATTGGCGCGCTTCGCAAGAAGAAATGGCTCATCGAGCCTCCGGAGGGTTGTTGCGAAGAAAAAGAACATCGCGAGCGCGAACGCGATTGCTGCACGCGCCAATGTTTTTACATAGGAATCTGCTATTCCGAAGAACCCATCGACTACGTCACTCCGTACACCACCGAGTGTTCTCCAGGTCCGGGACCCTGCCAGCCCACTCGCGTACGCGAAGGTGTGCGCTTCGAGGTCTACGACGAACTCCCGGCTCGTCCAGATCCGTGCGTGGAAATCGAAAAACGCATTGAACGTTGCTTCCGAGTCTTCCGCGAGGGGCAGTTTGCCAAAGGGCTCCAACGTCTCGCGCCTTGTATCCTGGAGGTTTTGTGCCTGGATCAGCACGAAGGCGGGCAAGACAAGCAAAAAGAAGACACGAAGAAGAAATCTGACGAATACGTCGAATGCAGCGACGAACTGCGCCGCAATCCACACCGCCTCTTCGAAGAACTTCGCGCGCTATTTCTCCATCAGCTGCGCATCTGCGCCGATCAATACAATTGCGATCTCGAATACGAAGTGTGCAAGCTCTGCGCCCCGTGCAAAGAATTCGAACGGGAAGGCCCCGCGGCGCTGGAATGCTTTACCAAGCTGCTTGAGCTGATACAGCGTTATGTTTTCGGTTGCGTCCTCGCTGAATTTGCGTTCTTGTGCCCGGAGCCCCCGGAGCCGTGTTGCGTGCTGATCGGCGCTGTCGAAGTCGAAAATGGCCGCCTCAAGCGCGTCATCAACTATCCTCGCTGGTATCTCTGGAGTTTCGCCAACTTCTTCGAAGTGTTGATCTACACACTGGCCAACGAAGCTGCGTGCGGGCGGAAACGTCATGTGGAACGCCCCGAAGGCTACGACGAACGCGAGCACTGCAACGATGGATGCTGCCCTGAAATCGAGGTGGACCTCTGCACGTTCTTGTATCTCTTTCACGAGAACCATCGCGCTCCAGAATATGCTGCGCTCGCCTCCGTCCGGGCCATCCAAGCTATTCGGCGGGCGCTGGTGGACGGATTTGACTTCATCAAGCCACGGGGTATCGCCCCCGCGGCATTCGACAATATGTCCTGGGAACGTGCTTCTGCACTGGCCAAGCAATTCGAATTCCCGCTGCACAAATCCGGCCAACCGCCTTCCGGAATTCTCGACCCGCTGAGCGCACTCATGTCGAATCTGATCCATCACGGCACAGAGCCGCTCGCTGTTTTCCAGAGAGAAAGCAGCGGTCCAGTCCTTTCCGCTTCGCGCGCCCTAAACGCACCCGGCCGCGACGTCGAGGCGTTGGAAGCGCGCGTCGCGGCTCTGGAATCCGAATTCAAAAAGAAGCCGAGGAAGAACGAATGAGCACCATTGACCGCCTTCTCTTCTACGACGGCGAGTTTCTTCGCGCCTTCGACTTTAGCGACGAGCAGACCTACCACATGGAGATGCGCCGCCGCCTCAACCGCTACCTTCATCTCTATGGAATCGCGCGAGGGCTTCAGCTCAACGAAGACGTTCAGGCCGGCATCCACGAGGTTTCCATTTTGCCGGGTTTCGCCATTGATGCCTTCGGCCGCGAAATCTATGTGTTCGTGCCGTATACGCTCGGGGATCAAGACGTTCAGAATGCCCGCATCCCCGCGAGTGGCGGCCTCTACGACGTGTGGTTGCGCTACAACAAAACGGCACAAACGCCGCCTTCCGCCGGCTATAACAATTGCAATCAAACCAACCAATTCACACGATGGCTGGAGAATTTCTCCGTTGTTCTTCTCGTCAGTCCTTCGAATCCGTTTACGCCGCCTGCCTTCACTGACGACGACAATGACGATCCCGCGCAGGATCAGGTCGGCGTGCTTTTGGGCACTGTGAATGTGATTCCGGGGTCAGTCACAGCCCAGTTTTCCAACCCTGTTTTCCATCACCGCCATTTTATCGGTGTCATCGCGCAACGGATTCAGACGCCCTACGGTTACGATGCCACCTCCTCCTTCAACTTCAAGCTGCAGAACACTCCTCGCCGGCCGCCCGTTTCCCTCGACATCGAACCAAACATCTTCGCCAAGCAAAATGTCATTGTTGGTCCGGACTTCGATCTGACCAAGACTTCGTCCGGCGTCGCCATCTCGATCAAGCCTGCGGCCACCACAAATCCAACCGGAAGCATCAAACTCGCCGGCGACCTTTTCGCTCAGGGCAACATCTACTCCTTCATCCCGGATCCTGTAAATCCTCAATGGCTGGGGCTTCCGAACTACGTCCAGCAGTTGGTGCAGCAGCAACTGCCTGACTTCGTAGCTACGACGGCGCCAACCACGGTCACCCCGACTAACCCCGCTCCATCTGTTGGTTCGTTTTCCGACTCGGTGACAATCCAGATCCCCAGCAAATTGAGTTCTATGAGCCTGGTAGTTCCGTCGGCCTCAATCGCCGGAATCCAGTTCAACACTCCCGCTTCTATGAACCAAGTGGGCGTGTTCATTACTAATGTTTCTGGCGCGACGGGAATTAATAAGTGTACTGTCAACGTAACCTATACGATCTCGGGCGTGCCGGCCTCCCTGGCCACACCCATCCTAAGTTTTTACGTAACTGCCACCGCAGTCTGCTTTCCTTGAGTCCATGTCACTGCGCATCCGCAAACTCGACACCGTTTGCCGTGTTCCAAGCCGCCACCGGAACGAGGCTACGATCGTGGACCAATTCGCCCATGGCCGCTTTGCTGATGACCTCGCCGGCTATCTAGGTCCCAGTCTTTCTCGGCAATCCGCTGTTGTGCGCATCAAGGAGCTGCGCGTCCGTGTCCTCATTCCGGCCTCCGAACTGAATGAGGCGTCGCTTTCAAGAGCATGGACCCAAGCGTTCACTCGCGCTCTCTTCACGGCGCTGGCATATCCCGCGGGAACCGGGCCTCTGGAAGTCTTCCGTGCCGATTCCATGGTGACCTTTATCGCCGGCGCGATTCGAGATTTGCTCGAGGGGAAGGCAGTCGGAAACTGGCGATACGCCGAGTTCGAAGAGTTGTTTCGGTCTGGTGTCAGCGCGGCCGCGATGGCTTTGCTCACAAGGTGGCCTGAGCTAACGCTTGCCATTCTTTTCGAATTGCAACGTCTCGGCGCGCTGGAAAAGCTGCTCCCAAGATTGGACGACCTGTCGTTCGAGCGCCTCTTCGTCACCCTCGCTTCTGCATCAGACAGCGAGCCTCCTCCGCTAACCATCGCCGACTTGATTGCCACCGCAAAGTTGGTTCTTCGCTGGTCGCCCGCAAGGGTATCTTCGTTGCGCTCACGAAGCTTTGCGCTGCAACTTCATATTCGCGCACGGATGGCAAACGAGCCCGTACATTCGCCGCGCGCCATGTTTCACATGCTGACAGCCCTCGCGATTCTATTGTCGGACGATGCGTCATTAATAATGTCCGCCATCCAACTTGAATCAGGGGCCAAGCAATTGTCACCGGCGACCATCGACCTTCTCCATTTGGTCGCACGCGAGGCTCATTTTGCTCCGCAATCACGGAAACTCTCTGAGCTTGGCCAGCTGCTTTCGGACCTTCGAAACACTCTCAAAATACCGCCGCCTTCCATTGCGAGCGCCGAGGCACGATGGATTTCAAGCGATTGGTGCGGTCTCTTCTTCCTTACAGGAACACTTCTCCGTCTCGGTTGGACCGCCGCTTGGCGACGGCTGCTTGATTTTGAGGCCACTGGCATTTCACCACTGGTCGCCGGCATCGCCTTGATGATCACCGGACAATTCGAAGCGCCGCATGCCGCGGTGGACCCGGGTGTCGCATTGTTTTGCGGCCATCCCGCGGAGCAAGACCTCCATCGCCTCAGTAGAATCCTCCAGAGCTACCCGCCGGAATTGCGCCGGAAAGTCGCGTACGCCGCATTCGGAAATGAAGAGGCCTGTGAGACGTGGGCTAGCGTCTTCGAGCGACTAGCTAACCACCTGCTACGCATTTTTGGCTCGAGCATACGCGGTTTTCAGAAGTCATCCCCGCAAGGTCTCGTAAGCACGTTTCTGCAAAGGCCCGGGCGCATTCGAATCGAGGAAGAGCGCATTACGATACAGCCTCAGCCAAGCGCGTTTCACGTGGCGCTGCACATCGCTGGAATGGATGCAGCCGTGGAGTCCGTCCCGTGGATCGGCGGCCAGCGCCTCGAATTTGAAATTGGGGACCTCTGATGGACCCATACTCAGACAGCCTCGAACATCTCGCCGACGAACTGAAGCGCGTCGACCTGCTCGTTCGGCGCGCCCTCGCAATCACTCGAAACCCGCAATCCCATACCGATAATGACCTCCGTGGATTGGTCATTTCCGAACAAGACATCGACGCCATGCTCGAAGCAGGCGAATTTCTTTCGCAATATTGGCGTAAGCAAGATAGCGCTCAGACTCTACTGGTTCCGCTAGACCAGCGCCTCCAGGCCTCGCGGCAAACCATCGACCAGCGGCTCGAACTAACAGCAAAGACAGGTCGCCGGCTCACGCTGCCCTATCTGGCTCAGCTCTACAAGCTCTCGCCCGCGGAAGTCGATTTGCTGCTTATCGCGCTCGCGCCTGAACTCGAACCGCGATACGAGACTCTTTACTCTTATCTCCAAGATGACGTCACACGCCCGCGCCCAAGCGTCGATCTGGCGCTGAATCTTACATGCCGCAGCGGCAGGGAGAAATTCCAGGCGCGCCGTTTTTTCGGTCCGGACGCGCTGCTCATCCGTTATCGCATGCTGGACCTTTTGGACGACGTTCATGACCGCCAGCCGACCCTTCTCCGAAAATTCATGAAAATTGAGGAGTCGCTCTTGCGCTGGCTCCTTGAGAGTCCGTGTGTGGCTCTTCCGCTCGGATCTTTTGTTGTTCCTGCCGTGACCCTCCAAACGCTGGAAGTTGCCGAAGACACGCGAAGCCGGCTTCAGAATATGGTCGAATCGCTGGAGGGCGGGACTTCCAAAACCATCGTGCGCCTCGTCGGCAACTCCAACGACGAATTGCAGGCCACTGCCGAAGCCATCAGCCACGCGCTCGGCAAGCCGCTCATTAAATTGGATACTGGCGAACTCGCAAGCGGCAATCAAAATCTGAATACTTTGCTTCGCAATAGCACGCTGCTCGACGCCGCTGTGGTCCTAAGCGCCCTCGAACCAACCTTCCGCGAACCTGACGTAAGATTTTCAATGCCCTCACCGGAGCAGTCCCTTTGGCGCACCTTGGGCCAGTTGCCAGGTCCAGTTTTTGCTGTGGGTCCGTCCAGCGCGTTCCCGGATCTTGCAACCGACGCCCGCGTCTGGCGTTTCGAACTTCCTGTCGTGGATTACGCACTGCGCAAGCATGCCTGGGAAAATGCTCTTGCCGGAGTCCACACCGACGTGGACTCTGCGCGACTAGCTGACACTTTCCGTTTCGGCGCGCCGCAAATTCGGCAGGCGACGTCCCTCGCTAGTTCTCTGGCTGCCCTTCGCGACCCCACCGATCCTACGCCGGGGATGAACGACGTCCTCGAGGCCGGCCGCTCCATCACTGCTCCGAACCTACAGCGGTACGCCACGGCGATCCAGCCCCGCTACACCTGGGACGACATCGTTCTGCCCGAAGCGAAAATGCAGCAATTGCATCAGATCGCCCTGCGCTTCGAGCACCGTCGCATCGTTAATCGCGACTGGGGCTTCGGCAAAAAGCTTTCGCGTGGCAAGGGACTCAATATCCTCTTCACGGGCCGCTCCGGCGTGGGCAAAACCATTTCCGCGGAGGTGCTGGCCAACGCGCTTTCACTCATTCTTTACCAGATCGATGTTTCCGCTGTTGTCAGCAAATTCGTGGGCGAGACCGAGCAGCGCCTCAGTGAAATCTTCCGCGAGGCCGAACTCAGCCAGAGTCTTTTGTTTTTCGATGAAGCCGACGCGCTCTTTTCGAAGCGCGCCGAGGTGAAGGAAGCCATCGATCGCTACTCCAACCTTGAACTCAACTACCTTTTGCAGCGGATAGAGCAATTTGAAGGCATCGTGATCCTGGCTACCAACCTGCAACGCAATCTCGACGATGCCTTTCTGCGGCGCATGCACGAAGTTGTGGATTTCTCCATGCCAGACGAAGAGCTGCGGGAGCGCATCTGGCGCAAGCATCTGCCCCCCGATGCTCCAGTTGCCAACGACATTGACTTTGCTTTCCTGGCGCGCCAGTTCCGGTTCTCCGGCGCCAACATCAAGAACGCCGTGGTGTCCGCTGCCTATCTCGCTGCCAGCCAATCGAAGAAGATCGGCATGGCGGAGATGGTTCGCGGCGTGAAAATGGAACTGGAAAAGCAAGGGATGCTGGTGATGAAGGGCGATTTCGGCAAACACTTCGCCACGATCCAGCCCATTGCGCAACAAAAAGGAAATTGAGGCAATATGGGGGCCGCATCCGAGTCCGTCGGCGCGGAAAAGGATACACCTTCTCGTACGCGGCCATCTTCCAGTTCTGATGTCTCGACTACGAGTGCTCTTACCTCTCCGGCGCAGTCCCGCGTAGTCTCAGCCGCTGGCGAATCTCCACGCGCCGCCGCGCAAATCATTTCGCGCGCAGGTCCCAATGCCGCCGTGCTCCAGCGAGCCCAACGCTCGTATGGCAACCAGTTCGTGCAGCGCGTTATGGATACGACCACGATCTGTTGCAAGTCGGACCGCAGTGCACCCGCCGACATGGATATTGCCCCTCCGGCGGACGGTGGCGAGCTTTTCGACACGAGCACGAGGCACCCACTCGAAACCTATTTTGGCGCAGACCTTTCTGACGTTCGCGTGCACACCAGCCGCGATGCGGGAGACTCTGCCCGCGCCATAAACGCTGCCGCTTATGCGACCGGCCGGGACATTTACTTTGCTCCAGGGATGTATTCGCCCGGCACGGATCGGGGACGCCGCCTGTTAGCTCACGAGGTGGCACACGTCGTTCAACAATCCTCAGGCATGGTTCCCACGAAAATCGCCACTAAGACTCGCAGCGGCACGCAGATCACTGCAACTGACGATCCGCTGGAGCGCCTGGCAGACCGCGACGCCGACAGTTTCATGGAGAAAGCCTCTCCAGCACCGACACCGGGCACCTCCTTGAGGCGCCCTCCGGCCTCTGATTCATCGCTGGTTCAGCTACATCCGGCAAGCACGAGCGCAATTCAACGAGACCAAGATACGAACCAGGCGGCCGCCACTGCTACCGCTGCGCAACAACAAACCGGAGCTGTGGCTCCCACCCAAGGTCAGGACATATCTGCACCCCAGCCTGCGCCGCCACCTTTCCCCATCACCATCATGCCGAAAGACCCCGACCGCTTTGTCGTCCCCGAGACGGCTTCCCGGGCTGACATTGCCGAGCGTTTATTTGGTGACTCGACGCGTGAAGCAGCCTTTACATTCCCCGTCACGGGAGGCGTTCCGGTCGTTGCAAACACTCCTGGAAAGGCCGTTCGCGTAACCGCATTTGCAGCTTTGCTCGAGCCTGCTCGCAACGCGATGCAAGACGCCCTGGACGGCGCGCTGGCCGACGATATCCGTTCCACCGTGTCCATCCTCTCCCAACGTATTATCGGTGCAGGTTCGGAGGAGCAGCTGTCGGAAAACACTTTGCGGTGGTCGAATCGCAACGATCTCCTCCGCCGTGACGGCACTAACTATTTCGTGGCATTCCTGAATCGTTTGTCAGATATCAAACTCACCGAGGACCACATACTTTGGACCACGGAAAAAACTGCTTTGGAGTGGCTCGTCATCGAAGCCGAGAGCACCCGCGAACAGGTAAAGAAAGCCATCACGCTCCGCTCTAGCTTCAATGTTGACTATGAAGCTCCCGAAGGCACCGACGAGTTTGCTCCGAGTTCGGTGATTGGCCGCTTCTACTACAGCGATGGCGGCAGTCTTCAGATCATGGTCGTGCGGAAGATCAGCGAGGCCGGCACATTGGATTCCGCTCTGATGTCTGCCAGGGATTCGGATTTTATTGGGCTGCGGGCTGTAGTGCCTTCTCAGAATCCCAACGATCCAACCAGACAAATCTTTCGCGCCTACGCTCTTATCGCTCCCACCGTAAATGATCCCTTGGTAAAGCACGCCGAAGACGATCCCGGTGGCCACTATTACTGGTATCACCCGGGGACTGTGATGATCCCCTTCGGCGGATTAGAAAAAGACTTTGCCAAAGGTGGGGAAGCGGAAGACCAGCAACGCCGCACGCTGTTGTTCCGCGCGCTCCAAGACGCACAGTTTGGCAGACTCGATTACCTCGTTGGACTGGACTACGACGTCTTGTCCATCGCAACCAACGAAGAACGGATCCAAATTGTCGATTACTTGGTGAGCGCAGGAGTGGAGCTCGGTCCAAGCAGCGCGGCCATCGCTCGCGTGATCACTTCTGCTTCACCTTCCCAGAGGCGAGCATTGGAGCAGAGTCTCCGGGACAGCGATCTCCTTGACGCCATCATAAAAATTCCCGATCCCGCAATCACTGCTGCACTTGGCCCGACAACCTCCGAACAGGAGGAGCAAGCACTGGATCGCCTGGAAGGCGGCCAAGACGTTTTCAAACTCTACCAGAAATGGCTTGGTGACGTCCTTTCGATGTCGGGACCCACCCCTGAACAAAGCTACGAACTGGCGTCCAAAATCAAAGAGCTTGGTTTTTCAAGCCTGCCCGAATTCCTAAACGCGATCTCCCACTTCGAAGACACTTTCGAGCGGTTCGCTGTCCAAGTCGCCTTCCAAATGCTGGATGAAAACGAAGCCTTGGCGAAAGGAGAGTTCGCTCGCTACGGTGGCGCTCCCTCAACCGGTGGCATTGCCGACCTTCGCAAGGAACTTGCCGTCCTCAAACCTCAAGTGCACCGCCGCAACTACGCGATCCAGGACCGCGACGCAGCTCACGACCGTGCTGTTCAACTGCGCCCCGCCGCCGGCATTTCCGAGGAGTACGAAGCTGCTGCCGAAGCGGAAACCGCTCTTAATCAGAAGGCAGCTCAGGAAATTGCCGCCACGAACGAGATGGTCAAAGGCGTTCAGGCACACTTTCCAGTGCTGGCCGATCCTTCTTTGGACGTCACTCAGCTAATTGATGCGGATGACGTGACTTTGCAATCCTTGCTGCAAAATACCGCGCTCGCCCGCCTCTCCGACATTGATAAAGCTCGATACATACTGAGCCACGATACCTCGGAGGTCTGGAGGCTCGAGGGCGTCTTGGCCCGCGCGAGGGTCCAGATGGGCATCATCGACGGATCCATCTTCGACCTCATGCTTCGCGCCAAAGAGAAACGCGAACAGCGTGAAAGCATATTTAAGGCCATCCTTATTGCCGCGCTTTCTTTGGGCTTGGCTATTTTCGGCGGACCGCTGGGTCTCGCTGCCGCCGCGGCTATCAGCACTTATACGGCAGTCACACACATTCAGGAATACATCACAAAGCAGATCATGGTTGGAACTGCGTTTGATCGCGCTCAGGCCCTAAGCGCCGATGAACCCAGTTTCTTCTGGCTGGCCCTCGACATTGTCGGGGCCATCGTTGATGCCAGTGCCGCTGTTAAAGCCATGACCGCACTAAAGCCGGTCGTCAAAGAAGCTCTTGCCGTCAAAGATGCCGTAGAACAAGCCAGGAAACTGGAGCAAGTCGAAAGTGTTGCCAAATCTCTCGAGTCCGGACAACACGCTGCGGATGCCAGCCAGGCCGCCGCCAAGTCCGCGGACACCATCGCTCAGGATGCCAAGGCTGCCACCCACGCCGGTGCTCCTGCGAGTAAGCCGGCTGCTGCCTTGGAAACCGTCACCCCCGCAACAAAAGGAAAAGCTACCGGTGCCGCGAAGGCCGCGACGGAGACCGTCGAATCTGCCGAGAAGACCGAGAATCTAGCGGCGAAAGTTGTTGCCGATGTTAAAAAGCGAATCGCCGGCCAGGCGGCTATCGACAGTCTCGGCGCTGAAGGCGAAGCCCTGGTCAATCTGTGCAAGGGCGATGTTGCCGCGGCTGGCGGCCTCGCTCGGATCGACAGTAGCACTCGCGCGGGCATCGTTGCCGCGTTGAAAGACTCTCCGGAAGCCGCGCGCCTGTTGGGCAACCTCGCCGCCGAGTCCGACGCTGTTGCCGACTCCGCGGAGAAGCTCTTTAAAGCCTTTGTCACCGAAGGCAAACGCGCTGACCAGTTCGAGGCCATCCTCAAGAAGTATTTTATTGTGCGTGGCTCTCGCATACGCAAGGCCTCTATGCTCCGCGCACTTGGCGAGGCCGGGCTGGAAGACGCGGATTACGCCCGTCTTGCCGAGCAGATGAAAGGCTTGTCAGCAACCAACAACGTGCAGACGGAATTTTCCAGGAACGCCATCGCCGCCATTTCCGAAAAGCTTCCTCCCGGTGCTGAAGGCATTCGCAAAATCACCGAAATGTCCAAATGGATGGAGACTGGCGCTAAGGGTAGCATGTTCGAACAATGGGCCCGCCGGAACATCTTCCAGGGCATGAAACGCTTTTCAGAAGAAACAGCCGGTATGGCTGGAAAATACACCCGCACATTGCTTCTTTCCGATGGCGTGCTCAGCGATGGCGCGCAACTCACCGTTGTCGAATTGAAGAATTACGTTGACACTCTGCCCACATTCGCGAGAAACACAGCGGAGGGCAAACAACTGGCGAATTACGCCGAGATGATCGCTCAAAAGGTGAAAGGGCCGGGCGATCTTCCCTTTACTAAGGTAAATTACGTTTTCAGTACCGAGGAGGCCGCCAAGTCTGCCGCCCCGAACATCAAAGCCGCATTACAACAAAACGTCTTGATTCAATTCATCGACCCGAAAACCGGAACTGCGGTAGCATTGAAACTCTAATTTCCAATGCCCAGCGACTCCTTATACATGTGGATTAATCGGTCTGACGAGGCTTGGCAAAGTGCTGCTAGCCTGCAACCGTTCTTTGCGTGCCTCAGCTCGCCGGCCCTGCCCCGGCCTACGCAGCTACAGGTAGGAAATCTTAAACCTAGAGAAATTCAAGGCTACGATAGTGGCCCTCTGGTCAAGGCGCTGGACCGCGACGACATTAATGTTACGCTGTCCTCTGCTGACGGCGCTTTCAAAACCCTGATTTGGCCTCTCAAAAACCGGACCGCCATCTCCATTTACCTGCCCCCCATTTCTCCGGATGACGCGCACTCTCTTTTTGTCCGCATCGCGGAGACTGTCAACCCGACTTATGCCCGCTGTCATTTTTACTCCGCAATGAATGATTTGGAAGCCGCCCACTACAAACGCTACCGAACTTTCTATGCTTCCGGTCTCTACTGGCTTAATTTCTTTGGCCCGGAAGAAGAGGCAGGTCAAGGCGGCCCTTCACTCGCGCACAACCCCTTTGCCGAAGTTCGCCGCTTGCCCAGCGGACTCTTCCTCCAGGTATGCTCTTCCCCAACGGAAGCAGCTTCTCCCGAAGGCGTCCGAAGGCTTGTCCAGGCGACTTCTGCCATGCCCCCTCTCCCGGGACAAGCGCAAGAGCCCCCCGCACAAACCACTCCCCTGGCAGAACAAGTTCCGCTGCTGACCGAAGAACTCACACTCGCGGGGCAGCACGGCTTCTACGATAAGGCTACGGAGTCTTTTTGGATTACGAAAAACCTGGTCCCCGCCACCTCTCTGAGCGCGAAAGCCATTGCCCAGCTTTCCGCGATCAGACAGTCCGCCAATCCTAAGATCACTCGCGTCAACGTACTGTTTAGTCTTAAAGAGGCGGCTGAAATCAATAAGTCCGCCCTGGACGCAACTGGCGCTGGCACTTGGTTCGTCAGTGCAGATACAGGAATGCCCGAAAAGATTTAGGAGTGGGAAAGGAAATTTTGTAGCTCACTCAGCTTCACGAATCATCACAAGTGAAGGAAGGACAGAGGAGCTACATGGGAACGCCAAATCGTCAGTCGGTACTTCGCGCTGGCGGTTTCAACTAGGTTTACACGGAGCTGTCGAATTTGCTTTGAGTATCGTAATCCTCAACCCGCAACAATTTCATACGGTCGCATCATTTCGTTGTCTTCGTGCTCCAGCATGTGGCAAATACTTGAGAGTGCCAGGTTCCGACATTGATCAAATCCTGGTTTCCGACCGGCCTTGATGGGTTGCAAGCCCTAATAAGGCTTATCCGCCACAACGCCGCCTGCGAACACTTAGGTTGCTACGTTTAACGCCGCATGGATCTCCATGGACGCCTGGTTCGTAGTTTTTACCAAACCATTTCACTAGCTCCCGAAGCTTCTCCGGTGGGTAATCACTCCGCAAGCTAGGCCCTTTCTTCGCGAGCTTCACAGTGAGGTGTTTAGGCAGAGCCGTAAAAGTTATAGCGTTCTTTCCGAAGTAAAAATACCGCTTTGAGACAAGAGCGAACTTGTTGCCCCCCGCCAAAATCCTTGCAATCGCGGCGGCCCTGAAATCGTGGCTGAGAAAGATACCTTTTGAAAGAGAGCTTTCTACTGACCCGCATCAGGTAAATAATCCGGCCGTGTCCCGCGCTGTCCTTTCCGAGGCCTCCCGTGCCAATAACCCAGTCCCCTTTGCTGGCGAGTTCGACGATATTGCGGCGTCCGGACGTGCCTTCAAATTTGCAGTGGACGAGGGTGCAGTAGTCGCCTTCAGGATTCGGTGCAAAGCCGAGATCATGATCAACCACATAAGAGAACAGTTTTGGCTCACGCTGTTTCAAATCCCAATCCTCTCCACCTTATCCAGCTTCACGTCACCATCGCGCCGATCATACAAACCGGCCGTTCTCCACTATTCATGCACCGCAATTTCCTACGCAATGTCCTGCTTGCCATCATTTGTTAAGATACGCGGTAATTCCCGTCGCCGACATCCTAGTGCGGCACCATGGGCTCACGTGAGTTTTGTTCGCGGTATCCCTAAGAGTTCCTAAGACATCGGCATGAAATCCCAAATAGCAGAATTCCCATGAACGATGGAAAAATCGATTTCAGCCTTTTTGCCTGTTGAAATCAGGAGGCTTAGAATTTACCATCAATAGTCAGAATTTCTTAGGCTAGCGGGATTGAATCCCACCCTCTCCGCCACTTCCTTTACTTTCAATCGGATTGAGCGATACCCTCCTCACGTTGAGAACGCCCGTCGGAGGGTCGCTTGCTGGACGCGAGCACCGAATCGTACAGGTGCGCGGAATCACGGGACGGGTAAGCGGAAGCTTTATGAATGGGACAGATCTTCGCACCACACCGCACCGGCGATGGAATCCCCTTTTGCGGGAATGGGTTCTTGTTTCGCCGCATCGCACGCAGCGCCCATGGCTAGGCAAAGTGGAGAAAGTGGCACCGCCGCCGGCCGTCGAATATGATCCAGAGTGCTATTTGTGTCCGGGAAATGTGCGGGCGGAAGGATTGCGGAATCCCAACTACACCGAGACGTTTGTCTTCGACAATGATTACCCCGCTATGCTCCCGAATGTTTCTCCTGATGAGATTGCTCAAGGCGGGCTGATTTTTGGGCGCATCGAGAGAGGGATTTGCCGCGTCGCGTGTTTTTCGCCCCGCCACGACCTGACTATACCGCGGATGCGACAGGAAGAGGTGCGACGTGTTGTCGAGGTGTGGACGCAGCAGTACCGCGAATTGGGAGAGCTTCCGTGGGTGAAGCACGTAGAGATCTTCGAAAACCGCGGCGCGCTTATGGGCGCCAGCAATCCGCATCCGCATTGCCAGATTTGGGCTAACGAAGAAGTGCCGAACGTGCCCATGAGGGAGCTCGCGGCGATGCGCAAGTTTTTGAAGGTCAACGAGAAATGCCTGCTGTGTGAGTACTTGCGTTTGGAAGTCGAGAACGAAGAGCGAATTGTTTGCGAGAACGAAGAGTTTGTGGCGCTCGTGCCGTATTGGGCGGTCTGGCCGTTCGAAACGATGATCTTGAACCGCCGCCATGTGACGAGCCTTGCGGCATTGAACGACGCGGAACAAGGGGGTCTCGCGGACATCCTCCGAAGATTGACAATTCGCTATGACAATTTGTTCGAGACGGCCTTCCCCTATTCGATGGGATTTCATCAAGAGCCCACGGACGGCGAGAGTCACCCGGAGTTCCATTTCCATGCGCACTATTTTCCGCCACTGCTGCGGTCCGCCACGGTACAGAAATTCATGGTGGGATACGAACTGCTTGCCGGCCCGCAGCGCGATATCACCGCGGAGGGCGCCGCCGCTAGATTGCGAAACTTGGCGGAAACGCACTATCTTGATGGCCGGTAAACCAGACTTGTTGTAGCTTAGCCGGGGTTTAGCCGCAAATGACCATCGATTCGCACCAGCACTTCTGGAGATATGATCCCGCTCGTGATGCCTGGATCACCGACACGATGGCGCTCTTGAAACGGGATTTTTTGCCGAAGGAGTTGGAACGCGAGTGCGCGGCAAACAGCGTCGATGGCACGATTGTTGTCCAGGCCGATCAATCCGAAGAGGAAACACTTTTCTTGCTGGATTTGGCGGAGAGGCACAAGCGCATCGTCGGCGTTGTGGGCTGGATCGATTTTTGCTCGCCGAGCGTCGAGGAAAGGTTGCAGTCCTTTTCGCAGTACCAGAAACTTTGCGGATTCCGCCACATTGCGCAGGCGGAACCCGACGATCAGTTTCTTGTGGGCCACGATTTTACTCGTGGAATCTCGCTGCTGCGCGAATTCGATTTCACGTACGATATCCTCATCTATCCGAAGCAACTTCCAGCGGCTATGGAGCTTGCGGCGAGGTTTCCGGAGCAGCGATTCGTGGTGGATCATCTGGCGAAGCCGCTGATCAAAGAAGGCTGCCGCGAGCCGTGGGCCTCGTACATGCGGACCATTGCGCAAAATGCGAATGTATTTTGCAAGGTGTCCGGTCTGGTTACTGAAGCCGATTGGCATCGCTGGAAGCCAGAAGATATTTGGCCTTACCTGGATGTTGTGTTCGAGGCATTTGGTCCGGAGCGATTGATGTTCGGTTCCGACTGGCCGGTGTGTCTTTTGGCGGCCAGCTATCAGCAAGTGATCCAACTGATCGAGACTTATGTAAAAGCCCACGCGGCCCAGTTTAAAGAGAATATTTTCGGCGGCAATGCCGTTCGATTTTATGGTTTGAAGGTGGCTCCTCATGGACTTGCAGCTTAAAGACAAAGTTGTCCTCATTACTGGCGGGGGCAAGGGAATTGGAGAGGCGATCACGCGCGGCTGTGCGCGTGAAGGGGCCATCCCCGTTTTTGTGGACAAGGACGTTGAGGCGGGGAAGTGGCTTCAGGCTGAGTTGGTGGCTGCGGGCGTAGCATGCAGCCTGATCTGCGCGGACGTCTTGTCGGTCGAAAGTTGCCGAGCGGCAGTGGAGCAAACGCTTAAGGAGTACGGGCGGCTGGATGTGTTGGTGAATAATGTCGGTGCGAACGACAACGTTGGATTGGAAAACGGCAGCCCCGAGAAATATGTGAGCTCTCTGCGGCTCAACCTTTTTCATTACTACAACATGGCCCACTTCGCGTTGCCAGCGCTGAAGAAATCGCAAGGCTGCATTCTGAACATCGCTTCCAAGGTTGCTGTCACGGGGCAGGGCGGGACATCCGGATATACCTCGGCGAAAGGCGCGATCCTCTCTTTGACGCGAGACTGGGCCGCGGAATTGTTGCCTTGCGGAATTCGCGTCAACGCGCTGGTCCCTGCCGAGGTGATCACGCCGCTCTATAGGCAGTGGGTCAGCACGTTTCCGAATCCCGAAGAGAAGCTGGCGCACATCGTTTCGAAAATTCCTTTGGGCAGGCGAATGACGCAGCCGCATGAAATCGCCGCAATGGTTTTGTTTCTTATCTCCTCGCAGGCTTCGCATATCACCGGGCAGCACGTGTTCGTTGACGGTGGTTATACTCATCTCGATCGCGCTTTGACCTAGGGAGCCAAATGACTTCGGCATCCGCGCCAATCACCGAACGAAAATATCTTCTGCCGTTCATTTTGGTCACCAGCCTATTTTTCCTTTGGTCCATCGGTGTCCACCTCAACGACGTGCTCATCCCACACTTCAAAAAAGTTTTTGACCTCTCCGATTTCCAATCTTCCTTCATCCAGGTGGCCTTTTTCGGCGGCTACTTTCTAGCCGCTCTTCCCGCCGGCCGCCTTATGGACAAAATCGGCTATAAGCGCGGCATCCTCGTCGGCCTGCTGCTTTGCTCCGCGGGCACACTACTTTTTCTTCCCGCGGCCAGTTCACGGCAATACGCATTTTTCCTGCTCGCCCTGTTCGTCATGTCCTCCGGCCAATCGTTTCTCGAAGTTGGCGCCAATCCTTACGTTACGATTCTCGGCCCGCCGGAATCCTCCGAGCGCCGTCTCAATTTCGCGCAGTCGTTCAATGCCGTCGGAAGTTCGCTCGTCCCCACTCTCGGGGCCGCTTTTATTTTGTCCGGAGTCGAGTACACACCCGCACAAAAGGCGGCGATGAGCGCAGGCCAGCTTCAGGCCTACGTCGCTTCCGAAGCCAACATGGTCAAAGTGCCGTACCTCGTTATCACTGCAATCTTTCTCTTCGTTGCCCTTCTCATCTACCTCGCGCATCTGCCGGAGATTGTCCCGCACGACGGGAGCGACAAGAGCCTCTCACCGAACACGACCTCCGCCGATCTTTTTTTGCATCCTCATCTCATCAAAGGCGTAGTCGCCCAGTTCTTCTACGTCGGCGCGCAAGTCGGCGTTGCCGGCTTTCTCATTCGGTTTGCCAAGCAGGCCATGCCGGACTCGCTCGTCCGCATGGCCAACTGGGGCTTGCAATTTCACGCTGCGCATCAAGGCCAGAACTCCATCTTTGTTGCCCGGCTCATTCCCGACAGCGCTGAGAAAATGGCCGCCCTGTTCCTCGTCGCCCATCAAGTTGGCTTCATGATCGGCCGTTTCTCCGGCTCCTGGATGATGAAGCGCGTCAAAGCCGCCCGCCTTCTCGCCGTCTTCGGCATCGGCGCATTGGTCTCCGCCCTGGTCGGCGTTAGTGCGTCCGGTCCTGTCGCCGTCCTCGCCATCGTCCTCGTCGGCTTCTTTAACTCCATTATGTTCCCCACGATTTTCGCGCTCAGCCTCAAAAATCTGGGTCCGCTCACCAAGCGTGCTTCCTCGTTCCTTGTCATGGCCATTATTGGCGGCGGGCTCATACCCGCAGTAATGGGCAAAATCTCCGATCTCAGTAATATTCAAAAAGCCTTCATCGTCCCACTCATCTGCTATCTCTATGTGATTTACTTTGCTGTTCGCGGCTACAAGCCGAATCCTTCGTTGCATCTCGCCGAATCTCCGGCCACCGTTGAGGCGAAATGAACAGACGCTATTGCCTGGCTCTGGATCTGAAGGACGATCCGCAGCTCATCGCCGAATACAAACAGTACCACGCGAAAATCTGGCCGGAGATCACCGCGAGCATCAAAGACGCGGGAATCGAAGATATGGAGATCTATCTTCTCGGAACGCGCATGTTCATGGTGATGGAAGTCAGCGAGCAATTCTCTTTCGAAGCTAAAGCGCGTGCCGATCGCGAAAATCCGAAACTACGCGAGTGGGAAGAGTTGATGTGGAAGTTCCAAAAACCGTTGGCGGAAGCCAAGCCTGGAGAAAAGTGGCTCCTGATGGAGCGAATTTTCCAGCTTGAAAAATAATTTGTAGTAGCCGAATATGCGTTGGCTTGTTTGTTTTCTCTTTCTTGCGAACCTGGTCCGGAACGGAAACGCTTCATCTAGGAGGCTGATGCCATGGGCCCGAATCGAATGCTGCGTCGCGATTGGCTGCTGGGTACGAGCGCGTCGCTCGTCTCGCTGGCAGCTTCTTCCCATACGGCGGCTGCCATCGCGCAGCCCGCAACGTTAGCGCCACATCCGCAGGCAGCTTCTGAAGTAGAGGACGCCGATCGCGTTCGCCGCATGAAATGGTGGCACGAAGCCCGCTTTGGCATGTTCATTCACTGGGGCTTGTACAGCGTGTTGGGCCGCCACGAATGGGTGATGGAGGAAGAAGGAATTCCCGTAAGTGAGTACGAAGTTCTGGCGAAACGCTTTCAGCCGCAGCCCAACGCTGCTCGCGCCTGGGCCAAACTCGCCGCGGCCGCGGGTCAGAAATACATGGTGATGACCACCAAACATCACGAAGGTTTCTGCAATTTCGATACAAAGTTGACCAATTACTGCGCGCCGAAGCAAGGTCCCGGCCGCGATCTCGTGCGTGAATATGTGGAAGCGGCGCGAGCCGAAGGCATGCATGTCGGCTTCTATTATTCGCTGATGGACTGGCATCATCCCGACGGCGCGCGCTGTGCCACGGACCTGGAAGCGCGCAAACGTTTTGTCGAATATACCCACGGCCTCATCCGCGAGCTGATGACCAACTACGGAAAAATCGATGTGCTTTGGTACGACGTGGATTGGCCGCTCAACGCGGAACAATGGGAGTCCGAGCGCATGAACAAAATGGTTTTCGGGCTACAACCAGACATCATTGTTGATAATCGCAACGGACTGCCGGGTGATTTCTCAACGCCCGAACAAGAAATCGTGGCGGAGAAGGGAACTCGGTCGTGGGAAAGCTGCATGACGCTGAACGACAGTTGGGGCTACCACCGCGCCGATGACAATTGGAAGAGTCCGAAAACAGTCATTCGAAATCTAGTCTCCTGTTCACGCGATGGCGGCAACTATCTATTGAATATTGGGCCGAAACCGGATGGCTCAATCCCGGAAGAATCCGTCCGCGTCCTGACGGAAGTGGGGCAGTGGATGAAGCGCAACGGGGCATCCGTTCACACCACCGATCGTTGTCAGGTCCACGCTTCCGAATTTGCCAGCTTCACGCGGCAGGGCAACACGCTCTACATGCACATTCATTTCTGGCCTGGAGATACGGTTGCTCTCGCGGGTCTGATGACGAAAGTAAAATCCGTGCGCCTGTTTGCCTCGGGGCAGGACGTGAAATTCGAGCAGGATCGCTTCCGCGTGCGATTTATGGGCTTGCCTGCAGATGCGCCTGATCATCCGCTTACCACGATTGCGATCGAATGCGAATCAGAGCCGATTCAAGACACCAGGTTTGTTCGCGTCCAAAGGCCGCGCAACGGCGTATAGAATCGCCCAATCAGACAGCTCTCTATTCGGAGACGCGCAGCAACACCACGCCATGACTCGGCACGCGGGCCTTATACTCGCCCGTCAGCCTGCCGAGATCCTTGCCGGCCCAAATGTCGCGCGCTTTCACGCTGCCCTTGAAACCAAATTCGCCAAAATTGATTTCAATCGTCTGGGGCCAGTCGAACAGGTTAAAAATGCCAACGGCTTTTGAACCGTCCGCCAGTGTCCGCGCCCAGATTTCCTGGCTGCCTTCTGCTCGAACCCGGTCCGCTTGTTGGCCCAGGCGGTCTTGGTCGATGGCGATTACCTCCCGGTTCGTCAGCAGCGCGATCGTTTCCGGTTTCATGGTGCTCAAGTCGTTGCCTGCAAGAAGCGGCGCAGCAAGCAGAGACCACAGGCTCATGTGTGTCCTGTACTCCTCCAGATTCATCCCGCCGTTTCCAACTTCCAGCATGTCTGGATCGTTCCAGTGTCGTGGTCCAGCGAATTTAGCAAGGCCCGCTTGGCCAAACCCAATCTGCGTCATGCTCCAATACTTGTCCGAAATATCTCCCGTGGTTCGCCAGGCGTTCCCACCCACCGACGCGCCCCATCTCCACACCGCATCCGCGCCATACTGGCAAAGGCTGAAGACAATCGGCCTGCCGGTTTTCAGCAGAGCGTTGTGCATTTTCGTGTACGCGTCGAGCATCAGTTGGTGCGCCGCTTCCGGCGAGCCCGCCGACTCCATAATCTTGCCGAAGCTGCACAGGTCGTATTTCAAATAGTCGATGCCCCATGCGGCGTAGGTTTGCGCGTCCTGCTCTTCGTGGCCGTAACTTCCTTCGAATCCCGCGCACGTTTTCGCTCCGGGTGAGGAATAAATCCCTAATTTCAACCCTTTCCCGTGTACATAATCTGCCAGCGCTTTCATGTCTGGAAACTTATTGTTGGCGTGAATCACGCCTTGCGCGTCCCGCTCCGCTTCCCATGTGTCGTCGATGTTGATGTAGACGTATCCAGCGTCGCGCATGCCGCTTGAAACCATCGCGTCGGCTTGCGCCCGCACGATTGCGTCATCGATTTTTCGTGCGAAATGATTCCAGCTATTCCAGCCCATTGGCGGCGTGGCAGCGACAGGAGGTGTTTGGGCCATGCACTCTGACCCGGGCAAGAACATCAGCAGAATGGCCCAAACGAAAAGCAGGGGCGTCGACAAAATCTTGCGTCGAAAAACGGATGGCATGATCACTCTCTCTTTTTTGAAGCCCTAGCCGGGGATTTGAAATTGCCGCCGCAATTCCTTCGATTCTCGGCTCGACGACGCGCTATTGTACACAAAATCTGGCAGCGACCGTGCTTCGCTCCTTTTCGGGGACTATGGCATGCCGCACGTCAACTCTCCGTCGACGGCGCCCGCGATAGCCGGTCCGTTCCTCAAGGACCTTGTGATGCTCCAGCCCCTTCGGACGCCTGCTTCGTGGCTATCTAGAGACTGTAAGTATATCCACTATATTGACGCACTTTTGGCGCAGGAATATCCGTACTCTGCCCGCAAGGAGGCTTCCCCTATGGAACGCTTCTTGGTCTGTAACAACCCTTCGTGTCACTCTGTTCTCGACCGTCGCATAAACGGGAAATCGCTGGATGGCGCCCACCTCATCGAGAAGAAGTTCCCCGCGTGCGGCGGCGCTTGGTCGTCCACCTGTCCGTCTTGCTCCCAGGCCCTCGCGGTGAAGTTGGTGGACGGCCTTCCTCACTCTGTCGGCTGCAATCACAAGCCACGTGCGGATGCCAGGGCTAGGCAAGTCTCCGCAGCCCAATCACTGAACCAAGTCCAAGCTTGATCCGATATTCGTCGGGTTTGGCGAAGCGAAAAAAGTTTTGGAGACAGCTTCTGGGACCGCTGTACGCAGCCAGTCCGGCCGCGCGGCGCTGCGTATCGGCTCGATCAAATCTCCCTGATCGAGCCACCCAGCACCTCGAGCGAAGCGCTAGCTCAAAGCTCTGCTGTGTGGTGATGTTGTTAACGGCTATCGCTATCGGGCTGCCTCCGTCTATACGAATGTTGCTGTTTTTGCTGTCACCATCGGTAGCCATGCATCTCAAGCCGATGGTTGTGCTACGACCCGTCCGTTGAGGTTGGTTTTTCGGAGATCGGGTCGACGCATCGTGGAACGCCTCCGACCACATACGGCTCAGACTACAGAATGGGCGAAGCACGCGAGGGCGTGATCCTTATCCTGACGCGCCTCAAGGTAGACGCATCGGACGTGCAAGCATCACTGACACTTGCACGACAAGCTTGGGACGACGCGGATTCTTCCCGCAGTGTTTCTCCCTGCTTACACTTACTCCATGACGACCCACTCGACAGCGTCCAATACGTCTTCGAGACAGTGGCTAATACATCCTCTGAAAACCTAAATAGCTGGTGGATACCAGAGAAACTATCCTCATGGCTTGATCAGCTATCCGCAGCAGAAATTTCGATTGGCAGCGTGATTACGCTGCTCAACTCCTGGGCCAGTTTCGACCCGCCAAAAGAACAGGCGGAACGATCTTCTAAGGCGGATGGAACACGCCGGTTAGGACATCCCTTCCTCGCCAAGAAGGTTTTGACTCTGTCTTTCTCCGTTGGGCGGCCCATCCTTACAGTCTGGTTTTGCAAGGGTGGGTCTTTCGTTTTCTTGTTTCATTAGAGATGGTCGGCGACGCGCTTTGCGAGTGCCACTGCCTTGTCCTGGCCCGGCCACGCGAAGAAGTTCATGCCGAAGAAGGTATCGCCCTTTACGGCCGTGACGGCGATCCCTGCAGGCAACATATACGCCTTATCGCCAACCCCTTCGATAGGACTCAAGCCGATCGGACTACCGGCCACACCGGACACAACTTTCGAGCCGGCTTGCATCTGATCGAACTTGGCCCAGGCCTGCCCGCCATTTTTCCGCACAAACTGGATGTGTATGCCGTCATTTGCGTCCTTGTCTCCTGCAGGCACCTGTGCATTGGCCACGCTGTTGATGGCGCCCGCTAACAGCTGCTGCACTTCCTTTTGCGCGTCCTGCTCGTTCTTCGCGCCGGATACTCCGCTCAATCCCGCGGCCAGCTGGCGTTGGCCGAAGCGTTTGCGCTCTTCGGGAGTAGTGGTGAAATCGCACGCGCCACCGTCGTCCGCGCCAGGCGAATAATTTACGCTCTCCCATTGGATGGCTAGAATTTCCGATGCCTCCTGCCACGACAGCACAGGGCAGCCGTTTCCCGTCGGCGCCTTCATGGCCGCCACAGGCCGAACGCTTCCAGAGTCACGCGCCGGTAAGTACTCGCCTTTGACCTGCTCGAACTTTTGCTTGGCGCGGTAGCCAACGTAGACGACGCCCCCGACTCCCAACATCGCCAGTAGAAGGAACGCGCCGAGAATAAACAGTAAGATTTTAAAGGCGCTTCCGCCCCCACCCCCGGCAGCCTTCGCAGGCGTCGGCACGGGCGACTGGCGTGGAGGAGGAGGTGCTTGAGGACGAGCATTTGAAACAGGCTGGGCGGGAGGACTCCCCGAAACCGCCTTACCGCATTTTCCGCAAAATGCCCCCGGATCAGGGGCCCCGCAAAATCTGCAAAAGCTGGCGGCCATTATGTCACCTCCGCTGCTTGCTAGCGCCCCAGTCTAATCCTGACCGCGCCCATAAGAAACAACGAACTCCCGCCGCTTCCGAGGTTTCGCCCACGCTCGCGCCAACGCCGCCCGCACGTTGGTTTGCATCGAAATGCGGAAGGCGGCTATTTCTATGAGTGTCGCGTTATCTCCCACATCCAGATAAGGACTGAAGGTATCGGCATCACGCTTTGGCCGATCACAGACCAGTCATTCGCTGCAGGTGTTCGGGATACCGATCGCCCTCCACCGTGATTTTCGGGGCCGCGCTGTCGATTTCGCGTAGGTCGTCTGATGTGAGTTTGATGGCGACCGAGCCTATGTTCTCGTCGAGGCGAGACAACTTGGTCGTGCCCGGAATCGGAACAATCCACGGCTTCTGCGCAAGCAGCCACGCGAGCGCGATCTGAGCAGGTGTCGCCCCCTTCCGCTTAGCGATTCTGCCGAACAGATCGACAACAGCCTGGTTCGCCTTCAGAGCCTCTGGCGTGAAGCGAGGGAGAGTGCTGCGGAAATCGGTGCTCCCAAACTTCGTATTTTCGTCCACCTTTCCAGTAAGGAATCCTTTTCCCGAGGGCGATACGGAACCAAACCAATTCCAAGTTCCTCGAGAGCCGGCAGCACTTCCGCTTCAGGCTTCCGCCGCCACAGCGAGTATTCGCTTTGGAGCGCAGTCACAGGCTGAACGGCGTGCGCGCGACGGATGGTTTGAACTCCGGCTTCTGAAAGGACGAAGTGTTTTACTTTGCCTTGCCTGAATCAGGTCCTTCAGCACACCAGCCACGTCTTCAATCGGCACGTCCGGATCAACCCGGTTAGGTAGAACAGATCGATGACCTCGGTCTTGCGTCGCTTGAGCGAACCCTCGGCGACCTCCTTTATATCCTCGGGCCGACGATCAATACGGTCGCCAGATCGCGCGACCAGAATGGCTCGGTCGTCAAAATAGAATGCCGAAGGCTGGGATAGTAGCCCTTCCATGTCATTGTTTCTCATCTAGCCGAGCAGCCGCCCACATCCCGGCTTTCTTAAGCAACCGCACGAGTTCTGTTCGTTCACTGGACCTCAATACGGCCATGGTTTCCTCCATGTCAACCGCGTGTTGCCGGAAAGCTCGCTCGATTAAGCGCCGCCCCCTCTCGGTGAGGTGAACGAGGCGTGCGCGGAGGTCCTCTGTGTCGGCAGTCCTCCGGACCAGTTTTTTTGATTCTAGCCGGTCGACGGCTGCCGTGATGGAGCCGCTGCTGAGCAGAACCTTTCTCCCAATGACACTCACCAGCTGAGGACCCTTGTGAAGAAGCACCTCCAATACCGCGAACTCCGAAAGCCCGAGGCCCAACGCGGAGACGCTTCGAACTGCATTCTGCTCAATCGCGTGGACAGCCTTCCATAGCACGATCCAGACATGTGTTGCCGCTTCGCCGCTCGGTTTCGAGATTCGGTTCGCCAGTCGCACCGCCACCTCCTTTTGGCCGGAGCCAACTCCTCCATAATACTCGACACCGAGTTATATTGGCTATTAAGCATGGACGCCGGCCTATGTAACTGCTACTCATAGTAGAGCATCTAACTTGATGTCAAGGTATTGTCCCGTTCCTTTACAGGGAAACCAGAGTCCTTCCTGGAGGTGTCATCTAAGATGCAAATTGGAATCGACAGTTTTGCGGCAGCCATCTCCGACCCGGCCACAGGTCTAGCGCTCAGCCCCGTGGAGCGCATGCACCACCTACTCGAAGAGATTGAGCTCGCCGATCGTGTCGGCCTGGATGTCTTCGGCATTGGCGAACATCACCGAGCTGAATTTCTCGACTCAGCTCCCGCCGTGATCCTCTCCGCTGGTGCCGCGCGCACGGAAAATATACGTCTCACCAGTGCAGTTACGGTTCTCAGTGCCTCCGACCCCGTGCGCGTTTTTCAGGAGTTCGCAACGCTCGACCTCATCTCCCGCGGGCGCGCGGAAATTGTCGCCGGTCGCGGCTCCTTCATCGAGTCCTATCCCCTCTTCGGCCTACGCCTTGAAGATTACGACTCGCTCTTTGCTGAAAAACTTGATCTTCTCCTAAAAATCCGCGCAAGCACGCAAGTGCGCTGGTCCGGCAAGCACCGGGCGGCTCTTACCGGCCAGGCAATCTACCCTCGGCCGCTGCAGGATCCGCTGCCTATATGGGTCGGCGTCGGCGGCACCCCCGAATCTTTCGTTCGCGCGGGCGCTCTCGGACTTCCTCTTATGGTGGCCATCATCGGCGGTGAACCAAAACGTTTCCGACCACTCATAGACCTCTACCGCGAAGCTGGGCGCCGCGCCGGTCACTCACCCGAGCGACTTACTGTGGGTCTTCATTCTGTCGGTTTTCTCGCAGATACTACTGACGAAGCCGCGGAAACATTCTATCCAGGCTATGCGTACACATTTACCGAAATCGGAAAGGAACGTGGCTGGCCGCCCGCTACACGCGCGCAATTCGACGCCCAGCGCGGGCCTACGGGCGCGCTCTTGATCGGCGACGCTAAAACGGTCACGAAAAAGCTCCTGTATGTGAATGAAGTCCTCGGGGGCATCTCGCGGGTCACATTCCAAATGGGTGTCTCCGCGCTTCCGCACGAAAAAATGCTGGAAGCCATAGAGATCCTCGGCACCGCCGTTCGACCTATTGTCCGGAACGAGCTCGGCGTTACCGCCGTACCGGCTGATGATTCGAGCTTTGCAGAAAGACATCCTTTTCGCCTTAGGTGACGTGTATCAATTGTGCCCCGCCGTGCATCAGATGGACTGGAATCGGCCTAATTTCGGTGGTGCCAACTGTGAACAAAGACTTGGAAGTCCTCACAGCACCAGTCCTTTCCCTTCGCTACGAAACGCTTGTCCGCGTGTCCCGAGCCATCGGAGCCCACCGCGACCCCAGAGGACTTTTTGGCATCCTGACGGAAGAGCTGCATGGAGTGGTGCAGTTTGACTTCATCGCCGTGTCTCTTCGTGACCAAGACACGGGTGCGTTTCAAAGCCATGTCATCGACGTGACGAGTCGCTCGGAGTTGGTCCTCGAAGAGATCCTGACGCCCGAGGAGACGCTTGCGTTATCGGCTTACGAGCGGCAAGAGCCTCTGTTGAGGTCGACGGGCGAAATGGAGCCGCAGTATGCCCGTCTTGAGGCGGTCCTGAAAAGGCTCTATATTCGCTCGATCTGCGCACTCCCTCTGACGACAGCGCACCGCAAACTGGGGGCAGTCACTTTCGGCACCAAACAGTTCGATACGTATTCGCCAAACGAAGTCCGGTTTCTGTCCCAAGTGGTGGACTATATTGCGCTGGCCTTCGACGATGCGTTAAATTTTGCGGCATTGCGGCGGGCGTCTGAAGAACTACAGAGTAAGAACGACCGGCTGCAACTGCTCCTTGATGTCACCAATCAGGTGGTCTCAAATTTGGAGCTCCGTGATCTGCTGCGTGCTGTCTCGCATGATGTCCGGCGCGTGATGCAGTGCGATTACGCCGGCTTGTCGCTCCCGGATGCGGAAAACAAGCAGCTGCGACTTTACGCTCTTGACTTTCCCGAGAGTAAAGGGTTCCTCCAGGAAGAGTTGGTCTATTCGATCGAGGGATCACCCTCCGGCACTGCATTTCGAACCATGAAGCCCCTGGCGCTCCAGAGCCCCTTCACCGGTTGGCTCAATTATCCAATCGTTCAGCGAGCGGTTAGTGAGGGTCTGAAGTCCTTCTGCTTTTTGCCGTTGATTAGCAGGAGTCGCGCGATTGGCGTCTTGGTTCTAGGCCGGCTCCGAGACGACGCTTTCAGTGAGGCCGACATAAGTTTCCTTAGCCAGGTCGCAAACCAGATCGCTCTCGCCGTCGAGAATGCGCTTGCCTATCGCGAGATTCGGGAACTGAAAGAGCAGCTCTCGAGGGAAAAACTCTATTTGGAAGATGAAATCCGCACGGAAATGAATTTTGCCCAAATCATCGGGAGCAGCACTTCTCTACGCAAAGTCCTCAAAATCGTGGAAACGGTAGCGCCGACGGATTCGACGGTGCTCATCTATGGAGAGACAGGCACGGGGAAAGAGTTGATCGCACGCGCCATTCATGATTTAAGCGCGCGGCGGTCGAAGCCCTTCGTCAAGCTGAACTGCGCCGCCATTCCGACGGGTTTGCTCGAAAGCGAGCTGTTCGGGCACGAGAAAGGCGCGTTTACGGGGGCGATCGCACAGCGGATTGGCCGCTTTGAAGTGGCCGACGGCGGCACGATTTTCCTGGACGAGATAGGCGAAATTCCTCTCGAATTGCAAACCAAACTGCTCCGGGTCCTCCAAGAAAGAGAGTTCGAGCGGTTGGGAAGCTCGCACACGCTTCGGACAAATGCGCGTTTGATTGCCGCGACGAACCGCGATTTAGAAGCGATGGTGGCAGAACAGAAGTTCCGGTCCGATCTCTTCTTTCGCTTGAATGTTTTTCCGGTTCACGTTCCACCTTTGCGGGAACGCCAGGGAGATATTCCGCTGCTCGTGCGCCACTTCACGCAGCAGTATTCCAGACGTATGAAAAAGGCCATGGAAACGATTCCATCTGCGGCAATGGATGCCCTGTGCCGGTATCATTGGCCGGGAAATATACGAGAACTCCAGAATGTGATCGAGCGGGCCGTAATTATCTCGGCTGGTCCGGCTCTGAGCGTCGATGTTGCTGATCTGAAATTTCCCAAGGTCACTCATCCGGAAGAAAGAACCGTGGCTCCGAATTCCGCAGCAAACGGCGCATTGCACCATCTCTTGGAACAAACTGAACGTCAACAGATCCTCCAAACGCTCAAGCAGTGTGATTGGGTTGTTGCAGGGCCCCATGGCGCGGCGGCACGTCTTGGAATGAATCGATCGACCCTCCAAGTGAGAATCCGCAAACTCAGAATCTCCCGCGATTCTGCATAGTCCCACGGTTTCATTTCTTACTGCAATTCGTTTTCCAAATGACGGCCACTCCTGGCACGCTATTTCTGTGTGCGAGGAAATTAGCAGTCTGCTAAGCCATTGGCAGTAGCACCCCAGCACTCTCATCATACAAACCTCCCGTTTTGCGGTTATCTCAAGACAAATCAAGGAGTTGCGTTGCTGCCGAAACAAGTTACGGTCTGGCATCCGTGTTGCCTTTCTGACAGTGGCCCGAGTGGAACGCAGGTGAGCGAAAAGGCGACGGCCCGAGAGGTAGACGTGCTGAAGATCACCATCACGGAGACAGCCACAGACAGGAGATGGATCTTACAAGGACGCTTGGTCGGGCCGTGGGTCAGCGAGCTGAGATCGGCCTGGAAGAGGGCGCACACGAGCCAGGACAAGCGTGCCTGTGTTCTCGACCTCAATGACGTGACGTTCATCGACAAGAACGGGGAACGACTCCTGCGAGCTATCTCGAAGAAGGGCGCGCAACTCATAGCCAACGGTATTTACACGAAACATGTGCTTGGAAGAGTGCTGACCAATGGCAAGCGCGGCACCATGCCAGTAGAAGTCATGGATGTAATCGGCGGAGAGGATGCGGCGAGTTCTTCCGCCGATCGAACGGCAAGAATGGAGGACCAATGACTACGCATCCCATGCATCTTTTCGATCCGGCGCAGGCTGGCCCCACAGGAAAGCCAGCGCGACCTGTTCGTTTGTCTCCCACAACGCAGAACGATGTTTTTCTGAACGCCTTGCTTGAGACCCCCACTACAAAGAACGTGCGAAGGAGCCCTCTCGAATGGGCCGCCGCGACTGGTTTGCACATTGCGATTATCGCAACGTTGATCATCGTGCCGTTGTACACGACGGGGACGATCCAACTGAGCAAGTACGAAGACACTCCCTTGGTGGCCCCTCCGCCTCCGCCGGCACCGCCTCCACCACCGGCGGGGCGCGCCGTAGCCACACACATAACGGCTACGCGGCCTAAGCTCACCTACACGCAAGGAAAAC
>Ga0210405_10000520_pt1 | contig 50851 bp, 70 predicted proteins | sample IncBWH11MmetaG_FD_155492 | JGI IMG/M metagenome (GOLD analysis project Ga0210405, IMG submission 155492) | Forest soil microbial communities from Barre Woods Harvard Forest LTER site, Petersham, Massachusetts, United States - Inc-BW-H-11-M | ecosystem: Environmental > Terrestrial > Soil >...
TTCCAAAAAATCTTTAACCATAATGCTTTTTTCCTTTCGGCCATCCTAGGCCTCACAAGATTTGACACAACCAACCGCGAAACTAACCCCGATTAGGAGTTAGCGTTCGCGATGTTGGCATCGCCAGGAGTCTGGCCGAATAGCTTGACGCCGACAACCGCCGTCGCGCCTTCTGCGACTGCAGTGAGAACGCAACCGAATGGCACCTGCGTGTAATCATCGGACACGAGCGCGCTCGTGGCGTTGATAAACACGGTTTCACCGACCACAAGAGAATGGTGCAGTGAAGTTACGGAGAGGTTGTAAACTCCGCGAGTGTTGATGGCAATCTGGTCAGTCGTCTTGAAGGCGTCGTTATTCGCGACTCCGACAATGCGGCCCACGACAACCGGGTCACCCGTCTCAACGAGATTGACCGGAGTCGTCACGCCCAACTGAGGCGCGAGCAAATTGGTGTAGGTATCGCCCGTCGAGTGCGCGGGTGCGACAATGGCGGAGGCCGCGAAGCTCAAAGTGTCTCCGGGTTGTACAAAGTTCTTCATAATGTTTCCCTTTCACTACTGGATTGCTGTCTCGGAGACAGGGATTAGCGTTGTGTGGCAGACTCGGCGAGTTCCTTGCTCATGCCCAGGTTGATGTAGTGAGCGACTAGCGCTTCGTGAACTTCCTTGCTGGGCTTATCGCCCTCTTCAACCTGTGTGTTGTCGGCTGCGCCGACGCCGCGAACCACTGAAGTTGTCTTGACGCCGAGTGTCTTAATGTATTCGACCTCGGCCACGATGGCCTCTTGCATACCTTCGACCTTAGCAGCGTCCTTGAAGTGCGAGCGAATGCGGACCTGAGCGGCCTCGGGAAGTTTGGACTCAGACAGAAGTTTCACGAGGGCTGATGCGGCCACGGCTTTCGCTGCGGTCGTCTCGGCTTCCGTAATCTTCAGCTTCGCTGCGTCACGTTCCGCCGTGACTGCGGTTACCAAAGTGGTAGCCGTAGCGAGTCTGGTCTGAGCCTCAGTTAGTTCGGTTTGCAACTGTTCTGCTGTCTTCATTGTTTCTCCTTTAAACTGAGCCTCGATCAGTTCGATAATGTCTGGACGACGGTCACGCAACTGCGCCTCGGTCATCAAGTCCACATCGTTCTGATTGTTGCTGTCTGATTCCATCGCTTCCACCATGCCGCCAGCCCCTGCGTAGGTTACGAAATCTACGCTACGAGCTTTCAGCAAGCTGTCCACGTTGGTATATGGCTTTCCCTCGCGGGTTGATTCGGTCGCCTCGCCAATTGCACGAATTGAAATCCCCATCTCGTGCAGAAGCCCTTTGCTTGCGAGCATGTCGAGCTTCTCTTTGAAGGGTGGGTCAATGACTTGGGCCTTCGCCTTCACTGTGCCGTCTGACTCGGTAACAACCTTGCCAAGCTGCGCAACCCAATTGTTAACCGAACCTTCCGGCTTGATCTTGAGTTCGGCTGCCGTCTGATGGTCGGCGAACATCTTCACGCCCTCAAAAATATGGGCGTCACGCCGTAGCATGTCGGGAGCGTAGTTACGATTATTCTTCGACAGCCCAGGCTTAATGACGGTAACCGAAAGCAATCCGGTCTTCGCATCGTAAGCCGCTTCTGTCAACTCGATAACAGAACTCGCGAGGATTCGCATTAGTTACTCCCTGCGTTGCAATCCTTCGAGGCGCAACGCGCAGCCTTCGACTTGGCCTGGAACGTATCGCCTCCAGCCTTCGCGGCCTTCATGTGGGCCTCGGCAGCGGTGTTGTTCGCAGTGGCGACTGCTGTCTTGCCCTGGTTGGAAGCATCGCGAGCCGAGGACAAATGCGCCTGGGCCGCGTTCATGTGGTCATCGTGGGTCTGAGCTGTTTCGCCCTGGCCCGTCCACGCCTCACAGATGAACTCGCGGTTAAGTTGGTTTGCGGTGTAACGGTTCGCCAGCATTTAGTTCCCTCGTTTCAGTTTCCATCCACCCAGAGACGTAAGGTCTTCTTTTGGATACAAGGAAACAATTGCTTTGAAGTCTGACTTCTCGCCGTGATGACTTGGATGGTCGAAGGTTGCGTAGCGTGCGCCTGCTTTCCGCGCCTCCTGCATAACTTCCCTCTCTGTCTTGTCGCCTTCGAGCACTTCCATCATCTTGTCGGATACATCGAGCGTCTTCCCAGGCTTCGCCTGAAGTTTCATCACAACCGACTTCGCACTCAACGAACCCATGCGGTGAGCACCACGAGCGAATCCATGAGCCTCGTTGTAGTCCGTCGTTGTGTAAAGTTCCGATTGCTTGCTCGAAGCCTGCCAGCCGTTGTCCGCACCGTGGAACACCAGCCCGCCTTTATCGGAGTGGAAATGACCCTCGTCTCCGCTTGGCGACTTGGTATCATCTATGCCTTCGCCGTATGTCCAGCGGCCTTCTTTGTCCCTCGGCTCGTCGTCGGAATATTCGAGCACCTCGTAATAAGACTCATCAATCTCTGGTGCTCTCGCACCTGTAACTGCACATCGGCAGTTGGGATGGAATGGAGGGCTGTCGTCGCCGCTCGGGTAATCATCGTCAACTGGTATCGGGTCCTCGTCGTGGTTGTCCTCGCAGATTTCGCAAGCCCCCGGACTGAGGATTAGCTGCTTGTACTCGATGCCGATGCTCTGCATCTTCTCCAGAGCGGCGTCAGACATCGCTGTGTTCATTTCAGTGCTTGCAATCATCCTGGCCCGTGTGGTGGTCATACCGTCCACTACTGCCTTGATGGCTCGGGCCGTGCCATCTACACCTAACTGCTCTTCGATGCCTGACATAATCGCTTCAGAAATCTGGTCAATCGTTGTCTCGTCGATGCCCACAATCTGCTGAGCAGCTTGTTGTGCCGCGAGGTCCGCTGCGCGTTGCGCCGTAAGGCCGAGCTTGTCAATTGGATCAGCCTCCTTGAGCAGTTGCTTTCCGTAATCGTGCTCCCAGGCGACGGTAATCCCATCCATCAAGTTGCTCGCCAGCACCATGAGGAGGGTCGGGCGATGACGCCGGAGAATGTTTGACAAACTCATCTCTACGGCGTGTCGTACCATCGCCCGATCTTTAACATCCGTTTCCGCGATGTGTTCCAGGTTCAAGTTTTCGAGGTCTGCGGCGACTTGCCTAAAGTACGCCGCGACCTCTCGCTGACAGCGAAGCTCAATCTTGTGACCACGTACACCGAGAACCCCAGGATGGTTAAGCTTTTCCACCACGGCTTCGAGTTGGTCGAGCAGCCTTGCGTCCATACTCCTCCAAGTTCACGCTGTCTGGAATCGAAGACGGTCGGCGACCGTGCCAAGCAAAACAAAGATCACGATCAATGTGATAGGTATCAAAGAGCGAATCCATGAAAGGCGCCTCATAGTTTAGCCGCCAACTTATTGAGCGCCTCGGTGAGTCTGGTAAGCCTCGCCGATTCTGTGCTGGACACGCCGCTCGGGTCTGGCGTGCCTTGAGGTGAACCACCCGGACTGGTGATTCCTAGCTTCGCGTTTTGTAACGCGGCCTTCGTGTTCGCTGCAGCCTGTGCGTCCACAACAATCTTGTTGGCTGCGATCTTCTTCATTACTTCGTCAATGTTGTTGATGCCGAGGGACACGAGCATCATTTGCAGGACTTCTGGAACTTTAACTTCAGGGAATACACCAGCAGCCGCCGTAATAAACGTCCCAAGTTCCTGTAGATCATCACCAAGAATGGGAGGGCAATCCACGTCAATGTCTGCCGGGTCTTCATCTTCATCCTCCCCGAGCACAATTCCGAAGATGTCGCGATAAGCGTCCTGCCATAGCTGCTGGTAGGAGGCGAACATCTTGAGCATGGGCAATTCCATCGCCGTAGCTGTTGCGAGGTTTCCGGTTGATGGATCGCCGAAGTAATGCAGGAATATACCAGTCGCTGCGCACACCATAAGCTTCAGTTGGTTGCCGTCCTGGGTCGCATCACCCGCGCCAGAGCTAACTTTCATTTGCTCAAGATTGCGGCCATCGTTCTCCAGCCACGTCGAACCAGGGGCAGGAGGCGGATTGCGTTCTACCGTGTTCATGCCAGACGTAGCGTAGGTGGACGACATCTGCTGCTTAATCTGGTTGATGACCGCCTGCCCACCTTTAACTTTGTCTTTGAAGGTGAACTTCGCCAGGGCCTGGGTGATTGCAACACGGGCCTCCATGAAGCGGCGATGCTCTTTCGACCAGTCCAACCCCGACGCCAGCAAACTATTGCCGCGTTGGTGCAACGTGTCGAAGGCGACATGGTAGATGCAGACGTTATTTTCGGCCTTGCCGCCGACCATTGAATTAGTCGCCGGGTCTTTGCACTTACCAAGCATGGCGAGGTCGGCGTCATCATCGCGCCAGTCAGCATAATAGAGCTTCTTGTCGCCTGCCGTGAGCCGAGAGTAACCGAGGACATGCTCCTCGTCGTTCGGGTCGGTGAGAATGTCCATGATCTGCATAGGGTCGATGTGACGAATGATCTTGGTGTCGTCGCCTTCATCGAAGATTGCAAAGAACAGTTCGCCATCCACCAGCAACTTCTTGGATGACTTGCGCTGGCCTTCGGAACCCATCACGCATTTGTTGCGTCGTGACTTCGTAAAGGTGTCCAGCGTGGTCATCACGCTCTGGTCATCGCAGTTATAAGTTATACCCACCCCAAGAGCGTAATCGGTCCAAAGTCTAACGGCTTGCTTGGCCAGGGGATCACGATGCCAGTACAAACGGGCTTTCGCCACGATGGAGGTACGGGTCTGGGCGTCAAGGTCCGCTGCTGTCCATTGCCGTCCAGGTACGAGCCAGCCGCGATCATCGAGAGCAAGTTCGATGTCGGCTCGGGTGAAAGCTTCGCCAAGTTCTCTTGACTCATAAAGTATGTCCGCCATCTCCGGAATAGAGAGCGAGGTTCGTCCTGCACCCTTCGCGGATTGCTTCGACTTGCCTCGCTTCTGTCCCATGATTTTTTCCTTAAGAATTACAGGAGTGAGACTCTCAACCATGTCGCTGTAGGCCGCTCTACTACAGTTCGGACTCAACACGGTTGAGGTTGCGCTCTCACTCCAATCTCTGTTAGTTGCTGGTCAACGTGACGTTGTTGTACTTCGCAACAATCACACCGTCTGTGGTGTTCTCGTCGAGTTGCAACTGAACCGTCGCGGCGTTCTTGCCCCAGGTGGACAGAGTTGCTGGAACCTTTTGCAGGTTCGTCGGGATGAGATAAAGGTCATCGTCGATGGCGAAGGCTGCGGTGCCGCTGGTGTGGCCGACGAAGTCATAGTTGTTGAAGATCTGCACATGGTGCCAAAGGTTTTCGGTCTCAGCAGGAACAATGTTTCCCGTGCTCACCCAATTGCCTTTGACATCGGACACCTGCAAGGCTCCGGTTGCTTGAACGATCTGCAGGCTGGTGTTGTATTTGTAGCCGTCAGGTCCAACAATCTCAAGGTCGGTCTCGATTGCCTGCAGCGTGGCGTTCGAGCCAGTCGCGAAGAGGCGATCAAACGACTGACAGACCTTGGTGACGCCCGCGCAGTTGAAGGGAACTGTCTTATAGAAGTCAACGTCCTCGTAATTCTTCGCGCCAGCGAAACCAATAACAGTCAGGATGGCGAGAGGAGCTTGACTCGTGTTGTCGAAGGTCGCCGTCTTGGCGGGCACGCCTCCCACACCATCGTTGCCGTTGTGAATCCCCCAACCGCTGAGAGCCTGAATGCTCGATATGATCTGCTTTGCCATGTTAGCCAACCTCCGGAGTAATTAGGTATTGAAGCATGAAGTGGTAAGCCATCCAGCCCAGGAACGGTGCCAGGACCCACGGAGGCAAGGTGGAACGTGAAAGGTAAGTTAATGTCGCGAAGCGTGAACTACGAACGCCCATCGTTTCAAGGACGGCGAACGCTACGGCCCACAACACCCAAGCAATGAGGTTCCACGTTGGGAACATCGCGAAGCGAGCTGTGAAGTTCACCAATCACCAAACCCATCCGACAACGTAGAGTTGTCAATTGGATTGTATGGATCGAAGCCTCGACCGGAACTGTAGTCTCCCATGTCGTCGGCAAGCATCGCTTCGGTTGCGCGAGCATATTTGTCACGCTCTTGTCGCTTTAGTTTCACGACGGCTCGCTGTCGTGGTGACAATGATTTGTCGAGGCCGAGTTTTGTAAGGTTGTCTACCATGTGGAAACGCCCGCCTCTCCGTCGTCAAGATAAGAATCAATCCCATGTGTCTCGTCAACCACCAATGCTTCGTGTGGAAGCTCCAACGGTCGAGCCAGGTACGTCATGCCGTGGACTGTGCAGTCTTCCCAATCGTCGTGAGGACCTTTTGGGAACAGCGCGTGTGAATCGATGAAATCAGGAACCCAGGGGGCATTACGCGGCAGCGAGATGGTTCGCGCCTCGTGGTAGCCAATAATCCCTTGTGCGCGAACGACTTTGCTCTGAACTGCTGGCATAGCCATAAGCGGAATGACGGGCACACGATAGAGACCATTCTCAACCTTTTGATTCGCCCAGGTCGGATGCGCAATAGCGTTGGTCTTCGAGTCGTAGGGAAACATCCACGCACCTGCGTGATTGTTCGTGTCTAGTTGCTGTAGGAGTTGTCGGCCAGCCGATTTGTCCTCCACCAATACACGGGTTGGGAACTTCCCAAAAAGCCGGGCCGACTCGTAAAACCGTTCGTAAACAGTTCGTACAAGGAAAGGAAAACTGAGTTTATCTCTCCAGGCGTCAAATATCGGGTATCCGGTTGGGCCGCATCCAAGGGTAATGCAAGCGCTGTAATCGTTGGCATCGCCTTCCTCCGTCGCGCAATCGTATATCTGGATTAGCTGATCGACCTGCGGGACGCCATCGAAGTAGCTCCAGTTAATTCGTTTGAACAATGAGCCTGCAGGAGCGGATGGCCGCTGCATGTACATCGCTTCCCAGAACACGCTGCCCAGGTTAGCCTTCTGCACATCGAGGAAGTCGCGTGACTTCGACTCGGGCCACAACGCTGCGTAGGCGTGCATGAACTTCTTCTCGCCCGTTCGCGAGTTGTATATGAAAGAATCTTTTGCCTCGTCGTTCGTGGCCGCGAGACTGATCACGATCCACTGATCTGACTTCTTATCTTCGCTGGCCCGTTTCAACAGGCGACCCGCGAGGTCGTCCTCGTGCCAGCGCGTCATCACCAAGCATTTGCGACCGTGCTCCGCCATACGAGTGCCAGCAGCAGTAAGGTAATTATCCCAGACCTTATCGCGGTAGACCTTACTGTAGGCTTCTTCCGCATTCTTGACGGGGTCGTCAACAAGTAGATCAGTGGCTCCAATCCCAGTAATAGCAGACATGATACCCGCAGCAACGAAGGATGGACGCTGGTCATCATTGTCTCGCTTCAACTCCCAGGCTGTGTCGCCGCGTGATTTCAGCGATGACGGGAACAACCGCTGATAGCTTGGTGACTCAATGGTATTGCGAACTGCTTTCGAGAATTGCGTGGCAAGCTTGTCACCATATGCAGTCTCGATGAAATGGCGGTTCGGGAACAACCCCAAAGCCCACGCTGGACGCCGAACACACACTAACTCGGACTTACCATGCTGTGGTGGAGCAAATATCATGAGGTTCTCGTTCAGCTTACCGAATGTAAGCTCTTCGAGAAACCCGGCGATTAGTTCGTGGAACCAGCTTGCACGATACAGCGGATAGGTAAAGGTTGCGAATTCGGTAAGTGATTTGCGTGCGCCACGGCGTGACTGCAACTCGGTGAGGAGTTCAATCCGTTTCTCCGCTCGGGCCATCGCTACGCTGTTCAACTTCCCCATGCAACTCCTTCAACATTCGATCTATATCTTCGTCGGTGAGGTCGGAGGCGCGGGCGTCGAGAATGGCGACCTTCTTCGCTTTGTCCAGGCCGAGCAGGCAGCGTCGTGACTTAATCACCTTCAGTAATAGTTCGCCAGCGTCCTTGGTCTCGCCCTGATTGGTTAGCTCTTCGCATATATCCTCCAGGCCATCGAGCTTTTGTAGTTCGCGTTGGATCGCTTGCTCCGTGGTGAATGAAGCAGTTGCTTTCCACTGTCGCTGTAAAGCTTCGATGTCGTCTTTGATTGTTTCAAGACTGCAACCGAACTCCGGGTGCTCGTCGTTCCACACGGCAAGAATCTTCGCAAAGGTATAGCCTTTGAGCAGCCACGACGAAACCATCTGACGCCGGAACAATCGCTTGTTGCGGATCAGTGCTCTGTGTCCTTGTGGCTTGGTTATAAACTCTACAACATCCTCGTCCATAATGTGTACTCTATGATTATTACACAAATGGTTAACCCGTGCCAAACTCTGCGCAAATATCGTCAGTTGGTACTTAACTTTAAAAGTGGCAGAGTTTTAGGTTTTTCGCCATCGGCGCACAACCCCCTGGTCCATTGGCAACTTGGCAACTTGGCTGATAGGGAGGAATGATTGTGGTATTGTTGGCTTTAGCTGATGTTGCCAAGTTGCCAGGTGTACATGGATCAGGGGCTGGCAACATATTGGCAACATCATTTTTGACCCGGATCGCACATTCGTTGCAAACAAACGAGGGTTAACTAAAGGTTAAACACACATCCCAACTCTTTGCCACGACAAAACGATTTTTACCAAAGGGTCGATTTCGCTTGGCTCTGTTTTTGCCGACGTGTACGGTCATTACATGGACGGACGAAATTCCAAAATCGGACCACACGGCCTACCTGGAATTACTGCAGGCACGATGCCAACGGTCACACTCACACAGGAGTGGCCCGTCCAGATTGATTACGTCGAACAATACTATCAGGTCCATGTTAGTAGTGTGGACGTGGCCGAATACTTCGCCGACGCCTACCGCGAATTGGAACAACACCTCATCGACCGCATTCGTCGCGGTTACACCCTCTAAAATTTCCCTCCTTCCTATATGGCCTCATTCCTACAAATCGCGTCGGAAGCGTGTGCCCGTGGCCTGAAGGTGATTCCACTTTCGCCAGGGCAGAAAAAGCCATTCCTCCCTGATTGGACGAAGCTCTCAAGCAACGACCCAGCACAAATCAAGCAATGGTCCGAACTCTATCCTACAGCCAACGTGGGGGCAGTGTGCAGCTATGAAAACGGAAACTGGATTCTCGACGTTGACGACTTCAATTGGTTCTTTGAAGCGTGGCCCTTTGAAAAGCTTCCACAAACATTTACCGTCCGTACTGGTTCAGGCGGTTTGCAGTTTCATTTTAGACACGGCGACAGTTCACGCACTCTGCGAAATTGTTCACTTAAGAACCCATCCTATGTGGAGGGCTCACCTGACAAGTCTATCAAAGCAAGCTTTCTGGACGTGCTCATACAGGATCGCCAGGGCGTATTACCTGGGTCGCTTCATCCTAACGGCAATCTATACAAATCTCTCAACGACCTCCCGCTCGCCGAAATAGACCCCAAGCACCTCGAATGGCTGAAGGGGTTATGGGTCGCGGGGAAGTCGGTCGCCTGGAAAGCGATGTTGAACCCGCTCAAGCCGGGTGTGGACATCGAAGAAAAACTGAGGCTGGCAGGGCTGAAGTTTACGACCGTCAAAATGGGCGACAAGGTCTTCTTCAATTACCACGCCTTGATGGGAAAATGTTTAATCAGAGGAGCGTCACATGCGCAAGCCGGGGAGCGTCCCAACGACCGCCAGTCAGCTTTTGTTTATGACACCAAAACAAATGAAATCTATCATTACTGCTTCTCAGCGGGATGTTCTGAAGTCCCTGGAAAGACAAAGGTTGCTCTTGAAGCGATTGGGCTTAAGCTCGCAGACCTTGTGGTCGAGCGTCGAAATAATCCGAGCACGGAAGTAAGAGGGCTGATTGTGAAACGAGGTAGCGATGTCACACCTGCACACTTGCGCTTTCTGTGGGAACCGTATCTCGCTCATGGAAAGCTTGTCCATTTCGGAGGCCATTCGGGCCAAGGAAAATCACCAGTTACGATTGACCTCATTGCTCGCGTTACCAGCGGCCTGTCCTGGCCCGATGGGCAGCCCAACATTATCGGACCACGAAATGTTGTCCTGCTTAACGTCGAAGACGCTTTGGAAGATACCATCATTCCACGACTCACACTGTGTGGTGCTGATCTGTCGCGATTCTATTATGTCGAGGGCACGGAATGCAACAAGGGCGACAAGCACGAAGAGATGATGTTCACCTTTCAGCAGGATTGGCTCCTGCTGGAGGTGTTGATCCGCGAGCTTAACCCGGCATTGGTCATCATCGACCCTATCACCAACTACCTGGGCCGCGTGGACATGAACAAGGAAGGCGAGGTTCGCGGCCTGCTCACGCCCATCGCCAAGCTGGCACGCGAGCTAGATTTCGTGCCCATCACGGTAGGCCACTTCAACCGCCGTGAGAAAGGGACTAACCCGCTGCAGCGCATGATGGGAGCCGCAGCTTTCGCCGGGATTGCCCGAGGGGTGTACGTCTTTGGCCCTGACCCGGACAGCGAGAGCGAGCACGCCCATGTGATGGCGACAGCACGCGGAGCAGTCGGCATGGGTGACGCCCTAAAATATCACACCGAACTCAAGGACTTTGTTTACCAGGAGCAGACATCGAAGATTGTGGTGGTTGGCTGGGACGGCGTGAGCTATTCATCGGCAGAAGATACGGTAGACCCACAATCCAAGGGTGATAAGAGCGACTTCCTTGCAGCCGCCGATGTGCTCAAGTCATTGCTCAATACAGGCCGTCAGTCGGCAGCCGAGTGCGGACGCTACCTGAAGGCGGCTGGCTATGAGATTCAAACGGGCGAGGACAGCAAAGGCATCAACGCCGGACGCCTGCGCAAGAAGATAGGAGCGAAAACGAAGAAGGACGGCAAAGTACACTTCTGGTTCTTGCCTGATCACGATCACAACACCACGCCCGAACAACCGAACCTACAACCAGTCGTTGAAACGAAAGAAGAGGAGGCACCATTTTGAGCATTCCCGAAAAAGTACGCTGCTCGATTAACCGCAAGTGGTTTGTAGACACGTACTGCAACCCCGCCGACAAGGGCACCGAAGTCTATAGCTGGTGCGAGGACCCGATACACGGCAAGCCCGTTGCCTTGCTTTCGGCTAAACACGAAGCCGAGCATGACCGGAGGCATCATCAATGAAGTACCTGGGCAGCAAGGCAAAGATCGCCGACGAGATTCTCCCTATCATCCTCGCCAATCGTAAGCCCTGGCAGTTGTATGTTGAGCCGTTCGTCGGCGGAGCGAATACGCTCATCCGCGTGACTGGCAACCGCTTGGCATCGGACAAGAACCCGTTCCTTATAGCGCTGTTGATTGCGTTGCGCGACGGCTGGGAACCGCCTGCCGTGGTCACCGAAGGAGAGTACAAGGCAGCTATGGTGAAATCAAAAAGCTACGACCGCTTGCGCTGGACGCCGGAACAACTTAACACCGAGATTGCTCGTATTGGCTACATCGGCCTCGCGTGCAGCTTCGGCGCAAAGTTCTTCGGCGGTATTGCACGCAAGGCGAAACGGACAACACGCCGCGAGACAGATGTAATCGAGTTCGATTCGCGGCAGGCGTTCATGGATCACGCGCCCGCGTTGCAAGGTGTGGAGTTCCGTTGTGGCAGCTTCATGTCGCTTGAGGTGCCGGGTAGTTCCATCGTCTATTGTGATCCACCTTACGAGGCGACCACAGGCTATAACTATTCCATCGGCAACTTCAGCGAGTTCTGGGCGTGGTGCGATGGTCTTGTCGAACGTGGCTGCGAGGTGTTCGTCTCCGGGTATCACCTCGAACGCCGCTGGCGTGCCGTATGGCAGCGTGTGGTGACAACCAACGTCGCCATCGCGGACGGCTTGAAGAAGCTGGCAACCGAACGCACCGAGCTGCTGATGCAGCGGGAGGATCAATGGCAAGCTGGCTTCGCGGGCTGACACAAGCGCAGATTGACCGTGCCGTCGTCCTGCGATGGCGTGACCGGATACCAGCAGCCGAGGTGCTGCGCATCGTGCTCGACATTGAGACGCTCGTCGTCGAAGACATCGACCACGTAGAGTATGTGACGGATTGGCCAGGGTCGAAGATGCCAAACCTAGAGGAGTATGACTTTTGAGTGACACCTGTTATGAGACACGCGTAATGGACGCTTGGATACAGGACAACAAAAACAACCACAAAGTAATCGTGTGGTTGATGGCTCACGAACCGCCGAAGACCTGGATGGGCACGCGGTTAGAGTGGGCATTTTGTCAGATCGTTGCGCCACGCCTCTGACAAAAATTCCTGAGCACAACGTCCCTTCGGTGATACGGCGATTTTTTATTGCTAGTCGTGTATGGTGAAAGGGTGAGGGAAAAAATGAATGCAATTATGGCAAGAAGTCCGCGACGAGTTTCGCAAACAATGTGAAACCGACTTATTCTTACTGAGACGTTATCGTGAAAAGATGTCTAACAGCATTGTGCAAGCTTGGAAGGACGGCGTCTATTTTGATGTCAGCGAGTTTGACCGTGCAATGGCTCGCATGATCTTGGAGGTTAGTCCAATAGTATGAAAGTCACTATTACAACCCGCGACGATAGAGTATTTGACCTCAATGCTGCTTGTGACCGTGCGACCGTGCTCACTGAGATTCGTAAGGTTTGGGGATTTTGGACAGCCGACAAGAAGACGTTCTTTCCGTGGCACGCGATAAAGAGTATATCCTTTGATTGAAGTCAATCCAACCCGATTCAAACTGGAGCCTTGGAACCATCAGCTTCAGGGCGTGCGCGACCTCGTCAACCATCCCATCTTCGCTTTGTGGTGGGAGATGCGCCTGGGCAAGACAGGCACCGTGATTAACGCGGCCTGCGTGTTGCACGAAGCCGAGTTGCTTGACACGCTCGTCATTGCTTGCCCTGCCCAAGTCAAAGATGTGTGGTTGGATCGCGAGTTGGGTGAGATAAATAAACATTGTTATGTTCCGTTTTCCGTCCTAAATTATGACGTTGGTAAGGAAGAGTTCATCGAACTCTTCGTAGACAGTCTTGCTGGCTTGAAGTTCATTGTAACCAGCGTAGAGTTCCTGCGCCAGACCAACGCCCAGGAAAAATTCGAGAAGGCCGTTCGTTTACACAAGGCGGTCACGGGCCTCAAGTGGATGTTCGTACTCGACGAAGCCTCAGTGGTTGCCAACTACAAAGCCTTGCAGACGCGGGCCTGTGAGTTGCTGCGCGAGGATGCGCCTCGTGTGGTGCTGCTGGATGGCACGCCCGTGGGCAATTCCAACACCGACCTATACAGCAAGTTCCATATGTTGGCTCCGTGGATTCTCGGCTATGATAACTACTTTCACTTTCGCGCTGTGCATTGCAAACTGGAAAATCAGATTATATGGACGAAGGCTAAGGGCAAAGCTGCTGTCAAGAAGCTTGTGTCCAAGGTGTGCGGGTTTCAAAAACTAGACATCATCACCCGCAAAGGCGCTCCGTACTGCTCGCGGCTGGAGCAGAAGGATTGCCTGGACATGCCAGAAAAGATTCCCGAGTTTCTTACCGTCAACCTTTCCGCTAAAACATGGAAGGTCTACTGCCAGATGCGCGACACCATGATTGCCGACCTTGACAGCGGTCGGCTCGCGGTGCAGCACGCGGCCAGCAAGTCACTACGCCTCGCGCAAATCTGCGCGGGGTTCCTGGGAGGGTTCACCAATGATCTTACCGAAGAGACCGAGGTTCGTGAGTTGTCTGACGAAAGCACTAAAGCAATTGTGGAATGGATCGCCGCGAGACGCCTGGAACGACCTGACTTCAAGGCTGTTATTTATTGCCGATGGCGACCCGAGATTACTCGGCTTATTGGATTGCTTGCAGGAGTGGTTCCCACAGCCTACAAGTATGGAGGGAATGAGTTCGGTTTGGAATGGTTCCACCCAGATACACAGCATACGACCGGAGCATTACTGGTTGCTCAGCCTCAAGCAACTCGCTACGGATACAACTTCAGTCGAGCTGACACTGTCGTTTACTTGTCCTCGGACTACGACCGAGTCACCCGCAGTCAAAGCTTGGAGAGAGTTCAGGCCAGCAAGGAGCAGCTTGCAAGAATTGGGATTCAGCGGCAACACATCCTCGTTTTAGAGGTCCTGGTGTGCGGCCCGAAGGGCGAGCACACCATCACCTGGGACATTAAGCGGTCCATCGACACCAAGGAGACGGTTGCTAACCGTACAGTGGCGCAGTGGAAGCGGGCATTGGAGGAATGAATGTTTGTAGACCAGCTTCGTAAGTACGAGATTGTGCAAGATAAAAAGTACTGGCTGTTTCGCAAGACGCGACCAACGTGCTTCGGCGACAACAGACACCGACCGCGTAATCTATCAACCAGTCGACTACTACCAACGAGAAAGACGGTGACGCTTGGCTAAGGCGCAGAAGTGGTCGTTCTTAAAAGGCCTGTATCCGAAGCTGGGCATCGACCCCGACCAGCGGGCAATCTATCAGGCGTTCTGGGATTCGCCAGCCGACGCCCTGGTGACGTACTCGATTGAGAAAGTCGAGCACAGTGGCAAGGACGACGCCCTGCGCGTCAAGGACATGGACAACGAGAACCTATGCGAGCGCTATAACAAGGCCCGCATCCTGAAGGATAAGTTCGACGCCGTCTCCAGCATCTTGGATGGCGAAATCCAGGCGATGACCCGGCTCTTCGTGGAGCGCTTCGAAGACGACGGGGTCACGTCCTGTACGTTCGACAGTGGGATTTCCATCGGCACCAGCGAGGAGCCATACCCACAGGTCAAGGATAAAGTGAAGTTTCTTGCATGGATACACGAGAAAGGGTTGGCGGGTCTCCTCACGCTGAACCCGCAGACGATGGCCTCCCTGGTCAAAGATCGTCTGATAGGTAAGGTAAACGAACCACTGCCGCCAGGGGTGGAGGTATTTATGAAACCTAAACTAACCAGACGAGGCGGGGGGAAAGAGACCGCCGAAGGAGAAGATAATGGTTGATTTCGCAGCACTGACGGTACGCCAAAACGAGCAGGCGTTGGCAAACATCCCCAAACACTTGCTGAAGTACGCAGGCCAGAAACTTGGTAGCGAGAACGTCGAACGCGAGGACTTGCTCATCCCACGCCTGAGCATTGCGCAGAGCCTGTCGCCGGAACTGAAGAAGACGAACGAGGCCTACATTCCCGAACTGAAGCTGGGCGATGTCTTTAACACAGTAACCCACGAAATATACGGCGACGAAAGCATCGAGTTGACGGTCATCCCGCTGTCGTTCTACAAGAACTACATCACCTTTAAGAAAGGTGGAGGCGTGGAGAAGATGTACGATCACAAGAGCCAAGTGCCTCCGGCTGATCTTCAATTCACCGAGAACGCGGCTAAGGAATCGGTGAAGCCGCTCTGCACGGAGTTCAGAAACTTCCTGATATTAAAGCTGTCCGAGAACGCACGGCCCGCGATGATGTGCGTCAGCTTCAAGTCGTCGGGAACGAAACAGGCAAAGCAGTGGAACTCCTACATCGACGCCACGAAGCTCCCGGCGTTCGCTCGCACCTATCGGCTTTCGGTCGTCGAGAAGGTGGACGGCCAGAACAGTTGGTATCAGTTCGTGGTCACGCCAGACGTATTCGCTCCAGAAGAGTTCTTCAATGAAGCCAAAGCGTACTTCGACCAGATTACGAAGGAAGGCTTCAAGGTTGACACGAGCGGCCTGGACGAAGACGAGTCGAACGGTCAGACGATTGACCAAGAAGCTCCGGGGTTCTAACAGCATCTTGCGACACGTCGCGGGTAGGGTGTCGGTTGGGCGAGGAAGACTGGCCGCAACACGCCAGCAGGTTAAAGCCTGACGCAGATAAAGTCGGTGACCGCTATCAGCTTCTGCAAAGCAAAAGCATAGGTCACTGGCGCATCCGTTCGAATCGGATACTGACATCCGGTACTTTTATAAGGAGAATCAATGCGATATATAGAAGCTGATCGTGACCACTTCGCAGCGGTCGTCCGCACATGGTGCGAGATGTTCAAAGAACGCCATGACTTTGTTCGCACCTTCACAGGCAAGAAGTGGTATCACAACGCACCGGAACCAGACGACGTGGACTTCCGCGACATCGCGCACGCCCTCTCGAACATCACCCGCTACACTGGACATCTCAATGTGTTTTATTCGGTCGCCGAGCATTCGGTGCGAGTATCGCGGCTGGTGCCCAGGTGTGATGCGAAGGAAGCGCTGCTGCACGACGCTGCCGAGGCCTACCTTAACGACTTGTCGCGACCCTTCAAGCGGTCGCCAGGGATGGAGGTCTACAAATACTACGAGGCCATCACCGACGCGGCAATCGAGACGCATTTCGGTATTCGCTCGCGTCCCGACTCGGTGACCTACGCCGACACCGTTTGTCTTTTCTGGGAGAAGCGCGACCTATTCTCCGTGCTCGAAGACAAGGACATCGACTGGCATACCTGGGCCGCAGCGAAGGGTCCATGCAATCTTGAGGATGTTCCACCACAGCCGCTTATACCGTGGTCGGCGGCACGGGCTGAGGTTGCTTTCACGCAACGCTGGGAAGATCTAGGAGGAAAACTATGACGCACATTGCTCACTACGAACGGCCAATAGGCGCAGTCAAACACGACGCCGGGAAGTCGCCCGTCATGCGTGGCTGCTTCCAATATTTCCCGCGAGCACTGAAGGCAATCGCCGACATCTCAGCCTTCGGCTACGAAAAATATAAAGAGTGGGATGGCTGGCGTCGGGTCGCGGACGGCCTCGGGCGTTATTCGGACGCTGTCGGGCGTCATCTCTTGGCGGAAACCAGCGAGGGGTTGTATGACCCCGAATCGAACCTGCTTCATGCGGCCCACGCTGCCTGGGGTGCCTGCGCAAGGCTTGAGAAAATGTTGGAGGATGGCACGCCACTACGGAAGCTGCCTTGTCCCTGTGGAGGACGGTGCGCTGTTGAGTTATACGAGGTTGATCCTATAAGCAACCTAATTGATGAAGGCGACCTGATCGCGGCTGCCGTCGCGCATGTTCCTTTTACCACACTGTACAATGACGAAGCAGAACTAATATTCGAGCGCGTCCGCGCCAACTATCATCCGAACGCAGTCGCGCTCGACCACCTACCTGAAGGGAGCCATTGATGACAAGAATCGAAACGACAGACGAACACGCGAGGCGGGTTGCCGATGCTTACAGTCGGTTTGCTGGCAACGTGTCAGCGATGGCCCGCGACACGGGCCTCTCGCGTGGTGCCATACGTGACCACATGGCGAAACTCGGCATCGGCAAGAAGCCACTGGTCGCCGGGAAGCTGAAGGGTGTGGTCATGGCGTCGGGCATCCTCCCGGCGAAGGGGCTGATCAAGCGCTACCTGCTCACGTCGGCGCAGAACAACACGGCCATTAACAAGAAGGTATGGGCGAACTTCCTGGCCCTGGCCGAGCATTACAATGCCGAGATTATGGTCGGTACATATTCCTATAACCAGAACCACTTCGGCAGCCTCGCGGTGAAGCGAGGTAAGGACAAAGCTGTCGAGCATACTTTATGGTTCGCTCCTGAAATCGTGGATTACATCTGCGACAAGCGGGTCGAACTCGGAACTGGCCTCGTGTGGTGTGGTGAGATGAACATCCTGCCGACCGCCGTCGATCCGCTCTCCGGGTTGGAAACCTATTCACATCGCAAGTCGGCCATCTTCCCGCACGCCAAGCTGGCTATGCGATCCATCCCAACCATGCTGGGCGAGGGCACGAAGCTCAACTACACGACAGGCACCATCACACTGAGGAATTACATTCAGAAAAAGGAGGGGCTGAAGGCCGAGCATCATCACCGTTATTCGTGCCTCATCGTCGAAGTCAATCACGACGGGTACTGGTGTGTCCGCCAGGTGGGAGCCAACTCCGCTGAAGGCGACATCCAAGACCTTCAAGTAATTGTGCGGGGAGGCGAGGTCACGTCCACAGATGCCTCAGTTGAGGCGATAACCTGGGGTGATTTGCACGCGGGCTGGGTGGAGCCGTGGGTGGTCAATCTGTCAATGGAGATGCTCGACACCCTACGGCCCAAGTACCAATTCCTGCACGACGTGCTGGAGGGTGCCAGCATCAACCGCCACGAGCGGAAGTCGCCACACCCGCACCATAAATTCAGCAACTGGCTTCGCGGCCTGCATCGTCTCGATGCGGAACTGGCATTGAGCAAAGAGGTCATTGAGCGTTACCTGCGTCCCTGGTGTCAGACCATCGTGCCTGATTCTAATCACGATGGCTGGTGGTTGGCCAGTTGGCTCAATGAATTCGACTATCGCAAGGACCCAGGCAACGCCGAACTATTCCTCAAGATGCAACTTTATTCTTACGAGCGGATAAGGCTTGGCGTAATGGTGCGCGACGTTAATCTCATCGGCTGGGCGTTTAACAGCGTCGGGTTGAGTGATGATCGTATTAAGTTCTTGCTCGCAGACGAATCCTTCAAAATCTGCGACCGGAAGATTGAGTGCGGGATGCACGGGCACCTTGGGCCGAACGGCTCACGCGGCACACCGAGCAACCTGCGGACGGTTGGCCGTCGCGCCAACACGGCGCACACCCACTCGGCTGGCATCTACGATGGTCTCTACGTGGCGGGCACGTCGAGCAAGCTACGCTGGGATTACAATTATGGGCCGACTTCCTGGGGTCATGCCCACATCGTGACCTACCCAAACGGCCAACGCTCAATAATAACTATGTATGACGGAAAATGGAGGGCACAATGAAACGACCGATTCCCGACCCCGAGCATTTGTCAATTCTTGCCGGGGTCGTCTACTCGTCCATCCGTGATGAGGGCACGGCGGTTAAGATCGCGGCTAAACTCATCAAGCTGTCTAATGAGCACGTTACAAAACTGGAGGCAGACGAAGATGCTTAACCGAGTGCAAGTAATTCAACTGATCGACGCCGAGCGGCAGTATCAGGACCTTTCCTACAACCCCGACGAGAAACTTTCGAGCGGCCTGACCCGCAGGCAGCGCGACCTCGATGTCACCTCGGGCCTCGTCATGCTCGACACGTATCTGCGTAAGGCGCAGGATGATTGGACAAACCAGAAGTGTTCCAGCCGCGACTCACTTCGACAGGTCGCGAAGCTCGCCGCGATTGCCGTGCGCATCTTGGAACGGGCTGGCGGAAGCGAGGTGTTGGTCACGCAGGGCCTGCGCTAGGGGGTTACCTTTAGAGTTAGTAACCTTCGTACCGTTGCAGGCGTGCGGAGGTTACTGTACTTTCGTGACATGAGGAGCACATGGAACTCGAAGAAGAGATTGACTTTGTCGAGGTCGTTCAGGATTTCGGCGAGGTGGATGTCGTCGAAGCGATCTACGGCCCTGGGCACGACCGTTACTGCAACTATCGCCCGTACATTTCGGAGAGGGGAATCATATGCTGCATGACGTGCGATGCAACGGTGAACTCACTGAGCAAACAGAGCGACTACCTGTGTCCGTGTTGCGGGTGTCCGACGACTTGCCACGGCTACGACACGGGTCATTGCTACCAATGCGAAAGGAACTGCCCGACCTAACCTTCGACGAATGGCTGGCAGTGCTGTTCGGCGGGGTCATCGAATGAGCCAGACAGTTATTTTGCTCGACGCGGTTGTCATTAAAGATGTCAGCTACCCATCGGGGAACATCGCCCTGAACCTGGGCGACCACGTCCAGGTTGTTCGAAACGGGTCACTTTTCTTTGTTTACGACCCGAAGAGAAGGAGTTATACTGAGGCATGTCGGAACGATTTTGCTTACTCGACTGATTCGGAAGATTGGGTCAGAGAGCATTTAGTTTTGGAGGGGTTTTAATTATGGCGAAGGAAAAGAGAATCAGAAAAATGGTAACGGGCCACACCTACATTCTCACACCCGCAGGTGTCGGCGCATTGAAGGACGAACCGTCTGAGAAGGAAGTGGCGGTTCTCAGGCCGTTGCGCAAGGCACCACTCACCCAGGGGCAGTTGTATCCCCGCGTTGAGAAGATGAAGGCATTCAGGGAGCGCAAGTTCCTGGGGTCGTATCTCGTGGCCCTGCGCAAACGTGGGCTGATCAAGTTCGGCCCCAAGCTGAAGGCCGCGTAATGGTTGCACCCAGCCGGGTCGCCTGACGGCCACGTCGCGACCCGGTTTCTCCCCCGGTTGAAAGCGTTCCGACACAACGCCTACCTACCGAGTAACCTCCCACAAATTCAAACGAGCAAACCTTTTCAGGGAGAACTATGACCAAAGCAACCATCACCGATACAACCTTTACTCTCGGGGAGGTTTCCTTCCCGATTGACCGCAACAACATCGTCACATCCATTGACGCCCTCGACAAGCTGAATGCAGGCGCCTGGACGGCCCTGGCGGTCGCGTCCGACCTTCCGGTCAGCCCGTTCGAGAAGCGACTCATCAAGCCTGTATTGATGGGCGTCATCCAGGAGGCGTGGTATCTGAACATCAAGGGCAGCGTGTCCGAAAAATGCCTGCTCAACCAGAAGAATCGCGTCACCCGCTACAAGCAGCAGTTGGAGGAGTTGACCTCGGGCGACGGCGACGACAAGGTATTCCGCATCGCCAAGTCGCGGCCCGAAACCAAGGAACGGGTTTCAATGTTCTACAAACTCCTGCCAGGATACGAGGCCAAAATCAAGGAGTTCAAGACGCAGAAGTATATGACGATGAAGGCCATCGTGGACGCGGGCGACAAGAATCTCACCGTGAATCAGATGGCAGCGGCCATCGAACAGATGCCCGAAGCGAAGTTCGCCGGAACGGTCTCGGCCAAGAACATCTCCGGACTGGTCTGCAACTTCATGGACCTTGGCATCATCCAGGCTGTGGACGCCGAAGGGCAGCCCGTCGAACGCAAGGCCACACCCAAGAAGGACAAGCCCGTAGCTGATGTGAAGGCTTCCGCGTCGCCCACGCCTCCAGCCACGGGCAAGAAGCCCGCGACCACAAACAAAAAGAAGTGACCCCGACGAGGCCCGCAAGGGCCTCGGTTTCACCCGTCCAAGAAAGGACGCATGAAGTCTAAAAAGTTCGGCGAAGTAGAAGTTATCGAAACCCTCGGAACGCTATCACACATCCGCCTGCCTAATGGCGCTGAGTTCTGGGTGAAGAGCATCACCCTCATGCCGCTGCCAAAGAAGCGCACCATCGAACCTAACTTTTATTATGCGGACGCATACCCGCGAGAAGGGTTGGTGTTCAAGTGTGTAATTTAACTTCCCACGAAGGACACATGACCCACAACACTCCTGGAAAGCTACGGCAGGAGATGTTCGTGCAGCAGTTTTTAGCCTCCGTCCACGATCAACACGACGGCTTTGCGATATATCTAGTTGGGTCCAGTCGTGAATTTTACAGACATATCCAAGAGAAGATCATGCTTGGAATTGCCGAAGAGTTTCATATTGTCGTCGAGCGCGATTACAAGACCTATATGGCCCTAGTGGCCGAGGGGAGGCGTTTGGGGTTTCGGGGAATGATCTGGCACGGGGATTTTTTTAACGTGACAGAGTTGGTAGCCCGCAAGAATAAAATTGCCCACCTCGACTTTGACGGCGTGAATAGCTTTAACTATGACGGCAACGCTGAACACTTTTTCTGGTTGGTGTTGCGGTTCGGTGTGTTGTCTTATATCTATGTCTATTGTCCACGCATGCACCTTGACACCAATACAGATCGACTCGCCAAGCAACTGAAGATTGCGAAGACGGTGAGAAGTCACAGCAATGGGAAAGCCGACCGCCGAAACTTTCCACTCCACTATGCAAACAAAGACTTAGTCGAAAGTTTTGTATCCCAGATTTTACCTGCGCCGTGGATTCACAGCAAGGCTACGGGATATATGGGAAAGTGTCAGATGGGATTCATCACAGGACGAAGGGAGGCAGTATGTCAATCATGAGTTGCAAGTGTGGCTCCGTGTTGCAATCGAGGCCGCGTCGTGGACCGCAGACGGGTTACTACTATGATTGGACCTGTCCGCACGAAGGCGACTCGGCCCAGGCAATGGGCCACACGCCTCCCTTCGCCGACAAGCGGGTCTCGGTGTATCAAGCTGGGACCGCAAAGCAGTTACTGGCTCAGGCTGTCGGGTGGAATATTAAAGCCTGTCGACGTGGCCGACCCGGCGAACCGTTCTCGCGTCGGCGCATTCGGACGCGCATTGTTCGCCGAGTGAAACGCAAGGGCTTCGCAGACGTGCAGGACAGGGACGCCACGCGACGGCTCGAAGGACTCTACCGCCAGCTTGCACAGAAGAAGCCGAGGAGTCATGCCCAAAGTATCACGTAAAACAGCAGCCTGTTCTGGCGTGTTGTTCGAGATGGAGGAGCCCGTTGTGGCTCCTCCCACCATCGCGCCTGAACTTCCGGCAGTCTATCGCGAGATTACGGGCGATCCGCCAGCCATAGAGGTATTCACCGCAGGAAAACAAGTCACCTTCTTCGACATAGCGAAGCGTGGCACATGGGAGAAACCGAATGAGCTTCCAATTATCCAGGGTCGTTTTAAGCGTATCGGGCTTGATGACGAAACGACAGGTAAGAACAAGTTTAAAGATACTCCGGTCGGCACAGCGATTGCTACGCCAGACGGAAAAAAATACTACATCCCGCACGCCCATGAAGGAGGCGGTAACTACGACCCTGACCTCGTACATCGCTGGAAGCGAGAACAACTCCGGGACATTACAATCGTTAATCTCAACACTGGCTACGACGCCGAAGTCGAACGCAACGACGGAATAGACCTCGAAGCGCAGGGCTGCCTCCTCCATGACGTGGCCCACTCAGCAGCGTTGCTCAACGAGAATCGGGTTATGGGGTTCAACCTCAACGACCTGGGATTGGAGTACTGTGGCTATGGGAAGCTGGAACTTGAAGGCAGGCCCGACGACATCTACCGCGAGCATTCGTCTCGTATCGGACACTATGCAGAGAACGACGCGGCCTTGGCTCTCGCCATCGACACGGCGCAACGCCCACTCATCGAGGCTGAAGGCCTTCAGAGAGTGGAACAGTTGGAAGATCGACTCATCTGGGCGAATAACCATATGGAAAGGTCCGCTCTTCGCATTGATGTTCCCAAGCTAGAAGCGTGGTCCGAGCAGTTGGGGATAGACATCGGAAGCGAGATAATGTCCATCTGGGATACCACGGGCCTGAAGATCTACCCCAACAAAACGAAAGGCGCGAACTCGCTGCTGTCGTTGTGTGCCTGGGCCGATGAGGACCCGCCAACCCTTACCCAGGCCGACCTCAACAACATGACCTCGACCGAGCGGCTGACTGCCGAACTTGGGAAGGTCTCGTTCAAGCGGTCGGTGATGCAGCGGCTGAAGAGTCCCGTGTTCGCGCACGCAATCCTGGCCCGCGACCTGTTGAGTCTGAAGTCGAAGTACATTTCAAAACTGATGCGGTTGCGGCAGGGCGACCTAGCAAGGTTCGTACTGCATCAGTTGCGGTCGAGTGACGAGGACGCAACCGGACTCGACGGCACGGTAACCGGGCGTTATTCCTCCTCGGGTGGAAAGGACAAGAGCGGATTCAACGCTCAACAATGGTCGAAGGTCGAGAAGCAGTTGCAGGTCATGGGTGCGGACTTCCGCTACATCATCCGCGAGTTGTTCATCCCCGACGACGGCTTCGACTTCTTCGCCTCGGATGCTTCGCAGATCGAGTTCCGGTTGTTCGCCCACTACTCGAACGACGCCGACCTGATCCGGCGTTACGCCGAGGACCCAACCATCGACTTTCACTTCCTCGTTACATGCCTGATGAATCCAGGCAAGGACCCGGTCGCAGATTACAAATGGCTGAAGTCGGTTCGCTCCACGATTTTCAAGCATATTAACTTCGGCGTGCTGTACGGAATGGGTCGAGCGAAGCTGGCCGTGAAGCTCGGGCTCGCGTGCATCTGTGGTGACATTCCAGCGAACCTTTTCTGGGACAACGAAGAGCACTTCGACGGATGTCCTGCGCGGCAGGCTAACGACATAATGAACCAGTACCACAAGAGCTTCCCAGCGGCGAAGAGGCTCATGCGGGCCTGTGCGGACAAGGCCGAGGAGGTTGGATTCGTCCACACGTTGCTCGGTCGGCGTGGCCGCTTCGAGGAGGGTGATGATCGTTTCTACAAATCCCTGAACAAAGTTATTCAGGGGGGTGCAGCCGACGCCTTCAAGACCAAGGTACTTTCAGTGTACGACAACCGCAACACGCTCGGGATTCATAAGCTGCGGGCACCCGTCCATGATGAGCAGACGGGCGACATCAGCAAGGACCCGGCACACAAGAAACTTCTGCTCGAATGTTTGGCCGAGCAGGACTTCAAGCTTAAAGTAGATCTACGCTGGGATACAAAATTCGGAGCAAACTGGAGGGAATGTGCATAAGTCAATTCTTCACGATTGGGTAATGGATCTTCCGCTGCGCCATCAGGGCGTTCTACTGACTGGCATTCGTGGCTGTGATGGCGTGCCCAAGCACGACCTGTCAAAGCCAGTGATGCGGGCCATACGCTTCTTCGTCCTCATCAACTACGACATGCGCGAGACGATCTGCGAAACGGGCTTCACTTATTGGGACCCGAAGGCGTTCCGCGAGGGCGTCGAGATACTGGCCAAGAACCTCGATGAGTATCCTGTTCACTTTGTCTTTCACATGCTGCACGCCCTGGAGGTCATCGGCTATCACTTTCCGGTTGGGGCTTTCATACACGAGCCAGAGTACGCCGAACGTCTTACGAAGGATGGTCATGGACTGGCGCAGGCCGAAGACTATTGCGGCACGCTTTTCCGCTGGGCCTATGAAAAGCTGGTTCGTAAGTTCCACCTCAACTCGGAAACCTACGATCAACTGCAGGCGCGGTTGCATGAGGACAGGGTCGCCGACAAGACGGTAGGCCTCTAGGTGCCACTCGAAGCAGGTGTGTCGTCGCCATTTATGAAACAACTTCGGCTGGCGTTGCCAGGATCGGAGGTCATCAAGCACAGGGACGCCAGCATGATTGGGCTGCCCGATTGCAGCGTCACCTATCACAAGCAGATTGCGTGGCTGGAGTTTAAGCGGTTCGTGCCCAACGTCGGTTGGAGTTCGCAATTCAAACAAGGGCTGCAGCCAGCTATTCCATTCTTCGACATCGCGGCTGAATCGCCGACGCAGTTTGAGATGATGAAGCGCATGTCCGAGCAGGCCACGTTCGCGGCTTACATTATCTGGGCCAATAAGACGAAGCGCATTGGCGTGTGGAACCTAACAAAATCACGGGCCAGTCCGGAGGAGACTGGCATTACGTACTTTGAACGCACGCCCGAGGTTGTGGCTCACGTCGCCGGGTGGTTGTTAACTCCCTAGTTATAGTACCGTTGCCATGTACCACGTAACCCCCAACAGGTCAACAACCTGCTGGGGGTTTTGACTTTGGGGCCGTTGTCCTTTAGTATGTTGACCGCCTTCGTGGGCCACGGTAAGATAACCCCATGATGACCACACAAAAAACGCCAACCCCCTGGACGACGGACAACTGCTTTCCTGTCCGTGGCCCGATCACCCAACACGGCTTTTCATTCGCGCAGGCCGAGGACCTTGGCCGCAATATCGAAGCCGAAAAACACGAAATCAAGTGGCCCGACCTGCACATCGACGACCTCGCCTGGAAGATGGCGCAGGCGTTGTGCGGGGTGAACGCGACCCCATCCGAGGTTGCCATGCGTGCAGCAGTCATCAGCAAAAATCTCAAGGAGGGATAATGACACAACGCGGAACCGTTAATCTTGACATGGTGTTGGTTAGGAAGCTGCAAGCAAAGGCTGCCGAAATCAATCGCGACCAGCCGAGAATGATAACCACACATCCAACCCTGGCTGGCGGAAAAGGCGGTGTCACCGCAAGCAGTCTGGCGACGTATCTCATCACGCTTGGGTTGTATGACATGGACGATGTCGAGGAGGGAAAATGAACAATGACACTCTCTGGCGTATGGCCAGCGTTCTTCATGATCAATGCGTCGTGAAGTTCCGGGGTCGCGCCGTAGTGTTCAGCCACGAAGTGATACCATGGCGCGAACCTAATTCCTTGTGTGTGCTTCGTCTCAGCTTGGCGACCATAGAGATTGTAGACATCGTGCAATGTGCGAACGCCCGCACCCTTTACTCCACCATGCGTCACACCTTACGCAGGCGGATTAACTTTGAACTCACCAAGGAGGTGTTGAATGTACGAAGAGGATGACCGGGACTATGACGACCGTGACGACCGCCTGGAGTTCGCAGACCCAGGCGGTCGTTCCGCTTTGCGGGCCGCTTCCAAGAAGAACCCGCGCAACCTTCCATGTCCGAACTGCGGCAAGAAGAATCGTTTGACGCAGGCCGACCGCGCACGCGGTTATCAGTGCGACGAGTGCGCCGATAAACTAGAAAGGGGAGTTGACTAATGGCAACGGACGGCGAGCAGGTATTGTGCTCGTGGTGTGGAGCACCAATCCGAACTGAGGATTGTTTACTCCTCGTCGCGACCCACGCACCCGTGGGCCGCAAAGGATGCACCCTTGCTTTCGCCTGGGTGACAACAATCAACGCAATCGACGGGCAAGACTATCTCGGCTCGTCGGTTTGCGCAGCAGCAGCTTTCGACCAATGGTTAAAAAATCACACAGGGAGGTAAGTCGAGTTGAACACACGCCGCGTGATCGTCAATTACTACGAGGGGCTGTATTACATGCTCCACTTTCAAACCTTGAACCCGAGCGGACATTGGGAGGATGTCCGCTCGCCTTTCGTTGCACACGAATGCCGACTCGAATTCACCATTGGCGACTATATGCAGGTGGGGAGGGTGCCCAAAAATGACTGACCTGCCTGTGGTGATCGCGGAACTCCGCACCCTGCGCCAGCATCTCAAGGCGCACCCTGGCGAACGCCTGCTTCGTGGAGCGCATCGCCGCTCGGCCCTTCTATGTTGGCGGCAACAGCGATGCCTGACCTGCGGGCAGGACGTTCTATTCTCGGTCGAATGCCTGCTCATGGCGGATGGTATGACTGGCGGAAAGAAGCCCAATGACAACGTACAAAATAGTTAGGCGGTGTGCGACCTGCGGCGAGCGCATCATCTGGTGTAAGGGCGTGAAGTGTTGGTGTCACGCCCGAGACCTCCGCGACCGTTGCAACCCGGACCAACACTGGCGACCTGTAGCATCGCCAGTGGTTCGTCCGATTTTTACTCGGCCTAATCCAAGGCAGAAAAAGAGAGGTACAAAATGAAGTGGTTCATGGAACGACTCATTACCATGGTCGCGATCTGGAGCATTCTCGGAATGTCCCAGGCCGCGTTAGCCCAGGCCCCGAAGCTGCCAGCATGTCCACCCAACTGCGGAAATGGAGGTGGTGGGAACTACACCCATATGCAAGTCTACAATGTGGGTTCCACAAACACCGTGCTGAAGTACACCAAACCCACCCAGGCGCAGATGAAGTACGCCGCTGCGCAGATCGAACTCTACGTGAGCCAGCAGGTCGCGACGGGCAACATCGGCGCAATGCAGGCCGAGTTCCTAGCGCTGCTCAACAATAACACTTGGGGGTCGATGTATTTTGACGGCACGAAGGGGCAGCAACTCAGCGCATCCTTCGGCGGCATTATGACCCTGCAGCAGTTGCAGGCCGACCTAAACAACGTCAGCGCGTCGGATCGGCAAACGATTGCTTCCTACATTAAAACTTACGGCCTCGCCGATTTCATGGACAGTGGAGCACAACTGCTCAACGAAATGGGAGGCGAATACATTCGCGGGAAACAGCACAGCAAGCATTGGCTGTCCATCGTGGATCGTTACAGGCACGTCTACACGAAGCTCGGATACGAGCCCCCGGTCGATGTGCCGCGTGCGTGGCTGGACGGATGCGCAGCAGTGGGCACGGCCCTGATGATCTTCGGCGGTCCCGTGGGTGGAGCCGTTGGTGGAGGGTTGCTCATCGGATCGGCCTTGGGGTTCCTCTATCTGGACATATTCCAATGAAAACCCTTGGCATCCTCGCAGCAGCGTTGGTCGTGGTAAGCACGCTGATGGTTGTTGAGATGGTGACACACAACCATGCGGCACCTTACACGGCGGTTGGAGCGGGCTGCTTGTTCATGGCCCTGGTGGTCGGCGTCGTTCGGGCAGCCTATAAGGAGTAGAAACCCCGAACGCTTGAACCGTGGCTCCCGATACGTCGGGGGCCATTTTAGCCTTAATAGACGTGGTTAACCGTCTCAGTTAATCTGTTATGTCCTTTGGCACGAACCGTGTCTGTTATTAACTTGGAAGGGACCCCCGTTCGACATCCACAGGGCAGGGCGTGTACAATTCGGCGTCCCAAGAAAGGAGCGCTTCCTTATGCCAAGCTATCGGGTAGGTGTGAAGGTCAATGACCATTCCATCGGCGATTGCTGGCTGTTTAACAGTGTCCGGTTCGCAACCTTGACTGATGCCTTTCGGTACGGCAGCACGTTGCTAGTTATCGAAGGCAGACTACTCAAAACCTATAAGGTCATCTATTCGGCTTTGCCGCCGAATCGTTTTCGCTTCGTGCCGTCGTCCTTTACCTATGGCTGCCAGGGACGGGTGCGCCGATGACAATCGAAACCTTCAACCGTCGTCTCACGCAGAATGTAATCATCTGGGAACGACATAAACGACTATGCACGCCCTGCCTTCGCTTCGACGAGGACCGCGTGTCCGATGCACAACCCTGCTCAATTGGCTTGGTGATTTTTCGCACCTTGCTTAGAACTCTTCAGGAACGAGTCGTCAGAAACCCTGATACCTTGCTGAATGTTATCGACATGACTTAGAAAGGAAATCCGTGGACATTACAGCAGACAAGGCCCACACGGTACGGAACCTTCAAACGGTCGGAATCTTGGCGTGTCAACAGGCTATCGAAGCTATGAAGCGCGCCAACCAGACAATTGGTGTTCCCGCACAACCCTGGGTTGGTGAGAATAGAGAATGGTCTCTTGGACACGGCTTCAAACTGAAGCTGGAAGTTATGTCAAGAGGCATCACAACAATGACCATCGTACATGAGAACGAACAAACGGTACAGATGACGCTACGCATCCCCAACGCGGTTAGTCAGGAAATTGCAGAAGTCATGCTTGTATATTGTTCTCAGATCGCGCTACAACAGCACGAGCGCGAACACGAGCTTGCGCCTCCACCCGAAACCGTCCACCTAATTAACAGGTAACACAACCGACAAAGGAGACTCATCATGGTAACAAGGCAGCAAGAGTTAATTAAGAACTACGAGCTTCGTTTTGTATTGCCTAACGACGAAGTCTGCGTCCACACGCACACCGACCCGAACGTCCTCAAGAATCGCGTGGTTGCGGACTTGAGTGCATTCGACAAAAACAAGCCGACCTTTGAGACGACTGCCAATGGCGTTATCCTCGGCTACCATCCGGCTTACATGAATGGGGAGACGCCTATTGCCTGGATCGGCGAACTACCGGACCTCCCGGTATTTATGACGACCACGCCCATCGTTGAGACGCTGCGCAAAGCAGCGTAACCTCCAACCCAAGGCCCGAGGACCCGTTGGTTCTCGGGCTTCACCACTTACACAAAGGAGAATGTATGAAGAATAATTTTTTTGGGATGAACATCAACCGGGCCGTAGACGCCCAGCCGTTACTGGTCAAGATCGACAGCAAGCGGTTCTGGGATGATGGCTGTTCGTGGGTCCACGTCAACCCGGCTCGTGGTGAATTCGATCCAACCACAATTACTAAATGGATCACCGTACTGCAGGCGGCTGGCGTGAAGGACGTGCTCTTTGAGTTAGGTGGGACGCCATCCTGGGCAAGCACGAACCAAGCGCAGGGATGCGATTACAACCGACTCGGCTACTGTTCCCCGCCTTCGGACCTCCACTCAGACGGCACAGGGCCGAACCTCATCTGGCGCGAATGGTGCAAGTATATCGCGCAGTTGTTCACGACCTTTCCCGGCGTGCTCGTTTCCGGTTGGTGTCCGTGGAACGAGTTCACCAGGCAGGTTGGTTGGACAGGAACCCACTCCTGGCTCGGCACGTCGCAGCAGATGGTACGTCTCGCTGAGGACGCCCGCGCCATAATCCTTGGCCGTGGGCACGGCATCACGGCGACCCACGAAACCATCACTGAGGCTCTTGCGACGGTTGGCTTAACCAGCGCGGCGTATAACCGGACCAACTCCAGTGTGCTGCTCTCCCCGAGCAGTGGCGCAGGCAAGTGGTTCTTTCCTAAACTCCTCGCCTACTACTCGACCCCAGGAGCGGTCGAAGCGGTTGAGGCGAGCGCTGTCCATCTCTACCCCGAACCCGATAACACATCTAAGGGTGCCTTGGCCGTCTTCGACGCCTATGTAGCAGCGATGAGTGGCTACCCAATCAAGCCACTGTGGATTACTGAGGGGTCGTATCGTGGCGGGCCGTCTAGTGGGCAGTCGATAGCGGATTTCGTTCGGGGTTACTACACCGAGCTATACAATCTGGTAGATCGCATTTACTGGTATGCTTACGACGACCCGACCTGTGGGCAACTTGCCAGCGGTAAGCTGTTGCTGCCCTCGGGTGTGGCGTACAACGAGGTATATAAAAAGCTCATTGTACCTTCTACTTAGATTACATGATTTTCCTCCTGCCCTGCCAGAGGGTTAAGGGAGGGAAACCCCAACGCGGTTGCTCTTTTTCCTCCTACCGCGTTGGGGATTTTTATTTGTCCTGATGGTCATCATCCTCAGTTGCTGGCTTGTTTCCCATTGGTGCGTAGAAGGCTTTGGTGGTCACGTAGAAGGCCGTGACGAATCCGGTCTGCGCCACGATCACGGCTGCCGTAGGTGTGAATGGCAGCGGAGCGAATCCGGGAGGCAGGTGATGATTGAACTGCCACGCGAACACGCCCTGCGCTGAATCCCATCCGAGCACGAAGGCCACGAGCACCAGACTCAACACACGCCCGAATGACACCGAGCCCTCGGCTGACAGGAGCGAGGTCAGCCAGCGGGCAATGGTCTTCACAGCACACCGTGCGCGAGAACAAACCCGATAGCAATCCCGATGCCGACAGCCTTCGCTACGTTCTTGATTCGTTTGAGGAGTGCAGGCTTCTTCTTCAGCACCACAACCTCGGCCCGTGTGTTCACGATAATTGCATCCTTGGCCGTGGCCTCTGTTCGGCACGCGGCAAGTTGGACGGCATCTTCCTTGCATTGTGCTAACTCTTGGAAGAGCGGCACGGCGTCAACCGTGACCCGGTTGTCTGGTGCGGGGGTCGCGTTGAGTGGGATGGCTGACATCTCGGGAATCGCCGCGACGGCCTGCGTGGGAGTCTTAACGAAGACGACCCGCGCCCGGATGGCCGCGACGGTCCTGTCGGCCTGCGCCTGGGTATCCACGACCTGGGCCTGCAGGGCCTTGACGTTGACCTCGTGGGCCTTGATCTGCTGCTCCGCGATGACACGGGCGTCGTGTTCCTGCATCCAGAAGTGTGCGAACAGAATAGCTATGGCCAGAAGAATCGTATAACAGATGTGCGTTGCTTTGGTTGTCATAGGTCGCCTCCGTGAATTAAATTGCAGGCCGTGGTCCGGTTCGTGGCGACCAAGCCAACCTCGCCACAGCCTGCAAACTTGATTACATAACTTGTAGATAGTGGTCGCCCTCGGTCCACATCGCTACGCGAGTGCCGTGGAGTTGTACGATGCAACCCTCCGAGCTTGTTGCGGGGTGATCGGCGTTCGCTCCGTGGCAACGAAACAGGCTACGGCCCTTCATGTCGTTCGAGGGGTCGGGGAGAAGGTTCATCGTATACTTGCCCGTGCGTGGCGAATCGTGCGGTTCCTGCAGCGTGTAGAATCCAGCGGGCAACGGCCCAACTTTGTCTACGTCGTCCATCGCCGGGTTGTTGTATCCCTTGCCCTGGCCAGCCCAGCCAATGCCGAGGAGCGATCCGCCACTGCGGGTTAGGTATCCGGTTCGGCGATCATACTTGAGCATGTGAAGCCTCCCATGATTTGTGGCAGTCATACATCATCTCCTTACGGTACTTCTCATGAGGCGAGCCCGCCGAGAGATGACTGGTTACAACTTGGTTGTTTTTGTTCGGCCAATACGACTGGCCCTTGTTCAGGAAGCGTGTCGTGTCGTCGAAGTACTTCAGCTTCTTGGCTGGCCAATCAAACCCGAGACGATTCCCGACCCAGAGGTCTTCGGCGTAGGGCGTGATGTCATCGCGCCACACTCCAGTAATCGGCGCATCGAGTAGGTGGGTGTACGCCTTCCGGCTCAGAACATAACCTGCGCCTCCGCTGGCATAGTTCTGCTTGCCCAGGAACTCATTGCGGAAGTCGCCGTAATAATCGAACTCCGTGAACGGGCGTGTCAGCAAGCGCTCGATGCGGACGTAGGTATCGGGGAAGCAACGGAAGACGAAGTCGTAGTCGTGGGCCTGTGCCCAACGCAACGAGACCTGGGTCTTCGAGGTCAGGTGTCCGTAATCGTCGCGGCAATCTATAAGGACGATCCGCGAACATGACCCTGGGTCACCTTTGGCGATCCCAGGGCCGTCCTGGGCCGCGATTCGGGCCGCGATGGCGTCGGTCGGAAGGTTGCCGCATACGTCGCCAGAGGGGCCAGGATCGCCGAGGAATTGGCTCCCAATGAAGAAGCGGACATCCACGTCGGGGTGATGGATCGCCTCCGCGATCCACGTCTCCCGGCAGGCGTCATTCGATCCGTTCCGCTCGAAAAGTTCGCAGGAAGATATAGCAATTAAGAGCTTCATAACTCTACGATTCCAATCCCTCCGAAGTGAATGTCGGAACAAAACTCGATCTTTTTCCCTGGGAGTTCCTTCCAGAAGTCGGCCACGAAGCAACCCGCTCGGCGATGGTGCGGCGTATCCTTGATGTCGTGAAAGATGATGAGCCCGCCACGCCGAACGAAGCCGCCATACATCTCGTAGTCTTGTTTCACCCCCGCGTAGGAGTGGTCGCCGTCGATGAACAATAGATCAAGGAACTGTCCCGCCAACAGGCTCATCACAATCGCCCGCGAGTAGCCGTGATGTGAATCACCATTGATGCAGGCGACCTCGCCCTGGTTGGACCATGACCTCATGCGCTCGTTGCGCCACGCTCGACGATGCTCGTCTTTATAGAGGCCCGATCCGCTCGCGCCAGCGGGAAGGTCCAGGCTGATCTTCAAGTCGTACACGAGCTTGCACCACAGGAAAAAGGTTCCACCCGACTCGCTGCCAATCTCCAAGCAGTTATGAAGTTCCTTTGGTCGGAGGAAGTCAATTAACTGCCCGAGTTCAATCGGGCATTGTATTGCACCGTAATCTAAGGCTTGCTTCACTAGCTCTTTGGTTGTCACCACGGTAACGCACCACCTCTCTCTTCGTTGTGGTTCGGGTCAGGGTTCCAGCCGTGCCAGCTTATGAGCTTTGATTTGTCGGCAGGGCCGAGGTCGAAGTTCCAAAGCAGGTCGGAGTTAACAGGCTTCATCCCGGCGTAGCCGAGAGTCAGGGAGATTGCCCAATCATCGTAGTAGTGGAACTTGCCGCACGGCATCTGCGGATACTTATCGAGGTAGAGGCGGATGGCCTTCTCGCTGAGCCAGATACCAACACCTCCGCTAGTGCAGTGACCAATCCCACCACTGAGGCCTTTATCTCCCATCAGCCCAACCCAATCATGCTGCTCGAAGCCAGCGGTCTTGAGCTTTTCGACATTGACCCAGGTGTCGGCGTCGATCTTGAAGACGTGGGTGTAACCGTTTGCCAAGGCCCAGGTCAGCATCGCGTAGACCTTGCGCACGAGGCAGGCGTAGGCGTCGTCCACAGGTAGCTCTATCTCGTCCGTGGTCACGTTGCGGGCGAGCGTGTCCTTTATTTCCTGCTCGGTTGGTTCCCAGGTTCGGCCTCGCCACTGGTTATCTTGGATACCGTAGAAGAAGCGAACGTCCACTCCATGACCGGACAGCATCTCACGGTGAGCCGGGATACGCCAGCGGTCGCGGGCGCATTGCACAACAGCTATTAAGAGTTTCATATTTTGCACCTACTGCAGTGTGTGATCAGGTCTTCGGGTTGGAAGCTAATTTTTTTCGTGACCAGCCCGCGTGCGTTCTGAATCCTCAGTGTGTTCGTGTTGAAGTCAACCATGTCTCGGTTGCCTGCGAAGCCGACATACTGCTCAATGCCCTGCTGCTTGAACATCGACGGCAGAGCGTTGATGGCGCGACCCCGCAGCGTCATGTACTGTGGTAGACGCCACTGGAACACGTCGGGAAGCGTCGGCACGTTCACGCCCGACACCCAGGCGACCTTGACGCCCATGTCCTTCAGCATTTTGAACCAGACATAATGGTCGCCTCCGATCTTCCACTCGGGACACCAATGCAACCCGGCATCAAACAGCGACCGTCGTACCATGCAATAGTTAACGGTGAGGTCCACGATGTCAAAGTCGTTACCCGACGGGATGAGCTTCGTCTCGGTGATTGTGGTTCCATCCTGTCGGAAGAAGCCTTCATAGGCCTGCTTGTTCACACGACCGGAGGCGACCCCAATCTCGGGGTGTGTGTCCAGCGTGTTCATAAGCTTAACAATGCCGTTGCGGGTTTCAACTCCCTCGAAGTTGAAATCGTCGCAGGCAATGAGGACGTAGTCACGGTCGAAGCTGGCTATCGCTTTGTTGCCCTTCGCACCGAAGCCCGAATCGAACGGCAACCACAAGCAGGTATGGCCCTGGTTGCGTAGTCGCGAGTACCACGCAATCTTCCCGTGCTGCTCGAAACCATCATCTACAATAACGATTTTCGCTTCCGGCATTTGCTTCTGTATGCCATTCACACAGGCGTTAAGGTAGCCATCGCGCAGGAACGTCTTCAGTAGGATTGAAACCCGGTCGAGCGGTCCTGCTGGCAATCCTGGCTTCATCACTGCCCCGTGCCATAGCCAAGCCTCGTGAATGGCGAGCATCTGCGCGGGCTCGAACTCACATGCTGCGATGATGTCATTCCCCTGGCGTGGTCCTTCGGGATACGAGAGAGCATTCCTTTTGCTGGCAACCACGGCGTAGCGGTAGTCGGGCGTCGGCGTGATGCCAGCCTTCAGCATGACGTTGCCCGTAATGCGATCCTCGCACACGTCGCCCTTGTTCCCAGCAATCAAGGCCTCGTCACACTTGGTCACACAATAACGGGTATCGAGTTCGCCTTTGATTCCGGCTTGTGCGAGGACTTGTCCGACGAAGCGGTCATCTGCGTTATCGGAGGTTCGCCCGCCATTGATGACAGCGTGTAGGGCTGTAGCAGAAAGCCAGTATGCAAACCCTGAGCAGTAAGGAGCCGGGTAACCTCCAGATGGACCACGGAGCCTGCCGATGTAATCATGTTTCTCAAATCCCGAAGCAAGCAGGCGGTCGCATTGGACATAGGTATCATCGTCGCACATGAAGGCGTGGGTGTAGTTGTTTTGCAAGGCCCAGCGACAAATGGCGCGGACCTTCGCGGGGAGTGAAAGGTAGTCATCGGGACATCCAAGGAACACCTCATCTGGATTACGTTTGAAGGTTGCTGTGTTCGAGTTACCGCCATAGAAGAAGCGAACGTCGGCACCACGCACGCCAGCAGCCCAGGTTGTTCTCTGGGCTGCTGCGCGATGTCTATACTTCTCACACGTCTTGACTGCAATCAATACTTTGGTCGCCACTGGTTTCTCCTTATGGTGTGACTTCATCCCAGGTGAGTGTGGGCTGGATGGTGAGGTCGGCAGGCGTACCTCCCAGACCAAAGAACGCAATGCCGTAGCCTGGGGCAATAATGATAGCACCCGCTACGTCGTCGTGAACAACGCCAACCACATCTGCTCCTGGAGTAGCCGTGCCGAGCGTCCAGCCAGCGATCTGCCGAATGAATGCGGGCGCAACCAGGATCGTCGCAGTTGGTGCAGCGATGGCTACGGACTTTCCGCCATTGCCAACGAAGCATTGAGTTGGGACAATCAGCGTTCCGATTGTTCCGGGTGTGACGGCACAGGCGAACCAACCTAGCTCAACGCCGCTTCCGATTAAGGTCTGCGCGGTGTAGCCTGTCAACACCACAGTCGAGTCAAGGATGACAAGATTCTTTCCTGACCCTGACGGGTTAATCAAAACATCTAGCGCTGAAGTTGATGCCGCGCCTGTCACTGCGGCTGCGAACAATACCGAGAATTTTTGGCCTCGATAAGTGTTCTCGTAATATCGGGGCATGAGTTCCGTTACGGTCGCTTCGGAAAATTCACCGAAGCCGAGCGTCAGACCCTGTCCGGTTTGCTTTCCTGTTTGCCCTTGGTTGCCTTGAGATAACATTTTTCATTTCTCCTTTAAGTCACTTGCCGAATGATGGAAGAGTCGTTAGACAGAATATCGTCCGGGTCGAAATCCTCGACTGTGCAGCGTTTGCCCTCCGCTGCGAGGGTTACGCTCGCAAGCCTGATCGACTTCAACTCCATGAGAATCTGCAGTAGTAATTCGTTCACGCCAGCCGTACCTCCAATCTGTAAGTAGCCAGGACCGTAGCCAGGGTTGCCGAACAGAAGCGCTCCGCTGTCCGTGGCGAAATAGATCGCACCAAGGGCGAGCGGCGATGGGACGGATGCAATCGGGCCATAAGTAATGGCGAAGTTCTGGCCCGCTGGTCCGGTCGCACCCGTTGCTCCTGTGTTTCCCTGAATCCCCTGAGTGCCTGGGTTGCCTTGGATGCCCTGCGAGCCTGTCGCACCCGTTGGACCTTGAGCACCCGTCGCGCCTGTTGGACCTTGAGCACCTGTTGGACCTGTTGGACCTGTCGCGCCAGCGGGACCAGCGGGTCCTGCTGGCCCTGGGCCTCCACGATTGGTGACGAAGCCTGAGTCGTTTCTATTCATTTAGCTCCCCGAGTCGTTGCCTTCATAACCTTGGTTGATGGTTGTTGTCGTCGCGCCTGTTGTGCGACCCGTACCGCTGCGGATGCCGACCGTCGTAACGCTTAATATGCCGTCCGGTTCGGACACGCCACTCCCACCCGACGCCATCTCAAACAGTGTGCAAGTAACGAGGCCGCTGGATAGGTTAACGAAACCCTCACCCACGATGATACGAACCTCGGTAGTCGCGGCGAACGCAGCCCAGGTCGCGATGTAGAACAACTCGGATCGCTGATATACATAGCCATCAACTAACGAGGTTGGTATGGCAACGGTCTGCCCGTTCGTGTAGTTGGTCGGGCCGAAGACCTCGACCGCGACCACACTCTCGCGGATGTTGTCGTTGATCTGCTTCATCGTTGTGAAGGGAAGCGTTGACCCAGGTAGCAAGTTCGTAGGGTTAACTTCCTTGAACTGATTAGCGAGTGATGTGTAAGCTAACGGGCTTGGCTTGAAAAGCGTTAGCACGCCGTTGGTCATCGTTCCGGTTACGGAGGTAAAGTTGAAACCTCCCCAGCCCGTTGGCGGCACGACGGGAGCTGATACACCTGCGACAATAGGAATCACTTGCGGCGAACCGAGAGCGACCGTGTACGGCGTTCCAGCGTACCATTGAATCGTGATGCTTGTTGCGTTATCTCCTGAACCATTGGCGAATGTAACCTGATCCACGCCAGCCAACAGGACAGAACTATATTCGTACCAGCTTGGTGTGCTGGTCCAATAGTTGCCTCCGTTGGGCTTTGCGTTGACGTTCTCGGTTGTGTAAAGCGTCGGCATAACCTGGCGGCTGCAAAGCGCGAACACAGCGACACGGCCCGCACCCGACACGGTAAGCACGCCGTTGCCAGGGTCCCAGGTTTGCACGGTGACCGAGACCGCGCCTCCGGTTACTGACGAGCTAAAATTGTTTAAGAAAGAGTTGTTACCAGGCTGTGTGTACGAACCGCCAGCCGTGTTCCATCTCATGCAAGTCATCATCGCGCATTGGCTGTAAGGGTAGACAAAGCCATCTACGGGCGAGACCGGGTTGCCAGTCGATTGCCCGTTGACAAACTCTCCCAGGTAGATACATTCCACCTTCACCGCCGCGAGCTTCGAGTTCTGCTCCATCGCTGACAGGAAATCCGTTCGATATGCACTGCCAACCTGAAACGAACTATCTACAACGTCGGTATAGGTTGGTGATGGCACGGCCAAAGTAATGTTAGTCTTCTGCCGTTGAGCAATTGTGTACACGCCCAGAATCCCATCCGAGCTTTGAATCGGCGGGTGATCGGCATGGACCCACGAATACCATTCCTCGCAGAATACAAGACCTGTCTGCTGCACAACCCGCCAGTTAGCGATCCACAAAGCTTCCTCGCCCGAGGCCCAGCCCGACGACGGGTTGACTGACGACCTCACCATCCAGATAAAGGAGCACTCATCGTACTGGTACTCATAGCCATCAGTTGGCGAAACGGGAAGATTCACGAACTGGCCATTGGAATATTCGCCATAAAAGAACTCAATCCCAACCATCCCAAAGGCTGCATTCTCAGAAAGCTTCATCAGGTCGAACCCTCGCGCAGGACCATTGGCCGCGAAATTCGCAAGGGACACATCTGAGAACCCAGGCTCGTGCGTCAGGACAAGCGAATCCGTGAGCACGACGTAGAGCCCTTGCAGGGTAGAGGCCGCGAAATAGTTGTAATCGTTTGGGTCGCCTCCCTCGATATACTGGTTCTGGTTGACGCCAATAGAAAGGTTGCCATCTACGCCAGCCGTAGGATTGTCGAGCAAAGCGAGATTCGGATACGGGGAAGACTCGTTCAAGTCAACCTGTTTCGTGCCCGAGGTCGCGATGCCAAAGGCCTGTGTGTCGCTCGGCAAAGCCGACAGCACCATACTGAAGAAGCCAACAATGACTGAGGTCGCGGTCGTCGGCGGCTGCTCAATCGTCACATTAATTTGCGTGTGTTGATTCTCGTACTTCTGGCTGTGCCCTGTGTTGTAGGTTGTCGGCGTGTTCTGATTCGCGTTGACTTGCAACCCGCCATAAGTGGAGATGCCAGTCACGTTGGTGTACTCTGCGAGCATCCCCGTGACGAACTGCGTCTCATCCCCTCCGCTCGTCATCTGAATAGTAATGTGGGAGATTGCCAGCGCTCGCAGGCAGGCCCACAACTCAATCCGGTCGCCGCCAAGCGTCCCGGTTGCCAAGCATTCCCATTGGTTGATCTGACTTCCAAAGGCATTATTTCCGAGGTTATCGGTGACACTTGCAACCGAGTCCGTGCCATCAGCTAGAGCGATACCAACCAGCAGACAATTTCCCAGGGCCGTGGTCCTGGTAATCGTCAGAGTGGTTGCGTTTGCGGTCGCCGAGGTTGTGCCTACTAAAACTGGTTGAGCCATAGTTATCCTAGAGTGTTCGCGGCCACGCCCGAAGCCATCACGCCAGCCGTGGAGGACTGAAACATATACGTTGCCTTGTCGGCAGTCGAATCGCTTGCGTAGTTGCCTTCCGACGAAGGCGCAATCTCGAAGCTACCGAACGTGGACAGGTAACTTGCGTCAATCAGGGTGAAGGTAAGAATGCCCGTCTTGAAGGCCCACTTCTTGTTGGTAATCTCAAAGAGCTTGTTCGTGATTCCCATTGTCCCGGTCGTGCGGTTCGGCACCTGGGCGTGTGTCACGCTGACCAAGTCGCCAGATTCGTAGAGACAAGTATCGAGGTGCGTGTCCGCTGAACCGGAGTCGAACATCAAAGACTTGTTGCCGTACCGCAGGAATATCAACCGCGCCACGAGCAAGGAAATAATGTAGCCCTGGAAGCCTGACCGCAGGCCGTCCGCTGCGACAACCATCTCACCGATGATGCCGAACCGGGTCAGCGATGGACCATACTCGTTAATCGTCTGCGAGAGATAGTTCGTCGTGCCGTTTGGTAGATCATCGTCGCGATCAAACTGTGTCTCGATGAGGTTAATCATCTCCGACTGCTCCGCTGTCGGAACCGATGTAAAGGTGTGGATGTTGAAATTCCCCAACGCGACCGGACCCGCCAACGGATAAAAGAAACGCACCGTAAGCATCCCAGCGGCGTTCATGTGGAGATAACCGCCAAGTGGCTTGAGCAACTGCTGCTTGATGAAGTCCAGCGCCATAGGCGCCTGCGTTAAATGGAAGACAAAGTTAACGCCGTTGAATGGTCCTGCGATGTAGGCATTAATCGTAGTGAAGTCAATCATGGTCAGCGGGAAGGTTTTCGTTCCCAACTGAAGCCCTGTCTGCGTCTGCAGGATACTGAGCAGAATCGAGAGCGGGTTGCCGTTCAACGTCTTGATGTTGGCCGAACTAGTCACGCCTCCATTATCGGCGGTCGTGTAGATGACCTGATTAAGATAGCCAGAGAAGTCGAGGCAACTGAAAGCGTATTCCAGGTTAGCATTCACGCTTCCGACCGCGTCGATGTAACCAACAAAGACGGTGACGAAGTCCGCATAGGCGAGTCCGAGGAAGCCGTGTTGCACGGTGACCGTGCTGCCCTCGAACACGAAGCCTGGGAAATCTCCAGTTATGGCTGCTTTCTGATCCTGTACCGTGAAGGTTAGGTTGCCGACATTCGCGCCTCCGTCCAGGTCGTTAACGGAATAGGTGTAATCGTCTGGCCCGCCATCCATCAGCCACGGGTAGAGGGTCGGACCTGTGTAACCGGACGGCGTCACGTTCAGCAGGTTCGTGAAGGCACGAGAGTACCCAGCAATCGTGATGATAAATTGCTGGGTGACACTCGTCACAGGCTGCGCGATCTTTGCTAAGTAGTTTGCCGTCGCTGTAATCATGAGCTATACACCGCTCCTGGGCCAACGTAGAGAAGCATGTTGATCTTCAAGGAATACCAGCCGGGTGCAATCCACGCCGGAACGACCTTCTCATCTTCAAGTGTGTACTCGAAGAACGTCGTCTCAATAGTATTGTCGGGAAAATAAGTGAAGTTGGCACCTGACAACGCGAACATTAAGAAAGCATTCCACGCCGTCAGGTCGCTCGAAGGTATGCTGGTAAAGTTAAGAGCCAGCCGCTGGTCGATGCGCTCGAAGACGCTCTGCTTCTCGCCCGCCGACGTTATCGAGTCGTGTCGCGTAGCATCGAGCGAATCGAACCCTGGCTTCTTTGTTGGAGGCCATGTCGGGCTGAAGTCAACAATGCCCGACCCGGCGTTGTATGCGAACTTTGGAAACGGAATGCTCATGCTGACCTCTTCGTGACGCGAAGTGAGTTACTCGAATGCAGCGCTCCCACGCCCGTGCGAACCTGCCGACTCATCTGCTTCATCACCTTCGTTAGGTTGTCGGGCGAAATCATGCCTTGCACATTCCAGTGATGGTGCGTGTCACCACCTCCACCCTGGGGCATCATCTCGGCAATCTTAGAAGCGATGTGCTCCATTGCCTTCGGATCGCTCAATGGTAAAACACCCTCAGTGGTTCCTGGCACCTCGCCAAGCATCGCGAGGGTCGGGCCAGTAACAAGTCCACCCACCGCGAACCGCTGCACGTTCGTTGACTGTGATGGCCCCGTGGCCGCTCCGCTGCCAGTGGTCTGAATGCTTCCACCCTGCGGCCCGGTTGACCCACCCTTCGCGCCTGACCCGGAACCACCACTCGCTGAAGCGCTAATCTCAGCACCAGCCACACCACAGGCTAACGCAGCCGCTTCCCACATTGCCGCCGAGGCAAAGTCGTGGGCAGCGGCATCCCCGTTCCACCATTCGCCGATGGCTTTCGCGAGCGAGGCCATCGCTTGAACTTGGCAGTATTGGCCCAGGGCCGAGACGGCCTGACCCGCTGCGCCTTCCATTGCCGAGGCCCAGGACTTCGCGCCAGATGCGGCCTCGATGAATCCCGCAGCCATCTTGGAACCGAACGACCCCGCGAGTTCCTGAATCACACCCAACTCGAAGCCTGTCGTCTTTGCCGTCGTGCCATAACCCTTCAGGGCCTTGTCGGCTTCCTCCACGCGCTTCTTAAACTCGGCGAGAGCTATGTCGTCTTTAATGCCCGACGCGGTAAAGGCATCGAGTTCTTTCTTAGCGAATGTGAGGTTAGCCGCGAGGTCCGTCTTGAGGGTTATCCCCATGTTGCTCGCAGCCTTTGCGCCGTCCTTCAACGCCCGGTTGACGTTATCAAGGCTCGGCATAAAGCTGGTAATGACCTCGGGAACGGACAGCAAGTCCGAAGCCATCGCAGCAGCCAAGGCTTTTGCATCAGCCTCTTGCTTGATGAATTCTTTGCGTTCGCGATCCGTTTTATCCTGCGTCAGCTTGAGCCATTTTTCATAGCCAGCCAACTGATATTTATATACCGCGTCGGCGTCCTCTTGGGCGTTCTTTTCGTCCTGCAGTTTCACATCGTCGGAGGCCGCTTTCTTTGCGAGGTTCCTGGCCCGCTCGGCGTCAGCAGCATTGTTCTTGCGGGTTTCCTCCCGCGTGTCGGCTTTCTGTTTTTCAAAGTCAATCGTTTCGGTTGACCCCATTGTCCAGTCAGCAAACCTCATCGCGGCTGTGAGTGTCTTCTCCCACCACTTGGGCTGCTCTTCCAGCTTCTTGTTTTCCGCACCCAGCCAGGTATCAATGTCTTTGAGGTCACCTATTAGCTTGTCGCCAATTTCTAGTCGCTTTAATTCGCGTGCCGAATCCCCGAAGCGCTGCAGGGCCTTCGCCGACTTCTCCGCTTCAGCTGTGTACTTGGCAATCTCAGCGTTGGAGTCCTTGATGGCCTGATCCGAGGCTCGCATGGCGTCGGTAAAAATATAGGTGTTGCTAATCCAGTCTGTTAGTTTCTCGGTTCCTTTGACCAAGGCCTCGACCAAGAACAGGACGGCGGTCGCCGAGAAGGCTGCCGACAGAATGCCTTGCATTGGGCCGAGTGAAGCCAAGAATGAGGTGACATGGCGCGGGAGACGGATGCCAGTAGCTTCGGCCAACAGCATAGCTTCGCCGCGAGCCTCTTTGAACGATCCGGCGACACGCTTATTAGTGTCAACGATTGTCTCGCCCGCGTTCTCGACGTTCTCTCCGGTTGCATCAAATTCTACGCCGAGATTGTTGACATCAACGCCCAGGCCTTGCACGGCTGTGCGAACACCTGCAAGGCGACCGGGAATAGCCTCAACCCGAGTCATGCCTCCGTCGAGTTGTGTCGTGTTGGCGAGGAAGGTAAAGACTGCATCGCCTACGTTTATTCCCGTTCCGCCGTCAGGCATTATCTAACCTCCGTTACCGTGATGTTGTGCATCTTGAAGAAGTCCGCGTTTGACACAACCCGCGCATGGAGAGGCAAGTGCCGCTCGGTTCGCTCTCGTGGCAAGAGGCGAATGTTGCGCTTGATAAACATCAAGGCAAGAAGTTCTTCTGTCCAATGTGCATTTATGTAAGCTGGTGTGAGGTGCCAGTCCGCCAGCGCAATCTCGTAAAGCGCTCCTACTGACGCGCTCTCACTACCTTGGTCACTGCTTCGAGTTGCGCCAAAAAAGGGAACGCGACGGACATAATCGACGAGAACGCCAGAGCAAGTTGCTCTTCGGTTGCCTCCAACATGATCTTATCTTTGGGAAGGTCGGGGGCATAGCTGAATACCATCTCACAAAGCTTCTCGGGAAACTTTGTTAGCGTGGCGATGAGGCCTGCGGAGATGCGCTTGTCAGTGGGTGTGTCTTGATAACCGGAAAGAATGGCGGAGAACTCAGCGCTCATCGTCTCGCGCCATGCCATCTGCGGCGTAATGGCGAGCGGCGTGATGGAATACTTCTCCGAGCCGAGCGTGACTTCAAAGGGTGCCTTAGAAAGGATTTGTTCTTCGGTGCGGTTCATTGGTCGCCTCGTGGTGAAATGTTGTGAGGCGACTGCTGCTACAGTCGCCTCGGGTTCAAAATTTACAGCGTTGCAACAGCCGTGTTAATGGCCGTGTGCGCCTTGGCTGTCAGCGCGGCAATCGCGGCCTTCGATTCGGTATCGAGGACAGTCGCCTCTTTGACAAACCAAGACTTAATCTCCCGACAAATCGCGGGACAGAACACACCGACCGCAACGCCTGCGGCCATGAAGACTACGGGTTCGAGCATGAGGTTTCTCCTTAAATGTTAGGGAGTGCGAGGCTTTGCCTCACACTCCGGGTTGATTAGCTGCCCGACTGGAATACATCGTAGATCTTGAACAGGACCGTCCCGCTGATCTTGCGAGCGTCGAAGGTTACGGGGATGATGACCTTGTCCTTGCGGGTCATCTTCAGCGTAACTGCGGCCATCGCGATAGCCTTCTGCATGATGACGACGCGGACGAGGTTCGTCCCTGGCGCAGGGCCTTGCACGCCGACCATCGTATACTGCAACGGCAACGAACCCACGGTCACGGCTTCGTACTCGTTAGCAATCAAGTCATTGAACAATGACGAGGCCGAGATAGCCGCGTTAAGGTTGGCCAGAGTGGCCTCGGCCAAGTGTGCCGAGACTACGAACTTTTCTTTCTCCAGGATGTCGAGAACAGGGGCCGCTTCCTCGTCAACCGTAATCTCCTTGATGGTCGGCGTGTAGGTCAGGTCGATGCCCGAGTCCGTGTATCCAACAGCGACCCAGGGGGCAAGCCAAACAACCGGGTTCTCTCCGTGTTGATCGAAGACAGGTTGAGCCGTGCCCAGAGGTGCGATGTATATCAACCCAGGCCCGGCGACTACGTTTGTTGCATTCGGTTCACTCATTTAATTCTCCTTTGTTCGGGTCGCCGCTGGGCTAACCGGATTTTGTTATACCGCTGTCATGTTAAGTTTGTTCCAAGTTGCGGAGCCCGCTGCCCCTGTCACGCTGCAGAAGTACACGAGGCCGCTGAAATAGATGAGCTGACCAGCCGTGCCCGCCGTTCCCGCTGAAGTCGGAGCACCCGCCGAAGCTGCAAGTAGAAGAGTCTTGAGGTTCAACTCCCCGCTGTTGTCACCTTGTGTTCCATTGCCTACGGCAAGTACGGCTGCCGCTGTACGACTCAAACCCGTGTCAATTGATCCGGAGAAGATGCTTGTTGCACTTTGCCAATGTATCGGCATTCCCGAACCAAGCAGCAGACCAGCTATGTTGATCTGAGCGACAGTACCAACATCCATAAAGGAGCCAGCGGTTATTGCTGCTGTCGTGGTGACCGAGGCCGCGCTGATTGCTCCTGTCGTGTTCGCGGTTGGCAACGCTCCAGACGGAGTGACCGATCCATTGTCAATCCAGCTAGTGGCTGTCTGGCCAACAACGGTAGCCATCAATAACTCAGCACCCGTGCTGCGTCCGTATACTTTGTAGCCAGTCGCACCTAACACTCCACCCCAATTGACAGTCGTAATGTTGGTGGATGTGCCAGCCGGGACGACAATGCTTGTCTCGGCGTTGGCAAGAGAGTTGCCAACCGAATCATACGCAGCAACTCTATAATAATAAGTCGCTGGTGTAAGCGTGCCGCCTGTCGTTGCCGTGGTGTTGACGCTCGTCGCAGGCGTCCCTAACTGACTGACTATAAGATCAAATGCTGAAACCGGAGCAAACAACGCAGCAGCCGCCGGGTTAAGTGTCAAGATAGCCGGAACCGAGGCCGCAGCAACCCCATCACTCAAAGCAAAGTTAAGCTGGCCAATCAAGAAACCATTTGTACTCAGACTATTAACCGTGACGTTGAAAAACGCAGCCAAGGCTTGTGTTGAATTCGCCGAGCGTGCATAAAAATTATTAGAACCAACAAAATCTCCGGCTTGCACAGCGAGTGGGGAGCCCACAGTTCCACGCTGACGGTAATACTCTATGTATGGATAGAGAAAGCTTGTGTTGCTGTACCAGTTGAGTAGAAGTCCATTGGCTACTGATCCGTCAGTCTGAAATTCGGGGGCAGTAGCAATCCCTGAAAACGTCGGTGAGGCCTTCGGAGCCAACAACGCTTCTGCTGTCTGCGCTCTGGTTTTCTCTACCCCGACTGCAGAGTCAGCATAGGCTGTGCTCGCTGCCACGACGGAACTGGTTAAAGCCGTAGCTGTCGGAACCTTCACGACTACTGCCGTCCCACCAAGGCCAGCCGAATTGGATAGATCAAAAGTCGCCTGACCCGACCCTCCCAAGTGAAACAATGACCAGACGCTTGCCGGATTTGCTCCAGCAGCGAGTTGATTGAGAAAACCCCATGCCTCCTCTACTGAGGTGCTGCCGTTCCAATAGTTTCCCTCGGTGACAATGGCGGGGCAGATGACGTTAAGTCCTGCCGTCGCAAGAATCTTGTTAACAATCGCAAAGGTCGGACCAACTGAGCCTGGATGACCTGCGAAGCATAGTGATAAATTTGTCGAGTTAATAGTGCCTGTGCCATCCGAACTAACATGAGTGCCAAGAATAACCGACAACATTGCACTTGCTAGGCCCGTCCAGTAGGTGCCATCAAACTCAAGCGCTGGCGGATCTTGCTGCTGAGTATTAGTTGATGGAGTATTGTTTTCGACGAGCACGCCGCTGGTAAAGACATTGTTCGGAACACTGCCAATCGCATTATCGACGATGACAACCGGAGCCGTAAAGTTTGGACTAACCCGAGGCGCAAGCAATGCTTCCGCTGCTTCTGCTCTAGAGGTCTCGGTTCCCTCTGCGGTTTCGGCTCTGGTAGTCTCGGTAGCAACTGCGGCTGTCGAGAAAGTTTCCGCCGTCGTGATTGCCTCGACAATGTCGGTATCGAGTTCAGCTTCCGCTGCTTCGGCCCGTGCGACTTCGGCGGCGACTAATCCTGCAACGTACTGCGCGACGGTCTGACCGTCCTGCGTCTGCACATCCTCAGTCAGGGTGTTGTTCGCACTCGCGAGAATCTGATAACGTCCATGACAGCACGCCCAGCCCGTGTCCGGGTCGGAGCTATCTTGCGGAGCGGTGACCTCCATACAGCGGGTGACAAGGCCAAGCATCCCGAAGCTTTGATTGGTTGCGCCGTTGAGCAGGTCTTGGATGGCGCAATACACGGCCCGCGCCTCGATGTAGTTCTCAACATCGGCCCACACCTTAACCGTCTTGATGTCGTCAACGAAGCTCTGAAAGTCGGTTTGTGGGATTCCACCCGAGCCGACGATCTGGATTGCAGGGCCAAGCGACGGGTCGAAATGTTCTGGCAGATCTGGGCCGCAGTAGACGCTGCTGTTCGCATTCGTTCCGAGCAGCGAGGTAATCGCTGTTGAAGCGAGCAGCCAATTGCGAATGAGGATGTTAGTGTCAACCATTGCGCTTCTTCACTTCCGCTGCGAGATTAACTATTGTTTCTTGGAATGCCGGGAAGATGTAAGGTCGTGCCGCCATCTTCGCCGTACCATTTTCGAGATAGCCGCCATACCCAGACTGCGTGAATATCTCCGCATGAACACCTTCGGCGACTCGTGTCACCTCGGTGTCGATGGAATTCCTGTTGAGGCCCGTGTGGTGATACTTCTGCGAATCCGGTAACGTGTCCTGCCGTGGCGTGGTTGGAGGTGGAGGCGCGAGTTCTTTCGCCCGCGCCTTCATGTCGATTTCAAAGATTGTTAGGGTCGCGCTGAAGACCGCTTCCTGCATCTTCGCTCTCGCTTCAGCGGTGCGCAACGTGACTTGTACAACCTCATCCATCTCAATTCTCCAGGTATAATTCACACCACACTTCAAGGTGATGACCCGTTAAGCCTGGGTCGTCGATCTGAAATATCTGATACTTCTGCGGAGCCGGATAATCTTTACTCGTGACGAGAAGCCAGTGGTGCGGTCCGAGCGGCGTGTTGTCGGCTGGGTTATACCAGGGCCGCATGAACACACACTTGTAATTAACCGCGATCTTTTTCCCTGTCTTCCACTCTCGGGCACGTCCCTTGCCGAGAGAGATGCGGCAAGGGACGCCTGTCGCGAGCGTCTGGAAAGTTGGATCGCTGACGCCATAAGCGTCTGCGTTGTTTCCCGCGTCACGCGACAAGACCGAAGCGAGGCCAGTCAACTGAGCATCGAAAGGATCAAGCATCTTGCTTCTCCTTTGTTGCCTTCGCAATACCTGCGGCTAGTCCATTGGCGAAGGCCAAGGCCCGCGTAATTCGTAACAGCTCTTCGAGCCGTCCGTTGACACTCACTTTAACTTCGGCAATCGCCTTGCCGTGTTCTGTGAGGGTCTGTTGGTTCTTGCGAGCAAGGAAGAAGGAAATAATTGACCACGCCGTAGGTACACTCGCGGTCACACAGGCCGCTGCAATAATCCCTACTTCATGTTGCATTAGAGTTCCGTTCTGAGCACCCAATTGCGGATGATCGTTAGCTCGTTAAAGCCAGAGGAATTGTCTTCGATGTAACCCCAGGCTGGCATCTCATTAATAGCTGTGCGGAATCCGTCGGCCAGCGCTTTAATCTGCGTGACCTGATCTTTGCCCGTCAGCTTGTAATCGCCGATGGAAATCGTCTGACCTGCCGTGCCGCTTGCGACCCGCGCAGCGAGCGAATCCAGGGCTGTGCCACACGCCATGAATAAAACTTCGTTCTGCATGAGCGATGGCCCGTAATAGCCGACTTGGTTCGGTGCGCCGATAGGTCCAGACATCTGGGCAATCGTAAGGTTGAGGACCATGTTTAGCTCCTCGTCCTGAAAGTTCGCGCCTGCCAAGGTAATATCCCCGAGCAAGAATCGCATCTTGCCCAGGGTTGTCAGACCAAGGTCGTAGGTGAACGTCATGCTGGACCTTGACCTTCCAAGGTCGTAGAGGTCGTCACGTTGCCAACAGCGAGAGTTGCTGGCAGGCCCGAGTTGGTGTTAGGTGAGCTTCCGTCGAGTGGTTCGACAATGCCAGCGAGGTTCGTATCCGTCAGACCTGCGCCGATGCCGCTCCCAACTCTCGCTTGGCCTGCGGTTGCTGCGGGAAGCCCTGCGTTGGTGTTCGGTGAGCTTCCGTCAATCGCGAGCAAATCCGAAGCAACGACAACAGGATTCGTCACAACAGGTGTAGTCGTCGCGTTCTGTTGCAATTGATCGAGTCCGGTTCCTTCCGTCGCCACGCCGAAGAGTGTCGCGGTAGGGATGCCAGCGGGTACGGCAATGTTGCTATGAATGCCTGCGACCTCCTGATCCAACTGCGGCACGGTTGTGGTAGCGGGGGTCGTGGTGACCGTCGCATCTGCATAGGTCGAAGCAGCAATCCCAGCCAGGGCAAGGCCAGCGCCCGTGCCGGATTCGTCGGAAGTCAAGCCGTCATCGGTGAAAGGTCCAGTCCCAGGCGAATTCGCATAGAGCAGACCGGAGTTCACGTTCGGGCTCGGGCCGTCAATCGCCATGAGGATATGAGTCTTCAAAGGCGCGGCGACGGTGTTGTCAGTCATCGTGCTTCCAACCACGCCTCCGTAGGTGGATTGATTGTTTGAGATACCCGGCGAGCCTCCGTCAACAGCATCGACAGGAACGGTCGTCGGATTCTCGGCGCAGCCGGAATCGTGGAAAGTCGCGCCTGCGCAAGTGAACACGCCACTTGAGACTTGCGTCCCAGAATAATTCGGATTGCCAAGATTAGGTGAGCCTTGTGGCATACGTTTCTCCTTTGGTTTGTAAGTTTGAAGCAGGGGTCAAGCAGGTTCTCCTGACCCCTCGATCCAACTTGCAACCGATTAAGCTCCCGCGTTGAATACTGCGTAGCGCGGATCGACAACGGTTCCGCCGAAGACGTGACGAAGTCTCCAGTTGATGCTGTCCGACTCAAAGTCACCTTCGAGGGGCGACATGGAAGCTCCACCAAGCGTGAGCTTGTTGGGGTTTCTCATGCACAGTTCCGGCGTCTCGTGACCACGCAGGAAGTTGATTCGCGCAGCGTAGCCGCCGTTGGTGCCAGCCAGACTCGCGAACAGGTACCAGCCCGTGTTGCCGTTCGTGGTATCCACGATAGGCAGGTAAGGGTTGACGTGTCCCGTGATGTTGAGCATCGGGATGGTGTTGCTGGACGAACGAATCTGCGCCTTGACGCCCGCAGTCGAATCGCCTCCGCTCTGGATGATGTTCGCAGGATTCAAAGCCTGCAGCATCGGGATTTCCAGGGCAGGTGGAACCACCAACTCGAAGCCGTCGAACATGACGGGCTCGCCATCCGGGTCAGTGAAGCGTCTCATCTGACTCGCAACCGACCCGAGGGTCGTGATGGAGAACGCCGAGCCTGCGCCCGTGTTCTTGTTGTTGATGAGTGCGCCGTCAATCGGATGGGCCAGGGCCGTTCCGAAGAGTGACGTGTTCCCACCACCAGCAGCCGCTGCGTAAAGCTGGGTCGCGTACTTGTACTCGGTACGAACTGCAGCCTTGCTCAGACGTTCGGAGATGTCCGAGAACGCTCCGAGGTCGTCGTTGATGACAGCTTCCCACGCCAGACCAAACTGTCGCCCGTACTTGGCGAGGATGATCTGGACCTTGCCATCTGCGAGGTTGCCGTCCTGGGGATACTCGGCACGCAGCGACACTTGCTGCAATTGACCCTGCAAACCGTACACACCCAAGACCCACTGAGGACGGAAGTCGTTCTGAGTTCCGGTCTTGATGTAATCACGCCAGTCAGGCGTAATTGCTTTGTATTGAGCGTAGAGCGAACGCTCAAGAACCGTGCCAAACAGGTACGGGAAGTCGGCGGTTGACTCGGCTTCATGCATAAGGTATGCCCGCGTATTGCTGGACATCCCTTTCTTGTTGGTGATCAGATCGAGAAAGCCGACGAGCTTCTCGTCGAAGTGCGCGATCTTTTTCCCAGCCCCAGCCGCTGTGATGCCTAGCTTGGCACCTTCAGCCATTACTTCCAAAACATCTT
>Ga0210405_10000521_pt1 | contig 50767 bp, 38 predicted proteins | sample IncBWH11MmetaG_FD_155492 | JGI IMG/M metagenome (GOLD analysis project Ga0210405, IMG submission 155492) | Forest soil microbial communities from Barre Woods Harvard Forest LTER site, Petersham, Massachusetts, United States - Inc-BW-H-11-M | ecosystem: Environmental > Terrestrial > Soil >...
CTAGAGCCTGGAGGCCACTCCCGCCGGTTGCCGTTCGCCTTTCACCACGCTGAAGGCCTGCTCCAGGTCGGCAATCAGATCGTCGACGTGCTCGACTCCTACTGACAGGCGCACCAATTGCTCGGTCACGCCCATCTTCTCGCGCTCTTCGGGGCGGATCATGGCGTGCGAGGTGATGACTGGAATCGTCACCAGCGACTCCACTCCGCCTAAGCTCGGGGCCAGGGTGAAAAGGTTCAGCGCCTCGGCGAAACGGCAGGCATCTTCGCCCGTGCCTTCAACTTCAAAACTCAGCACGCCGCCACCACCTCGCATCTGCTCCATCGCCAGCGCCCGCTGTGGATGGCCTTCCAGAAACGGGTAGCTCACGCTGCGAACCTTGGGATGTCCCTTCAAAAACTGGGCTACTCGCACGGCACTGTCGTTCTGCCGATGCACCCTGACAGCCAGCGTCTTGATGCCGCGCAGCAGCAGCCAGGCTGCGTGGGGATCCATGTTGCAGCCGAGCGTGGTGCGGGTGGCGTGAATCGCATCGATCAGGTCTCTGCGTCCGGCGACGATTCCACAAATCAAGTCGGCGTGTCCGCCGAAATACTTGGTGCCCGAGTGCATGACCAGGTCAATGCCAAACTCCGCGGGCCTGCAATTGATGGGCGTGGCAAACGTGCTGTCGATCAACGTGGTGATCCCGTGCTGCTTCGCTACAGCCGCAACCTTCTTCAAATCGACTACGCGCAGCGTCGGATTGGTAGGCGACTCAAGATGCAGAATCTTGGTATTGGGTCGGATCGCTTTGGCGTGCTGCTGGTAGTCCGTCGTGTCGACGAGCGTGACCTCCACCCCAAACTTTGGCAGCCACTGGGTGAAGAACTTGGTTGCGCCCCCGTAGATGTCGCGCTGGGCGACGATGTGGTCGCCCGCTTTGGTAAGGGCGAGGATGGTGGTCGTAATTGCCGACATGCCGGAGGCAAACAGAAGGGCGGACTCCGCGCCCTCCAGTTCGGCGATCGCATTCTCCGCGACGGTGTGCGTCGGATTGCCGTAGCGAGTATAGAAATGGTCCGTCGGCGTAGCTCGGACCTGTTCTTCCATGTCGGTGACTTCGAACGTGGAGGTCTGATAGATGGGCGTGCTGAGAGGCCCGTTTTTTTTGCTCAGATCCATCCCGCCGCGCACCGCCTCGGTCTCCGGATGCCGTTTATGCTTCTTCATAAAAACCTCTTGTCGCCAGCAGAACCTTAGGCCTTCACCGCCGCCGAATCGAACGCAGGTACCGGGGAAAACCATCGCGCCGAGCGCGGATGGCGTCCGCTGGTCAATTCATCAAACGCCTTCTGCAACTCGCGCGTGACCGGCCCAGTCTTTCCGCTGCCGATGGTGCGGAAGTCGATCTCGCGCAGCCCAATCACCTCGGCTGCTGTACCACACACGAATACCTCATCGGCGATGTACAACTGATCGCGTGAAATCGGTTCCTCGACCACCGTGTACCCCATATCGCCCGCGAGCGTGATCAAGCTATCGCGCGTGATCCCCTCAAGAATCGAACCACGCGGAACCGTATAGATCACGCCGTTGCGCACAACAAAAATGTTTTCGCCCGTGCACTCCGCCACGTAACCCGACGGGTCGAGCATGATGGCTTCATCAAAACCAAGGCGGTGCGACTCTGTTTTGGCGAGGATCGATCCCACATAGTTTCCGGACACTTTGGCCTTGGTCATCATGATGTTGGGATGCAGACGGGTGAACGAAGAAATGTTCGCCCGGATGCCGTGCTCTTTGGCCTGCTCACCCAGGAATGCCTTCCACTCCCACACGGCAATCAACAACCGGGGCTTGCCCGCGTCCACTACCATGCTCATCGCACCGTCCAGATAGATCAGGGGGCGGATGTAGCAGGACGAAAATCCATTGGCCGCGATGACCTGATGAATCGCCTCTATAATCTGCGCTTTCGAATACGGCAGATCGCGAAACCCAACGACCAGCGCTGAATCCAGGATGCGTTCCACGTGCTCCTCTAGCCGGAAGACGGCTGGGCCGCGCTCGGTGGCATAACAGCGGATGCCCTCAAACACGCTGTAGCCGTAATGCAAGCCTGCATTCACAAACGGAACAACACCTTCCGCCGCAGGCCGAAGCCCGCCTTCCATCCATATGTAGCTCGGGGTCCCTGACATAGAGGCAATCTTCTCCTGGTTCTTAATAGCTATCCATCATTGCACTACGATCATGCTCGCCGGCGCAGCGCCTAAAGCGTTGCTGAAAAGCAGCTGCCCGGCGACGCCCACCACCTCAGCGGCTGAAGCCGCATTAAGTTTGTTGCTGTTACGGCTCGGCTTGAAGCCGAGCCCTTTCAAAACGCAACTATCGCGAGAGTTTTTCAGCAACCTGTGAAGCCGAGCCCTTTCAAAACGCTCTGCGATCGCGAGATTGAGCGTTTTAACGAGCTTCCAGATTACCTTTCTGCTCTTGGCTGGAGCAAGTGAAACCCGCTCCCGGTCGTCACTCCGCCGTATTGTTATAATCCGTCGCCTATGGAAACCGGCCTCAAGAATCGAGTTGCTATCGTCGCCGCATCCAGCCAGGGAATTGGACGCGCCACCGCCGAAGCCTTCGCCGCGGAAGGCTGCCGCATCGCCATGTGTTCCCGCAATGGAGAGACTCTCGAATCGGCGGCGAAGCAAATTCGCCAACAATACAAAGCTGATGTGTTTGCCGAGCCCATCGATGTCACCGATCCCAGCGCGGTGCACCGTTTCGTCGAATCGGTCGTTTCGAAATTCGGGTCCGTCGATATCTGCGTCACCAATGCGGGAGGTCCTCCTGCAAAAGGATTTCTCGCCGCCTCAATCGAGGAATGGCGCAAGGCCGTTGACGCCAACTTTCTGAGCGCGGTCTATTTCGCTCGGGAGGTCATCCCGCACATGCAGAAAAAGCGCTGGGGCCGCATCATTACCATCACCTCGATCACCACCAAGCAACCGGTCGCCGACCTCGTGCTGTCGAACGCGGTGCGGGCCGCGGTGGTTGGACTGGTCAAAAGCCTGGCCAATGAGTTTGGCAAAGACGGCATTCTCGTGAACAACGTTGGCCCCGGCTTCACCGCGACCGACCGTCTGAAGCAACTGGCCAAGGCTCGCTCGGCTGCCTCCGGAAAATCGGAGCAGGAAATTTTCGACAGTTGGGCGGTCGATGCTGCGCAAAAACGTATCGGCGAACCCCGCGAAGTGGCTGACACGATCTTGTGGCTCGCCTCCGAACGCGCTTCGTTCGTCACCGGACAGACAATTCTTGTAGATGGTGGTGCTTACAAGGGACTGTGACCGGGAGTCTTAGCGCTGCGATAAGAACTTTTCTGGTTCCACCACTTGAACTCATTCTTGAAAGCCGTGATGAGTTTCTAGTAACCTGTGGCGCACTTCCACTCCAGTCAATGTTGACCCGGGATCCAATCAACCCCGGCGCCAGGGGGCGGGAGCACTGTTTTATGTGGACGACGATCAATCTGGTGAGCCCGGTGGCCACCTTTGGCGGCACAAGCATACTTGCTTGCGCGGCAAGCTGTTGTCGTCCCCTCATCTTGTTTCTGTTCTGAACAATGTAAGACGGTTCGAAACGGTCGAGTTAAGTTGGGGAGGAGTGTATGCCGAAGTTTTTTCGCAGCCAGTGCTGGTTGGCAATCTTTGTCGTTTGCTTGCTTGGGCAGGCCTTTGCGCAAGGCGGCGCTACCGGTGCGATCACGGGCACGGTGCAGGATTCCACCGGAGCCGTCCTGGCGAACGCCGACGTGCGCATCGTCAATCAAGATACCGGTGAAGTGACGCGTACCACGAAAACTGACGCCACTGGTTCGTTCACCGCTACCCTCCTTCCCGTGGGCACCTACATCGTGAACATTGTGTCCACCGGTTTTCAGGAGGGAAAGTTCAGCGGCATTGCCGTGCGCGTGACAGAAACTACGCGTATGACCGCCAAGCTCGTGCCTTTAAAAGTGCTGGAGAAGGTGGAGGTCCAGGCGTTGGTGCAAGCAGTTGAAACGACCACCGCCACTACTGGGCAGGCCATCGAGTCGAAGACCATCCGGGAACTTCCGCTTGCGACCCAGAACTTCCAGCAGTTGCTGACCCTCTCGGCCGGTGTGCAGAGCGACCTAAGCGGCTCAGCTTCGCTGGGACGCGGAGATGTTCGTATCCAGGTGAACGGACAGCGTGAAGATAACAATAACTACCTGATCGAAGGCATCAGCGCCACCGACTACAACGTCGCGGAATTGACGAACACTCCGTTGCCTAGCCCGGACGTGGTGCAGGAATTCAAGGTCCAGACCAGCATGTACGATGCGACCCAGGGTCGGAACGGCGGCGGCAACATCAACGCGATTCTCAAGACCGGCACCAAGAGCTTCCACGGAAGCCTGTTCGAGTTTTTCCGCAACACTTCCCTGAATGCCAACGAGTGGTTTCTGAAGAACAACGAGCTGCAACTGAACCGTCCCAATACTCGTCCCGACATCAAGCAGAACATTTACGGTGGTAGCCTGGGTGGTCCGATCGGGCATGAGGCGAAGCTCGGTTACTTCTTCCTTAACTATCAGGGAACGCGGCAGCGCAGCGGCCTGTCGCCGGGCGCCATCATCAGCACGGTGTTGCCCGTGATTCCCGCGCAGCGCGATCCCCAATCGTTGATCAATGCACTTTTCCCGGCAGGTTCGGGCGTAACCCCCGCCCAGCTCGATCCCGTTGCTGTGAAGCTGCTGCAGTTCAAGAGCAGCCAGTTCAACGATCCCAATGGCTTCCTGATCCCATCCGCCGACCCAACCACCGGCAAGTTCGTTCTCAGCAAGGCGGGCAAATACACTGACGATCAGTTCACCGTGAACTATGACCGCGAATTTCGTGGCAGCCAGGACAAGATCTCGAGCCGCTTCTTTTTCTCAAATTTCCGCTCGTTGCTGCCGTTTGGTGCCGGCGGTCTTCAAGCCACGCTGGGTGGAACCATCAACGAGACCGACCTGAACTTTCCTCTCGACCTGCCCGTGCGTGATCGCTTTCTGAGCATCGCTGAAACGCACCTGTTCAGCCCGCGCCTGGTGAACGAGTTCCGTTTCGGCTACGTGCATATCAACAACAAAGCGTTCAACACTCCCATCATCAACGTCAACGATCTGGGCATTAATCGTCCCAATAGCAACCTCTATAAAACGATCTACAAATTTACCTTTGGCAGCTACCAGATCGGTCCGACGCCAGGTGCCGATCAGAGCCAGATCCAGAACAACTTCACTTTCCTCGATACCGCCAGCTACAACCTCGGTAAACATCTTCTGCGCTTTGGCGGCGAATTCGACAAGGTGGGTCTCGACAAGAACTTTCCGCAGACATTTAACGGGCAGCTGTTCTTCTTTCCGGGCGGCGGATTCTCGGACTTTCAAAATTTCATGTTAGGGCAACCCGGCTTCTCCTTCGGAGGCAGTGGCGTCTCAACTCACCAGTACAAAGTGCATGACTACGCGCTCTTCCTTCAGGATGATTACAAGATGACGCCCGACTTCACCCTGAACGCCGGGCTGCGCTGGGAGCTCTTCGGCGCCCCCAAGGACGACCTCTGCCACATCGGTAATACACAGGCCTCGCTCGTCAATCAGGGTATTGTTCCGTTCTTCTACCCGAAGTGCGTGAGCAAGCTAGGCGTCCCCGGATTCACAGGGACCGCGGGTGCCACGACCATGAACAATAGTTATGCTTCCAATTTCGGACCGCGCATCGGTTTTGCCTATGACCTGTTCGGTCGCCACACTACTTCGATTCGCGGCGGCTACGGGATATTTTACGTGCGCGAGGACGTAGGTGCCGTCGACCAGCTTTCATTCACCGCGCCAACGCTGCCCATTACTACGCCCCTCGGCACGCCAGGAGATATGGCGGACATTTTCGCTGTGGGCCCGGGTCGCTTACCGGTGGGTGGCGTGATCGATCCCGCCTTCATTCCAACCTTTTCCCATTTCCTTGGATTCTCGAATTGTGGCGCAACTGACATCACCCAGTGCGCGCCCAACTTCGACGGCAACATGTTCAACCTGTTCGGACTCGAAGTCCCGCGGCACTTCGTTTCCCCCAGCACCGCGCAGTGGAACCTCAGCATCCAGCGGCAGTTGCCCAAGGAATGGGTGCTTGAGGTCGCGTATGTGGGGACGAAAGGAACGCACCTTCGCGAAACCCGCGACGCCATCCAGCCCTACGACGCCAGAACTCACCCCGTCACCATCACGGACGTGAACAACAACACCTACACCATCACGACGAATACTTTTGCCAACGCGGCCGCTCGCTCCCGTGCTCTCGGTCTGGCGACCGGCAACTACCAGCTCTTTGCCAGCGATGCCTGGTCGCACTATAACTCTCTGCAGGTCACGGCTTCCCACCGCTTCTCGCGTGACTTCTATTTCCAGGCGGGTTACACGTGGTCAAGGGCGCTGGACGCTACCTCTACAGGGAACACCGCTTTTAACACTGCCATCAACGATCAGACGAACCTGCGGGATTCCTACGGGCCATCCGATTTTGATCGCACTCACCGCCTGATCGTCAGCTACAACTGGGATCTCCCGTTCCTGAGGAAGACTGAAGGTCTGATGGGAACTCTCCTTGGTCGTTGGGCAGTTAGCGGTATCACCACCTTCCAGTCAGGGCTGCCGGTTACGGTGATCGATGCGGGCGGCGGCTCAGCCTTTGCGTTGAGCAGCCCCAATACGGCGACCGCGACTTTAAATCCCGGTTTCACCATCGCTTCGGCGCAGACCCACGGAAGCGTCCAGAGCCGCGTGAACCAATGGTTCAATCTCAACGCGATCAGCGGCGCCCCGGTCATCGGTGTCGACGGCTCCACCGGCTATGGCAACCTCGGCCGCAACACTTTCCGTGGACCGTTCCAGCAAAATTGGGACGTCTCTCTCGGGAAAAACTTTCGCATCACTGAAGGGACAAACTTCAAGTTCACCACCGACTTTTTCAACATCTGGAATCACCCGATCTTCGCCAGTCCCAGCGGCATCCTCAACGCCTCGGGCTTTGGCCAGATCACGGCCACCAAGGGTACGCCGCGCCTGATCCAGTTCTCGGGGAGGTTCTCGTTCTGATGGGAGAGCAGAAGGCTCGCATCCCCCTGCTCGAACGCGACCAGGTTTCTCCGGAAATTGCCGCCGTTTACGACGCCTTGCTCAAGCAGCGGGGCGTCGTTCCTAATATGTTCAAGACGCTTGCGCACACGCCTGCGCTGGCGCTCGGTGTTGCGGGATTTCTTAAATCGCTGCTCAGCGACAGCGCCTTGCCTGGCTGGTATAAGGAGCTGATCGCCACACGCTTCTCGGCCCTCCACGATTCGCAATACGCCATCGCCGCTCACGCGCTTTCCGCCAGACAAAAAGGAGCGACTGAAGAGCAGATTGCCGCCGCCAAGGGCGATTTCGAGCGGGGGCCCTTCAGCGAAGCGGAGAAACTAGGGTTTGTTTGCGCCGACCGGCTGCATCGCTCCGGACGCGATCTCGATGATGAACTGTTCGCAAAGCTCAAAAGCGTCTACACCGACGCGCAGATCATTGAGCTGGTGGCGACGGCGGCGGCTTTTGAAATGTTTCCGCGCTTGGTTGATGGGCTTCGGCTGCCCATCACGTCGCCCCCAAAGTCTAGCCCGTGAGGGATCAAACGCCGAACCCAGATCTCTGGTCATTTCTTCACAGCATCGTTCGACGGGCGGGGACGCCCGTCGCTCCACCACCTTGCCAAGCAACCAACCAATGCGCGAATCGTCTATGATTGTGGGTCGTTGGAGCGACGGGCGTCCTCGCCTGTCGATTGTCGAGAGCGGCAGAACTCTGTAGAAACCGAGCCGCAACAGCTGTGAAGAAACGAGGAGAAAGAGACCTGATGCGACCCCTGGCTTCCCGACTAAACGTGATGAGCGGCGAAGGCGCGTTGTCGGTCTTCGCTCGCGCGAAGGAACTCGAGCGCGATGGGCGTTCGATCATCCATCTCGAACTCGGCGAGCCCGACTTCCATCCTGCCGAACCGGTCGTCGCCGCACTGGAGAAAGCCCTACGCGCCGGCAAAGACCGTTACTGTACGGTGGCAGGCATCCCTGCTTTGCGCGAGGAACTCGCTCGTTATCTCGATCGCACCCGCAACCTGCAGGTCGATCCCAAGAGCATCGTGATCGCTCCCGGCTGCAAAATCGCTCTGTTCCTCGCGCTGATGTCGATTATCGAGCCCGACGATGAAGTTCTCTATCCCGACCCAGGTTTTCCCGGGTACCCTTCCATCACCGCCGGTTTCGGAGGCAAGGCTGTCCCCTACGAACTTGCCGAACGCAACCAATTCCAGCCCGATCCCAACGAGATTACCGCCAAAATCACGGCGCGCACGAAAGCGATCCTCACCTGTTCGCCCAACAACCCGACCGGTACGGTCTACAGCGACGCCGCCCAGCGCCGCATCGCGGAACTAGCCGTTAAAAACGATCTCTACGTGCTGTCAGACGAGATCTACGCGCGCATCATCTATAGCGATCGATATATCTCGATGCTGAGCTATCCCGGGATGGCCGAACGCACCGTGATCATCGACGGCTTCTCGAAAAGCTTTGCCATGACAGGATGGCGGCTGGGCTACGCCGTCGCACCGCCGGCCATCGTCGAGCAACTCGAACTCCTGGCGATCAATACCTATACCTGCGTTGCCGAATTCACGCAGTACGCGGCGATCGAAGCATTGCGCGACACGGCAGGAGCGACGCCGAAAATGGTCAAGGAGTTCGGCGCGCGACGCGAGCAATTCGTGCGCGACTTGAATCAGGTTCCCGGCTTTCGCTGCCCGCATCCGGATGGCGCGTTCTACGCCTGGGTCAACATCAGTGGTACCGGCATGCCCGCTGAGGAAGTTTGCCGCGTACTGCTGGAGGAAGCCGGAGTCGCCGCCATTCCCGGAGCAGCTTTCGGCCCCTCAGGCCGCGACTTCGTCCGCTTCTCATTCGCGTCCTCGAACGCGACCTTGCACGAAGCCGTCGAAAGAATTCAGAAAGCTTCCGTTGCGTGGCAAGGAGCTCCGGCGTCAAGGTGAGGGGCTACGAATGTCCCGCAAGGAGTGCCGCCTGGCGCCTTTTCGAAATGTGCTGGACCGAATGGGATGCTGACTGCCGTTCTTTGTGTTCTTCGCGCATTCTTCGCGAACTTTGCGGTTAAGAGCTTTTGATTCTCAGCCAAGAGCTAACGGCTAAGAGCTAACAGCTTGTTTGGGAGACCACGAAATGAAGTTACTGATCGCCACTCTCGTCTTGCTCACAACTGCCGCTGCCCAATCGCGTCCGCTGGCCACGGCCGAGCAGGTCCGCACGATCTACACGAACCTTCTACCGCAAATCGAAAAAATTCCGATATTCGATCACCACGCCCATCCTGGCTTTCCCGACGACACCGATGTAGACGCGATGGCCTCCCCTCCCGGCAGCGCTCCCCTTCGCGAGCGAGAAACCAACCCTGAACTGGTCGCCGCGGCGAAAGCGCTCTTCAACTACCCCTACACCGACCTCTCTCCCGAGCACACCAAGTGGCTCGTCAACAAAAAGGCCGAGCTGAAGAAGAAAGAAGGCACCGCCTACTTTTCCAACTTGCTCGATAAGCTGAACATCGAGCAAGGCGTTGCCAATCGCGCCATGATGGCCGATTACCTCGATCCCAAGCGCTTTGTCTGGGTGTTTTTTGTCGATTCTTTCATGTGGCCCTTCGACAATCAGAAAGAGCGCGCCCGCAACGCTGACCAGGCGGTCTACATGCCGCTGCAGGAGAAAATGCTGCACCGCTGGATGGAGCAGGAACATTTGCAGCAGCTCCCCGCCAGCTTCGATGACTACCTCAAATTCGTAACCGAAGTGCTCGAAGACAATCGGAAGAACAAGGGTGGGATTGCGATGAAGTTCGAAGTCGCCTATTTCCGCACAACCCGCTTCGGTGATCCTACGAAAGAGCAGGCCGAGGAAATCTACAAGCACTATTCCGGTGGAGGCGTTCCGAGTGAGCAGGAATACCGTACCTTCCAGGATTTCATTTTCCGCTATCTCATTCGCGAAGGGGGGCGCCTCCATCTGCCTGTCCACATTCACAGCGCCGTCGGAGTCGGAGATTACTTCAACATCTCGGAAAGCAACGTGATGAACCTCGAAAACATTCTCCGCGACCCGCGCTACTCCGACACGATATTTGTTCTCATCCACGGAGGCTATCCGCTGGAACGCGAGGCCATCTGGCTGGCTGCGGTGAAGAACGTTTATCTCGACTCCTCGCTGATGGAAGTTGTCATGTACGCCAGCGGCTTCAAAGATTCGCTAAAGCAATGGCTCGAAACGTTTCCTGACAAAATCACGTTCGGCACCGACTCGTTCCCGTACAATGAGGCCCTGGGCGCGGAAGAAAGTTACTGGCTGGGAGTGCAAACCGCGCGCTCCGGCTTGGCCGCCGCCCTCGCGGAGATGGTCGCCACGGGAGAAGTCACCGAGGCGAAGGCCCTGGAAATGGCCCACGGCTACCTGCACGATAACGCCGTGAAACTGTACCCCGGAAAGGTGCACTGAAGTACGAGTCGTACTGCGGAGCCTTTTCTTTGCGAACTCCGCGGCCGTTTCTCCGCGGTCTGGGCGGTTTAAGATATTGTTCGGCCTTCAGCAAACGTTTGTAGAAAACAGGGTCGTCTGAGAGACTCCTGAAGATAGCGATGAGTTAAGATTCAGATCCAGGAAAATCCACCATGCCAAAAGCGAAAAAGAAATTAACCCGCAAAACGGCTCGCAAATCCGCGAACTCCTCAAAGCGCGTCATCAAAATGGCCCCCCGACCATCCGAGCTGAAGCACATCCCGTGGAGCGCCGTAGAGCTAGAAGAGCTCAACCCGTTGCTCATGCGCCAGCTGGTTGTCGGCGGAGACATCATGGTCGCGCGCGTCCTGATGAAGAAGGGCTGCATCGTTCCGCTGCACAGTCATCACAATGAGCAGGTCACTTACATCCTCGATGGCGCGCTGAAATTCTGGATCGATGGCAAGGAGATCGTCGTGAACGCGGGCGAAGTCCTCACTATTCCCCGCAACATGCCGCACAAGGCCGAAGCTTTGATGGACACGATCGACCTGGACGTCTTCAATCCTCCGCGCGCAGACTGGCTCAACAAAGCCGACGCTTATCTGCGTGGCGAAAAAGAAAAGCACGAACAAGACCGGCTTTGGAAGCAAGGTTGACGTGGTTTTAAGATCTAATCAAAAAGAGCGGCCTACATTTCAAGGGGAAGCTCTTCACAGAAGAGCCTTTCTTCGCGGCTTTAGCGGAAGGTCTTATTGTCCTTCGCAGTTAACCGCTCTTTGTCAGTGTTCTCTGCCGCGATTTCAGATCGTGACTGCACTTTGGAAACGCAGACAACTCCGCTATTCTGATGCATGATGGAGTTAAGGCCCCACAAGCCAGAATGAGCCCAACCACACCCGAAACCGCCACCGAATCCACTTCTCGTCTCCGGTGCATAAATTGCGGATCCATCCGCGAACGTGCTGACCAGGATTTCCGCTGCCCGACCTGTGGCGACCTTTTCGAAGTGTTTTACCCCGGCTGGCAAACAGCCCGAAGCTCCCAAGCCACCGGGCGCCGAGCCGAAGATCTGAAGCGCCTGTGGCGCGACCGCAAGACTTCGCAAGCCCCCGCCGACCTCAGCGGTGTCTGGCGTTTCCGCGAACTTCTACCCTCGCTTAAGTCCGAGCCAATCACCCTGCGCGAAGGCAACACACCGCTCTACGATCTACCGCGCTGCGCGCGGGCCGCAGGGATGCAATCGCTCCAGGCCAAGCATCAGGGCATGAATCCGACGGCGTCCTTCAAAGACACTGGCATGACTACCGCCGCATCGTTTGCGCGCCAGGAGGGTTTCCGCTGGGTCGCCTGTGCCTCCACGGGAAACACCTCGGCCTCGATGGCTGCCTACGCGGCTCGCGGGGGAATGCGCAGTCTCGTTCTGATTCCGGAAGGCAAGATTTCGTGGGGGAAACTGTCGCAGTCGCTCGACTACGGCGCCGTCACTTGCCAACTCCGGGGCGACTTCGACGGTTGTGTCCGAGTCTTAAACGAATTGGTCAAGCGCCGGCCAATCTATCTGCTCAACTCTGTCAATCCGTATCGTCTCGAAGGCCAGAAGACCGCGGCAATCGAACTTCTCGAGCAACTCAGCTGGCAGCCGCCCGACCACATTATTGTTCCCGGCGGGAACTTGGGAAACTCGTCTGCCTTGGGCAAAGGGCTGGTCGAAATGAAGGAGCTAGGCCTGATCTCGCGCCTGCCCAAGCTTTCCGTGATTCAGGCCGAGGGCGCCAATCCGTTCGTGCGCAGCATCCGCGAGGATGGAGGCGCGAAGCTCACGCCCATGCAGGCCGACACGCTCGCCACCGCGATCCGCATCGGAAATCCGGCTTCGTGGAAAAAGGCCCAGAAAGTTCTTAAGGCTACGGGAGGCGAGGTCGAGGAGGTAAGCGAGATCGAGATTGCCCTCGCCAAGGCTGAGATTGGCGCTGACGGCGTGGGGTGCGAACCCGCCTCCGCTGTAACGCTCGCCGGCCTGAAAAAGCTGGTCAAACGAGGATTCGTCAAGTCCAACGAAAGCGTGGTGCTCATCCTGACCGGTCACGTGCTCAAGGATCCCGAATTCACGTTGAAGTTCCATCGAGGTGACCTCTTCACGGGCACGCCTGATGAAAAACATGCTGCCATGCTCGGTGCCCAGCAGCGCGCCCCGCTTGTGCTCGATGCTACCGTGGACGCCGTTTCAGGAGTGCTCGATAAGTTCGACCGAGAGGTCCCCGGCGAGTGACCACCGTTACGCTAGGCGAAGGGATGGAGGCGGGTACGACATCGACGGCGCGAGCAATGCATTTCATCAACACGCCTTCAACTTGAAGACAACGATCCACTGAATGACGAGACAAAAGAAATCTCGCAAGGCGAGTGTATTCCGCTTATCGCTTCCAGCGACCTCCGCGAACCTTGGCCCAGCCTTCGACGCCGCCGCTCTCGCCTTCGATCTCCACCTCAAATTCGAAGCCCGCCCTGCGCCCGACTACTCGATCCGGGCCACCGGTCGCGATTCCGACATCTGCGGCAATCTGGAGAACCACCTCATCCTGAGCACTTATCGCGAGGTCTTGTGCGCCGAAGGCCGGCGACCGTCGCCACTCGCCCTGGAAATTCACAACGAGATTCCCATCGGCAAAGGCTGCGGATCATCGGCCGCGGCGCGTCTTGCCGGCATCGCGCTCGCTAATCACTATGGCAACCTTCGGTGGCGCGATGCCCGCATTGTTGGCGAAGCTTCGCGCCGTGAGCACCATCCCGATAATGCTTCCGCGTGCTGGATGGGCGGGCTCACGGTCGCTCGTATGGCGGGTGAAGCTGAAGCCCAAGTCGCACGTATTCGGCCGGAAGGGAAGTGGCCGCTCCTGCTCGCCGTTCCTGCGCAAGCGCTTTCGACGGAAGAAGCCCGCCGTGTGCTGCCGCCCCAATATTCTCGCGCTGACGCGGTGGTAAACATCCAGAACTCAATGTTGTTGCTGGCTGCTTTCACGCAAGGCCGGGCCGATCTCCTCACCGCCGCCCTCGAAGACCGCATCCATCAGCCGTACCGTGCTTCGCTGTGCCCGCTCTTGCCCGCGCTCCAGGAACTGGCAGGGACGTCCGGCGTTCTAGGTGCAGTCCTGAGTGGTGCAGGACCTTCCGTGTTGATGTTCCTTGACCAACGTAGCAAAACGCCCGCCAACAAAATCGCCGCCCAGGTGGCGGCGCATCTTAAGCAGAAGAATTTAGGGGCTGAACTCGTGCTTACGGCCATTGCTGAAAAAGGAGCGGCAGGACCCAACAAAACGAGGAGCTAGCTCACAAAAAGTTTCGCACGCCCGTGTTCGCGAGTTCGGGCGAAAATCATTCTCCGCGTTCTCTGTGGCCGTACCCCGCGCACTCTGCGGTCAAAGATTTTCTCGGCCGATTCCCGCAGTTTGTTCGCAGACGTGTGGCCCCCAAAGAAGCCATCGAGACCCCGTCCTAGTTCGGCCGCTGGCTCTCCAGTTCCGTGTACACGCTCCAGCAGTGGGTCTCAAAGCTAACTTGTGGTTCCCGCGCGGCACGCGCAGGATATGATTCGACCGCGAGAAAGTAGCTCAGAATCTCGTGCTCCACTTCTCTCCGCCGAGTGTCTTCCGCCAACTCCAAACTGGTTTTGGATTTCATAGACTCCTTCCCAACCTTCCGCGCCGGCAAAGCGCCGAGCGCACGCACTGAATTTCTCGGGAAAGCTACCAAAGACGTGTCAGGTATCTTTGCCTTCGATCGGGGGGAAGTCGCAGCTTAGTTCCGCGGTGATCGGTCGTAAATAGCACGTGCGTGCTACTGGTTACTTAGAAGGGCACAGCATCGTTCGACGGGCGGGGACGCCCGTCGCTCCATCTCACCTGCTCGCCGGCGGCACGATTCCGTTATGCCGCAGATACACCACCATCTGCCCGTAATGATCGAAGCAGTGGCCCACAATTAAAGTGGTCAGTCCCAGCCGTGTGACCTTGTTCTGCCCCCATGGGCTATTGATCGGTTCCACCTGGTTCTGGTCGTTGATTACTGCTACCGCCTTGTGCATGTATACAAAGGAGTCCTTTAAAAACTTCATGATCTCGGCCTTCGTCTTCACCGACGCCGGCCCCGCTTCATCATCTCCGATTTCGACCGGAGGCTTCACTTGCAGAATGGTGGCGGCAATTTCGAAGTTCGTGGCCGCGGTGTGTTTTACCTGCTGGGCAAAGGTGCGCACGCCCTTGAACTCGCCATCCGTCGGAGCGTAGTCATACTTATCCTCAGGCATCGCGTCGGCCGCCGGAACAAATTCTTTCTCCACATTGGTGATCGCGCGGTCCAGAGCCTGCGTCACCGTGCGCGGAGTCTCCGGCTTCGGCATCTGCTGTCCCAGCGCCACGCTATAACCAAGCGTGAGAAAAATTCCCAGGAATGAAATTATTGTTTTCACTGTATTCTCCATAACAATCGTACATCGTAGTAGCGCGGACGTCTCGCCCGCTTGACGCAAGTCAGGATCTCAATCCCGCACCACCGACGGCGCCATCGCCAGATGCCGCGCGCTCAGCCGATGTTTGCGGATGGTTACCAGGCCGGCCAACAAGGCAAGCGCTGAACACAACAACGCATTCGGCAATCCCAGCCGCGTCGCCACCGCACCCCAGAGCGTACTGCCGATCGCCATCCCACCCTGCAATACGAGCAGGTACATGGAAAGCGCCCGCGCTCTGACCCACGATGGGGACATGGTCTGAGCCGCCGTGTTCAAGCATGCTAGAATTCCGATCCACGCCGCCCCCGCGGTTGCCATCACCACGCACAGTCCGCCGAAGGAGTCGATCCGCCCAGCCGCGAACGTCATCGCCGCAAACACCACAATCGCCGTCGCGACCAAGCCGTCCACCGAAAGTTGCCGCCGCAAGCGCGGCAAAATGGTTGCTCCCGCCAAGGCGCCCATCCCAAAACATCCCAGCAGTGCTCCGTATCCGGGCGCTCCAAAAGGCCGCGCAAGAATGGGCAGCAAAGCGAGTAACGCAATCGCGCCCACGCTGAAGGCGCCGGTGCGGATCAATACGGACTTCACGACTGGCGATTCCCGCAAATACAGCAGACCACCGAGCACAGCGTCCCACAGCGCTGCCGTCTCAATGCGCTCGGGCGTGGGGCGTTTCCACCGGTAGAGCACGACAATCACACCGAAGAACGAGAGAGCATTCAGCAAGAATGCGGTGCCCGAACCTGCGGCGGCAATCACCATGCCGCCCAGCGCCGGCCCGATCGCGCGTGCCACGTTGAATCCGGCCGAGTTCATGGCCACCGCCGCCGCGTGTTGTTCCGTCGGCACCAGTTCGGGGGTAATCGCCTGCCATGCCGGATCGTTCATCACCGCGCCCAACCCGAGGAGAAACGTAAACCCCAGCAGAATCCACGGCGTCACTACATGGAACAGCGTTAGGACTCCCAGCATTCCGGAAGCCAGCACCATCCATCCCTGCGTGATCAGCAGAAACCGGCGCCGGTCCACCATGTCAGCCAACGCGCCCGCGGGAAGGATGACGAGGAAGACGGGCAAGGCGACGGCGGCCTGCACCAGACCCACCATCAACGGCGACATGGTGAGCACCGTCATCATCCAGCCGGCGCCCACGGCCTGCATCCAGGTTCCGATATAGGAGATGATGGCAGCGATCCACATCGCGCGAAAGAGAGGCTCGCGTAGCGGTGCCCACGCCGATGCGCCAGGGTCCGCGGAAGGAGGCGGAAGCGGCGCGGGCGTCTTCACCATCTCGGCCATTTAGTGGGATCCTTCCAGAACCACGTCCGGCGCGAAAGGCCATTCGCGCTTGCGCCAGGCGCGCGCCATGTAAATCACGATCCCCAGAATCAGGATCACGATCGCATAACGAATCTCTTTGAGTGCATTCACGCGCACAAACAGGATATAGCCGAATCCGATTGAAGCGATCAAGGCAGGCAGGGGATACAACCACATCCGAAAGGGTCGCGGGAGGTCTGGCCGGCGTACGCGCAACACGATTACGCCGATCGCCTGCACCAGGAATTGAAGCATGATCCGGATCACTACCAAAGCCGCAATTACGTCGGCCAGCCGGAGGAAACAGAAAACCGCCGCGACCACTCCCAGGCTCACCAGCGACACGTAAGGAAATCGGTACTCCGGGTGTACTTTCGCAAAGATCCGGAAATAGTTCCCGTCCAGCGCCGCAGCATACGGTACTCGCGAGTACCCGAGCATCAGCGAAAACACCGACGCGAATGCCGTCCACATCACCAGCCCAGTGACGACTTTCGCTGCCCATGCACCGTAGATTCTCTGCATAAACAGCGACACCACGTAGAGGCCGCGGTTCGCGTCCTTGGCCGCTACCATCTCCCGCCACGGCACCACGCCTACGATGCTCAAATTCATCACTATATATAGACAGGCGACCAGCAAAATTGATAGCAGCAGCGCCCGGGGAATGTTCCGTCCCGGATCCTTCACCTCATCGCCCAGAAAGCAAACGTTGTAATAGCCCCAATAATCGTAGGTGGCGATCAGCATCGCACTGCCGAGCCCGTTGAAGAAGCCGCGCGAAAGGGTGAATGCTCCGGGCGGAAAGTCGAATGCGAGAGCGCCCCTGAAGTGGGTCAGGCCCGCGAAAATAATCCACCCGATCGTGCCCATCACGACGACCCACAGCAGCTTTGACAATTTTCCGATCGCTGTTATCCGCCGGTAGAGCAGCAACACGGCAAAGAGACAAGCCCCAACCGCGACCAATGTTCCCGAACTTGCCAGCCAACTCACTTGCAGATTTCCGACCAGCGGGATGCGGGCACTGGCCAGGTGCGAGAAATAAACGCGGTCCAGCCCCGGCCAGAAATAAGCCGCGTACCCTGCCAGACCAAGACAGCCGGAAGCAATCGATAGCGGAGCACTAAACGACAGCTGCCAGATAAACAAAAAGGAAATCAACCGCCCCAGGCCGTTGGGACCGTAGATCTCTTTCAAATACCGGTATGACCCGCCGGACCCAGGCATGGCCGCGCCCCACTCCGCCCACACCAGCCCATCGCAAATCGCGAACCCTGCGCCCAGAATCCAGCCCAGCATTGCCTGCGGTCCGCCCATGGCGCTCACGATCAGAGGCATCGTGATGAACGGCCCCACGCCGATCATGTCGAGCATGTTCAGCGACGTCGCCGTGCCCAGGCCCATTCCGCGAATGAGTTGCGGTTGGCCCTGAGCAGTCGGCCTGTCCTCCGCATGATCGGAAGTTTTCATGCGGTCATTCGAAATTGCGAGAGAGTCCGCCCAAGTCCGTTGAACTGACCGTACTGAGGCGCCAGGCGCAGGAAATCGAGAGATCTTATGTTGGTAACGATGGCGACCTCAGCGGGTAAAGCCGCATGTTGTGTCGATATTGTTCTCGGGAAAATCCCCACTCTAACCTCGCAAGAACGCGAGGTTAGGATGGGGCACCCGGACATACTCTGTATCCTCTCCACGTTAGGGCTTCGCTAGCAGCCAACGACCGGCAGCCATCAGCTAACAACTATCTGCCCGCACTCAACAAGTTCACATACAGGCGTACCGCGCCCGGAACGCCCGCCGGAAGCTGCCGAAAAAACGCGTAGCCCGTGTAAATGTACATGCCCTTGCCGTAGGACGCGACCAGCAATCCGCCTTTCAGGCTGTTTTCTCCGGGGTCGTGCGATGCCAGCAGCGGTGTGAATTTGTCGTCCCATTTCTCCATGAAATACAGCCCGCGTTCCTGGACCCACCCATCGAAGTCGTGCTGCGTGATGTCATTTGGAAAGTGAAAGATTCGATTCTGGGGCGCCAGAATTTCTACCGGCGCTTCCTCCACTGAAACCCGCCCGCGACTCAGCGTGGCCGGATAGGGCGTAAACGATCCGGAATTGAAGTTTCCCACATCGGTTTCATACTGCACGAGCAGGGTCCCGCCTGCCGACACAAAATCGAGCAACTTCTTGTTGTTCGTCACAATATCCTTCTGCGTGTCGTAAGCGCGAATCCCAAGCACGATCGTGCCGTAGCGGCTCAAATCCTCACTCGCGATTTTCTCCGGCGGAATCAGCGTGACGTCCAGTCCTACCTGCCGCAGGACCTCAGGAATGTCGTCACCCGCACCCATGATGTAGCCCACCTTCAAATTCGTTGGGATCTTCACATCGACGACGCTCACCTTCTGCACGGCGGGTTGGTAATAGTAGAAAGTATCGAGATCGTCGCGGGTGACCACCGTGTACCCGTCGGAGTAGGTCTTGCCCTGGAAATCCAGAGATGCCTTGATTTGAAAGCGTCCTTCGCGCCCAGCGGACGGGATCACGCGAAACTCGCTATTCTTTACTTCACCAACTTTACCAAGGGTAATCCGCTGCGAAGCCGGTTCCACTTGCCATCCCGAAGGCGCGGCAAGCCGCACGGTCGCCGTATTCGAGCCCGCAAGCCCGCTCTTCGCTTCCACCTTCACCACCCTGGTCTCGTGCTGACCCACCGGAATGACCTGGGCAATGGGATCAATCGAGACCGAAAACGGCGGCGCCACTGCCAAAGCCCGGTGCTGCTCGCGCCCTGTGGAATCTTTGTAGCTCACCGTTCCGACGGCGCGCACCTGACTCTCGATCGCATCCGATGAATACGTCACATGAGCCTGAAGAGGCGGAGGGGGGAAGGGAAGCGTTGCGTAGCGCGCATCATCGACTGTGTTCAGCCCGTCGGTCTCGGGATCATTCCGATGCCAATAGGGACGCGTGTACTCTGCGTTCTCGGGCACCGTCACGCGAAATTGTGCACTCAGCTCTTTTCCGGGCGCCAGGCTGGTCACCTTCGCGGAAGTCGCACTGGCATGCCAGCCTTGCGGCAAGTCCAGCGCCACGTCGCGAATCGCCAGCGGCCGATCGCTTGGATTCCTCAGCCGCGCCGCTACCCCGAACACCTGCCCTGGAACCGCCATGAATGCCTCTTCCGGAGTAGCGGCCACAGGCGCATCGACGGCCACATTGAGTGTGAACCCCAGTGCAAGGTTGATCGCTTCTTCAAACTGAGCGCGCTTCAACCGAAGATGCCCGAGCAGTTCGCGTTTTTCGATTTCCGCGAGCCCCTTCTCGCCGCTCACTCGCGAGATCAGCGCAGTGTTCGTCTTCAAACCCTGCAGGAGAGGCGTTGCTGCCCGCGGGGGATCATTGGCCGCCTTCTTCGCATCGTCGACCGCGGACTGGACCTTCACCAACTCGGCTCGCAGATAAGGTACCTTCGCCTCATCCACGCCCAATCGTCTCGCCAACCCTGGCAACGACGTATCAATGCCGTCGAAGAAATCTTTTTCGTGCCCATCCTTATCCTTTGTCGGAGGTAGCACGGAATCCACCAGCCGGTAAAAGGAATAGTGTGGACCTGCATCAATCGACCATCCGCCCGCTCCCTGAGACAGCTGATGCCGCAGCCCCTCCATCGCAAACTGCGCATATGTCATTCCCAGCAGCGGATCCTTCTCGCCCGTGCTCAAGCGCACTGTGTAATTCTCCGGAGCGCACTCATTGCTGCGGAAGGGACACACATTATCGAAATAGAATTTCTTCGCCTGCCAGGGCAGCAGGCCTTCCTTGATCTGTTCCGGGAACTTGCTTGGATCCGCCGCCGCTCGGAACGCTTCGCGCGTCAAAATGCCCGATGCCTGATGGTTGCCATGCCCATCCCGATCCGTTCCCTGAAAACGTGATACCAGCACGTCCGGGCGGAAGGTACGGATCACGCGCACGATATCGGCCAGCCCGGCCTCGTGTCCGCCCCACTTCTGAAAGGTCTCATCGGGATTTTTGGAGAAGCCGAAATCCGCTACTCGGGTGAACCGTTGCTCGACCCCGTAGTACCGATCCGAGCCCGTCAACTCCAGGGTCCGCAGCACGCCGAGCACATCGAACAAGTTGCTGCCCACTTTGTTCTGCCCGCCCTCGCCGCGATTCAGAGTCAGCAGCAGCACGGTATCCCCCTTTCCGCGCGACTCCAGCGTCATCATGCCGCCGTCTTCATCATCGGGATGCGCCGTCGTGTGCATCAGGCGCGCGGTCGTGCTTAGTCGTCGAAGCATCAACTGCAATCCTGCCGATCCGGTATCCTGCGGCAAAGGATCGAAGGTCCGGGCACGATCGGGCGCGGTCTGGGCCGTGGCGCCCAGGATCAAACTAGCCAGAAAGATAAAGTGACTGGCGAAGGGGAAGAGGGCGAACCTTCTCGCGAATCCCCGCGAGAATGCCCTCCAGCGAGTCTGAAAATCGATCATGTTCTCTAGTAGATGGGTTTTCCCGCAGAACGGACGCAAGTTTCTCCCCGGAATCTCAGCTCGAGGTTCGAAATTCGGCTCTTGAAAACTCGGTAACAGGTACTCGGCACCAGGATCTATCGGCCTTCCGCCAACAACGGTTCCTGGCAGAACCGCGCCGCCTTCAACAATTCTGCAAACTCGGGGGTAGCCCGTAGCTTATCGAGCAAGGGATCATTCTCCAAGGCCGAATACGAGCAATAGTTCTGCTCGATCGCCATGCGGAGCATGTGTACCGCCGCATCCTTCTTACCCGCGTAGGCCAACAACGAACCCTGGTAATAGGAGTTTTCCGGATCATCCCCGACGGCCAGCGATGTCGTATCTTCCTGCGCAATGCGGTCCAGTTCCGGCTGCGCGCGTATCCCTAGAACGGCTTCCGCCAGGTCGCGATGGTAGCGTGGAGTGGCCGGAACTTTCTTCAACACATCACGAGCTTCTTTTGCCTTTCCCTCCTCGATCAGGATGGAAACGGTTACCCAGTTTGCCCATTCAGACCCGGCATCCAGTTGCACGTACTCCCGCGCCCGCTCCGGCTGTCCCATGTACAGAAATGTCCAGGCACACGAACGAAACAGGTAATTCCCCGGATCCAGACGTAATGCAGTATCACACTCGCGAATCGAGTCGTCCAGTAGGCCTGCGTACCGGTCCACGTAAGCCAACGTGAAGTGAGTTTGTGCACTTTGCGGTCGCCGCTTTACCAGCGCCCGCGCTTCCTTGTATGCCTTCGTCAGGTCTCCCCGCTCGACGAGATGGTTGATCAATTGACCGGCGGCCAAAATCAGATTCGCATCGAGCGCCAAAGCCCGCTCGAATGCAGCGTTCGATTTCTGGAAGGCTTCTTCGCCTCCGCTCGATAAGAGAGAATCGAAGTAGTAGCGTATTCCCAAAGCCTGCCATGCGGCCGCGTAGGTCGGGTCCAGACCGACAGCGCGCTCCAGCATGGTGATCGCTTCCTTGTTAGGCTTCTCATCATGCGCCAGCGCTGTACTGCGCAGGAAAAGGTCGTAGGCCTCCTGGTTCTTTGGCGCTGTGCTCGTCTCCAGGTACTCGTTTCCCGCGCCCAATGCGATTAGAAGCCCGCTGCGCACCTGTTTGGTGAGCGCTTCCTGCAATGCGATCAGATCCTGGGTGGGGGTGGTGATTTGCGAGCTTTGCCAGGTCACGCTGTCGGTAATCACGTTGACCGCCTGGAGCGTGACTAGGAGGCGATCTCCCTGCTTCATGTAATGCCCGGTGACCACGTTTGCGACCCGCAAATCGTGCCCGGCTTGCTGCGGATCTACGTCTGTGCTGACGTACTTGCGAGTACTTGCCGTCGGACGCACGTCCAAACCGCGGTTATAGGTCAGTACCGACGCGATTTCGTCCGCCAGCGCGAAGCGTAAATATTCCATGTTGCCGTCGCCGGTCATGTTTTGCAGAGGCAGCACGGCGATGGTGTTCTTCGCAACGGCGGGTGCCGGAGGCTTTCGATGCTTGAGCCACCACGCGCCCACAGCCCCCAAGACGGTGACGAGCACGGCTGCCATCCCGATGATCAGGTAGGTCTGCAGCCGGTTAGAACTCGAGAAGGTCTGGGTGGCCACGCGCAGGGGCTGGACCATCTTCTGACCGGTTCTTATCAGCCCGGACGAGGTTTCCTTCTTCAAGTGCTGCAAGTCCGCTTTCATCTCGGCGGCGGTCTGGTAGCGCTTGGCCTTGTCCTTCTCCATCGCCTTGCCGATGATGTTCTCGAGTTCGGGCGGCACGGCGGGATTCAGACTGCGGGGGGGCGCGGGCTTCTGATGCAAGACCGCATCGAGCGTGGTCACGATGTTGGTCCCGGAAAACGGCTTCTTCCCGGTCGACATCTCGTAGAGCACCACCCCAAAGGAAAACAGATCGCTGCGCGGATCGAGCGGTTCGCTCCGAGCCTGCTCCGGGGCCATGTAAACGGCCGTTCCCGGAATCACTCCCACCGCCGTCAGCGAGTCTTCAATGCCGGTATCGGTGCTGGTGGCGAGCTTCGACTCCTTCGTCAACTTTGCGAGACCAAAGTCCAGCACCTTGGCTTGGCCGTTTGTAGTGAGAAAGATATTGGCGGGCTTAATATCGCGGTGAATGATGCCTTTCGCGTGGGAGGCGATGAGCGCATCCGCCACCTGGACGCCCATGTCCAGAATCTGGTCAGCTTCGAGCGGATTGCCGCGAATCATCTGCTTCAGGCTTTCGCCTTCCAGCTTCTCCATGACGATGAAGGGGTGCCCGTTGTTGTCCTGGATATCGTGAATCGTGCAGATGTTGGGATGATTCAGCTGGGAGGCCGCTCGAGCCTCGCGCTCGAATCGCTCCAGGGACTTGGCATCCCCTATCAGGTTATCGGGGATAAACTTGAGGGCAACGCGGCGGCCGAGGCGCGTATCTTCGGCCTCGTAGACCACTCCCATGCCCCCACCGCCGAGTTTTCCCAGGATGCGATAGTGAGAAATCGTCTGGCCGATCATGGAGGAGCCGCCCATGCCCGCAGCCGGCCATGTTAGGCCGTGAAGGCAGTTCGGTCAACAGTGCAAACGACTTAGAGGAGAGTGGTCAGCCTTCAGCCGTCAGTCGTCAGCAGAGCGGCGCTGCGCTCGCTCAACTGACGCTCAGAAACCACAGAGTTAAGAGTTCGGCGCCCACTGCTTGCAACTGCTTCAAAACAATCCCGCCGACGACCCTACCCACTCCATATCCCGGTTATGATCCACTCCCATCATCAGCCCCCGCCCCATGCGCAGAATGGTCAACACCGGTGTTACCTCATCCACCCAGATGTACATCATACGCACTTCGACTTTCGTTCCGCCAAATGGAGTCTCAATGACTGGCTCAAAATGCAGACGCTCCTGCAAAATGTACTGCGATCTGCGCTCAACAGGGACGGCCGCAATGTCTTCTTTCTTCGGGGCAATTACCACGCCCAGCCCCGCAAACGAATACAAAGGTTTCAAGGCGTAGGCCTCGAGGTTCTCCGGTACGCGTTCCATCTGGTCCAGGAACCACGTCCTGGGGACCGAGGCATGCTTCAGGTAGGGAATCGAATACTTGGAAATCCGGAAATACCAATTTGGATGCCCAGCCCATTCCACTTCCAGATCGTCGCGAAAATCAAAAGCCAGCTTGGCGCCTTTCCGCTCGAGCTCATTCACGATCGCCCGGTTATAAATTCGCCGGATGGGCATGCGTCGTCCCTCCGACTCCCAATACAACCGGTTCCCCTCTTTCTTGATTGCCCGGATATCGACCGTCTTGATCCCCAGCAACTTCTCGGTGAGCAGAAAATCTGGCAGAGTCTTCTGATGCAGCGGATCGATCTCCATCAATATGACATTTTCGGGATCCTGCGACCCGACGATTGCCCGTCGCAATAAAGCCAGATAGGAAGCAGAATCCAACCCGCTCAAAAGGTACCGCAGTCCCTGGTCCAGCCCATATACATCCAGAAAGGTCCGCGCCAGAACTGGCTGATAGGCGTAAAGGGAAGGGAAGGCCTGTAATTCGACCAACTTGGGCTGCAACTCGCCGGCGGTGTCGCGCACCAAACCAAAATCCACTTGAATAAACATCGGATGCGCGGCTTCGTTCGGAACGCGAAACTCTGCCGGAATCGACTCGTCCGAGCGCGCCCGATACGAAGGACTGTCGACCAGCTGGTGGATTAGTTCCTTGCCGTCGGCAGACATCCGCGCGAGCAATCCCGGAGGCAAGAAGCAGGGTGTCTCGGAAACGCGAAATCCGATCGGGACTCCGCAACGCTCGGCTAGCAGAGCCAAAAGCGCCGGATACTTCTCCGGCTTATAGCGCCCATTAAAAGAATGCCGAAGGACGGGAATCATGACGGGACAGTGTAGCGCGGAGGGGTCCGCCCGCGAACTGAGTCGATGCGTGCAATGAGACCATGCTCCGATAACGCGAACCAAAAGCTTTTAACCGCAGAGGTCGCGGAGAACAGCCGCAGAGGACGCAGAGAAAACCTTTTAACCGCAAAGTACGCGAAGGGATCACAAAGAGCGCAAAGTTTCACGCCTCGATCAGAAACTCCCCGCCCCGCATAATCTGCTCACCATCGACCCAGATATCGAACTTTCGCCCAACCACATCAATGTGCGTCGAGGAGTACCACTTCGCACCGGTATGCTCCCCATAGGGATTCCCGAATGCAATGTGCACCCCGGGATACTTCTCGTCCTGCAAAATCTCGCCAATCACATCCTTTAGTTCAATGTTCGTCCCAATCGCAAACTCCCCCACGCGATCGCTGTTCTCGTCAGTGTGCGTATACGCCCAGAAATCATCCCGTAGCTCGCGGTTCGAACTCTCCGCTGAAACCAGACGATTCTTCTCTACCCGAATCGTCAGCGGATTCTCCTTCAGGTCGCCAAACTTGGCGCACAAATAATCCCCGACCACGCCGTCAATCACAAACGTCCCATTGACTTCGCCGGGCGTGGTGAAGACCTCCCCACCGGGCAGATTTCCCCATTTATCACGACTGATAATGCCTGACGTCTTCAGCCACTGATAAGCAGGATTCAGGTCGGCAACCAAATCCGTCCCGGCAGTCGTTTTCGCCCGAATCTGCGAAGCCTTGCGGACCATCTCCACAACTTTCTGGCTGATGCGATCCACCTTCGCGAAGTCCGCCCGCATGCCTTCGAGCATGATTCGGCGGTTGATGTTCACCATGTGGGCATGTCGGATCTTGCGCCGGTTCACGACTTCCGTCATCTGCATGCGTGACTGCAGTTCGTTGCGCTGCACCTTCACCGCAAAGATGCTGACGTCGGTCTTCTCGAGATCGTCGAGAATCTCCTGCGGCAGGCGCGTCAGAGGCCGCTCCGCCAGTTCCTCGAGCACGAATGCGTGATAGGGTGACCCCACTTGCTCGAGTTCCCGCACCAGAGCCGCGGCAATCTCGAGGCTGGCCTCGTCGGTGATCACTGTGACGCGCTCGGAAGGTTCGACCCGCAGACACACCCGCACCGCATTGCGTGCGCCCGGAGTCAGTTCGAAATCGAAGGGGATTGTATTCAGAGGACGATGTGCGTGGCTGACTTTGTTCATTACCCTACTTTTTGTTCGGACACGGGAGTTGCCGTCTCGGCTACGCCCACTTCCGTCTCCTCAATGATGTAATCAACTACTTTTTTCAAATCTCCTGTTTCTTCAAACACGCGAATCTGCCGATCGGCGCCCGTGCCCATCTCCAGAATCTTGTGCACGTACTCAATCTCCTCGCGCGAGCCCAGTTCATCCACGACGTCATCGACGAACTTCAAATATTCCAGAATCAGGTCGCGCACCGGCACCTGGATCTGCTTGCCAAAATCGATCATCTTGCCGTTAATTCCGTAGCGTGCCGCGCGCCACTTGTTCTCCATGATGAGCGCGCGCCGGTAGAGCCGGAAGCCCTGGTTCGCTTCATACAGCTTGTAGAGCTTGGCGACCGTCGCCTGGATGAGTGCCGCCAACGTGATCGTCTCATCCATCCGCATTGGAATGTCACAAATCCGGAATTCGATCGTATTAAAAAACGGATGCGGCCGGATATCCCACCAGATTTTTTTCGCGTTATCGATGCAACCGGTCTTGATCAGCAGCTTGATGAAGTTCTCGTACTCGCCCCAGCTCGGAAAATAGTCCGGAATATTCGTCCGGGGAAACTTGTCAAAGACCTTGCAGCGGTACGACTTCAACCCGGTATTCATTCCCAGCCAGAAGGGCGAATTCGTCGACAAAGCCAGGATATGCGGCACGAAATAGCGTGCGTGATTCATCATGTGGATGGCGGTTTCGCGATCCTCCACTCCGATATGCACGTGTAGGCCAAAAATCAAATTCGCTCGCGCCACCAACTGCATGTCTTCGACGATGTTCTTATAGCGCTCGTCCGGATAAATTTCCTGTACCCGCCAATCGGCAAAGGGATGAGTCGCCGCCGACGCCAGCCGCAACCCGTTTTCCTTGGCCAGCGCGATCATGTCCCGGCGCAGCTTCTTGACTTCATCCTTGGCGTCCTTAATATTGCCGCACACCGACGTCCCCACCTCGACCACTGACTGGTGCATCTCTGACTTCACGCGCTCCTGCAGGCGCATCTTGCCCTTCTCGATCATTTCGGCGTGAATGTGCGAGCGCAAATCGCGAGTGACGGGATCTACCGTTTGGTACTCTTCCTCGATCCCGATCGTAAAGGTAGGCTTCATAACTTCCACTTCGGATGAATCCGGATCATCTGGACGAACGATACCAACCCTAAAGGGCCAAAAGCCGCCCCTAGTATAAACAAGCTCTCCCAGGTCTCGGACCGGAAAAGCTTCCTGTCCTATGCACCGGCCGCCGGCGCCGGTTTCTGAGCCGTTTTCCGTACCGCCTTCTTCTTCACTCCCGGCGCTGGCTCGCCCTGCAAGAACGACGCCCAGTGCAATTCCCGCGCCGGATTCTCCTCGCTCAGTGCTTTCTTGACCGCCATCTCCGCCACCGCATTCACCACCCACTCAAAATTCTCTCGTCCTACCGAATTTACATCCGCATCCGGCGCCGGATTCATGAAATCGATGGCATACGGCACTCCAGCTTCCACGGCGAACTCGACGGTATTCAAGTCATATCCCAGTGCCCTGCACAAAATCAGCGAATCCTTTTCGATCCGCTCCTTCAGGGTCGAATGTGGCGGAGGGTTCCCCTTCACATACCGTTCATGATGCGGAAGCCGGGGGTCATAGCGCATGATGTGCACCTTCTCCTGCCCAATCACGTAGCAGCGGAAATATTCTTCAAATTCCACGCCGTGCTGCAGCGTCATGCATAGAGTCCCGGTTTCGTTGTAGGCCTTGAAGAACTCCTCAGGCGAATGCAGCTTGTAGACATGCTTCCACCCGCCTCCATCGAATGGTTTCAAGAACGCCGGCCACCCAACGTAGGAGAAGATTTCGTCCCAATTCAGCGGGAATAGGAGATTTCGCATCGACTGCTCGGTTGTTCCCGGCGGATGCTGATTGTGGGGCAGCACCACCGTGGGTGGAATTGCCACCCCCAGCTTCGTCGCCAGCGCGTAGTTGAAGAATTTGTCGTCCGCCGTCCACCAGAACGGATTGTTGATGACCACGGTCCCATGCAGCACGGCATTCTTCAGATAAGCCCGATAGAACGAGATGTCCTGCGAAATGCGATCGATGATCACGTCATACTTCTTGGGCTCATCCATGCGCACGCCGCCAACCTGCACAAACTCGGCCGAAACATTGCCGCCGCCCTTCGCATTGATCTTCTCGACCAGCGCGGGCGGAAACGTGTTCTCCATCCCAAACACGATCCCAATTTTTTTCATAACATCCACTCCAAATCAGCAATTCCAGAGCTATCAGCCATCAGCTGTCAGCCTTCGCCACCACCCGCAGCTGAGAGCCGCTGACGACTGACGACTAGAAGTATTTCCCCGCCATGCGCAACCAGAAAGGCCAATCGTGCCCTGTATGATCCCCCCAGATATCCAGCCAGTTCGGGACCGCCTTGCCGTTCAGCAATCCGGACAGCTTCACATTCTGATCCAGACACATATCCCACTCGCCCGAAGCCAGCACAATCTTCATCTGGCGATATCGGCTCAAGTACCAGTCGTCGTGCATATTGGGCAAATAGTCCGCAGGGCAGTTGAAATACGCGTCGTCGTCGTAATACCCATCTAGAAACTGGTGAATATCGAACGCCCCGCTCATACTCACGCAATGGCTCACAATGTCCGGATGTTTGAACGCGAAATTCACAGCATGATACCCCCCAAAACTGCACCCCGTCACCGCCAGTTGCCCCGAGGGATTCCGCCACCGTAAATAGGGAAGCAGTTCATGGAGGATATACCGCTCGTACTGCAAATGCCGTAGCACGCGGATCCGCGGATGCGCCGACTTGTTGTACCAGCTCTCAGTATCGATCGAGTCCGGACAAAACACCTGCAGCTCTCCGCGATCGATTTTGGGCGCGAGCACGCCAATCATGCCGCGGTCTTCATACTCAAAAAATCTTCCCATCGAAGTGGGGAATACGAGTATGGGCGAGCCTGCGTGCCCGAACACCAACATCTCCATCTCCCGATGGAGTTCCTGGCTGTACCCCTTGTGATATTCGCGATTCATGAGCCGAAGTATCTTACCTGAACTGCCGTTCTGGAGCCCGGGCTCTGGCGCGTGTTCGCCTTTCCACTCGCCGCCGCAAAGATTCCTGCAGGCGTTTTGCTTTTTCGTGATACATCTTCAGAAACCGTTCGCTGCATCTGTAATGGCAATCCATAGGGGCGTGGCTTGAGAGGAGAAGCTTTCATGAAATGGAAGGCTCCCAGCCGTGGACTCCCTGCCGCAATTCTGGTCGTTTCTCTTCTCATCACCCCGCTCTTGCACGCTCAACAGCCTGATGCGACGCTCACGGGAACGGTCACCAGTCCCTCAGGGGGAAGGATCGCCAAGTCCGTTATTTCCGTCAAGAATTTGAACACGGGCACCGTGTCCACGACGCAAACCGATTCCGCCGGACGCTTCGTCGTCCCGAACCTCGCCTCAGGAGATTATGAGGTTTCCGCCTCAACTGACGGCTTGAACGCCGTATCAAAAGTGACGCTTGCCGCGCACGCGACTCAAACCGTGAACCTTACGCTGACCACGCAATCGCAGCCCCAGACGCCCGCCGGCAACTTGCCCAATGCTCCTTCCAGCAGCAAGGAGCCATCCCTCTCGGACCTCGGCTTCACGCCAGAGCAGACACAAGCCAACGCGAAAGAGCAAGCGCTCCTCGACAAGCGCACCCGCATGCTCAAGATCCATCAAAAGCTTGGCCTGATTACGGCAGCCCCTCTCATCGCTACCATCGTCACGTCGCTGGGCGCCGGCGGCAAGCACACCAGCAACACCGATCGCACCGTGCACATGGTTCTCGGGGCAGTCTCTTCCGATCTGTATTTCACCAGCGCGTATTTTGCGATCCGGGCGCCCAGCATCAAGGGAACTTCGACCCGAGGCCCTATCCGCGTCCACAAGGCGCTCGCCTGGATTCACGGACCCGGGATGATCCTGACACCCATCCTCGGCGCGCTGGCCTACCAGCAAAAAAATAACGGCGAGAAGGTACACGGCATTGCGGCCGCCCACGGCCCTGTCGCCATCGTAACGGCCGGTGCTTTCGGCGCCGCACTTCTCTCGGTCTCGCTCAAGTTCTAAGGACACCCATGAACAAACCGAAATTGATTGCCCTGTTGCCATTCGTCCTTTGCACTCTCGCGCTGGCCGCCGATACCCAGTGGGTTCTCCAACAATGCACTCTCACCTATCACGTCTCGCACCCGCTCCATCAAACGGACGGCATCAGCCACGCCGCTCGTGGCAAGGGCATCTGCCATGTCGGACAATGCGACTTCCTCATCGCTGTGCCCGTGAAATCGTTTGATTCGGGCGACAGCAATCGCGATCTTCACATGGTGCAGGTCACCCGCGGAGCCGAGTTTCCGATGGTGACTGTCCGGACCCGCCTGCCTGAATCGGCCGCCAACGACGCCAGCATTCAAGCCGATCTCGAAATTCAATTCGCAGGCCAGACTGCGCATTATCAACACGTGCCCTTTCAGCTTACAAAGCAAGGCGCCGATGTCCGACTCTCGGGTACGATTCCCGCTACCCTGACCGACTTCAAAATCGAGCCGCCCACGCTCCTCACCCTGCCGGTCAAAAACGAAATTCCCGTTCGCGTAGAAATGACATGGCATCCCGCGCAATGAAAAGTTCTGCACAACACATGAGAACTAAGCGCGGAGTCTGACGCCTAGAGCCCTCTTCCATTCATTCTTTTTGCATTAAGCGCTTTCCCGCAAATCCGCTAAGATGCTTGCCAATGCACGTCCTGACCGAAGCTGAAGTCCATCGTCTCCTCGATCCGCGCGCTCTTATAGCCGCGATCGAAGACGGTTTCCGGACCCGTTATCCCAGCACTGTCATGCCGACGCGCACGCAAATGAAGCTCGAAGGCGGCGTTTTTCTGATCATGCCCTGTTATGATCGCGCCGGCCGGGGCCTCGGGATGAAGTTGGTCAAATTCAACGAGAGCCCGCGCCTGGCTGAAGACCGCATCCAGGCCACCTATATCCTTCTCGACATCGAGTCGGGCTGTACGAAGCTGGTCATTCCCGCGAATTACCTTACCGACGTTCGCACGGCAGCGACCTCTGCCGTCGCAACTAGATTGCTTGCGCGCCCAGACGCCCGTGTTCTCGGAGTGTTCGGAACCGGCCGCCAGGCCCGAGCCCATCTTCACGTTCTCCGCCACGTTCGCAACTTCGAGCGTGCTCTGGTCACTGGCAAAGACTCCGTCCGCTCCAAGGACTTCGCTCAGCAGATGCAAACCGAACTCGGTATGAAAGTGGAAGCGGTCTACTCGCGTACCTGCGCCGCCGAATCCGATGTCCTCTGCACCTGCACCACCTCGAAGACCCCGCTCTTCGACGGCAACATGCTTCGCAAGGGAACGCACATCAATGCGGTTGGAGCGTTTCAGCCCTCCACGCGTGAACTGGACGACATCACGATCCGCCGCTCGCGCATCGTGGTCGACACTTACGACGGAGCGATGGCCGAAGCGGGAGACCTGCTGATCCCGCTCAAATCCGGTGTCATCCGCCGCGAGAACCTCCTTGCCGACCTGCATGAGTTGGTGAGCGGCCAAAAACCAGTCCGCACCAGCCCCATGGAAATCACGCTATTCAAGAGCGTTGGCAATGCGCTGGAAGACCTTGTCGCCGCCGAACTCCTCGAACAGAGCGTCCTCTCTCTCGACGGTAAACCGAGCCAACTTTCAGCTTCGCCCTCCTGAATGACGGTCCGTTGTTGTCCTTTTAGTGGTTAGCACTGACTCACAACAGACTCTGCGATCTCGAGTGCAGATCCCGGCGTCCTCATGCGTTTTAGGATTTTGCGCCCTCCAGCACTCACATCAGAAACACACCATAGAGAGCGGGCGAGCTGCAACTGGGAACTGATACGATGGAATATCGCAATGCGATGAACCCACCCGCGCCCAGATCGACCGCTCGCCGCACTCCTCTCGTGCTTGCGGTGCTTACCTTAATTGCAATCGCGGCTTTTGCCGCCGTCTCGCGGCTGGTCACGCGGCTCAAGGCCAATGAAAAACAAATCGGTTGGCACTCATTCGAAGCAGGCGTTGCCGAAGTGCAATCCGGCCGTCCCGAGCGCGCCCTGGACGATTTCCGCGCCGCCCTCTCTTACGATCGCGATAATCCCCAGTACCAGCTCAGCCTCGCTCGCGCCCTCCGCGACACCGGCCGTCTCAACGAAGCGGAAGCCTACCTTCTCCATCTCTGGGAGGCCTCGCCCCAGGACAGCACCATCAATCTCGCTCTCGCTCGGCTCGCCGTTCGTCGACAGTCCGTCGAAGAGGCGCTTCGCTATTACCACAATGCGATCTACGGAGCATGGCCCACCGATGCTGACAAGAATCGTCGGCAAACCCGTTTTGAGCTGATCGAGTTCCTGTTGAAGCAAAATGCGAAACCGCAGGCGCAAGCCGAGTTGATGGCCCTCGCGCAGGTGCTGCCACCCGATTCTGCTCAACACCTCACGGTCGCGGACTTAATGCGTCAAACGCAGGACTACCAGGGCGCTCTGGGTCAATATCAGATCGTGTTGAAACTCGATCATGCCAACCTGTCCGCGTTGGCCGGAGCCGGAGATTGCGCCTTCCAGCTCGGGCAGTATCGAACCGCCGAAAAATATCTGCAGCAAGCACTGGCAATCCAGCCCGGAAATACCCCCGTCCGAGCCCAGCTCCAGACGGCAAATTTGATTCTCCAATCCGACCCATTCTTGCGTCACATCTCGGACGCGGAACGCAACCGCCGCATTAGCGTGGCGTTTGCGCACGCGGGGGAGCGTCTCCAGAGCTGCGCCCAATCGCGAAACATCGATCTACCCGCGAAGCCCGCTAGCGAGAGCAGCGCTCAAAGTTCTGGAGGAAACGATCTGCAGTCTCTCTGGGTTCGGTGGCAAGCCGCGCGCCCAAGGGTCCGCCGGCTCAATTCCCCAACCAACGCCGACCTGCCCGACACTCTGATGGACCTCGTGCAAGAGATCGAGCAGCAAACTGCGCAGCGATGTGGAGAACCCTCCGGGCTCGATCTCGCTCTCCTGCTCGGCGCGCGGGGTCGGGAGACGGCCGATCAGTGAGCGACGCTCCGATCAACGCGCCTTCGGCGGGTATGCCTGTTTCCGAGAGTCCCAGCCGTTCCAGCGCCCTCGCCCGCCGCTTCGCACGTCTGACGCTGGGCACCGACTTCGAAGAGGAGCGCTTCTTTCTGATTCTCTCCATCTTCATTGGCGTTTTCTCGGGGCTCGCGGTGGTTTGCTTCCGGGTCGCCATCGACTGGAGCCGGATTGCACTCCTGGGCCCGCTTCCGCATCCGAGTGCGTTGCGAATCATCGGAGCGCCGACCGCAGTCGGTCTGCTGGTCGCAATTCTCGTCATTCACTTCTTTCCGGCAGTCCGCGGCAGCGGCGTCAACCAGACCAAGGCCGCGCTCTACATCTTTAACGGCTATATCCCGTTTAAGAACGCAGTTGGGAAATTCATCTGCTCCGCGCTCGCCATCGGCTCCGGACAATCCCTCGGCCCGGAAGATCCCTCTCTGCAGATTGGCGCCTCGCTCGCCTCCGCCCTCGGACGTCGTCTCGAACTCTCGCGTGAGAAACTTCGGCTGCTCGCTCCCGTCGGCGCCGCCGCCGGACTCGCTGCCGCCTTTAACGCCCCGATCTCGGCCGTGTTGTTCGTCATTGAAGAGGTCATCGGACGCTGGAGCACCGGCATTCTCGGCTCGGTCGTCCTCTCGGCGATTTCGAGTGTGGTCGTGATGCGCTGGTTCCTCGGCGCCGACGCGCTCTTCCGCATTCCTGTCACCGCGTTCGTGCATCCAGGAGAGTTGATCGCCTATGCTGGACTCGGCATCGCGGGTGCTTTTGCCGCTGCGATCTTCTCGCGCTCGATCGGATTTTTTCGCCCGCGCCTTCGCGGTCTTCCGCGCTGGACGCAGTACTTTCAGCCCGCGCTCGCGGGTCTGCTGATCGGACTCATCGGCTGGTTAGGATTTCCGCAAGTGATGGGTGCCGGCTACGAATTTATGGACCAGGCCATGCACAACCAGTTCACATGGAGAATGCTCGCCGCTCTCGCCGGCCTGAAAATCCTTGCGACCACAGTCTCGTTCGTAAGCGGTACGCCCGGCGGAATGTTCGCCCCTACGTTGTTTATCGGCGCCATGCTGGGGGGCGCGGTTGGAGGGATCGAGCGCCACTTCTTTCCGCTGCTGACCGTCTCGACGGGAACTTACGCGCTGGTCGGCATGGGTGTTCTGTTCGCTGCATTCCTGCGCGCGCCGATGACCTCCGTCTTCATGGTGCTCGAAGTCAGCGGCAACTACTCCATCATCGTTCCAGTCATCGTCGCTAACACCGTCGCGTACGTGATCTCGCGTAGCCTCCAGCCCATCCCGATCTTCGACACCCTCACCCGGCAGGACGGCCTCGTACTGCCTTCGCTCGAAGAACAGCGCGATGAAAACATTTTGCGCGTCGAAGATGCCATGCAACCGGTGCCCACGACGATCCTCGACGGCAATGCGCCCGTCGAGGTGGCCGAACTCCGCGCGCGCGATCTACCTGACAAGATGTTCCTCGTCCGCATGGCTCCGAGCGGATGGAGTTGCCTGACCCGCGATCTCCTGGAGCGCCTTACCAAGGAAGGGAAGGGCGCACTCACTTTAGCCTCTGTGCTTCCCACGCAGCGTCTTCCATTCCTTTATCCCGACCTGCCTCTCGATTCTGCCCTGCGCCAAGTAAGCCAGGCGGAACTGATCCCGGTTGTCAACCGCGCCGACTTGCGCATGCTCGAAGGCGTCGTTACCCGCGACGACGTCCTAAGCCGCTACCAGGCTGACGCGGTCGCTGATTAGAGCGATTCCGTACAAGCCGGCCGCCCACACTCTTTGTCTGTGCGGCGGTGACAACAAAACGACAATCCTATGACAAACCTGACTGCCAGCCGGCATTAGCCTTCTTCCGGGTCTGCGGGGTTTAGCGCCCGCCCTCTCGACCTGAAGTGAGTCGTCGGCTGCAGTGCTCGGCATGCATGACAGATTCCTGTCGCCAGAGAAGCACGTTTGCGAACGAGCAAGCCGCCGAAGGGTTCCAGCTTTCTCAATTCCCAGACTGTTGCTAGGAGATGAATCCGATGAGACCCTCAACTTTCCTCAAGCGAGCAAGCTTAGTTGGCGTTGTGCTAGGGATGGCATCCCTTCTGGCGCAGGCCAGCGGCGGATCCTTCAGCGGGCAGTTCAACACGGTGACCCGCATCGCCAGCACAGTGCCCTCGAACGGTGACGTGAACCCCTATGGAATCGCGGTCGTGCCACGCAGCAGAGGCGCGCTCGTCGCCGGCCATATCCTCGTCAGCAACTTCAATAACAGCGCCAACCTCCAGGGCACCGGCACTACCATCATGGACATCGCTCCGAATGGCACCGTGAAGGTATTCGCGCAGATTAGCGCGTCGAATCTTCCCGGACCTTGCCCCGGCGGCGTGGGCCTGACCACTGCTCTCGTTGTACTTCGCTCAGGCTGGGTGGTTGTGGGAAGTCTGCCCACAACCGACGGCACTTCGGCAACCGCGAAAGCCGGCTGCCTTCTCGTGCTGAATAGTCATGGGCGCGTCGTTGAGACCCTGTCCGGATCGCACCAGGGCGTAGCTATCAACGGTCCCTGGGATATGACCGCCTTCGATGGTGGAGAGTTTGCCGAGTTGTTCGTTTCCAACGTTTTGAACGGAACCGTCGCCGCAAATGGAAACGTGGTGAATCGTGGAACCGTCGTGCGCATCGTGCTTCTGCTTGATGAGGACGAGAAGCCCCGCGAACTGTTCCGCAATGTCATCGGCTCCAAGTTTCCCGAGCGCACCGACCCGGCAGCTCTCGTCATTGGCCCGACAGGTCTCGGCCTCGGCCAGGACGGCACGCTTTACGTTGCTGACACGCTTTCGAGTCGCATTGCCGCCATTCCCAATGCTTTGTTCCGATTCACCAGCGCCGGAACCGGCACGACCATTTCGACAGGCGGCGGCCTGAACCAACCGTTGGGCCTCGCCATCGCACCCAACCACGACATCCTCACCGTGAACGGAGGAGATGGCAACCTGGTAGAAACCACGCCCTCAGGCATGCAGTTTGCGCCGGAGCCCATCGATACCAGCGGCGCGGGTGCCGGCACGCTTTTCGGTCTGGCTGTACGTCCCAACGGCAAGGGCATCTACTTCGTTGACGATGGAGACAACACCCTCGATCTGCTCCACTAGCAACCTCGCGGCCTTCCACCAAAGACCTCGCAAAACAACGCGAGGTCTTTTTCCTGCGCCGGACTCGATGTCAACGAAATGGTGGGAAGTTTTCTGACCTCTTCAGCAAGCCGTCCCTTTCCTTTCAACATCTTAGCTCCGCTCAATGCACCAATCCGCCGCTAAACTGCCATTTTCCCCCGTTCGTTGCCTTCTTGATGCGAATCCTCCACCCCCTCAATAGGATAACTCTCGAAGCAGTGTAGGCCGGAGCGAGGCTTCGGTCGGAACTCCAGGTTCAACCCAGGGATCCTAAACGCACGCGAAGCACGACTTTGCGTGTGATCCCGGCAAAGCCCAGAGACCGAGCAAAACCCGCAAGCCGTAGGAACCAAAGCTAGAGCCTAGAGCCCAAAGCCTAGAGCCCAAAGCCTAGAGCCTGAATTTCGAAAGCGAGAGCATGATGCACAAACCTGTGAAGTATGTTGAAAAGGCAGTCACCGTCGCAGCGACGGGAGTCTGGGCCGTTTTCGAGCGCCTGAACCGCATCAAGCCAAACCCATCGCCCACGCCCAAGTGGTCGGACAAGCCTCTGCTTAAGTCCTACGAAAAATCCAAGCCGCCTCTCGGTTGGCCGCGCACCACCGACTCGCTCTGCCCCAAGTGCGTGCCTGAAATTCGCCAGCAGATTCTTGACGGCGAACTGCCTCATGAAATTCTGCTCAACGAGAAGGTCGGCGAGATCAAGGCCGCCATCATCGAGCGCGACGGCAAGATCCTCATGGTGAAGGATTGCCCCAAGCACGGTCACTTCGAAGACGTTATGTCGATTGACCCTGAATTCTCGCAGCATCTCGAAGAAGTTTTCCCAGGACGCGACATCACGGCCCATAACGACGAGAAGCTGCACAACCATGGGTCCTCTACCGTGAAATACGGCCGCGGCTCGGTGCTGACCGTCGACCTCACCAACCGCTGCAACATGATGTGCGATCCCTGTTTCATGGACGCCAACCAGGTCGGCTTCGTCCACGAACTCACCTGGGAAGATATCAAGACGGTTCTCGATAACGCCGTCACCATCAAGCCGCGTCGCCAAATGTCAGTGCAGTTCTCCGGCGGCGAGCCCACACTGTCGCCCTACTTCCTCGACGCGATTCGCTACGCCCGCAAGGTTGGATACAACTCAGTGCAGGCGGCCACGAACGGTATTGAGTTCGCCAAGAGTCTCGAGTTCGCCCAGCAAGCAGTGGAAGCCGGCTTGCGCTACGCCTATCTGCAGTTCGACGGTATCGGCAACGCTGCCAACTCGCATCGGGCGGTCGGCAACCTGTTCGACGTGAAACTCAAGGCAATCGACAATCTACACGCCGCCGGCTGCGAGATCGTTCCGGTCGTCACCATTGTGAACGGCATCAACAACGAGCAAGTGGGTAACATCATCAAGTTCGCGCTCGACAACCCCAAGAAAATCGGTTTCCTCTCGTTTCAGCCTGTCAGCTTCACCGGGCGCGACGAAGCCGTTACCGATGAGCGTCGTCAGGCTCAGCGCTACACCTTGAGCCATCTGGCGCACGACGTAAAAAATCAGACGGGCCTTGGCGAGCCCACACGCGATTGGTTCCCCATCAGCTTCATGGGTACATTCAGTGACTGGGCCGACGTGATGCATGCCAACGATGCCAATAACGATTGGGGCCAGCTCTCCTGCGGCTGTCACCCGAACTGCGGTACCGGCATGGCGGTCATGATCGACAAAGAAACAAAAGAAGCCGTCCCCGTCACCGCGTTCCTGAAAGGCGATCAGCTGGCGAAAGATATCGCCAAGGTTAACGACGCGGCCCGCAGCAAGTTCTGGAGCGGCATCGGCATGGCCCTTTGCCTGATGAAGAATTACGACCCGTTCCACTCGCCCACTCACTTCAAGCTGATGGACCTGCTGCAGAAGTTCGACAAGAACTACAACGTTACGGGGCGCAACTACGGCAAAGTCGGGCCCGACCGCACCATGGACGACGTAATGAAGCGGCGCAAGGACCGCTGGAACTTCCTGTTTATCGCCGGCATGTGGTTTCAGGACCTGTTCAACTACGACTTCCGGCGCACCGAGCAGTGCATTATTCCCTACGCCACGCAGGAAGGGGAAATCTCCTTCTGCGCCTACAACACCGGTGTGGGCTGGCGCAACATCATCGAGAAGATGCACATGACCGCGACCCTCACGAAGTGGTATGAGGAGCACGGCCGTCACGAAATCTTCGCGGGCGGCAAGAAGGTCAATCTCGAGAACACCAGTCACTCTCTTGTGCTGAAAGACGAAATCGTCACCAAGGATGTGCAGCACGATCTCGACAAGCTTGGCATCGCGAAGACCGCGCGGGAAGAGAAGGTGCGCGCCCGCGATCAGAAACAGAAGAACGACCCCGCCTACAACGCCCGCATGGCTGCGCTGTACCGCGAAGTCGTCCTGAAAGAGAAGACGCCCACCTCCGAAGGCGGCTTCATCCCGCTAAATGCGCTGAAGAATAACGGAGGCATTGCGCCAGCGCCAACGCCGGAAGTGAGCGAGCCGGTGCTGGGAGACTGATGAGGGCGGAGAGCGGGTGTCAGGCCTCAGCTGTCGGGTGAGACGAAGCGTCCGCGAGGTTAGGGTGGGCTCGCCTCGAAGCTTCTCGCTCAACGCTCAAAATTGTTAGTCAGGGAAGGGCCGCTGAGAGGCGGCCCATTTTTTCGCACCCTTCACTTGTTCAGATCTGTTATTGACTGTCATCCTGACCGAAGGGAGGCGCCAGCCGAACGGAATCGAAAGACCGCATCTCGGCTGCGATGGTTCCATCTGCGTCAGGGTCTTTTCATCTGACGCTGATCTTACTTCACCACCAGCCGCGAAAAATAAGCCTCCGTTGTGTTGTGTGCCCAAAGCCCAATCTGGCCATGTGACTCGCCCAGCTTCAAGTCATTCACTACGAGAGCTGGCTGTTCCGCCCCGTTCACGTACAACTGCGCCTTCGTGCCGGAAACCACAATCTTCATTCTCGTCCACACTCCCGGCTCCAGATCGACATACGATTCGTACATTCCGGGGCTATCCTTGCGCAGCCGTTCCCAGGGAAAATCCGGGGCCGAGACGTACTGCGTTGAGTGGTTACGGCGAAGTTGATCGTCGCAGCGCGCGTTCGTGGGGCGCAAATAGAAATACTCTCCCCTCGTGCCTTTCGCTTGCACACGGAACGCTACTCCGATGAACCCACGCACATCGGCGGGCGCGCCCGCACGCGGTGCTCCTGCTACCTCCACTTCGATCGTGCCATCACGAAAATCCGGCCCTGTCAGAACGGCGAGCATGTCTTCATCGGCGTTTTCATGCCCCACTGGTGGAATCAGCTGGATCGAGCGACGACCCCGGTAGGTGACGACTCTGGTTTCGCTTCCAATCGCGACCAGGTCCTTGGCTGACTCAAGAGGGAAGTATGCCTTTTTCGCATCACGCGCGAAGGCTGCACATAACAGAACAAAAAACAGCAGGCTGGCTTCCAGTCGACCGGACAAGCTGCACCTCCAAGAACTTGTTCTGACTTGCCGGGGGAAAGACTGAGAAACTGCAATTTGGTGAGCACCAGATGCTGCCGAAGTTCGCCCGCAGTGATGTTGGCACGCATTTAGGCCGGACGAAGGATTCGTAACGGCGCCCGGCATTCGGGGGACTCAACACGGGCGCGAGGAAACTTCATTTAGGCCGGCCTCACTGCTCCACGGGCGGCGAATATTGCTCGACCACCGACCAACTCGTGCGCGACAGGTCCGCAAACTCTTTAACATCGGCCGTTGCGGCCTTCCCTTCGGGCGTCGCCCAAGCCGCTTCCATTGATTTCCAGTCATCGAAGTAGAGTTCTACGATCGCGTCCCATCCAGGATGTTTTCTGGTGGGGTCGGGAGACACATGGTTCTGTATATATTTCCGCAGTCCCGGAATCTTGAGCGCCATTGGCCCATGCACATCACGCAGAAACCTGTGAAACTCTGCCTCGCTCAGTTCGGGTTTCTTGTGGAGCACAACCATAAATTTCAGCATGCGGGATCTGCGCCCTCCGTGCCCAAAACGATGAAGGAAAAGAAACGCACCGAAAAGCTCTTAACCGCAAAGTTCGCGAAGAAAGCGCGAAGATCGCAAAGAAAAGAAAAGAACCTTGGAATCAAGATTTTTCATTTTCCTCACTCCTGAAGGAAGCAGTCTCCCTGGAACGCATGCCCAAAATTATATGCACGGATGATTGCGCTTGATGTTCAGAACTATCGTGGAGCATCGAGCTACGAACCACGGAGCGAACCTCAGAAGCCCGAAGCTGTAACCCTGTTCCCCGCTCGTTAATTGACACACCCCCACCCGAAGAGTAGCGTTCGCCGAGTGGCCCTTCACTCCAAAATCTCGGGCCGGGGACCAACATGGCGTTTAGGTGTATGGGTGCTGTGATTGTGCTATGCCTGGCGGCGCAGGCAGGATGGGCTCAGGATCCCACCAAGGTCGAACCCAAGCATTACAAACTGGATTTCGAAAATGATCGCGTCCAGGTTGTCTCCGTGCACTACGGCCCGCACGAGAAATCTTCGATGCACGAGCACCCCGGAGGGGTCGTAGTCGTCCTCACCGGAGGCCATCTCAAGTTCACTGACGAAAAAGGCAAGGTAAAGGAAGTTTTCGCCAAGCCCGGCGAAGCCCGCTGGTTCGCGCCTTTCAAACACACCGTCGAGAACGTAGGCGACACGGCCTACAACGCGGTTTACGTCGGGGTGAAAGGGGCTAAAGACGTCGTTTCGAAGGAAGGCGCGGTCAAACCCGACGCGAGTAAGATTTTAGCGGAGTACCTGGCAGAAGCAACAAGCCAGAAATGAGACCATCAGAGGGAAGAGAGATAAACTGAGACTTCGGGACGATTTGCCGGTGGCTAGGTGTCGGTCTTATCAGCTGCCAGCTAAACCCACGCCTTTACCGCGAATGAAGCTGAAGCTTTCCTCTTGTACTCTTTGTAGCCCCGCGGAGTCAGCCGGATCACACCCCGGATCTCCTCCTCCACGTAGCCTTCGTTTCTCAACTCCGACACGGTCTGGCGCACTTCAGAAGAGGCAACCGTGCGTTGCGGCAAATGCACAAACTCAGAAGGATCTTCTTCGTAGGTTTCGGCCAGGCGATGAATCAGTTCATCGGAAAACGCCTTTTCCAGCATTAGCGCTGTCATAGCTAGCAATGTAATCGGCAGAATTCGCCGGCGGTATGGCCCGTCAGTGGTGGGTAGTACATTACCGACGACCCTGTCCGGAGGGCCAATACAAGTACTACATCGCGAATGTGGAAAAACACCCCTCCCGAAATAAAAAGCCAATGCCTGACTGCAGCTTTCGCGTCCATCTTTGCCAACAACCGACGACGGAGGAGTGACCAGGGAGTAACTGCCAACGACCAGCGCCCCTCAGACGAGCTATACTCTTTTCAAGCTTATTTCCTCTAAGAGAGCCTCCATGTCCGTCACTCGTTCAGGAATTCTCATGCTCGTGATTGCCGTTGCTTCGCTAGTTTTCGCCATGACCGTGCTCGCCGCTGATGACGCCCCTTCGCCGACCATCCTTACCTACCCACATCCCAAAACCATCGACCAGGTCGACGACTACCACGGAACCAAGGTCGCCGATCCCTATCGTGGCCTCGAAGACACTGATTCCGCCGATACCCGTGCCTGGATCGAATCCGAGAACAAACTGACGTTTCAATATCTCGATCAGATCCCATACCGCCATGCCATCCACGAGCGTCTGATGAAGCTCTGGAACTACGAGCGTTACGGCGTCCCGGAACAGCAAGGCGGCCGATACTTCTACCAGCACAATACTGGCCTGCAGAATCAGAACATCCTGCTCGTCGCCGATTCGCTTAACGCCGAGCCTCGAGTCCTGCTTGATCCCAACACGCTCTCGAGCGACGGAACGGTGGCGCTCGTCGGCCATGCGGTCTCCGACGACGGCAAGCTGCTTGCCTATGGCACGGCTGCTTCCGGCTCCGACTGGATGGAGTGGCGCGTCCGCGAGGTCGATACCGGCAAAGACCTCCCAGACTTAATCAAGTGGGTGAAATTCTCCGGAGCCTCCTGGACTAAGGACAACAAAGGTTTCTACTACAGCCGCTACGATGAACCGAAATCCGATACCGCGCTGCGCGATGCCAACTACTTTCACAAGCTCTACTATCATCGGCTCGGCTCACCGCAGTCCGAAGACAAGCTCATCTACGATCGTCCTGATAACAAGGAACTCGGCTTCGGAGGCAACGTTACCGACGATGGCCACTACCTCATCATCACGGTCTGGCAGGGAACCTCGCCCAAGAATCGCCTCTACTACAAGGATCTGACCAAGCCTGATTCCGAAGTGGTCAAACTGCTCGACGACTTCGATGCTGAATACGGCTTTGTCGATAACGACGGCCCCGTCTTCTGGATCAAAACCGATCGGGACGCTCCCCGCGGCCGCGTCATTGCCATCGATACACGGCATCCCGAGCGCGCCAATTGGAAAACCATCGTCCCGCAGGGGAAAGATAAGCTCGAGCACGCCAACGTTATTAACGACAGCTTCGTTCTCGGATATCTGAAAGACGCGCAGACCGAAGTTCGCATTCACGATCTCAGCGGCAAACTTCTTCATACGGTCGATCTCCCCGGCATCGGCACCGCCGAGGGCTTCGCTGGAAAGCGTAAAGATAAAGAGACCTTCTACGCCTTCACCAGCTTCATCACTCCTACCACGATCTACCGCTACGACCTGCCCGCGGCCAAGTCGTCCGTCTACCGCCAGCCGAAGGTCGATTTCGATTCAAGCCGCTATGAGACCAAGCAAGTTTTCTACAACAGTAAAGATGGCACCCGCGTTCCGATGTTCATCACCGCGAAGAAAGGTTTGAAGCTCGACGGCCAGAATCCCGTCCTGCTTTATGCGTACGGTGGATTTAATATCTCGCTCACTCCGGCATTCTCGGTGGGCAACGCGGTGTGGCTCGAAATGGGCGGTGTCTACGCGCAACCGAATTTGCGCGGTGGCGGCGAGTACGGGGAGGAATGGCATCTGGCCGGCACGTTGCAGCGAAAGCAAAATGTGTTCGACGACTTTATCGCTGCGGCCGAATGGCTTATCGCGAACAAGTACACATCGCCATCAAAGCTCGCCATTCGCGGTGGCAGCAACGGAGGCCTGCTGGTCGGGGCCTGCATGACGCAGCGCCCGGATCTGTTTGGCGCAACATTGCCAGCCGTTGGCGTGATGGACATGCTCCGCTTTCACAAATTCACCATCGGCTGGGCGTGGACCTCCGACTATGGCTCCTCCGATGATCCCGAGATGTTCAAAGCGCTATACGCCTACTCGCCACTCCACAACCTGAAGCCCGGAACCAAGTATCCGCCGACGCTCATCACCACTGCCGACCACGATGATCGTGTAGTCCCGGGGCACAGCTTCAAATTTGCCGCGACGCTGCAAGCTGATCAGGCGGGGCCCGCGCCAGTTCTGATCCGCATCGAAACCAAAGCCGGTCACGGAGCGGGCAAACCTATCTCCAAGCAGATCGAAGAAACCGCCGATTCCTGGGCCTTCGTAGCCCGCAACCTAGACATGCAGGTCGCCCTGCGGTAGGGGCCGATCTCTTGCTGAGGTGTGCTTTTGCATCTCGTAGCGAGAAACTCACTTCTACAACGAGAAAGCCGCCCAAACGGGCGGCTCGTTGCAGATCCAAGTTCTTCCAGTGTGGTGTCCCCAAAATTCGGGAGCAAAGTCAGGCGCGGGAATCCGGCCGGAGGAGTCCGCGCCCCTCAGCGGCTAAAGCCGCCCTTTTCGAGCGTTCAATGCGGCGCGGCTGAAGCCGCGCCCTTTCAAAACGTTATCAAAGTATGGCGCATTTTGTCAGGGCCTCGCTTCAACCTAGCGATGGCGCTTGGATCTTTGAATGGCGCGATCGACCTTTACAACATCTTCCTGGCAGTTCTTTTCTGTGTTGTCGATGGAGGAGACACGGATCCAGTGGGTGAGAAGGGAACCTTTTTCCGAGATCAGGACCATGCTCACCGCGGCGCGCTCGTGGTCTTCGGTAATATCGACGCCCGCCAGGTCAAGCGCGAAGTTGGCAGCGCGCAAATCCTGTACCAGACAAAACTGGCGCGATTTCTTGATCGCGTCTTCCATCCCCGTCGCGAAAATCTTGCTCGCCGTGTCTTTCTCGCCAAAATCTGTTTGCAGGAAGAGCGTCGTGATGCCGGGATGTACGCTCAAATTCGGACACGCCGCCGCAAACGCGGATGGGCAAAATGTAGCCATCAGCAAGAAGAAAGAGATAATTGCCTGTCGCATAAGGTCTAGCCTCTCTTTTATGGGTAAACGTACGAAGCCCGATGACACTAGAGAACCGGAGGTCGTCTGGGGCCGCCACTGACTTGTCGATTGTACCGAAACGACATGGCCACGCAGTTCGTCTGCCGCTTTGGCTGCGCGTCACAGGTGGAACACAGGTTTCTCACGTATCATCAATGGAAGTATGCGGGTGCTGTTGGAAATCTTCGGCCAGACGCTGAGCACGCTCTGGGCGCATAAATTGCGGTCATTTCTGACCATGTTTGGCATTGCGTGGGGCGTGGGATCGCTTCTGTTGCTGGTCGGTTTGGGCGAGGGATTTCGCTCCGGAAACAAGAAGCAATTCGATTCGCTCGGCGAAAACGTAATGTTTATCTGGGGCGGACGCGCGCCGGCGGTGGAGGGCAGCTTCAACGGCATGCGGCAGTATTATCTGACCTACAAGGATTTCCTCGACATCCGTCGCGATTGCACGGACGTGAAAGCGGTCGCCCCTGTCATCTCTCGCGGCGATCTTCGCTCCGTGAGTGATTTTTTTCAGAGCAGCGGGCAGGCGATGGGAGTTCCGGCTTACTTCAACCAGATTCGCTATCTACCCATAAACGAGGGCCGTTGGCTGAACGATCTGGATGATGCGCAGAAGCGCCCGGTGATCGTGCTCGGTGACGAGGCCCGGCGCCTCCTGTTTCCCGGTCGTCCCGCGACCGGCAGCACGATTCTGATCAATGGCATCCGCTTTGAAGTGATCGGAACGCTACTTGCCGTCGGGCACGGCGACAACAATACCCTCAATCTGCGGATGTTCGTGCCGTTTAACACCATGAATCAGTATTTCCCGCCCACGGTAAATGTGAAAGATTCCATCTCGTTTTTGAATTATCAGCCGCGCTCGCGCGACTTGCATGAGATGGCAAAGCTTGAAGTGCACAAAACTATCGCCCGTAATCACGGCTTCGACTATCGCAGCCCCGATGCTTTCGACGAATGGGATACGATCCGCACGGTTGACAATGTGGGCAAGATTTTCGACGCGATGAATGCGTTCCTGGGCAGCGTCGGGCTGGTGACGCTGGCCTTGGGCGCGATCGGCATCATCAACATCATGCTGGTCGCGGTGGCGGATCGCACGCGCGAAATCGGATTGCGCAAGGCGATTGGTGCGACCAATGGCAGCATCATGTTCCAGTTTTTCGTGGAAGGAGCGTTCCTGACTTTGCTAAGCGGTGGCATCGGCATGGGTTGTGCGGCTGCCCTGATGGCGGCCCTCTCTAAACTGCCGTCCCCTCCGGGATTTGATCCACCCAAGCTGGTGCCGACGACGGCAGCTCTTGCCATCATGGCGTTGGCAATCGCTGGCGTAGCTGCCGGACTTTATCCCGCGCGTCGCGCCGCCATGCTGCAGCCGGTGGAGGCGCTCCGCAAGGAATAGTATGAATCGCGACCTGCTACAGCAAGCCTTCGGCGCGATGCGCCACGATCTTCGCAAGACCGTGCTCACGATGCTGGGCATGGCCTGGGGCATTGCTACGGTCGTGTTGCTGCTGGCTTACGGCGAGGGTTTTGGCCGGGCCATCAATAACATCTTTCAGAGTTTTGGCGCGAAGGCAGTGGGCGTCTTTCCCGGGCGTACTTCGCAACAGGCGGGCGGGAACAAGGCGGGAGTGGAGGTCCGATTCACCAGCGACGATATCGAGTTGCTACGCAACGTCGTTCCGCTCGTTCGCCACATCTCGCGGGAATCGGATAAGCAGTGCACGGTGGTGAACAACGCCCGTACCTTTACATTGCCGGTCACCGGCGTGGATCCGCCGGTGGGCGCGATCTGGAACCTTGATATCGAACAAGGACGCTTTCTGAATGACGAAGACAACCTGGCGCATCGGCGCGTCGCTGTGCTCGGCTACGACGCGAAGACGAAACTTTTCTCCGGAATGGATGCGCTCGGGCAGGAGATCCGCATTGACGGGGTTATGTTTCTGGTGGTCGGACAGGTCTCGGCCCGTATGCAGGAGGGCGACAATGACATCAATCGCCAGATTTATCTCCCTTTCAGCGTCATGGATGCGCTGCAAGACACGCATTACCTGGGCGGCATCTGGCTGGACTATGAAGGGCTTGACCACGACAAGGTCACGCAAACGATTCGCGGCTCTCTGGGGCTGGCGCACAATTTCAAGCCGGACGACTTGCGGGCGGTTCACGTTTTCGACGCGCAGAAGCAGTTGTCGCAATTCAACATCATCACCATGGGGCTCAAGATTCTCCTGACTTTTATCGGGACGATCACGCTGGGGATTGGCGGAATTGGGCTGATGAATATCATGCTGGTGTCGGTGACGCAGCGCACGCGAGAGATCGGCGTCGAGAAGGCGCTGGGCGCGCGCAAACGCGATATTCTCTTTCAGTTCCTGGCCGAGGCGATGGTGATCACCGCAGTGGGAGGAGTGCTGGGCATTCTGCTGTCCTACGCAGTGTCGTTCTCGGTGGGCTCGCTGACGCTCTATAGTGCGATGGCGCAACATGCGGATGCGGGAGATATTCGCTTGATCGTGGCGCCGAAAATTCTGCTGATTGCCGTGAGTATCCTGGCAGTCGTAGGTGTGACTAGCGCGATGTTCCCGGCGGTGCGTGCCGCCAATCTCGATCCCATTGAGGCTTTGCGCTACGAGTGATGCTTTTCAGGAAGCCTCGTCTTCGACGGGAGCTGACACCGATGGGTCGCCGGCCAGTCCCAGTCGTTTGCGCGCATTGAACATGGGACCTTGCGCCGGCTGGGTGGGCGCAAAAACTGAAAAACCAAACGGCCCCTTCAGATCGTCATAAATGGCCTCCATGCCGCCACGCATGAAGTAGGCCTCGTGCCAGAAGCCGGTTCCGCCGGAATCGCGGAGGAAGTTCTTCCACCATTCCTGATGGGGCAGGGATCGCGACCAATTTTCAAGGGACTGAAAATCTTTCCAGTACTGACGCATGCCCGCGTTCAGTGGAAAGAATGAGTAGAAGACGTTCTCGTGCAGAAGCAGACCGTCGGGCTTGGCCGCAACCGCAGCATTGATCTTAGGGCCGAAACTGATGAGCGTTTTGAGCCCGGCCAGCGTACGCACCTGCATTCCAAGGTAGATCACAACCAGATCCGGGAAATCTGAAAGGTTGACCGTCGTACGTTGGGTTCGTGCCGTCATCGCAAGTTCCCCCTAAATATGTCTGGATGGCAAAGCATCAGCCCGCATCCGAGCATGGCCTTGCGCCAAGTGCACTTTCCTTTCTTTATTTTAGCGAGTCGCAGGCCAGGGCAGTTGCATCTCAACTTATAGGTTCGCCGTGTCAAGTCCATAAATCCAAACAGGATTCAATGGGTGCATAAGCACCCGCACACAGGGATGGCGGGGGTACCCAGTTGGTGCCCTTGGACCTTCGTGCCGGCCCGAAACCATTAGCTTTTCAGGTATTTCCCGTATAATGAGAGCTTCCATGCCAAAGTATTCCATCGTAGTTCCGCTGCATAATGAGCAGGAGAATGTCACCGATCTCTATGATCGCCTGAAAGCTGTCATGGAGGCAAACGGAGAGACCTTCGAGATCGTGCTGGTGGATGACGGCTCGGACGACAACACCTTTCCCATGCTGCGGGAAATCGCGGCGGTCGACAGTCGCGTTACGGTCGTCAAACTTCGCCGTAATTTCGGCCAGACGGCGGGCCTGGCTGCTGGATTTGACCATGCGCGCGGCGAGTACATCATCGCCATGGATGGCGACCTGCAGCACGATCCCTCCGACATTCCCATGTTCCTCGAGAGGATCGGCGAGGGCTACGACATCGTGAGCGGTTGGCGCAAGCAGCGTATTGACAACCTCTGGCTGCGCCGGATTCCTTCCCGCATCGCCAACTGGATGATGGCGAAGTTGAGCGGTGTGGATATCCACGATTTTGGCACCACCTTCAAAGCTTACCGGCGGGAAATTCTGGAGCAGGTTCCGCTCTACGGCGAACTGCACCGCTTCATTCCGGCGCTGGCTTCGTGGCATGGGGCTTCGATCATTGAGGTTCCCATCCGCAATGTGAACCGGGAGCGCGGCCTTTCGCACTATGGCATCTCGCGCACGTTCCGCGTCTTCTTCGACCTCATCACCATTCGCTTCCTGCTGCGCTATCTCTCGCGACCTCTGCATTTTTTCGGGACGGTGGGCATGCTCAGTATCCTGAGCGGCTTTTCGGTTGCTGGCTGGCTGGTATTTGAGAAACTGCTGCGCCACTCCGACCTGTTGATCCAGCACGGTCCCCTGATGATCTTTGCTGCGGTACTGTTTCTTGCCGGGCTGAACATGCTGGCGGTCGGTCTGCTCGGCGAGATGCAGGTTCGCCATTATCACGAACCCACACGGCGGGCGCCGTACTCGGTGGATCGGGTGCTGCGCGCCCAGAGCGAAGAGCACACCGTCTCCGAGTAGCTTTATCCTCGTCACAGGCCCTGGTGACCAGTCTCCGCGACTTCCCACTTGTCTCGCGGCATAATCATCCAGTCGGCCCATTAGCCGCGTAGGGGGTATAATGCCCGGGTTTGCCACCATGGAAAACGCTACCCAATACCAGCTTCGCCTTGCTCGCCGCATGTCGCGCCTGGGCACCGAAACCGCCTTCGAAGTCCTGAACAAAGCGCGCGCACTCGAGCGCCAGGGCAAAGACATCGTCCACCTGGAAATCGGCGAGCCTGATTTCGACACGCCTTCGAACGTCGTCGAGGCTGCGATCGACGCCCTGCACAAGGGATGGACGCATTACGGTCCCTCCGCGGGTTTGCCCGAACTGCGCCAGGCCATCGCTGACTACGTCGCCCGGACGCGTGGTGTGCCGGTTACGAGCGACGAAGTTGTGGTTGTGCCGGGTGGTAAGCCGATTATTTTCTTCTCGATCCTGTCGTTAGTGGACGAGGGGGATGAAGTTATTTATCCCAACCCCGGATTCCCGATTTACGAGTCCATGATCCACTACGTGGGCGGCCGCGCGGTCCCTATTCAACTGCGGGAAGAGCGCGATTTCGGGCTTGACGTGAACGAACTGGCCGCGCTCATCAACGACCGGACCCGTCTCATCATCCTCAATTCGCCACAGAATCCGACCGGCGGTGTACTCAGCAAGAGTGCGATTCATGAGATTGCCGCAGCGATCGGGGATCGCAATATCATGGTCATGTCGGACGAGATCTACAGCCGCCTGCTTTTCGAAGGCGAGCATTTCTCGATCATGTCGATCCCGGGTTTCAAGGACCGGACCATCCTGCTCGACGGTTTCTCAAAAACCTATGCCATGACCGGCTGGCGGATGGGGTACGGAGTGATGCGCAGCGATCTCGCCACGCACATCACACGTCTGATGACGAATTCGAATTCCTGCACGGCGAGCTTCACGCAGGTCGCAGGAATCGAGGCGCTGCGCGGAGATCAGTCGTCGGTCGATCGCATGCGCGATGAATTCAAACGCCGTCGCGACGTTTTTGTGGCGGGGCTGAACAAGATCAAAGGCTTCTCGTGCCGCATGCCCAAAGGCGCGTTCTATACCTTCCCGAATATCACCGAGACCGGATGGCCGTCGAAGAAACTGGCGGATGCGATCCTGCAGGAAGCCGGGGTTGCGTGCCTCTCGGGCACAGCCTTTGGCGACTACGGCGAGGGCTATTTGCGCTTCAGCGTAGCGAACTCGCTGGAGAATCTGAACAAGGCGCTGGATCGGATTCAGCAGTGGACGGTAAAGAATCTATGAAGCAGCTATTAGCTGTTAGCTTGAATCCCCGGACTCAAAAACTACATTCCTAACGAGTGCGAGAAGCGAAGCCACCAGCTAAGAGCTACCAGCTAAGAGCTACCAGCTATGGGCTAAAAGCTCTCTTCCATCACTCCTCCTTGTGACACCCCTCACTGTCCACCGAGACGTTCCCAGATAAGCTCGGTTCGCGAGCCCCAGGAGCGCAGGACTTGCCTCGTCCGCGCGCCAGTAA
>Ga0210405_10000524_pt1 | contig 50704 bp, 49 predicted proteins | sample IncBWH11MmetaG_FD_155492 | JGI IMG/M metagenome (GOLD analysis project Ga0210405, IMG submission 155492) | Forest soil microbial communities from Barre Woods Harvard Forest LTER site, Petersham, Massachusetts, United States - Inc-BW-H-11-M | ecosystem: Environmental > Terrestrial > Soil >...
CCGGCAGAACAACGCTGGCGGGCGAGGGATTGCAGCACCAGGATGGCAACAGCCACGTGCTGGCGCTCTCGGTGCCGAATTTGCGCGCGTACGATCCGGCGTTTGCGTACGAGATGGCGGTGATTCTGCAGGACGGCATCCGGCGCATGTACAAAGACGGCGAGAGCATTTTTTATTACATCACCGTGATGAACGAGCCGTACGCGATGCCGCCGATGCCGGGGGACGTGAAAGACGGAATCTTGAAAGGCATGTACCGGTTCCGGCAAGCGGCTAATCCGAAGTCCAAGCTTCGCGCACAGCTGTTTGGGAGCGGCGCGATCCTGAACGAGGTCCTTCGCGCTCAGGAAATTCTGGAAACAAAATACGGCGTTGCGGCCGATGTTTGGAGCGTGACGAGTTACAAGGAACTTTACGTCGATGGAAACGAAACCGAGCGCTGGAACCGTTTGCACCCCGGCGACAAAGCTCGTGTTCCATACGTGACCAAGTGCCTTGCGGATGCGCCGGGAGTTTTGGTGGCCGCTTCTGACTATTTGAAGACGCTGCCAAACATGATTAGCAAGTGGATGCCGCGGCGGCTGGCTTCGCTGGGAACGGACGGGTTTGGACGGAGCGAAGGACGTGCATCCTTGCGCGAATTCTTCGAAGTCGATTCGCGTTTCATTACGCTGGCAACTCTGCACGAGCTGCACGCCGACGGGAAGATCGAGCGGTCCGTCGTCGACAAGGCGATCAAGGAACTGGGAATCAATCCGGAAAAGCTGAATCCGGTTATCTCTTGATTTATTCGACCGATTTTTCAGTAGATTGTTTTTATCAAGAAAGGCGAACTTCGGTTCGCCTTTCTTATTTCGTGCCAGGATTTTCAGCGCGTTCCAGAATTTCACTCGGTTTCACACGGCCTGTGGCGATTTGCGCGATCAGCTGGGAGTTGGCAGCCAGAAAGTCGTAGTTGCCGAGATCTTTTGGTAGAACCCACACGATTTGTTCGAACTCGTTTGGAGCGATTTCGCCTTCCTTGATGCTCGCGGCATAAAACCGAATTTCCAATTCCTCTGACATCGTGGCGTATTTGTGGCGAACCCGGCCCATCTCCACGCACTTGTCCAGGGTGGCGCTCAGTTCTTCCTGCAACTCACGTGCTAACGCGGCTTCCGGTGTTTCGCCTTGTTCCACTTTTCCGCCGGGGAATTCCCATTTGAGCGGAGAGGTGTCGTCGCGCCGCCGCTGGCCGATCAGGATGCGGCGGTCGCTGCGCTCGATGACGGCAGTCACGATGACTTTCATTCTTCGTTTTCCTTCGCAACGGAGTTTTGCAAGATGCGGAAGAGTTGTTTTGCGCCAGCGACTAGAGGAGGACCGGGAGTGTTGAGCAACTCGTCGCGGACTACGTATACCTGCTTGTCGCGTATGGCCGGGACGTCTTTCCAAGCGGCGACTCCGTAGGATTTTTGCGGTTTGGCTTTGTCGCCAGTGGCCGCCCACGCGAGGACAATCACATCAGGTCGAGCGCTTGCGACTTGCTCATCGCTTACTTTTTGGCCGGGAGGCAAAACCATTTCTCCGCCGCAGATCTTCACGATTTCGGCAACCCATGGCGGAGAGCTGATGCGGGGATTTGGCCACGCTTCACAGTAAACGCGCGGCTTGATTCTTAGAGCGCGGCTCTTCTTCGCGATTTCATCAAATTCTCGCCACATTTTCCTTATGAAGAGTTCGGCTTGGGCTGCGCGGCCAGAGATCCGGCCCAACATGCGAATATCATTCTCAATATCTCCAAGCGTCCGTGGATTCGTAGCCAGGAAACTGAGCGGGTGCTCCAAGAGTTTCGCGAGAGTCTCTTGTTTGTAAGGGACCGAGCCGATAACGAGCGACGGCTTTAGTTTTAAAATGCGGTCCACGGAATCCATGTGCCAGCAATCGCCGAGTTTTGGCAGGACGTCTACGGGTGCCACGTCAATGCACCATTTCGTTACGCCAACCAGGCATTTCTTTGCGCCGATCGCGCAGAGAATTGAGGTCGCGCTCGGCGCAAGCGAAGCGATGCGAAGCTGGCTCCTGCCAATTGCCTTTTTCATTTCAGAAAGAGGATAGCAAAGCGCGAGTCCGATTTGGGGTGCCAATACGGGCCGATTGACTCGATGTATGGATTGTGTTGCACTCTGCCTGCGTATTTCCTGGAGGTAATTTGTGCGTCCAATTGTGGTCTGTCTATTGGCGATTTGCTGCGCAATGTGTTCTGCCGCTCAGAATGTGCCGGCTGCTCCTGCGGCGGAGGTGGTGCATTACAAGGGCGCGATCGACAATGTGAAGTATGTTTTCGGCGTTGCCCCACCGGTGGCCCGTCTGCGGCCCGGAAATATCCTCGACGCGAATTCCCTCGATTGCTTTGGAAATGGCATTCAGAAGCCTGGGGACACAACCGCGATGGCCAAGGGCGACAATCCGCTTACAGGTCCATTCTTCATTGAAGGAGCGGAGCCAGGGGACACGCTGGTGGTGCGCATTTTGGATTTGCAAGTCGATGGCAATCAAGGGGTGGGCGTGTTTTCTCCCGGATTTGGGGCGATCAATTCCACACACTACACACCGGTCCTCGAAAAAGAGCCGCTTCCGGAGAAGATATGGTTTTATCCGATCGACCACGCCGATAACACGGCGACGTTTCAGGCGCTCGACTCAGGCTTTAAGGTGAAAATTCCGATGCATCCGTTTCTCGGCTGCATCGGCGTGGCGCCGGCCAATGGCGAAGCGCGCAGCTCCATCGTTCCGGCGGAATTTGGCGGCAATATGGACGCGCCGGAAGTCAGCGTGGGCAACACGCTATATCTGCCGGTGAGTGTGGCGGGCGCGCTGTTTTATTTTGGCGATGGTCACGCGGCGATGGGCGACGGTGAAGTGGCCGGAAGTGCGATCGAAGTGCCGATGCGCGTCCGACTGCAATTTGACGTGATAAAAAAGAAGAGCACGGGTTGGCCGAGGTTCGAGAACGAAAAAGAGATCATGACGACGGGAATCTACCGCCCAGTAGATGATGCGGTGCGCATTGCGTTCACGGAGCTGGTGGCGTGGATTCACGCGGACTACGGGCTCTCCGACCTGGATGCGTACGAGCTGCTCTCAAAAGTCGGCAAGATTCACTTGACGGAAATGGTGGACCCGAACTACGTCGTGGTGGCTTCGGTAGAAAAAAAGTATCTCCCCGCGAAAGTAGCGAACACGCGGAGCGCCTCGTCCGCCCACTGATCTGAGCGATACAAATCAGGTTTACGTCAATCTAGGCGAGTCGCATCGGGTTTAAAGTTCTGCGCGCCGTGATTTTGCGGTAACGCCTGGCGCCAAAGCACCTCATGAACATCAATCGGCTCGGCGCGGCCTTTGAGTTTCATTGCGGCGAGCGGGCAGCAGGAAAATTCACGGCCTAGTTGGGCGTGCGTCGCGTTGGAAATGACAATCTGGCCCGGACCCGCTTGAGACGTAAGTCGCGAGGCCACGTTCACGGTGTCGCCGATCGCGGTGTAGTCCATGCGGTGTTCTGTGCCGAGGTATCCCACCACGGCCTCCCCCGTATGAATGCCGATGCCAATATTCAGCGGCGGCCTGCCCGAAATCTTGTTTAACTCCGCGAGACTCCTTTGCATGCCCGCCGCGGCGCGAACGGCGGCCTCCGCGTCATTTTGGAGAGCAAGCGGTGCGCCAAAGAGAGCCATCAATCCATCGCCGAGATATTTATCCAGCGTTCCGTCATGCTCAAAAATCACGTTGGTCATGCGCACGAAGAATTCGTTCAGGACCTCCACGGCTTCGCGCGGTTTCATTGTTTCGGCCATGGTGGTGAAGCCGCGCACATCGGCGAAGAGCAGCGTAATGCGCTGACTTTCTCCGCCGAGGCGGATGCCAGTAGGCTCTGCTCTAACCTTTCTGGAAATTGCCGGCGAAAGAAAACGCTCCAGTGCGCTGAGCTCCACGCCCTGGCGCTTGACTTCGCTTTTCGCCATGACGCGGTCAATCACGAGACCAGCCTGCGCGGCAATGACTGCAAAGACTTCCAGATCTTCCTGAGTGAAAGTCCCTCGCTTCGAAAGATTGTCCACGTAGAGCAAACCAAACACTCGATCGCGGCTGCCCAGCGGTGCGCACATGGCCGATTGCATGCCGGAAATGGCCATACTCTGGCTGCCGGAGAATCGCGCGTCTTCCTTTGCGTCCATCACGAGGAGCGGCCCTTTGCTCTCCATAACCTGTTGGATGATCGCTCGGGAGAGAGCCATCTGTGGCGTGGCTGTTTTCGGATCTCGGCGGTAGCGGAGAATAGCAGGCAGAAAAGTGTAGCTTGCCGCGGCGTGCGGCGCGGCGCGAAGCGACTCTTCGGTGAGCAACATCGCGTAACCGCGCTCTGCGCCGTCAATTTGGAGGACAAGGTCGAGAACGCATTCCGTCACGTCTTCGACTGTAGTTTTGTCGCCCAAGGCTCTGCTGACTTGATAGAGAAGCGTAAGTAAGCGATTCTCGCGTTTTAGAAATTCAATACGGGCATCCGAATCGACGCGGGAGTCCGTCCACGTCGCAGGCGGTTTGGTCTTCGAGCGCTCCAGAAGTTTGGCGACACTCTCCTGGTCGAGGATTTGTGTCAGATGCGAGGCGAGCTCCGGCGAAGTTTTCGCCACGATCGTGCCGCTGGTCATGTTTTCGAAGCGCAGCTTGATGTCACCAAGGCCGATGACGTCGCCGCTCTTCAGCTCGGCGTGCTCGATGCGGACGCCGTTGACGAGAACTCCGTTGGCGCTGCGTTGATCTCTGACAACCCAAACGTCGCGCTTGCCTTCGAGCAGTGCGTGACTTCGCGAAATACTCGAGTGAGGAAGCGTGATGTCGTTGGACGCAGCTCTTCCGATGTGAATCGTGGAGCCGTCTTTCAGTTCGTAAAGGCGCGGCGGGGCACCGGGCCGTTCAATGATTAATCTTGGCATGGTCGAATCGAGGCGCCATTGGTATGTTCATGCTGTTTACGGCGGCGCGCAACGAGAGTGTGGTGGCATTTGTCCGATTCTGCAATCTTATGTTGGACTTTAAGTTCAAGTCGAAAACAGCGGGGCGACTTGGGCTACGATAGTTCGGTGTACAACGAACTCGTCCTGGAACATTTTCGGAATCCGCGCAACGCCGGCAAGCTGGCGAATGCCACCGCCGAAGTGCAAGCGACGAATCCGGTTTGCGCCGACATTTTGGAGCTGGCGGCTCGTGTCGAAAACGGCGCAATCGTCGAAGCGCGCTTTCTGTGCCGCGGCTGCACGGCATCGATCGCTTGCGCCTCCATGCTGACGGAGCGACTGACTGGCTGCACGGTCGCAGCAGCGCGGGCAATAACGGCTGAGACTATCTCGGAAGCTTTGGGCGAGCTGCCGCCAGCAACCTTTCACGGCGCGCAACTTGCCGCGGACGCGCTCCGACTTCTAGTGGATAAATTGGCTTAGCTGAAGACTGCCCGGGCGCCGCCATCAACCTCCGAGAGCTTTCTGCAGCGTGCCCGGATCATTCAAGTTCAGCACGCAGCCCTCTTCATTCGTTTGAACGATCTGAACTTCGCCGGAATGCGCCCAAACGACGGAGCGCGCTCCGGTGTCGAGCGGCGCATTCAGCAATTCTTCGTACAACAAGAAAGAAAAAATAACCGGATGTCCTCGCTGGCCTTCATAGACCGGTAGCACGATGGACTTTCCGGAGGTGTAGAAAGTTTCCACCAACTCGCCGACAAGCGTCGCACTGATCAGCGGATGATCAATCAGAAGAAGGATGATGCCGTCGGTTTGCGGCGGCAGGCTCCGAATGGCCACCTGGATCGAACTCAGCTGGCCTTTTTCCCATTCCGCATTGATGACGACTTCATCGGGAGCCAACTCGACTTCTTTCGCGATGGGCTCCGCATCGGCTCCCAACACAACGCGGCGCGCGCCGATTTTCGGATGACGGGCAACTTCCAGCAAATGCTCCAAGAAAGGCCGGCCCTGATAGGAGAGCAGCGCCTTTGGCGAGCCCATTCGGCGCGAGGCGCCGCCCGAGAGGATGATGGCAGCGAGCATGCCACCTCTTTCAGTTTCAGCGTTCCGATAATGCGGGCCGTGGTTCGTAAATCAATTTTTTGTGCGCTGCGGATTCGGCGTTGCGGCGAACGGCAATCAACTCCGCCACGATGCTGATGGCAATTTCTTCCGGCGCGAGTGCGCCGATCTCCAGCCCCATCGGCGCGTATACGCGCTGAAATTCCTCGGGGCGGTATCCGTCGTTCTCCAAAGCCTTGTAGACCGAGAGAACTTTGCGCTTGCTCCCAATCATGCCGACGTATCGCGCGGACGTTCGAACAGCCCAGCCGAGCACGCGCATATCTTCTTTGTGGCCCCGCGTGACGATGATCAGATAGCTTGCGGCGTTCGGGTGAATTTTCTCGAAGGCATCCTCATAGCTTGTGTAGATGTCGTTTGCCATTGGGAACCGCTCGGGGTTGGCAAACGCTTCGCGGTCGTCGATAACCCCGATGCCAAAACCGGCGGCGTTCGCTGCTTTGGCCACCGCCATCGAAACGTGTCCGCCTCCAAATAAAAAAAGGGTCGGCTGCGGCAGGATAGGTTCCACAAACACTTCCAGCGTACCGCCGCAAATCAGGCCGTTGTCATAAGTCGCTTCATTATTAAGGTTGAAAATCATTTTCCGCGGCGCTTCCTTGTGCATTACTTCCTTTGCGGCCGCCCAAACTTCCGCTTCCACGCAGCCTCCGCCGATGGTTCCGGCAATCGATCCATCGTCGCGCACCAGCATCCGAGAGCTTTCGTAGCTCGGGATCGAGCCATTAGTGTGCACGATCGTTGCCAGCGCACCGCGCTGTCCCGCGCGCCGCATCTTTACGATTTCTTCGAAGAGGTCCACGCTCTCCCTCAGCCCTCAGCGTACGGCGCGTCATTGGTCGTGTCAATGCGCGTGCGGGTTATACGGGCACTTCTGGACACTCTTTCCTCCGAATGTTACCTTGCGACTCTCTGACCATAAGAGGGGGTGCAATGAAGGCGATTCGATTCCACCAGCACGGCGGGCCGGAGGTCTTGAAGTATGAGGATGCGCCGGACCCTGTCGTGCGCGCCAACGAAGTGCTCGTCCGCGTCAAGGCCTGTGCGCTGAATCGCCTCGATCTTTGGGTGCGCGTCGGCTTGCCCAACGTGCCGATCCCGCTGCCGCACATTCCCGGTAGCGACGTGGCCGGCGAAATCGCGCAGATTGGATCGGAAGTAACAACGGTCAAGGTTGGTCAAAAGGTAGTGCTCGCGCCCGGCGTTACGTGCGGCAAATGCGCTGCGTGTATTTCTGGCCAGGACAATCACTGCCGTCAATTCACAAATTTGGGGTACATGATCGACGGTGGCTGCGCTGAATTCGTCCGTTGCCCGGAAGTAAACTGTATGCCCTATCCGGATAATCTATCGTTCGAAGAAGCCGCAAGCATCCCGCTCGTTTTTCAGACGGCGTGGCACATGCTTGTGTCTCGCGCGGAGTTGCGACCAGGGGAAGACGTACTGATTCTTGGCGCAGGAAGTGGCGTTGGCACCGCCGGGATACAAGTTGCCAAATTCTTCGGCGCGCGCGTCATCGCCACCGCGGGCACCGACGAAAAACTGGAGAAAGCGCGCGAACTCGGCGCCGACTACGTCATCAACCACAAGACACAGAAAATTCGCGAAGAAGTGCGCCGCATCACGAATAAGCGCGGAGTGGATGTTGTGTTTGAGCACGTTGGCACCGCGACGTGGGACGAAAGTGTGGCGAGCCTGGCTCTTGCCGGGCGTCTGGTGACTTGCGGTGCAACGACAGGCTATGACGCCAAGATCGATCTACGCTTCCTCTTCAGCCGCCAGCTTTCCTTGCTCGGCTCGTACATGGGGGCCAAGTCGGAACTTCAAACTGTCATGAAGCTCGTTGCAGCTGGCCGTTTGAAGCCGATTGTCGATCGCATTTTTCCGCTCTCGGAAGCAGCCGCGGCTCACGCATACCTCGAAGCTGGCTCGCAATTCGGCAAAGTAGTTCTCGCCGTGTAACGTATTCGCTTGCGGACTCTGCTATTCTCTGGGCTTCTTGCGCGCAAAAACGGAAAACATCGAACATGGCAAGCTGGCAAGCTCATCTGGCAGTGTGGGTCATCAAGTGGCGCGTCAAACGAAAACTCCGTGGTGTGCGAGATTACCGTGTAGCGCGCAAAATTCTAAATCCTGATCCTTATGAAGTGCCCGCTGACGTCCGCATTTCTCCCGCGAAAGTCGGCGGTGTTTCCGGAGAATGGGTAGAGGGGGCTGGCTCGGCAAATGCCGTCCTCTTGTATTTGCACGGTGGCGGCTATTTTGGGTGTTCGGCGCAAACGCACCGTCCGATCACGGTAGCGTTCGCACGTCAAGGATTCGGTGTTTTCGCGCCGAACTACCGTCTCGCGCCAGAAAATCAATTTCCCGCCGCAGTCGATGACGCGGTTGCCGTTTATCGCGGACTCCTCGGCGGGGGATATTCACCCGAACGTATCGTTGTCAGCGGAGAGTCCGCGGGTGGCGGTCTCACGCTCTCTCTCCTCCTTACGCTCCGCGAGGAAGGGAATCCGCTTCCCGCAGGAGCAGCCATTTTTTCTCCGTGGACCGATCTTGCCGCCACTGGTGACTCCATCCGTACGAACGCGGACCGCTGTGCCATGTTCCATGGACCGCACATCGCCTTCAGTGCGCGGTATTATCTTGGTGAGATGGACCCGCGCAACCCAATCGCCTCTCCTCTCTATGCCGATCTCGCAGGCCTCCCTCCGCTTCTCATTCACGTTGGCGCTGACGAGGTTCTGCGCGACGATTCTACTCGTCTCGCGAAAAAGGCGCGCGGGGCGGGTGTTCGCGTGGAACTGAAAGTTTGGCCGGTCGTTCCACACGCATGGCAGCTTGCGCCTCATCTAATTCCGGAGGCGGGGGAGTCCTTGCGCGAAAGCGGCGAGTTTCTGCGCCAACTCGTAGCCCCCGTAGCCTTGAGCAAGGTAGGCTAGTGGTTGATGATGGAAAATCCCAATCTCGGCAGTTCTACGGAAGAAATCAAGGTCGATGTACTCATCATCGGCGGAGGTTTTTCCGGACTTTGCATGGCCATCAAGTTGCGCGAAGCAGGAATGAATTCATTTCTACTCCTCGAAAAGAGCGACGACATCGGCGGAACCTGGTACGACAACCGCTATCCCGGCTGCGCGTGCGACATTCCTTCGCATCTATATTCCTTTTCGTTTGAGCCGTCGCCGGATTGGTCCCGCATGTACCCCGGCCAAAAGGAAATTCACGATTATCTGAAACGCTGCGTCCAGCGTCACGAACTCGCGCCTCACATCCGGCTGAATACGCGTTTTCACGAAGCAATTTGGGACGAAGCCGATGGCGTGTGGCATGCCACCGCTGGTGAGGGAATGCGCATCCGTGCGGGTGTGATCATCTCCGGTATCGGAGGCTTGCACGTCCCACAATATCCCAAGCTGAACGGGATCGAGAGCTTTGCCGGGCCGACATTTCATTCTTCCACCTGGAATCACGATGTTGACCTCGACGGCAAAAACGTAGCTGTCGTTGGCACGGGCGCAAGCGCCATCCAGTTTGTTCCGCAGATCGCTCCGCGCGTGGGCAAACTCTATCTTTTTCAGCGGACTCCGCCGTGGATCGTTCCGCGTATGGATTTTGCTATCGAGGAAAAATGGAAAAAGAGATTCCGCCGCTTCCCGCTGATCATGAGGGCATTTCGGCAACTCATTTTCTGGCGCCAGGAGTTTCGCGTTCTCGGCTTTCTGGGGAATCGCTTTGTTCGCGGGAAAGCTACGGAGATCGCTACGCATCACCTTGAAAAACATATCAAGGATCCGAAACTGCGCGCGGCATTGAAGCCGAACTACGAACTAGGCTGCAAGCGCGTCCTGGTATCGGATGACTACTATCCCGCACTGACAAGGCCTAACGTGGAACTGGTCACGGACAGCATTGCTGAGGTCCGGGAGCGCGGCATCGTGACGACCGATGGCGTCGAGCGTCCGGTTGACGTCTTGATCTTCGGCACGGGCTTTCGCGCCACGGAGCCGCTCATCGGCATTCGACTCGTGGGTCGCGGCGGCGTGGAAATTCACGATGCTTGGCGCGAACGCATGAGCGCCTATCTCGGCGTAACCGTCACCGGCTTTCCCAATCTTTTCTTGCTTCTCGGTCCCAACACCGGCCTCGGACACAATTCCGTCGTGTTGATGATCGAAGCGCAGGTCCGTTACGTAATGAGCTGTGTCGCGCTGATGAGGCGCGGTAAGAAGCAAATCCTCGAAGTCCGCCCAGAAATGCAGAAGCAATTCGTCGCCGACATTTATCGCCGCCTCGAGGGAACCGTCTGGCAATCGGGTGGCTGCCACAGTTGGTATCAGGATCAGCGCACAGGAGAAAACACCACGCTTTGGCCCGGCTCAGTCGTCGCCTATACACGTCGCACTCGCCGCGCATCCCCAGCCGACTATAGGCTCAGCTAGTTGAGTAGGCTACGCAATCGGGCCTAAGTCCATCCCAGCAGCCAATGGAAAATCAGGAAAGGAAGCTGCGCTCCAGCCACAAAAGCCAATGCCCAGGATCGAGACTCTCGCCGTCTTGTGATTGCTAAATAGGTGAACAATACGAATATTAAAAGAACCACCGGTGGACTGTTGAGGATTCTGAAAAAGTGCATCGGGATGTCAATCAACAGGTGACCAGTTGAGGTTCTGAATGAACCGAGGACGGGCTGAGGAGTAGTACGACCCACGAGCAAGGGACCTAGCAAAGGGACGAGAACCCCCGCGCAGAATGAGACCAAAATCTTGAGTCTAGCTACAGTCTCTGCTCTATCGGGTCCGGAGCTCGCAATTTCGTCCTTGGCAATTAGTTGCATGGGTAAGCAAAGTTACATCGAAGGCTGAATAAATGACAGCAAGGAATGGCGTCGATTCGGGCCTTAGGGGCAGCGTCGTTAGTCCTTACCGAAGCTGAGCCGGATTGTGCTACGGCTCCACATCATCGCAATGCATACATCGTTTGTTTAGCGGCCCCCAGTGTGCGAAACTTATGTTAGACGAGGGCACCATGAGCTCATCGCTCGGCAAGCACGTCACACTCACCAAGCCTGACGACTTCGGCAGTCTGCTCGAAGACGAAGGCATAATTTTCACGACGCTCGACAAAGCCGTCAATTGGGCGCGCAAGAGTTCCATTTGGCCCCTTGGTTTCGGCTTGGCTTGCTGCGCGATCGAAATGATGTCCATGGCCGCTGCCCGATTTGACGTCGCGCGGTTCGGCGCGGAAGTTTTCCGCCCCTCGCCGCGCCAAGCCGATTTAATGATCGTGGCCGGCCGCCTGTCGCAAAAAATGGCTCCTGTCATCCGCCAGCTTTACGATCAAATGCCCGAGCCGAAGTGGGTCATCTCCATGGGCGCCTGCGCAACCTCCGGCGGCGTGTTCAACAACTACGCCATCGTGCAAGGCTGCAATCAGGTGCTTCCCGTCGACGTCTACGTTCCCGGGTGCCCACCGCGTCCCGAAGCCGTCCTCTACGCCATCCTCCAGCTGCAAAAGAAAATCGACAACGAAAAAGGCTCCTTCAAGCGCGCGATGAATCTTGATTAAGTAGCACAGGCACTCCTGCCTGTGTTCTTTCGACTTCGCATGTCGAGGCGCATCCCAAGTCCGTCGAGAATTTTTCCGGTGTCGTTAATTTCCGTGGCACTTTTTGTGAGTGGCTGCCGCACCGTCACCTCTCCGCCGATGCCGCGTCCTCCTGCCCAATCGTGGACCCTCGCTTGGAGCGACGAATTCTCTGGCCCAGACGGTTCTTTGCCAGACCCGAAAAAATGGACCTACGACCTCGGCGGCAAAGGCTGGGGCAACCAAGAACTCGAGTCCTACACGAATCGCAAACAAAATACCCACATCGAAAAAGGAAATCTAGTCATCACTGCGCAAAAAGAATCCTTCACGGGATCCGACGGCGTAACACGTGACTACACCTCCGCCCGCCTTAAAACGCAAGGACTCTTCACTCAAACGTACGGCCGCATTGAAGCACGTATCAAAATCCCGGAAGGACAGGGCATGTGGCCCGCGTTCTGGATGCTCGGCCAAGACATCCCCACTGCTGGCTGGCCGAAGTGCGGCGAGATCGACATCATGGAAAATATCGGCAAGGAACCCGCCACGATCCACGGCTCCTTACATGGCCCCAGCACCACCGCCAACACAAGTGATCTGACCGCCAATTTCAGCCTTCCCACGCACGAAAATTTTGCCAACGACTTTCATCTCTACGCCGTCGAATGGGAACCCGACACCGTCCGTTTTTACGTCGACTCGAATCTCTATGTCACGTTCCACTCTTCCGACTGGCCTGCAGACCGGAAATGGGTTTTCGACCATCCCTTCTTCATCATTCTTAATCTAGCCGTCGGAGGCGATTGGCCCGGCAGCCCTGAGGCGTCCACCAAATTCCCGCAAAGCATGCTCGTTGACTACGTCCGCGTTTATACTAAGCGGTAGTCCCATTCCGCTAGACAGGGAGAATCGACGATGGCGTCGACGCCTACAGATCCAGCACGCCAACTTCTTCGTCACACCGTGGCCACAGTCGCCTATCGCGGCAGAAAAGCCCTGCGCGGCGCTCCGGAATCGTTCGCGACATTCACTCTTGGCGTCAGACCGCGCACGCCCGCAAATATCCTCGCCCACATGGGCGATCTCTTCGATTGGGCCCTTTCGATGGCACGCGGGGAAGCTGCCTGGGGCGATTCCCAGCCACTCGCATGGAACGCCGAGGTCGCCCGATTCTTCACCTCGTTGAAAAAGCTCGACGATTATCTCGCCTCGCCGGAACCTCTTCACTCTCCCGCCGAAGGCTTGTTTCAAGGACCAATTGCAGACGCCCTCACCCACATCGGCCAACTAGCCATGCTCCGCCGTCTCGCTGGCTGCCCGATCAAAGGCGAAAATTATTTCAAAGCTGAAATCGTCACCGGCCGCGTAGGCTTCGAACAGACTGTGCCAAAACGCGAATTCGACTGATCTGTGCAGGATCTTCTATCTGAGGAACTGCGGGAGCTTGGGAAGGGAATTACTTCGCGGACCGGGTTTCGGCGAGGGCTTCGGGAAATTTGGAAACGACCGCCGTTCCCCCTGACCAGTTTAGATGGCTTCCGATAGCGTTGTGGTCTTTGCGGACGTATCCCATCCCGATCGCGTGTTCCAGAAAAGACGGAACAGCCGCGCGCGTGACATAGCCAACTTCTTTTCCGTCAGCGGTCAGCGTTTCGCCCGCAGGCGGCACGCCCGCGCCTTCAAAAAGGATGTCGACCCTTCGCCGGTTCACTTGGCCACGCGACCGCACGCGCTCCACGATTTCCTGGCCGGTGTAGCAGCCTTTCGTGTAGCTGATGTGGCTGTCCTGCAAGCCCGCCTCATGGGGAATCTGCTTTTCGCCGAAGTCATATCCAAACCACGGGACGCCTTGCGCAAGCCGCTGCGCGCTCATCGCTGCATATCCCATCGGACCGCCGCCATGCTTCTTCACGCTCTCCGAAAGAATCTGCCAAAGACTCGTGAGCTTCGCGCGTTCAAGAAGAAACTCGCATCCTGCAACTCCGCCCGGTGAACGCCTCTTCAGCCAGCAGGGAATTGACGCAAACGTTGTCTCTATACGGCCGAGCTCTGAGAGCGCTAAAAGGTCAATACCTGCCAAATCTCGTACAACGTCAGCAGCCTTCGGACCTTCAAGCGCCATGGCTCCATATCGCTGCGATTCGTCGGTCAGCGTTACATCATCCATGATGATGTATTTTTCTATTACTTCGATGAGCCGTTCCCGAATCATTGCGTACGAAAGACAAAAGAGACTCTCCGGCAACGCATAGGTTTCCACTTCCGCAAGAATGTGCCCCTGAGGGTTCAGCAGCAGCGACGAATTCCCCTGTCCAACGGCCAGGTCCTTAATGTTGTTCGTCAGAATGGCGTTCAAATAGCGCACACGGTCCGGCCCAGTGAACGAAAGATAAGACAGGCAATTCTTGTCGGTCAGAGCCACGCTCTTCCGCGCGAATTCTTGCTCCTCTCGTGCGTTCGTCCAATGGTCCGGCAGCACGCAACCAAACCACGTCCCCATGGAGGCACCGGAATCTCTATGCAACGCGGCAAGCGGGGTTTCGAGCGCAATGACTTTTTCGCCTGATTCCATGCTTCTCCTTCATTTAACAGCTTAACAAAGTAACAGACTGCCAGTGAGCGCCACGCTCCTTCATTCGCCGGAGTGGATGATATAATCTAAAGTTATGACGGACGTTGCGGCCACCTTCGATGCTGTTTCACCAGGACTCATCCACATCACCATTCCCGTGGGCATGCTGCAATGCAATTGCTCGATCATCGGCGATCCCATCACTCGCGAAGCGCTGGTGATTGATCCCGGCGACGAAGTCACGCGTATCCTCGAACTGCTCGGCCGACACAGACTCACGGTCAAAGCCATCGTCAGCACCCATGCTCACATCGACCACGTCGGCGGCCTCAGCAAGCTCCGGCAATACACCGGCGCTCCCATTTTAATGCACCGCGATGATCTCCCTCTTTATCAAGGCATGGAAGTGCAAGCCGCGTTCCTCGGCGTTGCCACGCCGGAGATCTGCGACGTGGACCAGCTTTTGAAAGAGGGCGACGCATTGAGTTGGGGCTCGTTCCAAGCGAACGTCATGCACACACCGGGCCACACGCCGGGCAGCGTATGCCTTTATTTACCGAAGGACGCCGGCGCCGTTGTCATGCCCGTTCCGCGGCTTTTTGCGGGCGACACGCTTTTCGCGGGCAGCATTGGCCGCACCGATCTGTGGGGCGGATCCATGGACCAAATCACGGATTCTCTTCGCGGCAAGCTGATGCAGTTGCCGGATGACACAGTCGTGTATCCCGGCCACGGTCGCCTGACCAGCATCGGCCAGGAACGCAACACTAATCCGTTTTTGATTACCACCTGATTTCTCCTAGCCGCACGCCGCAGTTTGTTCCGCAGTTTCAGCCGCGCTCGGCGGGAATGGTGCGGCCCTGCGCCTAGGCGTTCCGCTTTTCTCGCGCGCGTTTCAATTCTTCCATCACGGATTGCACGAGTTGCTTCGCGTGCTCCAGTTCCTGAGTGATGATGCGCAAATCCATCGCGGGAACTGCCGCATTTCGCTGGCTGGTGCAGTAAACGCCGTGCTGGCCGACAAGTACCAAGGCATTCGTCATGCGGTCCAACGAGACGGCTAGCCGCCCGCGCTCCCGTCCGTACATCTGCTCAAAATGCTCCAGCTCTTCCTTGTGCTCATCAAATGCATTCATGGATTGCAGGCCTCAGTTGTTTCGCGGCCTTTCGCCGCCGCGGCAGACGGTTGCACATCGGGCACATACAACACGCACCAAACTTTACCCCATGCGGTGCGCGGAACATAATTCGCTTGAGCCACCAAGCGACGATTAACCCACTCTGCGCTGTGCAATACGTGGGTTTTGCGACAGATAGTCCGCCCTTGGAGAGCTTGGGAAAAAGATTCGGCTGGAGCAATCTGACAATGCGACGATCCGACCTGGTGCAGCACAAAGAGAAAGAGAAGGGCGCGGTGACGCGCACCTCGCAAATCGTTTTCGGTGAACGCCAGCATTTGCTGCGCGTCCTCGATTCGCTCGAAGGCACGGATTTGCCGATTGCCCGGCTGCAGCAGGAGCGCCGGATTCTCGAAGACCTGATTCACGCGCGCACCCGCGAACTCAACCAAATCAACACGGCTTGGGACGAAAAAATCGGCCTTGTGCTGAGCGCCGATGCCAAACCGGAAATGCTCGAAAAACTCGTCAAACAGGCTCCCGAAGAAGATTTCTATCTGCTGCGCTTGATCAGCGAACATCCCCGCGCAAACGCAAAGACCTTGAATAAGCTGGCCAAGCATCCCTACGGAGCGATTCGCGAAAACGTCGCCCGCCATCCGAACGCTGATGCAGGCACCCTTACTTGGCTCAGCAAAGACCGTAGCCAGCCGCTCTGGTATCTCGTCGCCTTCAACCCGAATACACCAACGCCGTTGCAACGCCGCCTACGCGACCGCCTGAAAAAGCTAGGCGAAAACCAACTCTCCCGATAGTTCGCTTACCACTTAGAACGTGTAGGGGAGGGGCTTGCCCCTTCCGTTTGACCCTCAATCCGAGACCGATCCGCGTCGAGCCCCAAAGCCAGTGATAGTAGAATGACTCGACTCTATTTCCAGAAGAGGTGTCCGTATTGCGGAGAAACGAGCGAGATCGCAGATGACTATGACGGTCAAGGAGCCGTCGCCGGGCTGGCAGTTCGTGCGCATAAAAAAGTGGGCGATCCTCGCCATATCCATCTCGATGATTGTGCCGTGCCTGTGGCACCGGCGAATCGAAGCCGGCGATCTCGCGAGCCACGTTTACAACGCATGGCTGGCCCAGTTGATTGAGAGGGGCCACGCGCCGGGCCTTTATATCGTCCGCCAGTGGAACAATGTTCTGTTTGATTGGCTGTTGTTGCATGCTGTGAATCTCGTGGGCTTCGTGGTCGCGGAAAAAATTGTAGTTTCCGCCTGCGTGTTGATTTTCTTTTGGGGGATTTTTGCTCTTGCCTCGGCTGCGAGCGGCCGCGCACCCTGGTTTCTCACCCCATGCATCGCCATGCTGACGTACGGCTACGCTTTTAACATGGGGTTCCTCAACTACTATTTGTCGCTAGGGCTCGCGTCGTTCAGCATCGCGCTGCTGTGGCAGGGAAGGGGATTAGAGCGGTTCTTTGGGTTACTCATTCTGCCGTTCATTCTGCTTGCCCACCCGATAGGATTCCTCTGGCTGGCAGGGATGGCGCTTTATCTTTTCCTTTGGACGAAGCTGCCGAGTTGGTGGAAACTGTGCGCGCCGATATCCGCCGTCGTCTCGCTGTTTGCTATTCATTGGTACCTAGCGCATCAAACGCGGTTTCCCGTCGATTGGACACACGATCCTTTTTATTTGATGAACGGAGCCGATCAGTTGACGCTCTACGGCCAACGCTACGCCGTGCTCGGGTGGGCCGCGTTAGGCTTCGGAGCGCTTTGCGTCGCCGTCGATTTGATTTCCCGTCGCCGCGAAACTTCTTTTTGGCGGTCTCTACGACTCCCTGCTGAGTTGTATTTCATTGCCATAGTCGCCGTGGCCTTGCTGCCTGAAAATTTGCGACCGTCGATCTCTGGCGGCTGGATTGGATTGCTTGCCTCGCGGCTGACAGCGATCACAGCCATATTTGGACTATGCCTGATGGGCTGCCTGAAGCCGCGGAAGTGGCATCTTGCGGGTTTCGGTGCATGCGCGATTTTCTTCTTCACTTTCTTGTACACGGACACACTCGACTTAAACCGTATGGAATCCAGCGCCGAGCAAATTGTTAGCCAACTGCCTTTCGGGACGAGAGTGATCGCCACAATATGGGCGCCTCCGGATTCGCGTGTTTCCTTCATCGGCCACATCGCAGATCGTGCCTGCATTGGGCACTGCTTCAGCTATGCGAACTACGAGCCTTCGTCGGGACAATTTCGCATTCGGGCGCATTCTGGTAGTCCCGTCGTCAGCGCTTCCGACGATGACACCGAAGACATGCAAGCAGGGGAGTACGAGGTCCAGGACGAGGACGTGCCGGTGATGGAAATTTTTCAATGCGAAGAAAAGGACCTGACGAAGCTCTGCATCCGGGACTTGGCCACCGGCGAAAAAAATGGCCGCCTCGGCTACAAGCCACCCTCCAACTAGCCTCTTGTAGTGCGGCAGCTCTGCTGCCGCTTTTTTCAGCCATTCGCTAGCCTCCGCATGAGGCGAGGGTCGCTCATCCGCCGCCCCTTCTTACCCGTTGCTCAAAAACCCCCAAACACTCGCCAAAATAGCGGTAGACAAATTGGCTCTTGCAGCAGTCCAATATCGTGTAGAATTGGCTCAAGGTGAGAGACAATGTTGCCACTGCATCTCCAGCCTGAGAGCCACGTCCCGCTGTACGTCCAGCTTCGCGATCAACTGCGTTCGCTCGTGCATGCAGGCGATTTGCGCCCCGGCGACCGTATTCCTGCCAGCCGCGAGCTAGCCACCATGCTGGGAGTCCATCGCACAACTGTCGCGAATGCTTACGCCGAGCTTGAATCCGAAGGCCTCATTCAGGGGCACGTCGGCCGCGGCACGTATATCAAGGGCAATGGAAACGGCTTGAAGTTGACGCCGCCACCTCCGCCCGTCCTTAATGGAAATGGGAGCGCGGGGATTCGATGGGAATTGCTTTTCGCCGATGAACGTGGCGAAGAAGCCCTTAGCCGTCTGACGGCCAGCGCGCCGGAAAATGCGTTGTCCTTTGTGATGGCACGTCCCGCGGAAGAATTTTTTCCCGTCGACGAATTGCAGATTTGCGTGAACGCCGTTCTGCGTCGAGAAGCCACCGATGTTTTGAAACTCGGCCCATCCGACGGCTACGGACCTCTGAAGGAAGCGCTGCTCGAACATCTCCGCGGCGATGGTATTCCCGCGAAGGACGAGAATCTTCTGATCACCGACGGATGCCAACAATCGCTCGACATAATTAGTAAAGCCTTCGTCCGGCCGGGCGATTCTGTGATTCTCGAGAATCCGACTTACCCAGGCGCAATGGCAATCTTCCACGGTGCGCGTGCTCGCTGTCTTGCCGTGCCCATGCAAACGCGTCCAGAACCCGGCACTACTCTCGGGCTGGACCTGGAAGCGCTGGAAGCGACGCTCGCCGCGAACCGCGTGAAGCTGATTGTGTTAACACCTGATTTTCAAAACCCCACCGGCACATCGATGCCGCTGGCTTCCCGGCGCAAAGTTTTAGAACTCGCCGGACGCCACCAAGTGCCCGTCGTGGAGGATCACATCTACGCTCGGCTTCACGCACGCGACGAGCGTGTGCCATCGCTGAAGCAACTCGACCGCGCGAACATCGTCATTCACATCGACAGTTTCGCGAAGGTGGCGTTTCCGGGGCTGCGCGTTGGATGGATCGTAGCTCCCGCAACTGCAATAGAGCGCTTGCGCATCGTGAAACAGACCACTGACCTGCACACGGACCAGTTGGCGCAGGCAACACTCGCGGAATTTCTGCGGCGGGGACTGTTCACCAAGCATCTCGCGAAAATGCGGAAAGTCTACGCCTCGCGGCTCATGGCTTTGGATGAGGCGCTTCGCAAGCACATGCCCGAAGGCACGCGGTGGACGCGTCCTGATGGCGGGATGTGCCTGTGGATGGAATTGCCGCCGGGCTTTGACGCCAGCGAACTTTTGATTCACGCGAAAGAACGCGGAGTCCTTTTCGCTCCGGGCCGTTATTTCTACGTGCAGAATCCGCTGCCCAACACGCTGCGTCTTGGTTACGCTGGTTTGGATGAAAAGCAAATCGCTCGCGGTGTGACGATTCTCGCGGATATACTCCGGGTTGGGATGCGCAAGCGCCAGCGCGGTGTACGGCGGGCCGAGCGGAGTAGAGTGGCGCTGGTTTGAAGAACAGAGTAATGAAGTAAGGAAGCAATGAGGTAAAGAAAGAAAAAGAAAGAAAAAGCAGAGAGGCTGGGTGAATTTGACGGACACGATTACGTTGGCGCCGAATCCAACGAACAAGTGCTTTGGCTGCGGCGGAGCGAACGACCTCGGCATGAAGCTGACGTTTGTTCAGGACAACGTCAACCGCCGCATCGTCGGGAGATTTATTTTGGGCGAAGCGTATCAGGGCGGCGGGGGGATGGGGCACGGCGGGATTATCGCTACGCTGTTGGACGAAGTCATGGGAAAGGTCTGCCGGTTTCGCGAACTTCGCGCTGTGACGGCGGAGTTGACAGTTCAATATTTGAAGCCGGTGAAGGTGAATGAAGAGATCGTCGTCGAAGGTTACGAAACAGAGGTAAAAGGGCGCAATTTGTTTCTCGTTGGCGAAATTCGGAATAGCGCGGGCGATCTGCTGGCGCGAGGCACGGGACGATTTGTAGTGATTGGACAGAAAGAAAAAGTTGCGACCGAAATGCGCAGTACGTAGCAGCATGCAAAGGTAGGCAGTACATGGATTTTTGGCGGTGAAAAATACGCCGAGATATTTGCGACAAGAGGAGAGATGACATGGATGCGAAGAAACTGAATGGCAGCGGCGGTGCAGACGGTAATGCGAACGAATGGCGTGTAAAAGTTGGCCTGGCAGAGATGCTCAAAGGCGGCGTCATTATGGACGTGACCAACGCCGAGCAAGCTAACATTGCCGAGAAGGCCGGCGCTTGTGCGGTCATGGCGCTGGAGCGCGTGCCTTCCGACATTCGCAAAGAAGGCGGCGTGGCGCGGATGGCGTCGATCAAAGTCATTCGCGAAATCATGAAAACAGTCACTATTCCGGTGATGGCCAAGGTGCGTATCGGGCACTTTGCTGAAGCGGAAGTGCTTCAGGCGCTTGAAGTAGATTTTATTGACGAGAGCGAAGTGCTGACTCCCGCGGATGAAGAGAATCACGTCTGGAAGCATGATTACCGTGTGCCATTTGTTTGCGGCGCGCGTAATCTCGGCGAAGCACTGCGGCGCATTGCGGAAGGCGCAGCGATGATTCGCACCAAAGGCGAGGCCGGTTCCGGCAACGTGGTCGAAGCCGTTCGCCACATGCGCACCATCGTGAGCCAGATGAAAAAGCTGACGACGTTGCGCGACGATGAATTGATGCGCGAAGCAAAGGAACTCGGCGCGCCGCTCGATCTGATTCGGCAGATTGCCAAAACGGGGAAGCTGCCTGTTCCGAACTTCTCGGCGGGTGGGATTGCTACTCCGGCGGATGCTGCGCTTGTGCGGCGTCTCGGCGCCGAGGCGGTTTTTGTTGGGTCGGGGATTTTCAAGTCCAGTGATCCGGAAGCGCGTGCCAAGGCCGTCGTGAAAGCTACGACGCATTTTGATGACCCGAAGGCGGTGCTTGAGGCTTGCGAGGAGCTTGGCGAGGCGATGCGTGGGATTGATGTGCGGCAGTTGGAAGAGAAGGACATGTTGTCTACTCGCGGTTGGTAAAGAATCCTTACAGTTCGTTTGGGCAGGATAAGAAGGGCGCAGCATGCTGCGCCACTACAAAGACGGGCACGGCGTGCCGTGCCCCTACGACGCCGGGCTGGGCCTCTACTGGGTAAACAAACCCAGCCCGTACAAATTTCGACGGAGCGGATGAAGTGAAGATTGGGATATTGGCGGTGCAGGGGGATTTTGCGGCGCACGCGGCGATGCTTGCCGGATTGGGCGCGGACACCGCGGAGGTGCGTACTGTCGCGGACCTCGATGGTTGCGATGGGCTTATTCTTCCTGGCGGAGAGAGTACTACCCAATTGCAATTTTTGCAGGAAGAGGGTTTGTTTGAAGCGGTCAAGAAATTTGCCGCAGAGGGCGGGGCGATTTTCGGGACTTGCGCCGGGGCGATCTTGTTGGCGACTGAGGTGAAGAATCCTGCGCAAGCTTCTTTGGGTTTGCTGGACATGACTGTTTTGCGGAATGCGTATGGGCGGCAACTTTCTAGCGACGTTTTCTCTGGTACCAACACGTTGACGGACGTGCCCATGGAGATGGTCTTCATTCGGGCGCCTATCATTGATCGCGTCGGTCCGGGCGTGGAGGTGCTCGCCGAATATGGCGGGAAGCCTGTCCTGGTGCGGAAAGCTAACATCATGGCCGCAACCTTTCATCCCGAGCTTAGTTCCGATAGCACTGTGCATAGGTGCTTCCTGGAATTGGTTGGGGCAAGTCATGGGAGATCGGCTTCGGTAGCGCGATAGCGACTTGTGAATGGCGGGCTGGGGCACCTTGGTTTTGGCCCCTGGCCGGTGAATTGGGGACCGCGGGAGACAGCCAGGATTCACCGCGCGAAACCCGCGCGATGGAGAAGAGATTGGCTGTCCCACCGGAGATAGGGAAGGGTGCAGCCAAGAGTGGCTGTGCTACTTGGAGTTTGGTTAACAATAACCACCCCACCCCCTCGGTTTTGCATAAACGCTGATTCTAAAGACAGTTCAAGTCATTTGTTTTGATACACTTTTGCAAATGCTGATTCTAAAGGTGGTTGCTGGAAGTGCGTTTTCTGCTTGTTGCGTTTGAAATGGAGCGGTAGAAACAAAAAAGCGGCAGCAGAGCTGCCGCACTCCACATGGGGTTTTGCTTGGCAGAAGCATACCCGAATGTGTATTGGAAGGTCAATAAAATAATCGGATATAGATGTAAGTCATCGAAAAGAATAGATGAGATGCAGGAACGGGCTGTCGATAGAGGTTTAGTTTAACGGGGGCGGCAGACTAGGTTGCGCTCGGGAGAATCTGGTTCGATGAAAAAGAGAGTCCGGACGAAGGTGATGTTTGTGTGCCTTGGGAATGCTTGCCGTAGCCCGATGGCGGAGGCGATTGCTTCGCGCGATGCCGCCGATGTGATCGAGGCTTCGAGTGCTGGGCTGACGCCGCTCGGTCACGTGGAGAGGATGACGAAGCAGACGCTCGAAAATAATGACTATCCTGTGGATGGGCTCGATTCGAAGTATGTCGAGCCCTCCGCGTTCGACGCGACGGACTTAGTGATCAACATGAGTGGGCGGCCGAGAGAACTCTTTTTTGAAAATCCAGCCAAAGTGGAAGATTGGTGCGTGGAAGATCCCTATGGCGCGGATGCGGAGCTTTATCAGAGAATCTTTGAGGATATTAGGGCGCGTGTCGCCGAGCTTGCGACGCGGCTGAGAAATGGCAATGGCAATGACGTGACCCCGAAAAACATCAAACAGAAGGGCAGTACGGGGAAACGCCGTCAGTAGAGGGTGGCGAGGAGAAGCTAGTTTGCGGCGAGAGAAGACAAGCGTATCGCAGGAGGATTACCTCAAGGCTATCTGGGAGATGCTTGAGGAGGATCAGACGCCGATCAGCGCGCGGCTTGCGGAAGAGCTGAAAGTGACGCCTCCGGCGGTCACGGCGGCTTTGAAGCGCATGGCGCGGGATGGCCACGTTCGCGTGGAGCGCACTGGACGAATCGATCTTACGCACAAAGGGCGCATGGTGGCGGAGCGACTGGCTTTGCGGCATCAGCTTGCGGAAATGCTGCTTACCGAGGTGATTGGGCTTTCGTGGGCGAAAGCGCATGACGAAGCGGAGCGGCTTGAGCATGGAATCTCGCCGGAAGTTGAGGCGCTGTTGCTCAAGCGATTTGGGAACAAGAAGACATGTCCGCACGGGGTCCCGATGAGGGGCGGGGTGGCGAAGTTGCGGAGCCAGGGGGCGGTGCTTTTGGCGGATTTGCGAGCTAACGAGCACGCCGAGATTCTTTGCGTTTATGAGAAAGACGGGCAGTTCTTGGAATTTTTGGAAGGGTTGCGCTTGCGCCCTTCGACCAAGGTCGAAGTGCTGAAGCGCGAGTATGACGAGACGATGACTTTGCGGTCGGATGGGCACACTATGCATTTGGGGAAGCCGGCGACGTCGAGGATTTGGGTGCGGCGGTTGGATTGAGGAAGTGAGTAGTGGGTGGTGAGTAGTGAGTAGGGCAGAGCGACCCGTGAAAAGCCTTGCTGGGGAGAGGGCGTTTAACGCAAAGCGCACACGGATTCAAGGCTCGTTAAGAAAGTTTCTAGCCAGGGCCTTCACTTTGGGAGTCAGGCCTTCCGCGATCGCATTACGTAGCATTTTTGCTTGTTCGTCTGAAAAGTCCAGTGGCTCCTTATCGGTTAGGTGGCTAAATCGGACCAAACCGATCGCTAGTCGGACAGCTTCCGACCTAATGTCCTTATTTATATGCCGGGCAGATTCCACAAACACGTGCAACACGTCTGTCGCGGTTCCGTGACCTCTGATTCGGAAGAGCGCGATTAATGCGTTACGAGTTTGGTGGACATTTAACAGATCCTGCTTAACGGCCCCCACAAGGAACTCATAAGCTTCTCTGGCGTTCTTCAATTCCAGCGCCCAATCGATCCTCTTCTTTTGGTCTAATTGTCGGAGCAAATTGTCTTTGGAAAACGCCATAAATAAGGTTCGTTCCAGCTGAGATGCATTAAACAATTTGGTCGTTGTTTTGTGAAGTGAATAATCCCGCGGCATTAGGTGCGTTGATCTAAGAGGGTTTTTAGGCGGGCGTAGCCGGCTTTGCTTACTGGCAGGCGGGTGCCATCGGCTAGGATGGCCAGGCGGCTGTCTTTTCCGTAGGGCTCGATTCGCACTACCTTTTCGAAATTCACTACGTAGGAGCGATGGATCCGCACGAACTGCTCGGGGTCGAGGCAGGCTTCGAGGTTTGCGATAGTCTGCTGCTTCAAGTGCTTCTTGCCTTCGCTGGCTAGAGCGACGTAGTCGTCCTGCGCTTCGGCGTAGTCGAGTTTTCTGACCGGGATCAGCGTGACGCGCGTGCCGTCGCGCACTACGATGCGTTCGAGGAATTGTTTTGGCGGGCGCGCGGCGGCGGCCAGGTCTGGAGCTGATGGTAATTTTTCACCTATGCGTGATTTCGCGCGTTCGAGAGCGGCTTCAAATCGCTCGCGGCCGATGGGCTTCAGGAGATAGTCGACGGCATGGACTTCGAACGCGCGCATGGCGAATTGGTCGTAGGCCGTGACAAAAACGACGGCAGTGTCGGTGCCAATCAGCTCGAGGACATCGAAGCCGGATAGTTTGGGCATTTGCACGTCGAGGAAAATCAGGTCCGGCTTATGCTCGGCGACGGCCTTCACGGCCTCAAAGCCGTTTGCGCACTCCGCGGCGACCGCTATCTCCGGATGAGTTTGAATCAGCTCGCGGAGGACGAGGCGCGCGAGGTCTTCATCGTCGACGATGAGAGCCGAGATTTTTTTGTCGTCTTTCATGCTCAGCTTTTTGCCTCTTCGGTAACAGCCGGATCAGCTGGAAATGACAAGTCCACACGAAATTTTCCATTTTCGGCGCTGGCGTGCATGCTTGCTTCCTTGCCATAGCGCGCTTCAAGCCGCTCGCGAACATTTTTCAGGCCGAGGCCGCCTTTACGCATGGGCGTCGATTCAGGGTCAAACGTATTCTCAATCGCAAGCGAGACCCGGCCATTGTGGCTTTGGCCGGAAAGATGCACTGTGCCTCCGTCCGGGAGATTGGCGATGCCGTGGGTGATGGCATTTTCGACGAGGGGCTGGAGGAGGAGCGGTGGCAGCAGGATCGAGTTAGAGACTTGCTGCATATCCTCTTCCATCTGTAAGCGCGCGCCGAAGCGCACTTTCTCGATTGCGAGATAGCGGTGAAGCAGCGAAAGTTCTTCGGAAAGGGGCACGCTCGTTTTTTCGCCTAGCCCCAGGGTCATGCGAAGAAATTCGGCGAGAAGAATGCACATCTCGCGAGCTTTCGCAGGGTCGACACTCGTCAGCGCGCTGATGGAATTGAGGCTGTTGAAAAGGAAATGTGGATTTACCTGGGCTTTCAGAGCTTTCAATTCCGCGTCGCGTGCCAGAACGCTAGATTCTTGCACGCGAATTTCGGCCCGGTTGGAATCCTCGATCGCCAGAATGACGTAGTGAGACGCGACAGAGAGAAGGTAGAGCAGGAAGCCCGCGCCGAATAAGACTGGCACCTGAGAAGCAAAGCGGGTGTTGAGTCCCAGGAAAGCGGGCATTTCTGAAAGCCCATAGGCCAGGAGCCTCGCAAGAAGGACCCAAAAAAGACTGAGAATAGCGGCGGCCAAAACGTGGGTAATCCAGAGACGCTGGCCAGTGCTCTTTTGAATGGGCGCCGATTTGCAGGAATACCATGCTGAGAGACACACAAATTGGTAGACCAGGCAGAGCGGCAGCATCAAGACTGTGGCGTCCAGCCAGCCAAGTCTTCCTGGCACGGCCATTAAATAGATCAGGATTCCGGCAAGGGGCACCCAAGCGAGCAGGTAGAGGCCATAGCGCTTGATCGGAGTGAGAAGTGGATGCATAAAGACCGCTTAGTTGGCGATCTCCACGCCTCCAAAAATGATCGTGCCGGTGATATGCAGAGTTTTTCTTTTGGCGCCGGATGGGTCTGGGGCAGCCGAAATGTGGGTTTTGTCCGAATAGCCGCCAAGTACGGGCATGGTCATGGAATGGACGTTCCATGTTTCAGGGACTCGAATCTCTGCCCCGCCAAAGATGCAGTTGATCTCGATGGTGGCTTCCTCGCCATCGATGATGGCATCGCGAAGATCGAGCTCGGCGCCGCCAAATACGCAGGTAGCTCTTCCGCCACGGAAGGCCTGACTTTTAATGCGGCGTTCGACCCCTCCAAAGATAGCAGTGGCGTTGAAGACGTCGGGGCTGATGCCGGCGTCGTTGCCCCCTTTTACAACGATGGGCGGTTTCAGGGCGCCCCACATGAGAACCAAGCCGACCACGATGATGGCCACGGGCCACATATCGGCAAAGCGGACATGGGTAAAGCCAAGACCGTTCAGTTGAAAAATGATGCCGACAACGATCAGGATCACGCCGAAGGCGCGATTGGACCGAGTAAAAAGGTGGCCAACGCCGAAGAAAACCAAGATCATAGGCCAAAAATGAAACAGCGAGCCGATGACAATGAAGCCCATGTGATCGAGCAGGAGCGCAACACCCGCGGCAACGATCAGCGCGCCCCACACCAGGCCGGTGCGGGAGGAATCCTGGTGTCCCTTGCCATGGATCACGATCCCGGCGAGCACTTGGGGCTTGCGGAAGTCGTCCGGCTGCGAAGATTTATCGCGATCATCCATTATTGGTCTCCCCGTCACGGAACGCGGATGTGTGCGACAGATTTATGCCTGCTGCGCGCTCGGAGCGCGATCGCAGCAAGGCGATCCCGACGATGACGGCCACCATCGACGAGAATAATACCAAGATACGCGAGACGAGAGGGAAGTAGTCGATCTGATGGAAAGCGACGGCCCGCGCGGCGTTGAGGAAAGTCAGGCCGAGCGTGGGCACGAGCCCTAGGAATCCATCGCTAAAGCGTGCGGCGAGCCGTTCGAGGGGTTGTGCCAGGAACGAGAGGTCGGCTAACAGCGCTACGGAGCCTAGTGCCACCAAGATTCTCCCCATATAGCCTCGCTTTTTGTATCCAGCATGTTGCTGCGGCGCCATGCTCGCCTCCAGATCGGGCGGTTTCTCTGCCCACGAGCGAGATTACGCAGGGCCGGCGGGGCGTGCATTTGCTATTCGGCGAAGAGGACGGATTTACCGGCGAGTGGCGGCGGGTATCGGCGAAGGAGGGAGACAGCCTATTTTGCCCAGGGTCCTAGACCCCGCTTGCAATTTGTGTCGATTGGCCATAGGGTATCCTCAAGAATCAGCGGCTTTCCTCAAACCTAGCGCCGAAGAAATCTTGAGGCGGACGGAGATGGTATTGCAGACCGAAAATGCAAACGCCAGACATGGCGAACGATGGCGCTGGCTCCTGTACGTTGCGCTCGCTCTTGCTGGAGGATTGCTCACGTTCGTTGGAGCGCGCGCCCAGCAAAAAGCGACGGACGATGCCACGTTTCGTAAGCTAATCGACGCCTATTGTGCTGCCTGGAGCAGCGGCAACGCGGACAATGCTGCGCGCTTCTATGCCAAGGAGGACGGGCTGGTATTTTATGACGTCGCTCCGTTTTCCTATCACAATTGGAAGGAATACGATGCCGGCGTGAAGAAAGAATTCCTGGATAATGCGGAGAGCATATCGCTGAGCGCCGGGAAGGATTTGAAGGTGAGACGCCATGGCACGGTGGCGTGGACGACGGTTTCCATGCATTTAGCGGAAAAAACAAAAGATGGTAAGAATTCTGAGACGGAGATCCGGTATACGGGAATTTGGGAGAGGCGCGGATCGGGCTGGGTGCTGGTACATGAGCATTTGTCCGCGCCGCTGGCTGGCAATTAATTAAGACGAACGCAGCTTGGGAGCGGGTTTAGTTGCCCGTGTAAGACGATGTTTAAGACACTGCGGTACTACTGGAACGTTGCTCGCGGGTATCGATTCAAACCTTGGAAGAGCCCTTACTTGCGCTGGCGTTTTGAGACTTTTCTGGGGCCGGAAGCGAAAAATCTGGACGCACGGAAATTTTTGCGGCTTTCCTGGAAGTACAGATCCAATATGATGAATTTTGTGGACTGGGCTGCCGAACGGCGGCGAGTCCAGCGCCGCATTCGCGACCACGCCTGAAGCTCGCGGATTTGCTCGCGGGGAATTAACCACCAAAAGCACAATTCGATGTTTGGCCACGCAGGGAGGCGTATGATTTGGGTGGAAGGAGGATCCGTCTGTGAGCGAGCTGAAGATCCTCCAGAAGACCGACGAACTGCACGAAGGACGCTGGTGGGAGCCCGATGCTGACGGGCGCGTACACTGTTACCTCTGTCCGCGGCACTGCCATATCCATTCGGGACAGTCGGGATTTTGCTTCATTCGCGTCAACCAGGGCGGAAAACTTTATAGCCTGGGGTATGGTGCGCCTGCGGCATTACAAGTCGATCCTATTGAGAAGAAGCCTCTGAATCACTTCTTACCGGGAACGCGCGTTTTCAGTATGGGTACGGCTGGCTGCAACATGGGTTGTTTCTTTTGCCAGAACTGGGACATTTCCAAGTCGCGTCAGGATCAGGTGCATTCGCAGCATATTGCGCCGGAAGATGTTCCTTTGCTGGCGCTCAAATATGAATGCGATTCGCTGGCGTTTACTTATAACGAGCCGACGATTTGGGGCGAGTATGTGGTCGATATTTGCAAGGCTGCGAAGGAATATGGGCTGAAAACGGTGATGGTTTCGAATGGCTACATCACGTATGAGGCCTTCCACGATATCTATGACCACATCGACGCGGCCAATATCGATTTAAAAGCGTTCACGGAGGGCTTCTACGGAAAGACTACGTTGACGCACCTGGCGCCGGTTTTGGAAACTCTGGAGTGGCTGAAGCAAGAGACGAAGGTTTGGTTCGAAATCACGAATCTGATGATTCCTACTTTGAATGACGACCCGGCGGAAACGCGCGCGCTTTCTGAATGGATCTTGACGCATCTTGGGCCGGACGTGCCACTACACTTCACGGCGTTTCATCCGGATTTCAAATTGCAGGATAAGCCGCGCACTCCGCCGGAGACGCTTCATCGAGCGCGTGCGATCGCTCGCGAGGCGGGACTTCATTATGTGTACGAGGGAAATATCTTCAGCGACGGGGCGAATACGCCTTGTCCCAAGTGTGGAGACTTGCTGATCCGGCGGTCTTGGCATGATGTGCTTGAGAATCGGTTGGTCGAAGGCGCTTGTCCGAAATGTTCGCTGAGCATTCCTGGCCTTTGGGAGAGGTCTGGAAAGCTTTCGTCTAGTGCGAAGGCATCGCGGAAAACGGCGGGGAATTACGACCATTTAAATTTGTAGCGGGCGATCGCCATATGCGGCGGGAGTCCAAGTGTCGGGCTTCTATGGATGAAACGCGTAAAAGCCTGGACCGACACGCATTCCGTGATGCCACGCAAGCGGGAATGCCCACCACACCAGTGCTCCGAGAATGGCTTGCCCTACGGTGAGTGGGATGATGTTGCGTTCTCGAGAAAAGAGCCAACTCATTGCTGTTCCGCCGATAAAAGTGAGTGGCACGAGAACTGGATTCGGCCAATGGAGCGCGGCGAAAAGGGTGCCAGCTGCCAGCGCTGCCAGGTAAGGTTGCTCAAACGCGTAGAGTAGCCGGTTCGTGAGATACGAATTGAGGGCGACCTGTTGCAGCAGGCAGAATGCGAAATAGCCTGAGAAATGTTTCCACTGAATTAGATGAAGCGGCAAGTCGTGGTAGGCGCCAAACCACAAACCTGGAACGCAAATACCTATAACGAAGACTGCGAAAATCTTTAGTCCTTGGAGGGTGGCTGGCCGGAGGTTGTCCGCGCGCCAGCCGAGAGTTTTCGGAGTGTCTCGATGCAAGAGGACGCTTGCGAGCAACCAGATGGGGAAGACAAGCCAAGAGTTAGGCCGTGTGGCTTGAAGTTGCCAGATGTACCAGGCGATATACGCTGCCAGCCCGAGGGCCTCGGTCAGAGTCAATATCCGAAAGCTAGTTTTCGACATCGGCCGCGGATGCAAAGAGAGATGGCTCGTCGGCACCGCTGAGTTTCAGAAGTTGCAGCGTGCTTTCGAACAATTGTTCGATTTCTGCCTCGCCTGCGAGTTTTGGGGCAAGCAGTTTTTCTAAACTGAAATCGGGGAAGCCGCGGTCGATCATGCGCGCCGACAGTGATGCGCGGAGTTGTTTCGAGCTGAGCAGGCCTGCGGCCTGAACTTCTTCGAAGACAGTTCGCCTGAGAGGATCTAGAAAATCGTTCGAATGCAAAAGCCGGCAGATTTCCAGACGCGTGCCCGGTTTTACGAGTACGGAACAGAGCAGGCGCAGAACATTGCGCTCCATTTGTTCACGGCGCGGGTTCTTGAGAATCGTTTTCGTCTTCATGTCAAGCGTGCGCAGAAAAACCTCGTATCTCGACGCGCGGCCCGAGCATCGTAATTGAGAAATACATGCTAGATGAGATGATAGTAGGGAGAACGAGGTTGCGTTCAGGGAGTGGTCGGAATGACAGAAAAGCACCGCGTCGTAATTCTTGGCGGCGGATTTGGCGGCTTAAACGCTGCGCAAAAACTTAAGCGCGTGCCCGTGGAAGTTACGTTGATCGACCGGCGCAATTTTCACTTGTTCCAGCCGCTGATGTATCAGGTTGCTACGGGTTCCTTGTCACCGGGGGAGATTGCCGCACCTTTGCGCGGCATCTTGAGCCGTCAAAAAAATACTCAAGTGCTTCTTGGCGAAGCCGCGGACATTGATCCGGATGCCAAGCTTGTGATTTTGCACGACGGAGCTGCTTTTCACTACGATTCGTTGATTGTCGCGACTGGCTCGCAGACTTCTTATTATGGCAATGATGCGTGGCGTGAGTGGGCGCCGAGCCTGAAGTCTGTCGAGGAAGCTACTGCGATCCGGCACAAGATTCTTTATGCGTTCGAGTGCGCTGAACGCTCGACGACGGAGGAGGATGCGCGGGCGTGGCTCACGTTTGTGATTGTTGGCGCAGGGGCAACAGGTATGGAGCTTGCCGGCGCTCTCGCTGAGATCGCCAATGAGACGCTGAGGAATGACTTTCGGCGGATTAATCCGCGCGAGGCGCGCATTATTCTGATGGAGGGCGGTACGCGCGTGCTTAATTCATTTCCCGAGGATCTCTCGGCGAAAGCGGAAATGCTGGTTTCGCGGCTCGGCGTCGAAGTTGAAAAAAACGTCATGGTGACGGGCATCGACGCCGATGGGGTCGCTTATAAGTCCGGAGAGGAGTTAAAACGACTGCCGGCGAAAACCGTGCTTTGGGCCGGCGGTGTCACAACAAATGCGTTTGGCCGGAGGCTCGCCGAGCGTGCTCACGCGGAGACAGACCGCAGCGGCCGCATTAAAGTGAATCCCGACCTCACGGTCCCTGGTTATCCGGACATTTTCATCGTTGGCGATCTGGCGCTCTCTCTAGGAGATAGTGGGAACCCCCTGCCTGGCGTTGCGCAGGTGGCCATCCAGGGCGGAGCTTACGCGGCAAAAACGATTCGCGCCCGAGTAGAAGGGAAGAAAGGCGCCAAGCCGTTTCATTACTTCAATAAAGGAGACATGGCTGTTATTGGGCGAGCCGCGGCTGTTGCCAACATTTTTGGCTTTCATTTAGCAGGTTTATTCGCTTGGCTTACTTGGCTTTTCATCCACCTGATCTATATCGTGGAATTCCAGAGCAGAGTCCTCGTATTCGTGCAGTGGGGCTTTGAGTATCTGACTTTTAGTCGCGGGGCGCGCCTGATCACCGGAGTCGCCGCCACGGATTCGCTGGAAAAACCCGGCGCGCTGAGCAATCCGGGTGATGGCGGGTGACCTCCCCGATGCACTTCAATGGACTCAGTGCTAGAATCCACATTTCGCGAGGCGAGTGCTGACGATGCAGGTATGCGGTTTTGCTACAGTGAGGCGAGTTGCCATGGCTGCAACTCTATTGGTGGCGATCGTTTTTCTCATCGCCGTAGTGATCTCCCCGGCTCTGCCACAACAAAGCGAGCCTGCGGACCCGGCTATTGAGCGGGGACATAAGCAATTCGAGCAAGCGTGTGGATTTTGTCACGGGCCGGATGCAACAGGCGCGCGTGGGCCGGACCTCGTCCGCTCGCCGCTAGTGGCACACGATGTGAAGGGCGACCTCATTGGCGGAGTGATTCGTCAGGGGCGTCCGGACAAGGGCATGCCGGCGATGCCGCTAACGGATGCGCAGGTGAAAGATATCGCGGCTTTTCTTCACGCGCGCTCCGCGGCTGCGCAAGGTTCTAACGGGGTGCCAGACAAGTATCCGGTTGAGAAGTTGCTCACCGGCAACGCCGACTCCGGGAAGGTATTTTTTAATGGCGCCGGCGGCTGCAACAAGTGTCATTCCCCAACGGGCGATCTGGACAAGGTCGCTAGTAAATACCCTGCAATCGATCTCGAAGCGCACATGCTCTATCCCGGCGGCCGGCATACGACTGTGGTCGTGACGCTGCCCTCTGGCGAGGAGATCAAAGGGCCACTAGAGCATGCCGACGACTTCATGGTTTCACTACGCGACGCCTCGGGCTGGTACCGTTCATTCTCGCGAGCGCAGGTGAAGGTGGAGCTACAGGATGCTTTGGCGGCGCATCGCGAGCTGCTCGGCAAGCTCTCGCAGGCGGATGTTCATAACCTCTTCGCTTATTTGGAAACTTTGAAGTAGGGAATCAGAAGCACAAGTCAGAGGACAGGAGCCGGAATGATTGTTAACTTCCGCGGAGCGGTGAGCGGCGCGCGCGACTGCAAGAACACCCTTGGGAGTCATGCGGGACTTTCTCTGATCGTAAAACGAGGCCGTGTTGTCCTTTTGCTGCTGCTGTTCGTTGTGGGGCTGCGTTCGTCGTCTGCTTCGGCACAGGAGCTCGACCCTGCCGTACTACTCAAGCCTGCTACTGATGCCTGGCCGACGTACAACGGAGACTATTCCGGCAGGCGGTTCAGCACACTTGATCAGATTAATGCGGGAAATATCAGCTCGCTCGCGCTGGCGTGGGCTTTTCCGAGCCACAGCACAACGATTAAATCGACGCCGCTCTTAGTGAATGGCATTCTCTACTTTTCGGCCCCCGACAACGTTTGGGCTGTGGATGCGCGCTTCGGCCGGAGGATTTGGCATTACGAACGCAAGTCGGAAGGCGACCACATCGGGCATCGCGGCCTTGCGATGTACAAAAATTGGCTTTACTTTACGACTCCTGACGCCAAATTGGTTTGTCTCGATGCCAAGGATGGCGGTGTGCGCTGGATTGTGGAGCTCGCTGACTCGAAACTCGAGTATTTCTCCACGATGGCTCCGCTGGTCATACGGGACCACGTGATTGTGGGCGTTTCAGGAGACGTTACAGACATTCCCGGATTTCTCGAATCGCTCGATCCTGAAACGGGGAAAATCCAATGGCGCTGGAATACTGAGCCTGCTCCGGGCCAGCTGGGATCTGAAACGTGGCCGAAAGACAGCGATGCGATCCTCCACGGCGGCGGCATGACGTGGATGACGGGTACTTACGATCCTGATCTCAATCTTCTCTATTGGGGCACGGGCAATCCGAACCCGGTGCTAGCGGGTGAGGGACGGCCGGGCGACAATCTTTACACTTGCTCGATCGTCGCCCTGAATCCAGATACGGGGAAACTCGCTTGGTATTTTCAGCCGTCCCCTCACGATGTGCACGACTGGGATGCTGTCGAGACGCCGGTCTTGTTCGACGCGGAGTTCAAAGGCAAACCACGCAAGCTTTTGGCACAGGCTAGCCGGAACGGATTTTTCTTCGTGCTCGATCGTACAAATGGAGAGCATCTGGTCACTTCGGAGTTTATTGAGCAGACTTGGGCGAGCGGCGTTGACCCGCGAGGGCGCCCGGTCGCAAAGCCGAGCACCACTCCGAGTCCGGACGGTGCACTCGTTGAGCCCGGTTCCGACGGCTCGACGAATTGGATGGCGCCTAGCTTTAGTCCGCAGACGAGACTTTTTTATGTGAACGCCCGGCGCCTCTTCAGCATTTATTACAATACGGTTGAGGGTAAGCCGGAAGGATGGGGAGGCCGCGACCGAAATCTGTGGGCGAATTCCACGTTGCGGGCTCTCGATTACCGCACCGGCAAAGTTGTGTGGAACCACGAGCTGGGTGACGGCGAAAGCATTGCGGGGATTCTTACGACCGCGGGGCATTTGCTATTCAGCGCAGATAACTCAGGCAATCTGCTGGCGCTTGATCCTGCCACTGGCAAAACACTCTGGCACTTGAATATGGGCGGCAAGCTGGATGCTTCGCCGATGACTTATCATCTCGACGGACGGCAATATTTGATCTTTGCTGTGCAGGACATCCTCTATGCTTTTGCGCTGCCGGAAACATCGCAGCCTCGCTGAACAATTGCAAACGACTATTCTGATCGGGTGAAGGCATCTAGTTGGTTCAGGGGATATTTCTGACGGATGGTGCCGGGGGCCCGGCTCGCACATTGTAGCCACGGCTCGATCATTCCCCAGATCACGTTCCGCATCGAGGTGGCGGCGTAGAAGCTAACTGCCAAGCTTCGTGCCGGTTGGATGCGCAGGTGCTGCAATGCACTGAAGACGCCCTCCTGCTTCCGTTCCACTTTGAACTGAACCGTCAGACAGGAGCACCGAGAGATGGAAAGGTCGAGATGTCGTATCGTACTTCGTGGTACTCCTTGCGTACTGCTCGGCGTACGACCAGTACAGTACGAGATGTCAGGGAGAACTTGGGGCGGTTTGAGATTTGACTCTCTGCGTGCAGGAACGGGTGATCTTACGACATTTAAGCTCCGGACCCCAGAGTCGCCCCAATACAACTCTTTGTGGGCATCCAAAAACGCGGAATTCAGGCTCCTTCCACCCGCTCCAGCAGCCGCGAAAAACGCAGAGGACCGTCCGCGGCCAGCCCAGCCTCACGCTGGTAATTCCGTTCATCTGTGGGCCTGCTTGAAGTCGAAGTAAGCGAGGTTCATGTTGCCGCGGGTCAATATGTGTACGGTGAGAACGCTTTTCCCTTTGTTCAGGCGAACCTTGAAAAGTTGCGAAGCCAGATTCCAGTGGTGCCACTGACGCCAGGACAGAGGGTCTGCAGGATCATATGTTGAAGCGATCTCCAGGGGCCCTGTCGCATCCTTTCCATTCACATCGACGGATATCGTTCCGCCACGATTCGATGTGTACAGGAAATCGGCCGCGTATGTTCCCGCGCGTGTCACATCTACAGTGATGTTGAACCACTTACCAGGTTCGGTCCACCCAACATAGAGCAGGTCTGCGGGAGGAACAACCTTGTTAAGGGGGTTGTCGTCGATCGGATCCGGCTTGCGGTGAAACTTCGTGTAGGAAGTATCCACTCCCTCGTGGATACGAAATTCGTTGAGGTAGGTCCCATCAACCGGGTTCAACTCTCCGCTGCCGTGATTCTGTGGATCGCTGTCGTGATACGCGACCCCTTCGCCGCCCAGGTCATAGTAGGCACACAATACTCGTCCCGGTATTTTCTGTGGGCCGCCCTGATAGCGGCTGTCGTGATAAGGCAGGCCTTTATACTGGCTCAAGAATGATTGGGAAAACGCAATTGCCGGTAGCATCGATGCTGCTACGAAGCATAAGAAAAACGCTCTCCGGCTCATCCTGCCTCCCAGAGTACGGCTTAAGTATGTTCCGCACTTCAGACTTGGAAAAGTTCGATCCCGTGCGCTTTCCCGAGATTGCGCGAATACTTCTTGCCTGTCCCATTGTTCCAGTGTTCGTGTACGCCAAGGCTGCGGCATCGGATGCCGTCGCGTTCAGGATCATAGAAAGTCTTCGAAGGTGGGTCATTCGCCAGAGCAGATTCGCGCAGGTAGTTATCGGCATTCGCGATATCCGGAAGATCGGGCCATTCTGAAGTAAGAAAATCGAAGCCGACGGAATCGATCGCAACGCCGTCAAACGACATAAAAATGCTGTTCGGCCAAGCATCATTGAATGGTGCCATCTTCCACTTGCGATGAGGCGGACCATCCACGTTGTCGTTTCCATAGAGCCCATCAACAATAAAAAGGATGGTTTTCTCGCCGAGGTCTTTATGTCCCAAATAATCTGTGAACGCGGAGTAACTTGCCGAACCATCGTTGTTGTGATGGAAACCGTCGTGCGCGTTCTTGCGCCAGTCGGGATTGATACTCGTGGCACCGAAGAGATTCTTCGCGCAAAGTGTCACCCCTGAACTCACATGCGCTCTCAACACCGCGGCATCAATTAAGTAAGCGGCCTCAACCACCGTGGTATCGAGTCCCTTAGCGTTGTTGCTTTCGACTGAAAAAGGAATCGCGTTGGGCTTGAACTCGGCCTTTACTCGTCCGTCCCCTCCGATATGGTCCACAAACGCGACGCCGGGAAATTCATGGTGAATCTTGTCGTAGAGATTGCCCGGGATGAACCGGCTGGAATCAAAGACGGTGATCAATGATTGCGGCACTCGTCCCGGGCCGGTCAACTGTCGGACGAGTGAAAGGAGCAAATGAGGCGAGGAGTTCAGGCGTTCGATCGTGCCGTGATCCGTCGTGTTATTCAGGTTTGCCTTGATTGCGATCTTCTCGCCGGCCTTGTATCCAGCTTTGCCCCGCCCGTGAGTGCGATTGAAGTACTGAAAGATGGTGTCCCATGCCTGGGCATCGCTTTTCTCATTGGTTAGACCGCGAACGGAGTGGGAAACCATGCGTTCGATCACAGACTGGTCGTTGTTGGTATCGGTCCACCAGGAACCCGTGCCATCCCAAGTCACGGCCGCTGGATCGTGCGCCCAAGTGACTCGGCCGGGAACAACGCCGCGGGGAACTCCTAGTGGGGAGAGTGGTTCGAACAAGGATGGCCGCAGGTAAGTAGCAGCTGCAAGAGTTAGGGCGAATTGCCGGCGCGTCATATCCATTGTGACTTGCTCCTCTCGCACAAAATCTTACGTTTCCGCGGATCATTTTGCCTGAAAGCGCAGAACCTGCGCAGCTTTTTCATCTACAGCATGGTCTCGCGTTGGAACCCGGCAGCTGCAGCGCGGGAATCTTAAACTGCCCAGCGAATTCTACCTGACGAGGCAAGTAGAATCGAGACGTAGTTACCGTGTGGCGATGCGTAGCCTCGCCGAGCTGGCAAATTAACCTGCCTATTGCCGTTACCACACGGTGCGACCGAGGCCCACTTGTACTTCGTAACCACCTTCATCTCGCGAAGCTCCGCGTCCTGCGGAACACCTTCTGGTACGGCACTTGCTCTCGCCCCATCGGCGATGAGAGCGGTCATTCGATCACCCAGAGGATCAACGGAAGAAGAAAAAGTGGATGCAGACCATGAATTACAGAATTTGTGGATGCGTTCTCGCCAGCTGCACGCCGTATCAGACCTCGTTCGGTTTACCGGCGGCCAACACGCGCAGCAAGCATCTAGAGGGGGCGGGATGGAGAATGATCAAAGAGGACTTGATCACGATTCTCGTCTGGGGGCCGAAGAATTCCGTGCTTCTTCATCCTGGCGATTAGTGTAGTGCGTTTCATTCCCAAACGTGCAGCTGCACCATATGGTCCGCCGACTAACCATCCCGTGGCTTCTAGTGCTCCCAAAATCAATAGGCGCTCCGACTCCTTAAGCGTTCTGCTCGCGGGAAACGCGACAACCGAGTCGGCCCGAGTCGGGCGTAGAAGATTGGGCAGCAAGCCGTCATTGGAAAGTATTACCGCGCGTTCGATCACGTTCTGGAGCTCTCGAACGTTTCCCGGCCAGGAATACGACTCGAAAGCGCTAACGAATTCGTCGGGAATGGTGTCTATGCGCTTACCCACTCGGCAGGAAAACATTTCGACGTAATGCTCCACCAGGGGACGAATGTCTTGGCGTCGCTCACGCAGGGGCGGCAGCGTGATCGGAAACACGTTGAGGCGATAGTACAGGTCGCTGCGAAATAGGTCGTGTCTCACCATTCGTTCTAGGTCCCGGTGAGTCGCTGCGACCAGCCGCACGTCAACGCGGTGTGTGCGGCCACTTCCGAGACGTTCGAATTCCTGTTCCTGCAGGACGCGTAGCAGTTTCGGTTGCAACGCGAGTGGTATGTCGCCGACTTCATCGAGAAAAAGAGTTCCTTTATCGGCCAATTCGAAGCGGCCGATTTTCTGTGCGATTGCGCCCGTAAAGGCTCCCCGTTCATGGCCAAAGAGCTCACTCTCGAGCAAATCGAATGGAATGGCGGCACAGTTCAGCTTGACCAAGGGCCGGCCGCTGCGGGGGCTCGCATTGTGGATCGTGTGAGCGATGAGTTCCTTGCCAGTGCCGGTCTCGCCCTGGATGAGTACAGTCGCGTCCGTCGCCGCAACTCGCTCGGCTTGCTCAAGCACGACTCTCAGAGCCGGACTGTTGCCTACGATCTGCTCGAATCTGCGGACCCGACGGTCTTGATCAACCACTTGCATCAATTCGACTCCCAAGGCCTTCCTACCTCCGAGAGCTAATCCTCGAGCGCGGCGTGAACAACCTCTAGTAAGACTGCGTTGTCGAAGGGTTTAGTCAAGAACTCGACGGCACCGTCGCGCATTGCTTGAATTCGCATCTTGGCATCGCCATGCGCTGTAATGAAGATGATCGGTATCGGGTATCCTTCAGCTTTAAGTTTCGCTTGCAGTTCAAGGCCGGACATGCCCGGCATGCGAACGTCGGCGATCAGGCACGCAATCTCCCTAAGTTGGCCGGAGTTCAGTAAACCCTCGGCTGATTCGAATGAGACTGCTCCTAACCCAGAAGCTTTGAGCAGGCGTCGTATTGCATCCCGGAGCAAGTCGTCGTCATCGACAACCGCGACCAAGTTCGTCTTTCTGACGCTGCTCATACGTGACACCAATATATCCCGGCCCCAAAAAGGCACAATTATGATTTCCTATAGGCCGCTTATATATGCGAATAAGTAGAGCCGAGGAAGGCAGAATCTCCTGCCGAGAGAGCATCTCTGCATTTTGCGGGCCGAAGCCTATCTATTCGCAAAAAGTTTCAGCCTCTCTGCCATGCTTCCCAATTCAGCAGGAGAACCAGCTTGCATCTTATGCATTACGTGTCCGCGATGAACGGCAGCGGTAATTTCGCTTGTCCCGAGTGCGGCGGCGATCTGCTTTGTCTGCATGCCTGAAACTACGAGGTCCATGACTTTTCGTTCGCGCGCAGTCAGGCCTTTGTACCTTCCATGCAATTCGGCGATCTCATTCCTGTGAAGGCGCGACAGTTGATCGCGCTGCAACGCCTGCTGAATAGCGTCCAGAAACTCCTGATGCCGGAATGGTTTTGTGAGGAACTCAACAGCACCCGACTTCATGGCCTTAACAGTCATCGGAATATCGCCGTGTGCGGTGATGAAAATAATCGGGATATTGATCCCCGCTTCAATCAGCTTATGCTGGACCTCGAGTCCGCCCATTCCAGGAAGGCGCACATCCAACACCAGGCAACTCGGAGCATCTGGAATATTCCTCTGCAGAAAATCCTGCGGCGTGGCAAACAATTCTGCTCGTAAGCCAACCGTCTTCAGGACCCGCTGCATCGATAGCCGCATGTCCTGGTCGTCATCAACGATGAAGACGATTGGGGTAGATAAGGTACTCATGTTCCCATCAACCCCTCGTACGGCAATGTGAATCGGAAGGTGGCGCCACGTCCGGAGTCGGAAGCGGCCCAGAGGCGGCCACCATGTGATTCCACAATAGAACGGCTAATCGCCAGACCCATGCCGGTGCCCTGCGGTTTCGTGGTAAAGAACGTATCGAAGATCTGGTCAATCTTATTAGCAGGGACACCAAGTCCGGTATCGCTCACGGAAACTACCAAGTGACCGTCATCGGTCGGTTGCGAGGTTATCGTCAGGTCGCCACCGTCATCGCGCATGGCCTCAATGGCATTGAGCATGAGGTTCATCAAGACTTGTTCCAATTGCACGCGATCGCCCGCGACTTCCGGAAGATTTTCTGCAAGTTCGAGATGGACAGTCACAGCATTGCGCCTGATGTTGTTGTGCAACAGAAGAGCGACTTCACGAATCAGTTCGTTCACCTCAACAGGTTCACGCTGCGGGAAACTCTTTTTGAAGAGTGAGCGGACATGGTCGATGATTTCTGCCGCACGCCTCGCAGATCCAATAGTTCCAGAGGCAGCTTCGCGGGCTTCCGAGATATCGGGACGCTCACCCGCGAGAAATCCCAGGCAAGCGCCGGCATTGGCCACCGCCGCAGCGATGGGTTGCTTGATTTCGTGTGCCAGCGCAGCGGCAAGTTCCCCCATCGTATTGACGCGATTAATGTGTGCGAGATCGGCCTCTAACTGTCGCAGCTTTTCGCGTTCCTGCTCGGCCTTCTTTCGTTCGGTTATATCCATTGTGATGCCGACGTAGTAACCCATTTCGCCGGAACGATTGTGATGTCCTATGGCACGCACAAAGCGGATGGTGCCGTCGGGATGACAAACTCGGTATTCACGAATGTCGAAATCCGCTCTTGAATGGATTGCTTCGTCAATAGCGGCCGTCACGGCTGCCGCATCTTCTGCGTGAATAGTGTCGAAAAAATGTTCGAGCGGTGTGCGGTCCTTGGGGTCGAAGCCATGAAGTCGAAACGTTTCGTCCGATATGTGAAATATTTGTTTTGTGTAGAAATTGGTCGCCCAACTCCCGATATGAGCGAGTCCTTGCGCTTCGGCAAGATAGCCCTGCTCCCTGCGCAACTCCTGCGTCAGCAACTCCTGCTCGGTTACATCCATTGTAGTACCGATAAAACCTTTGAAAACCCCTTGTTCAATAACGGGGACAGCCACCGCGCGAATATACCGCAACTGTCCGTCGGGTCGAACGATACGCTCTATCTGATCAAAGCCACAGTGCTCCTCTTGCATGCGCTTGATGGTTTCAGCCATAGAGGCTCGATCTTGCGGATGGATGAGTGCCAGATATTGCTCAATCGTCGGTGCTCCATTCTGCGGATCCAAACCGTAAATCTTGTACAACTCATCAGACCAGTAGTGAGCCGAATCGTTGAATGCCCAACTCCCCATATGAGCGAGGCGCTGTCCTTCACTTAGATAAAACTGGCTTTGCTTGAGGGCTTTTTCGGAGCGCTTGCGCTCCGTGATGTCTTGGGCCGTACCAAACATTTCATATGGCCGGCCGGAGCTATCATGCTTTACAGTGCCAACACTGTGAATAGTCCGAACTTCGCCGTCGGGACGAACGACACGATGTTCAATGTCGGCAGGAACTTTGCTCTCAAGGGCCTCCTCAGCTGCGCGGAAGACGAGTTCTCGATCTTCCGGGTGAATCATTTCGCTGACCTTCGCCAGGTCAATGGGGCCTTGCTGAGGATCCAATCCATAGATGCGGTAGACTTCGTCAGACCAAATCACCGCATTCTCGACGAGGTTCCAAGAATAATGGCCAACATTGGCGATGCGTTGAGCTTCTTCAAGCCTGTCATTGCTTTCTTGTAGCTTGTGTGAAATCTCCTGAAAGGCCTCCTCCGTACGCTTGCGGTCCGTAATGTCCTGAATGGTGCCGAACAATTTATAGGGACGTCCGGATGCGTCTCTATTCGTGCCGCCCGGCACTGAGCTCCATCGTTCGGACGTTAGGCTAGAAACTGTCCGCACTTCGCCGCTGGGGCGAACGATCCGAAATTCGGCTTCAGGGCGTGCTCCTGCAACGAGATCTTGGTCAACTCTCTGGTAAAGACGCTCACGATCTTCAGGGTGGACCATCGACCGTACCGTCGCTAAGTCCATGGGACGTTCCTGCGGACTTAGTCCGAAAATGCGATAGGTTTCATCCGACCACACAACGACATCCGTCTCCAGATCCCATTCCCAATGGCCGACGTGCGCGACGTGTTGTGCCTCTTCAAGTCTGGCTTTGCTCTCCTGCAGTTCTCGTGATAACTCCGCCAGTGTCTTTTGGACATCCTCATTCGCCATTGTGAGAACCTTGCGCTACTTCTATCGATATACTTCGAACGACTTATCCCGTAGTCCTTCCACCTTCAGGCCCAAGCGTTTCTTCCTGCCTCTAAAGGTTGCACCGCGATTGCCATCCGGCTTGGATGCAATCGAATCCCGGTTCACTGTCTTGTCAAGACTCCTCGCGGTTTCAGGAAGGTATTAATTTGCGTTAGCTGTCAAAATATTGACACTGACCACGCCGCATCACGCTCCAGCACCTCTCTTCCGGCAGCAACCCTTCAATATGCAGCGATTTAGCGCGTCTGTCACTGGAATTGCACTTGCATCGTTACGTCGACGATCGGATCGCATGCGACGCCGCTTGCTTCGACTCGAAGTCCGGGAGAGTGCAATGCAAACAATCACGAAGCACTACATCAACGGAACATTCGTGGAATCCCACGGAAGTGAAGTCATGGATGTCATCAAGCCGACCAACCGTCAGGTAATTGCCCGGGTAACGATGGCCGATGAACAGGATACAAGGGATGCCATCGCCGCGGCCAAAAGTGCTTTCGCCAGTTTCGGCCGATCCACCAAAGGGGAGCGCACAAAGATTCTTCGCCGGCTGCATAAGGCCGCTTCGGCACGCATTGACGATCTAACGGCGGCAATGGTTGAGGAATATGGAGGTGTCATCCGATTCGCAGGGCTTATTGTACAGTCCGGGGTCAACGCATTTCAGGCCGCTGAGCAAGCACTGCAGGAATTACCGCTGATTCGTAACTGGGGCAAGACAACGGTCACCTTGGAGCCGGTCGGCGTGGCCGGTTTGATCACCGCGTGGAACGCGAACGCGCTGTTCATTTGCCTGAAGCTCGCCTCCGCCGTTGCCGCCGGTTGTACGGTTGTCATCAAGCCCAGCGAGTTGAGCTCGCTTCAAACCCAAGTTTTGGTCGAGGCGCTGCACGAGGCCAATCTCCCTAACGGTCTCCTGAATGTCGTCACGGGCCGCGGAAATGTTGTTGGCGCCGAATTAGTGCGCAATCCCGATGTTTCCAAGATCTCTTTTACCGGCTCAGTTGGCGTTGGCAAATCGATCATGCGCGACGGAGCGGAGACCATGAAGCGCGTCACGCTCGAACTGGGCGGCAAGTCGCCCACGATTCTGCTCGACGATGCCATTCTCGGCCAGGCAATTCCATCGGCTCTGATCATGGCTTTTTTGAATAGCGGTCAAGCGTGCGCTGCGGGGACTCGGCTCCTTATTCCGAAAAGCCGCGTTGATCAAGTCAAGCGGGCAATTGTCGAAGCCATGCCCGCTTTCCCCGTCGGTGATCCGGCCGATCCGAAAACGGCCGTAGGTCCCATGGTGTCGCAGAAACAGTACGAACAGATACAGGCTTATATCCGCAGGGGCATCGAAGAAGGCGCGGAAGTGCTAGTGGGAGGCGAGGGACACCCGAAGGGATTTGAAGCAGGTTACTTCGTGAAACCAACGGTGTTTATCAATGTAACGAACGACATGACGATCGCCCGGGAGGAGATTTTCGGTCCGGTGCTGTCCGTTATCGCGTATGACTCGGAAGACGAGGCGATTCGAATTGCCAATGACTCTGCTTATGGTCTCCACGCTGCCGTTCTTGGGGCCGACCTCGAGCGCGCTCATCGCGTCGCCTCGCAGATACGGTCAGGGCGCGTCGTGATCAACAATATGACGGATGATCCGCAGGCGCCATGGGGCGGATTCAAATACTCCGGCGTCGGCCGCGAATATGGCCGCTATGGAATCGAGGCGTTTCTCGAACCACGAGCCATCCTCGCGTGACCGTTCTTGCCATCCATTAGAACGAGGAGATCAACACATGAGCAAACACGTCACAATCTCCCCAAGTGAAGCTGCCGACCGCCTCGCGATCCGTGAGCTCGTCGAGGCCTACGCGCATTGCGCCGACCGTCGGGATGCGAAAGGTCAGATGTCTCTGTTTACCCTGGACACGCACTTCGTGGTGTTCATGAATGCCAAAGATCCGACGCCCTCCCAAGAACTCCAGTCGCGTGAAGCGCTCGCTCCCGTCTTCGCAGACTTGAACAAGTACGACGCCACCACTCACTTCGTCGGACAGAGCACGATCTTCACGCTCACAACCGATCGGGCTACCGGCGAAGCTTACTGCCTTGCACATCACATCACGGTGGATGGTGGAAAGCGACGTTTGATGCTCGCCTCGCTGCGTTACCAAGACAAGTTCCTAAAGTTAGACGGCGCATGGTTTTTTTCCGAGCGCCTGCTCTACGTCGATTGGATGGAGGAGCGAGCCCTCTCATGACGCCGACGAATCAGCAGAGCCTTGTGCTCGTGGGTGCGACTGGAATGGTGGGCGGATACGCGATTCGCTACGCGTTGGGGAACGCCACCGTCGCAGCTGTGACTGCTATCGTGCGCCGGAAGCTCGGCATTTCACATCCAAAGCTGCGAGAAGTTCTGCATTCTGACTTCGCCGACTGCTCCTCACTCTCACCTGTGCTTTCATGTCAGGACGCGGCAGTCTTTTGTCTGGGTGCATATACCGGCGCGGTTTCGGACACCGAACTTCGCAGAATCACTGTGGACTACACGATCGAGTTCGCGCGAGTTCTGCACGTCAGCAGCCCAAACTCCAGTTTCTCATTCTTGAGCGGAAACGGCGCGGACCCGACGGGACGAAGTCGGATCGCTTTCGCGCGATATAAGGGAGAGGCCGAGAAGGGACTGATCGCAGCCGGGTTCCCGAGTGTTTACCTCTTCCGGCCCGCATACATCTACCCAGTGGAGCCGCGGAAGGAACCGAATTTCAGCTATCGACTTTTGCGCGCCATTTACCCCGCGTTTCAATTGCTGTTTCCGAACCAGGTGATTCGTGCCGACGACTTGGCACGTGCCATGGTGGACGTCTCCCTCGAAGGAACTAAGCGCGGGGATAGGGTTCTCGAGAATCGTGACATCCATACCATGGTCAAACGTATTCATCCCTCAACAGGGTGACCCAGCGCCTCGGTCGCTGGAACTGAGTGAATTGGAGACGGAGGATTTATGAACCTAAATGGTCTTACAGCAACAGAGAACTGGTTCCACATTGGCAGTAGGGTGGACCCCACAAGACTAAAGACTAGCAAGCTACCCGTGGCCCTTCTGTGGCTGGTTGTGATTTGCGCTTTTCCGTCAGCAACCCGCGCCCAAGTACCCGTGTACGAAGTCACGCCCACAGAAAGCAGTATCAATTTTGGCGTCGATTCTTCCGTTTCGATCAAAGGCATCTTTGAGAAGTGGAACGCAAGCATTAAGTTTTCGTCGAGGGATGTCAGGGACGCTGTTTTGGAAATCGAGATTGAAGCCGATAGCGTCAACACCGGAAGCCATATGAAGGACAACAAGTTGAAGGGTAAGGATTTCTTTAACGTAAAGGAATCTCCTTTGATCAGCTTCAAATCGACCAAAATCGTTCAGACCGGCCCAAACACCTTTGACATTGAGGGTAACTTCACCATTCGCGGCGTTACCAAGACGGAGAAACTAACTCTCGCGAGCGATAACAAAGGAACACCCACAGGCAGTCTCGACGGCACCATGGCTTTTGATCGGAAAGAGTACGGCATGAACAGCGGCATCCCTTTTATCAAGATCGCTAATCGCGTAGAGGTAAATGTTCGACTGAAGTGGCGCCGTGTCAGCGGTCCGCCACCAGTTTTCCAACAATAATTCACAATTCGACAAAACGGGAAGCGCGGTAAACCCCGGTGGGCTATCACTCCGACGCGCAGGCTGAGGAGCGCGGGCCAGGGAGCGAATCCGGCGGCGCTACTTCCTCACAAGAATGGATCTTTTTGTAAGAATGGTTTCTAGCCCCTAATACAGAAGTAAGGCCTCATCAATTTCTACTGAGCGGCGGCTTTCAGTTTTGCTGTCCTGCGTAGTGCGGCTCGTGCATGAAACAGTCGCCCTTTCGCTGCCGCGACGGAGATCCTGAGTGCCTCGGCGGTTTCATGCAGGGAGCACTCCTGCAAGTCATAAAGTTCGACAACATTCCGAAGTGTTGGTCGCAGCTTTGCGATTGCGTCCTTCAAGGCTGCCCTCTGCTCGGTACTTGCGCAAATCTCCTCTGGGTTTGGCACAGAGTCGCTCAGTTCGACCGCGTCTGCGGGTTCTTCTACTCCAACTTCCCGCGATACGCGCTTCTTGCGGATTTTCATCAGCGCGGCATTAGTGGCGATGCGGGTCAGCCATGTTGAAAATTTTGCCCTTTCGTCAAACTTCTTGAGGTGGAGATAGGCACTGAGAAAACTCTCTTGAACCGCATCCTGGGCATCCTCACGATGTCGAGTGATGCGATGAGCAACCCAAAACATCCTTTCGCGATGACGTTCGTGAAGCTCGTCAAAGAAACTTCCGTGGCCCATCTTGGCGCCCGCGACTAGCACCTCGTCGCTCATAAGTCGAGCAGTGTCGGAAGTGAAATTTCGGCTGCCTCCGTGAAGCTCTGAAATTACTCGCGTGGCGGACATCGTGATCTCCTTTGCACTCTTTCCTTTGAGTTAGGATTGCAAGTGTGATTCCAAGATTAGCGGTGGCCGTCTTCCTCTAAATCGCGGACTAACAAGCACTTACGCGACGAGATGTATGTTTTATTTGCGACGTGGAATGGTCGGTGTCCAACTATTGACAGACGCAACAATCTTAAATCAAACGTTGCTCTTCCTATTAGGGTGCGGTTGCCAGTGGACCGTTGGCCGCAAGCGTGCCGTCGAATGTCGCCGTTGTGTCTTGGATGCCAGTCCAAAAGGGGGCTGTTTAGGCCTCCTTTCAGTTTGGTTTGTTTGGTAGGCCAAGTAGGCCGGCTAAGGACCGGCTGCGAATGCTAAGTGATTGCGGCCCCGCGTCTTAGCTTGGAATTTACATCGATCGCAATGAGGAGGGCGTAGGCTCGAGTCCCATCTCATCCACCAAATCTCAAAATGCTCAAGGCCCGCTCTAGCACGGTGAATTGCTCCACAAGAGCAGGATGGCGGTGTTCCCCCATCACATGCGCGCCAACAAGTGCTACCAGCCCGCCGGTCACGCGGCCAGTAGGATTGTCCCAGAGACGCTCCAGGATCCCCGAGCGTTCCCAGTAACGGGATTCTCCCAGACCTCGCCGACTTTTATGAGTCTGAGATCCGGCGGGCCGTTTGGGTCGGGGTGCGACATTCTCGCCCAAGTCCCGCGTAAGGGACGTTTGGTCGGTGACTTTTGCCCAATGCGATATGGGAAGAGTCGCCCCTAATCCGGCCAGAATCGATGGCAAGTGGAGATCACCTCCTAGAAGCCGACTTCTCGGGGTTAATTCCGCCGTCGAAGCAGGGTAGCTTCCGGTTAGCCGACCATCCACCCCAAAGCCACATTCTTTTCTTTCTATAAATTCGTTTCTGGCTAGTGACGGTCATTCCCGGTTTCGAGGCGGTCTCAATAGGTCGATGCAGAACTAGTCGAAGCCTACTTGCAGGAGGCCCAGCAGCTAAAAGTCGTTTTCGAACGTTAGTTCAAACGGAACTCCCCCTGGCTAGGTCCGATTGAGTAGCATAGCCCGACAGGTCGGTTCTCTAATCGTAAATATTGTCGAATCAACTGATTAGGTGGGGTTGCGTCGGCGTGTTGAGCTGGCAGTTGTTTTCTGAAACGGAGTCCTCTCCAATTGAAGTAGCAGCTCGCGGGAGGGCGTGTTTCAAAATCCGTAGCGACTTGGAGAATTTGAGCGGATGTCTATAACTTTAAGGCGCCTGCGCGCTCTGCAACTCTTGATAGAACTCTTGCAGGACAAAGAATGCCATTTTCTTCTCGCCATGCTCGGATACAAGACCCTTTCGATTGAAGTAGTCCTCAATACCGGGGAGCGTTCTTCGCGGACTGCGAAAATCCTTCAGAATCCATGGCGTGGTACCGCGAAGAAAGGGAATGCGCTTCAGCATGGAGATCTGGTGTTGGTAGAGAGATTCTTGATACTCCTCGGTCCAGCGCGTATGTGCGTCGCCATGGTTGCCAAAGAGGGCGTCGGCTCCGAATTCGCTCAGGATCATTGGCTTATCGTATTTCGACGACCAATCCGTAGTATCGAGGTCCGCAATAGAGTGGGCGTACCAGCCGATGTACTCATTGCCGCCCATCACGTCGAGCTCGCTTGCAATCGGATCATTCAGGCGAATCGAGAGGCGGCCACCGTCTTGTACTTCGTCTTCTTGTAGAGCGGCGGAGACCAGGCGCGTAGGATCACTGGAATGCGCTTGTCGAATGAGCTGGCTCAGGAATCGATTGCGCGCGTCGCTGATGGGCGTTTCGTTGGCAACCGAATAGATGATGAGACTGGCGCGATTATGATCTCGTGTAATCAGCTCGCTCAACTGATTTTCCGCGTTGCTTAACGTGGCGGCGTTCTCCCATTGAATTGTCCAGTAGACGGGCACCTCTTCCCAGACCAAGACCCCCATTTGATCGGCCGCGCGCAACATGGATTCGTTGTGAGGATAGTGAGCCAGACGGACGAAATTGCATCCGAGTTCTTTTGCCCAGCCCAGAAGCGTACGGGCATCGTCCTCGCTCCACGCCCTGCCGGAACGGAGCGGAGATTCTTCATGGATGCTGATCCCGCGCAAGAAGAGAGGTTTTCCGTTGAGAAGGATATCCGGGCCTCGAACGCCGATCGAACGAAACCCAATGTGGTCCGCGACTTTGTCCGTTTCGCTCGAAATCTCAACTGTATATAGCTTGGGATTTTCAGGAGACCATAGTGTCAGGTCCGCGCTAAAAGAAAGTTCTGCGCGTCCGGCTGCATCAGTCTGGAAAGTCTTGGTGATCCCCGCTTCGGGAATTCGGATGGTTACGTTTTGTCGGAGTTGCGGCCCATTGAGCTGCAGCCAACCTTTGATCTGGCGTGACGATCCTTTTTCAAGTTGCACGAAATAGTCTTGTATGAACGTTTCCGGCATTTCCACGAGCGTTACTGGACGCGTGATGCCGCCATAGTTCCACCAGTCGGTATTTGCGGTGGGGACTTGGTCTAAGCCGCGCGTGTTGTTGACCCTGAGAATGAGAAAATTATCCTGGGCTCGGACGCGGTTCGTTATTTCGAAATCAAAGGGTGTAAAGCCGCCTGCGTGTTGGCCTAGTTCCTCACCATTCAAATAGACGGAAGCGTGGTAGTTCGCGGCGCCAAAATGGACGAAGAGTCGCTTCTTCGGCGATTTGGCGAAATCGAAAGAGCGCTTGTACCATACGGATCCTTCGTAGAAGAGGAGCGAATCGCGCTGCGTGTTCCAGTCGCCTGGCACGTTGAGGTAGCCGGCAGTATCAAAATCATACTCGACCAACTCGGACTTGGATTTCGGCTTGTAGTTTTTGAAAAATGCGTTGTTATTTTTCAGGGGCTGCGCACGATAATCGAGGAATCCGACATCGTATGGATCGATGATGGCTTGCCACTGGCCATTCAAGCTGGTTGTCGAACGCCCATTGATGTTCGCTATCAGCGGGGCAAGTTGCGCGCGACTTTCACGGGTGGCGATGAGCATTGCCACGGCTATCGTCAGACACTTTAGCGGACTGGCCATCGAGGGCACCTGTTCTTATTCGCTTTCCCTTGAAGCAAGTGTGCAAAACAAGCGAGTGCTGAGCGGAGCCCAGCACTCGCGGTTGGGGGTGCTTACAACAAACGCTCAGAAGTTAAACTTGCCGCCGAACTGAAGTACGCGCGCCGGCAGGGAGCCCGTAATTTGTCCAAAAGAAGCAGAGCCGGCGTTACTCACGTTAGGATTGTTCCAGTTGGCGCGGTTGAAGGCGTTGAACGCATCTGCCTGGAACTGAAGGCGCATGCCTTCCCTCCAAGGCAGAGTGAACGTCTTTCGCAACGATAGGTCCCACTGGTAATAGTTGGGCCCGATAATATTGTTGATGGAGGCGTCGCCGGCACCCAATGTGCTCGCCAAGGAAAAGGCGTTGGGGTTGACCCAGCAAATTGCCTTTGGATTGGCGCATGTTCCGGTAAACGCAAGCGATTGACCTGCAACAGCATTTGCGCGCCGAGCGACATTGGCACCGTTGAATCCAAGGGCCTGTGAGCCTGTGGCAGTAAGCGGGAACCCGGTCTGATAGTGCATGAGGGCACTGAGCGACCACCCTTTCACCAAGCCGCCTTTAAAGCCGGTCATGTTTCTGCCCCACGGGGACTCGACGGTGAAGGTGCTAGCCACAATGTGCGTTGCGTCAAAACTCAATTTGCCATAGTCATACTGCTTCCAGGTTTTCACGACGCCGCCAGTTTGCGTTCCTCCAACTACTGCGGCGGTTCCACCATTGACCAAGACGGGGCTAGCGGCAGTGCTGACAAGGCAAGTGAACGGGCACTCTGGCTCGGGATTTTCGTTATAGGCGTCAGCTGCGCCGCCGCCATCTCCCATCGCCTTCGAATACGTGTAGGAGATCGTGGAGGTCAAGATGCCCGTGCGCTTTGTCAGGTTAAGCTGCAACGCGTTGTAGTTGGAGTTGACGTCGCTCAAAGCCATGGCAAGGCTGGAATATCCGAGGTAGGG
>Ga0210405_10000525_pt1 | contig 50620 bp, 47 predicted proteins | sample IncBWH11MmetaG_FD_155492 | JGI IMG/M metagenome (GOLD analysis project Ga0210405, IMG submission 155492) | Forest soil microbial communities from Barre Woods Harvard Forest LTER site, Petersham, Massachusetts, United States - Inc-BW-H-11-M | ecosystem: Environmental > Terrestrial > Soil >...
TGCTCAAAACCCACTGTCATCGCACCTTCATTAGATACTGGAGCGGGAGACGGGAATCGAACCCGCGACCAACAGCTTGGAAGGCTGTGACTCTACCACTGAGTTACTCCCGCGAAACCCAGCTGTCAGCTGTCTGCTGTCAGCCCAACTTCAACGTCTGAATGGTACCTTGGCTGCTGACTTCACTGCCATCCGACCCAACTCTCTTCCTGCTTCGCAGCATCCGCGCTAGGAAGACGGTAGCCGATGCGGCAGCAACGATACCCACCAACATCGAGATTCTGCTGGCTTCACGGCTCCCGAAAATGCCCCAAATCAAGCCCGGAAGCAGCGAAAAAATACATGTAGCCGCGACGACTTTGTGGCTCCAGCTCCCTCGTTCACCGTAAAACTCTCGAAGGGCCAACATCTGGACTACAAAGCAGACTAGGAAGACCGCTGCCCAAGCCCACTTCACGATATGCCAGAAGCCTTCCATCTAAGCTCCCACGCTCAAAACTCTGGAGCCGATGACCAGGATTGAACTGGTGACCTCTCCCTTACCAAGGGAGTGCTCTACCAACTGAGCTACATCGGCCCGAACCAGCTGTGAGCCATCAGCTCTCAGCAAAAACTCTATTCCGAATCGTTTTCGCTATCCGGATGCAGCACATCTTTTCTTCGCATCCAGCTCTTAAAGGCGAACAGCCCAAGAATCAGCAGCGTCAGCGTTCGGATCCGAAAATCGCTCAGTGTGGCAAACGCCAGCGCACCCAACACCGAGTACGCAATCAAAGCCATGGCCAAGCGACTCATGCCTTTACTCCCAGATCCCTCGCAGAAACCGCTCGGGATTTCGCCAGCGGTCTCCCGGCTTCGCATCCGCTCAGCCTCACGCCCGCTAAACGGCTCAATCTGGTGCACAGGGAAGGATTCGAACCTTCGTACCTCGCTAGGAGGGACAGATTTACAGTCTGTTGGCTTTAACCACTCACCCACCTGTGCAAAAACTCTCGGGCGATGCGGCGTCGCGCTTTCTCAAACCGCGGCAGCACACTTCTACTTCCTGCCCTCGCCAACCAGATACAGACTAAATTTTCACCAACCAGATTTTCGCAAACCGGATTTCCGTAAACCGGGGAAACCAAGAATCGCGCTCACGGCTTACCACGCGCAGATCACTACACGCCGGAATACTTCCGAATGGAGTGCGTTGGAAAAACCTGTTTCGCCGCCACCTGCTGAGTCCAGCATCCCGCTGGAAATTCTTTGCTGAATTTCGTTTCCTGGAGCTGGCGAAGGGATTTGAACCCCCGACCCCCTGATTACAAATCAGGTGCTCTACCGACTGAGCTACGCCAGCACTCGGGTACTTATGCTTGTCGAGGCACAAGTAGACCCTTAATCCCTTCGATATGTCCGGGACAATTAGTTAAGTTATCACAACGAGCAAATTCCGCGCAACCGTCGTGTTCAGAGGCAGGCTTCTGGGGGTAAGTTCAGCGCTAGGGGCGAAGAGTATCACGGCCGAGAAATTCGGCACGGTCGACGTCGGGTTAGCGGACGTTGGGAAGTGCCCGAATTTGAAGCAGGAATGTCCTTAGACCGACAGCGGGTATCGGCTCCATGCCCGTAAGTGATTTATCATGTGACGTCTAGAATTGGCAGGCACGCTGCACCTAGGTAGAACAGGGGTGAACCATGTCCTTTCTTCGCGATCTCCGATTTGCGGTCCACTCGTTGGCGCGCACTCCGGGGCTGGCCTGCGCCGTGATCCTCACACTGGCACTCGGCATCGGCGCTAATGCGGCCATCTTTACGCTGGTGCGCGGCGTCCTGCTGCGGCCGCTGGTAAACCGAGACGAAGATCGCCTGATTTACATTCGACAGAGTGCCCCTGGCATCGGTGCGGAAAACGACAATTTTTCGGTGCCCGAAATCCAAGACTTGCGGGCCGGTGTGAAATCGGTCAGCGAGTTTGGCGACTTTTCGACGATCGGGTTCACCATGATTGGGCTGGGTGAGCCGCGTGAAGTTCGCGCCGGCGTTGTGGGCGGCTCCTACTTCGAAGTCATGGGCTTGCGCCCCGTGCTGGGCCGCCTGCTGGATATGCGCGACGACGGCCGCAACGCCGCAGGCGCAGCGGTGCTTACCTACCGCTTCTGGACCACGGTCCTTCGCAGCGATCCATCGGTGATCGGAAAGCAGGTTCGGCTGGATACGCGCACTGCCACCATCGTTGGCGTGCTCGAGCCTTCGGTCCCCTACCCTGCGGATACCGAGCTCATCGCCAACGTTGTGACCAGCCCGCATCATCTCTCCGCGACCATGGTCGCTGGCCGTGTTCATCGCATGACGGAATTGTTTGGGCGTCTGGCTCCGGGAGCTTCTGTCGATCAGGCTCGGGCCGAGTTGCGGTCGGCATACTCTGCGATGAAAAAAGATCACCCCGAAGCCTACCCTGCGACGGGGCAATTCAGCATCGAAGCGAAGCTGCTGCGCGATGAGATTACATCGGGTGCTCGTACCGTGTTGCTGGTACTGCTCGCTGCCTCGGGACTGGTGTTCATTATCGCCTGCTGCAATGTGGCGAATCTGATTCTGGCGCGGACTGTGCGCCGCGAAGCGGAATTGGCGGTGCGTGCCGCGCTTGGCGCAAGCACGGGTACGTTGCGCCGTCTACTGCTGGCGGAAAGTTTGCTGCTTTGCGGCGCGGGAGCGATTCTGGGAGTGGTTAGCGCACATCCGATGGTCCACGTGCTGGCGCGGTACGCTTCGCGCTTCTCGGTGCGCGCGCTCGACTTGAGGATTGACTCGAGCATGCTCTGGCTTGGCGCAAGCCTGGCGATCGTGGCTGCGGTGCTTTTGGCTTTCGTCCCGCGGTTGCCCACCGCCAACACGTCGCAAGGCATCAACCTCAGCAGCGGAGGAATGCGTATCACCGGCGGGACGAGTCGGCGGCTGCGCATCTTTGCGGTCACACAGATTGCCGCCTCGTTCATCCTGCTGGCTGGAGCGAGCATGCTGATCAAAACGCTGCTCACTCTACAATCCACCCAGACCGGTTTCGACATGCACCGCGTGCTAGCCATGGATATGCCAGTGATGTCTTACGGTAAGACTCCGGATCAGATCATTAATTTCTATCGTGACGCTATACGCCGAATCAAGGAGGTGCCGGGAGTTGACGGAGTCGCGGAAGGCACCAGCGTGCCTTGGCGAGATGCGGGCAGCTTCGGTCCGGGGTTTGAATTCACCGGCGAAGGTCACGTGAAAGGCAATCACCTGGAGGATCCTCTGGCACAGTTCCGCGCGGTTTCGCCGGGATTTTTCGCGGCGCTCGGCGTGCCCATCCTTGAAGGCCGGGACTTCAACGACGATGACCGGCGCGGTGGCGAGCCTGTAGTGATCATCAGTCAAAGTGTCGCGCAGCGGATGTTCCCCGGCCAGGATCCCCTCAATCGCCACATTATGTGGACCGACCCGGTGATGGATTTCATCAGCATGAGTAAAGGACCGCGCAGAATTGTCGGGATCGCCGCTGATGTCGATGACCAGCACGTCATACCCGGAGCAGCCCTTACCATCTATCATCCGTTCGGCCAGGTGCCGGATAATCTTTCCGATAATGGCGTGAGCATCTTTGGCGGTCGGCTGTTTGTGCACACCCGTATCGATCCCTACGCGCTGGTCACGCCGGTCACGCGCATCGTGCGCGAGATGTCGGTTGATCAACCCGTCGAACACGCCGCTACGCTCGAAGACATTCGCGCCGAAGTGCTCACCCCCGATCGACTCAACACAATTGTGTTCGGCGGATTTGCCGCGGTTGCTTTGGCGATCGCCATCGTAGGCGTGGCGGGCGTGCTCGCCTTTTCCGTCAGTGCACGCACGCGTGAGTTCGGCATCCGCCTGGCGATCGGCTCGCAACGTCGGCACCTCTTGACCCGTGTCATTGCCGAAGGAGTCGCAATGGCGGGTGCTGGCGTGATTGCCGGCGCGGCAGTCGGGTTCATGCTCGCACGGCTCGCGAGTAGGTTTTTTTGGGAGATCAAAATGCCCGGCCTTTTGCCGGTGTTCATCGCTGCGTTCGTGCTGATGGGAGTCGCGGTTGTTGCATCGCTGTTGCCCGCGGCACGCGCTGCGCGGGTCGATATTATGCAGGCGCTGCGCTCAGAGTGACCGCGTTAGAGGTAGCGAATCGAATGTCACTGCGCCGATGCGCACGCCTGGTCGCATCGTTCCTGCTCGACCCACCCCACAGTGTTATCATTTCTTTCCTGACCGCATTCCATGCGAATTAGGCGCACTTTCCCCCTCGTCCTCGCGGTTCTGGTGATCGCCGCCGCCGTCACTCTTGCGGTGCAACTTCGAAAGCACGCTCCTCCCGAGCCGGCCCGCCTTCTGCCCGGAGCTGACGCATTCTTTTATCTAGATCTCAGCAAGGCCCGCAAAGCGAATTCAGGCAAAGATCTGCCCGCCGTCAGTCATGACCCCGAATATGAGCGTTTCATCCGCGAGACCGGATTTCAATTCGAGCGCGATCTCGACGAGGCCGCCTTCGCCGTTCATTACCCTGCGAATTGGCCCGGCGGCGGCACCGGAGGCTCCGCATCGGAGGCGCGATTCTCCGAAGTACTGGTTGGGAAATTTCATGGCGAGCGTCTAACGGCGTACCTCCGTCAGATTGCCCAATCGGTCGAGAATTACAACTCCGTCGATGTCTTCACGATTCTCATCGAAGGCAGGTCGCTGCGCGTGGCCGTTCTCAGCGCCGATTCCGTGGCTGCGTCGAATGTAAGCGACCCCGCGGTCATTCGCGGAATCGTCGACCGCTCCCGGCGGCTCGCCTCACCCTTCGGCGGCCCTGCCTTGTTGCGCCAGTACTACAAGCACGTTCAATTAGCCAGCTTGGCGTGGCTGGTAGCGCGCGTCGATCCTTCAGCCTCGGCGGCGGGGATATGGAGCAGTCTGTTCGCCAAGCCCGCAATTCTCGTTGTTTCTGGAAGCTCCGGCGCGCTTCATCTGCGGCCCGACGCCGTTCACCTGCGGGCCGAAGCCTTTACCGACAACACCGACGACGCGCGGGCCATCATCGACAAAGTGAACATATTTGCAGCCCTTACTCGCTCCGCCGAAACCTCCGTCGGAACTCACGGAACCGACCCTGACGTGAAAGCTCTCTTCGACAGCCTGAAGGTAAAACAAGAAGGTAGCCGCGCGCTTCTCACCGCGTCGATGCCCTTTGGGTTTCTACAGAAAATACTCTCCGGTTCATCGACTGAATCGAGCGAGCCTCCAGCGGCTCTGCCCGCCCAGGTGCCGGCGAAGTCCCGCTAAGCTGTATTTCGCTCAGGAATTCGCTCGCGCTGTGCAACTAAAGGCGGTCCCAATCGTCTGATCCTTACGGAGAAGAACTCCGGCAGGTACAATACAGCAGATGTCGAGCCTCCCACTTCCGATCGCCGCGTTTTTCGCCGGCTTGATTTCGTTCCTGTCGCCCTGTGTGCTGCCTCTGGTGCCTGGATATCTTTCGCTCATTTCCGGCGCGGGTCTCGAAGAACTGAAATCGCCGCAGGCCCACCTCATGCGGCGCGTAATGCTGAACTCAATCGCCTTTATCCTGGGCTTCAGCGTCGTCTTCGTCGCACTCGGCGCCGCGGCAACCGAGGTCGGCCAGGTACTGGGAATTTACAAACATACGCTTGCCCGAGTTGCGGGCGTCATCATTATTCTTTTCGGATTGCACCTGACCGGCATTTTCAAAATCAAAGCGCTCTATACTGACGCCCGCCTGCACAGCGTGAAGGGCAGCAGCACACCTTTGGGCGCCTTCGTGATCGGCTTTGCCTTCGCCTTTGGATGGACACCGTGCCTGGGACCGATTTTATCGGCGATTCTCGCGCTTGCCGAGGAACAAAATACGTTAGCCAAGGGCGTTCTTTTGCTCGGGGTTTATTCGCTCGGGCTCGCCGTTCCGTTCTTGCTGACATCGCTCGGAGTGGAACGCTTTCTGAAGTTCTATAGCCGCTTCCGCTCGCACATGCATGCGCTCGAAGTGGCCAGCGGGGGGTTGTTGATCGCTCTCGGCATATTGCTGGTGCTGGGCCGCTTCACGCTGATTTCGAATTGGCTTTCGTTCTTGAACCGTTTTGCGCTGTAGGATTTTTGTAGGAATGCGAGGTTTGATTTGTTCAATCGCGATCAGAATTATCGGATCAGAATTATTAATGGAGTCTCTCAGTGAACCGTAATCCGCTTGCCCTCGTAGTCGTTGCCTTCGTGATTGCGCTGGCAATCTACGTCGGCTACCACAAGGCGCGCCGCCCCAGCTCAGCTCTCGCATCTCATCTTACGCAAACCGGCCCCGCGCCGGATTTTGCTCTGGAGTCGCTCGACGGCAAAACCATGCACCTCTCCGATCTTCGCGGAAAAGCGGTCTTGCTCAACTTCTGGGCGACCTGGTGCGGGCCCTGCAAAATCGAGATGCCCTGGTTCGTCGAGCTGCAAAATCAATACGGCCCGCAAGGTCTGCAGATCGTCGGCGTTGCTATGGACGATGCCAGCAAAGAAGACATCGGCAAGTTCGCCAAGGATATGGGAGTGAACTACCCGATCCTGATTGGAAAGGAAGCGGTCGGCGACGCGTACGGAGGAGTTCCAGCGTTGCCGGAAAGCTTCCTGATCGGGCGCGATGGAAAACTGGTGGACAAGATCGTCGGCCTTCGCGGCAAAGCGGAAATCGAGGATGCGGTGAAAAAAGCGCTCAACACCCACCCTGCATCCAGTCAGGCCTCCGCATATCGGCAGGAAATCGTTCCTGCTCGGAGGTAACGTGGCAAGGAGAACCGATACGATCTACCATAGCTGTAAGTAGACTCGTTCCGAAGACTGCAAGAGGATTAATGCGCCGCACTTTTTTGCTACCTAAACTAACTAAACGCGCGCCGGGTGGCCTTAGCCTGTTGACGTTCGCCTTGCTAGTCAGCGCGATTTCAGCACTGGCGCAAGTGCCCCCTCCGCCTCCGCCCGTCGCCGTGGCTGCAATACCGCTAACAACGGCCCAGCGCGGCACTCAGACCATCGTCAACCTTAACTTTCGCGTTCCGCCCGGCTACCACATCAATTCGAACACTCCGAAGTCGGAGTTCCTCATCCCCACCGCCTTGAAAATGGATCTGCCCACCGACATCGTTCTCGGAAAGATCGACTATCCCGCCGGCGAAGAGCTCACTTTCCCTTTTTCTCCGGACGAAAAACTAAGTGTCTATGCCGGAGACTTCACCGTCGCCCTGTCGGTGCATCCCCTGGAATCCGTGGTGCCCGGAAAATACCTGATGCGCGGCGTACTGCGCTACCAGGCCTGCGACAATGCCGCCTGCTATCCGCCAAGAACCTTGCCCGTGAGCCTTGAAGTGAAAGTGGTGAAAGGACCGAGCACGCACAAGGCGAATCCCGCACAAAGCCCGCACGTCCATAACTAATAGAGCTTGTCCGAAATCTAATCAGTGCGCGGCGAAGCGCTGGCAAGGGCGAGAATCGCCCCGGCGAAGAGCAGCGTGTCGGCAAAATAATTAATCCCCTCGACCTTAACGTCAGTACTCGCGTCCATCAGTGACGAGATCAGGATCGGCCCGTAGATAAACAAGACAAGCAGCACAATCCAGGTACCGAGATAAGTGGCCGCCGTCCGCGTTTTCTTTGCCAGCAGGATGCAGGTCCCGCATACCACTAGAAATGCGCCGGTCAGATAGCTGATGACCATGCGTCCCGGAATCCAGGTGGGCATTATTTTTTCGAGAGGAACGCCGGGGACATTGAGGGGATGAAGAAAGTGCTCGACGCCGTAAAACATGGCGGCCATGCCGATCACGACTCGGCCAATTGTGACAAGCTTGCTTCTTCCTTGTCTGTCGCGCCTGGCCATCGCATCTCCCGCAAGAATCCAGCCTCCCGAGGCGAATGAAAACTCGCGGAACAAAATCGTCCATGAAAATCTGTCGTGGGGTTTGGCATAAAGTCCCGGGATAATCAGCAGCGCCTCTATCAGAAGCATCAGGGTGCCAAACAGCAACCCGGACCACTGCACCTGAATCTTCGTAGCAATGCTCAGGGACGCGGCGATCAGCGCGAAGCCAACGAAATAGGCCCAGAACAAACGCCACGGCATATACACCGGCACCATGTTCATGAGTCCTCGAGCGGCGGAGAGATGCAGCGCGCCGAAAACCGCGAGAGGAAGCGCAAAACATAGATTGCTTAAGGCGACGACCTTGTCGGGCCCTTGCGCCCGCGCGAAGTCAGTCTTCGCGGCCAATAGGCCAATTAGAAAAAGCAGAATGCCGGCGACGCACATCGAGACCGGCGTGCGGGCGATCTCCAGAAATGCGGTGAGGATGGTTAGGTGCATATTGATCCAAGCGTAAGTTCGCGTGCTGTCCTCGCACGCTTTCCGGGGTCAATGCAGCGCTTCAAATTGTACGCTGAAGAGCCGACTCTAATTCCCGAATTGAACGTTGCGCCCAAAAATAAGGTTGGGGCGACCGCAGGCCTCACGCCGACGGTTAGCCTGTACTTGGGCCCGTGGTGTAACTGGCAGCACATCAGCTTGTCTGCTCGAAGGTGCGGGTTCGAATCCCGTCGGGTCCACAGCATTCCCTGGTTGGTAGGGAATCCTGAATAAGGAGTCCTCGGACAGGCGGACTCCTCAAGTAATCTTGACTTGCAGCTAACAACTTCAGATAATTACTGAGAGCTGGACAGGCTGATAGCCCCGAGTTGAATTGGCGCTCGGGGTTTCGTTTGGGAGGAGTATTGAGGGACTGGCGATTACCTTACCAGCTCACCCATCACCCTTTCCCGCCCTGCTTCTTCTCCACCTTGGCCCAAGTGTCCTTCAGCGCCACCGCCCGATTGAATACCGGCTTGCCCGGCTTCGAATCCGGGTCGACACAAAAATATCCTAACCGCTCGAACTGATATCTTGAGCCAGCCGAAGGATTCGCCAGAGACGGCTCCAGCTTCGCGTTCGCAATCACTTCCAGCGAATTAGGATTCAGATTCGCGGTAAAATCCTGGCCCTCTTCCACCTCGTCAGGATTTTCTTTGCTGAACAGCGTTTCGTAAATTCGCACCTCGGCATCCACGGCTGTCCGCGCCGATACCCAGTGAATGGTTGATTTCACCTTTCGCCCGTCGGGAGTGTTGCCGCCACGCGTTGCAGGATCGTAGCTGCAATGCACTTCCACCAACTCGCCTTTATCGTTCTTCACCAAGCTCGTGCATGTGACCAGATATCCGTAACGCAGCCGCACCTCGCGTCCCGGCGAAAGCCGGAAATATCCTTTCGGCGGAACTTCGCGAAAATCATCCTGCTCGATGTAAAGCTCGCGCGAGAACGGCACCTTCCGCGTGCCGGCGCTCGGGTCTTCCGGATTATTCACCGCGTCCATCTCTTCGGTCTGATTCTCCGGATAATTGTCGATGACAACTTTCAGCGGACGCAGCACGGCCATCACGCGCGGTGCCTGCTTGTTCAAATCTTCGCGGACGAAGTGCTCGAGCATCGCCAGCTCGACCGTGCCATTGGTGCGCGAAACCCCAGCAGCAGTCACAAAATTGCGTATCGCCTCTGGCGTATAGCCGCGACGGCGCAACCCGGAGAGCGTCGGCATGCGCGGATCGTCCCACCCGTTGACTCGTTTCTCCTCGACGAGCTGCCGCAGCTTGCGCTTGCTCATCATGGTGTAGGTCAGGCTGAGGCGGTCAAACTCAATCTGCTTCGAAGGAAAAATGCCAAGCTGCTCGATAAACCAGTTGTACAGCGGCTGATGGTCGGCGAATTCCAGCGTGCACATGGAGTGCGTAACTTTTTCGAGCGAATCGCTCTGCCCGTGCGCAAAGTCGTACATCGGATAAATGCACCACTTGTTGCCAGTGCGGTGATGCTCGGCGTGCAGAATACGGTACATCACCGGATCGCGCATGTTGAAGTTAGGAGAAGCCATGTCAATCTTGGCCCGCAAAACCCGTGACCCGTCGGGAAATTCGCCGGCTCTCATGCGCTTAAATAAATCCAGATTCTCTTTGACCGGGCGATCGCGATATGGGCTGTTTGTTCCCGGCTCGGTCAACGTTCCGCGATGCTTGCGAATCTCGTCGGCTGACAAATCGTCGACATAAGCCTTGCCATCTTTAATCAGCTTTACCGCCCACTCATGGAGCTGATCGAAATAATCGGAGGCGTAGTGCAGCCCGTCCCAATGAAAACCAAGCCACTTCACGTCTTCCTGGATCGAATCGACGTACTCTGTTTCTTCCTTCTCGGGATTGGTGTCATCAAAACGCAGGTTCGTATGCCCGCCAAATTCGTCGGCCAACCCGAAGTCGAGGCAAATCGCCTTCGCGTGCCCGATGTGCAGATAGCCGTTCGGCTCTGGAGGAAAGCGCGTCTGCACGCGGCCGTTGTATTTGTTGGTCTTGAGGTCTTCGATGATGATGTCGCGGATAAAGTTTGACGGCGCAGACGGCGGGACATCCACAGCTTTTTCTCCAGCTTCAGTGGGCAGATGCGATGGATTCATTACTGTTTGATCTTATCGCAAACCCATGGAGCGGCGGACGCCTCGTCCGCCCGGCCCCGTCTGCTAAGCCTGGCTGATAATCAATGAGGGTGGTGCGAATGGACTTTCTTTCGGCGTCTGCCATATCTATCTATACTGCCGCCAATCTTCCACTAGCGCTTTTCGCACGGGATTCTGCAAGATGTACTCGATTTTTGCGTCCAGACTCTCGGAAGAACGAATTACTCAGTCAAAGGATTCTTCTTGCCAGATAGGCTCCTGATGCCCCATCTGTCTGTTGATCGCGTGCGCGGACGCACCTTTAATCGCCTTCATGATTTCCACTAGTGAGACGATCGTCCGACGGGCTTCATCCGGCAACGGAGTCAGAATCAGATGAACATGGTCAGGCATTACCACGGCAACTTCCAGACGATATCGCGTTCCGTGATCGTGGATGCAACATCCCAGGACGATATCGCGAGTCGATTCCGGCAGGATGCGGCGAAACTTGGTGCAGAACGTGATGAAATGCGCACCGTAGTCGCGCTGCATGTGCGGCAGGTTGCGGCGGTAGAATTCCATCGAAGAAGTTTGGCAGGGGTTTGGTGGGGCAAATCATGAATCAAACAACAAAGAACTCATCAATGCCCAAAATAGTACCGACCCCGTGGAGCGGCGGACGCCTCGTCCGCCCGGCCCTGAACGCCAAGCTGGCCCCGGACGAAGGCGTCCGGGGCTCCACGTAGATTCGCCAACGGGACAAGGTCGAGGGGGACTACCTTACCCCATCTTCAGCAAAGCTTCTGCGATTCGCTTTAGCGAAACTTCCTTCCCCAGCACTTCGAGCGTCTCAAACAGCGGTGGCGCATTCTTGCGCCCGCAGACAGCCACGCGAATCGGCTGAAACATTTGACCAGCCTTCACTCCCAGTTCCTGGGCAGCAGCGCGTAGAGCTTGATCCAGCGGATTATGCTTGAACTCGACGTTCGCCAGCACCTCGCGCGCCCGCGTGAGAACTTTCAACGCCATCGTTGCGTCGCCTTTTTGCGGGACGAGTTCGGCCGGGTCGTAGGGTGGTAGTTGGTCCACGAAAAAGAAGTCGGCAGCGGTGAGCACGTCGCGCAGCAGCTTGATTCGCTCTCGAATGAGCGGCGTGATCCGCAGCATCTTTTCCAGCGTCACGTTAAATCCCGCACCCTGCACAATCGGCAGCAACCGCGCACTCAACTCTTCCACCGGCAATCCGCGAATGTGTTCCGCATTCAGCCACACCGCTTTCGGATCGAACGTTTCCTCCGGAGTATCCGCCGGCTCCTTGAAGTTCACCACCGCGTTCGAGCGATTGATACCTTCGAGCGAAAAGACGTCAGTAAGCTCCGGCAGAGACATATTCTCGCGGTCGTTTTTTGGCGACCAGCCCAGCAGGCACAGAAAATTGATGAATGCTTCGGAGAGAAATCCGGCGTCACGATAAGTCGTAACACTCACCACCGGCCCGTGGCGGCGCTTCGAAAGCTTCGTCCCGTCGGGTGCGACCAGCAGCGGCAGATGCGCGAAATGCGGGGGCATGCAACCGGCAGCTTCGAAGATGAGCACATGCTTGAAAGTGTTCGTAAGATGGTCCTGCCCGCGAATGATGTGCGAGATGCCGAGGTCGGCATCATCGGCGCACGAGGCCAGATGATAAGTCGGCATGCCGTCCGAACGAAGTAGAGCAAAGTCTTCGATATCGGCGGCGGCCTTTACCTGCTCACCATAAACCGCATCCGTGAACCGCACCAGTTGCCCGTCGCGCGGTACGCGAAAACGCAACGCAAACGGCTCTCCGGCGGTCGCGCGGCGATCGCTCTCCTCGCGCGAAAGCTCTCGTGCCTCGGGATTAAACAGCCACGTCCCTTGTGAGCCAGATTTCTCGCTGCCGCCCGTGTGCGCGGGAGTGAAGTCCCGATAGGCCAGTCCCTTTTCGAAGATCGCCCAGGCGGTCTTGCGGTGCAGGTCAATCCGTTCTGACTGCTTGTACTCCTCATCCCAGCCGAGATTCAGCCACTTCAGTCCATCGAAAATTGAGTCGACCGAGGCCTGCGTGTTGCGCTCCACGTCGGTGTCATCGAGCCGCAGAATCATGGTGCCACCGTTGTGGCGGGCGTACAGCCAGTTAAAAATGAAAGTGCGCGCGCTGCCCACATGCAAAAAGCCCGTAGGCGAAGGCGCAAAGCGCACTCGCGGTTTCACGGAAATGGAAACACTGGATTCACGCATAAGTGGGCAAATCTTGATGGTATGGGGCGCAGAAAACTATCGTCAAGCGAAGAGAGGAAACAACTTCCCCTTAAGCTATTGATTCTAAATATTCTACAGTGAGGGCATTGTACTTAAATCCTGTTGTACACACACCCCGGGGTGTGAAAGCATTGAATTGTTAATTTTCTCCCACGTTTCTGAGCCAGATCTGAGATTCTTCTCGGCCCTCATGAATAGTATCGCCACCAGCATCGTAATCATTCCAGGTGTGGTCGCCCTGCTGCTTTGCCTGCTCTTCACTTACCTTTACCAGCAGAGCCGCCAGGCTTACTTTCGCGCGTGGCAAATTGCGTGGGCCTGTTATTCCATCCACTACGCGCTCGATGCTCTTCGCTTTTTCCACCCGCCGGCGACGTCCGCATTCTTTGCCAGCTCTTTGTTCTCCGTGGCGATGGCGGTCAGCATCTTCGTCTCGACTCGCCTCACGCGCGCCTCGTTCCGCTTTCGCTGGTATGACTGGGCGCTGGCCGTTACCGGAGCCGCCGCAGCCTCGGTCGACTTGCGCAACTATCTCCTAGCTGGCGCGAGTGGCGTCGGATCGCGCCCTGTAAGTCTGGTTGTAATTTTTATGACCGCAGTGCTGCTTTATTGCTCAGCGGCCTTCTACCTGCACGCGCATCGCAAAGGATCTGTAGGATTCCAGTTGCTCGGCTTTTCCCTCGCGCTCTGGGCCGTTTTGATGGCGTCGGTCCAGTCGAACCATCCCTGGGCCGAAATGTTTGGCAGCGTTGGCCACGTCCTCGGACCAGTACCGCAAATGCTGCTCGGCATTGCCATGGTAATGGTGCTGTTTGAAAACGAGCGCAATGCGGTGCAGGAAAATACTCTCGCTCTTTCAACTCTCGGGGTTGATCCCCGGCAATTGCTCTCTGCCGACGATCTGCTGCCCAACCTGCAATGGGCGCTGGAGCGGTTGGCCAACGCCTTATCCGCGCGTCGCGCCGCCATTTACATTGCCGAGCGATGGCGTGGCTTGCTGCCCTCGGTTGAGCGCGGCTTCTCCTCCGAATTTCTCGAAGGACTCACGGAGAGCGGAGCCGGAGAGTACATCAGCGAGCTGACCTTCCGCCACGGCGGACTCTTCACCGTGCGCGATCTGGCGCAGATGACCGAACCTCTGCCCGTAAGCTCGACCGGAACTTTCGCCGACTTCAAGAACGTTCTCAAAGAGGCCGAAATCCGTAACCTCACGGCCGTGAGCCTCCAGACGCGCGAGCACGTCTTCGGAGTCATTCTGTTTCCTCATGCAGATCGCAAGGCATTCGGGATGTCAGGCCCGCGTCTCATGGTTGGGCTCGCGCTGCAACTTGGCCTTACTATCGAAAATTATGTGCTCGCGCACGATGCTCACCGCCGCACCCAGGAATACGAGTTGCTCACGGAGATTGGCCAGGCCATCAGCTCGCGTCTCGATCAGGATGAGATTCTCCGCACCATCCACAGCGAGCTGGGACAGATTTTCAACACCAGCAATTTCTACATCGCCTTTCAGGAGGGCGACGAAATCCGCTTCGAGTTGGAAGTCGAGGACAATCGCATTCTCCCCAAGCGCTCGCGAAAGTTTGAAAACGCTTTTACCGAATATGTGATTCGCACGGGCCAGCCGCTGTTGATCCGCTCCGATCTGGAAAAAAACCGCGCCCGCCTGGGCATCACCTACCGCCCGCCGCATCCGGCCAAATGCATGTGCGCTGTGCCCATTCTGCTCGGCAACAGACCAGCAGGAGCCATGGTAGCGATGAGCACGGAATACGAGTACATTTTCGAGCAGCGTGACCTCGACGTGCTCGTAACCGCTGCCGGCCAGGTTTCCGTTGCGGTGGAGAATGCGCGCCTCTTCGCCGAAGAGCAACGCCGCTCCCGCCAGCTTGCCTTTCTGAACAACATCTCGCGCACGGCGATCTCGAGTGACGATCCCGTGCATCTTCTCGGGCAAATTGTTGGGGAGATTCAAAAGAATTTCAGCTTCGACCACATCGGCATCGGCCTTCTTGATTATGGAACCAAGGAAATCGAAATCAAGGCCGAAGCCGGAGCGACCGCTCATGCCGTGGGCAAGCGAGTTCCGCTCGGCATCGGCATCCTCGGCCGTGTAGCGCGCACCGGCGAGCGGGCGCTCGTCCAAAATGGCGTCGAGGGTCAGATCGGCGCCGTACTTCCCGACTCGCGATCGGTGCTCTGCATTCCCATCACCTACGGCGAAACTCTTCTCGGCGCTCTCAACATCGAAAGCCGCCAGGAAAGTCCATATTCCCCGCAGGACGTCCTGATTCTCAATACTCTCGCCGACCTGCTCGCGACCGCTCTGCACAATGCGTTCGTTTTTCAGAAGCTGCAACAGCAATCGATCACCGACGGTCTCACCGGAATCAAGACTCGGCGCTTTTTCTGGGAAGCGCTTACCGCCGAGTGGAAACGTGCCTCCCGCTCTGGACGCCCGTTTTCAGTCGTACTGATCGACCTCGACAAATTTAAAGAAGTGAACGATACGATGGGCCACTTCGAAGGCGATCTCGTGCTCGCCCGCGTCGGCCGCCTTCTCGAACAGAAGTCCCGCCAGTCAAACGTCGTCGCGCGCTATGGTGGAGATGAGTTCATCATCCTCATGCCTGAGACCGGACCCGAGCAGGCCTCGGTCCTAGCCGAACGCTTGCGCCATTGGATGAGCACCGACCCGATGCTCGAAGAGCATCATGTCACCGGTAGTTTCGGCGTGGCCAGCTTTCCCACGCACGGTTTTTCCGTGGAAGACATTATCCGCGTCGCCGACGCTGGCATGTATGTTTCGAAGCGTTCCGGCGGAAATCGCGTTTCGGCGGCCGAGGCCTTTGCCGAAGGCGAGGAGTTCGCTTCGCAGCGCCAGCAGATTTCCGCCTATATCGAGGGATTTCTGCAGCGCGAGCACAACGGCCCGGAGCACCTCGAAGAACTCACTTCCATGCTGCTGAAGTTTTGCGGCGGCAGTGAGAACAAAAACGATTGCAACGTCCCGCTGCTGAAGGAATCGATCGAAGTTCTCAGTCGCGCCGCTGAGTCCCGCGAAATGCGCACCGCCGGACACGGTGACCTGGTCGCCCGCTATGCCGAGATCATTGCCCGCGCCCTTCAGATGCCTCCCGACGAAACGGCCGATCTCGTCTATGCGGCGCGGGTTCACGATGTCGGCAAAATCTTCGTCCCCGAACGCGTTCTGAATAAACCTGGCCCGCTCACCGAGGACGAATTCTTCCTGGTAAGAATGCACGCTCGCGTTGGAGCCGAGATCATCGGCATCCTCCCACACAGCTCCAGGATGCGCCAGGCCATCGAGCATCATCATCAGCGTTTCGACGGTACCGGCTATCCCGACGGCGCAAAGGGTGAACAGATTCCCCATTGGGCGCGCATCATCGCCCTCGCCGACGCCTATGCCAACATGCTATGCGAACAGTCCATCGCCGCCGCCCGCACTCCCGAGCAGGCGCTGGATGAACTGTCCAAAATGACCGGCACTGGCTTCGACGGAATGCTGGTGCGCCTGCTGCTCCGCGAGTTGAAATCGGAACGCACTCCATCCACGAAGGATAATTTCTAGGACCTACACAGCGTCGCGCGCCGTATCTAGCTTTGAAAGGGCACGGCTTCAGCCACGCCGTCATCTCCTTCGAAACGATATCGCGCCTTCAGGCGCTAGGGAGCGCACATCGCTCCGTTACGCAATCCGGATAAATCTTCCCGCAACGTCGCAATCGTCCACGACGGGCGTAGAATGTGCCCGTTTTTGAAGTCGAAAGCGACTCCTAAAACCAATCTTTTCGAGGAGTGAGATTATGCAAATATTCAGGTGCTATCCCCGTCGATCACCCGAGAATATTGTGAGCAGTTCCATCGGCCTCTGCGGTCGAATGCCGATGATTGCTGCTCTTCTGGTGGCCTCGCTTGCGCTGCTTCCAACAGCCAGGGCCGCCTCGCCGTCCACATCCCATCCCGCCAGCGTCGCCGCCCTCGCCGCTCGATCTGCTTCACCTTCGCAACCCAACTTCGGTTCCAACGTTTACATCTTCAATCCCACCATGCCACTCAGCCAGATTCAGGCGACCGTCGATTCGATCGCAACCCAGCAAATCTCCAACCAGTTCGGAACCCAGCGCTACGCCCTGCTGTTCCAGCCCGGCACCTACGGGTCGAGTACCAATCCTCTCAACTTCCAGGTGGGTTACTACACTGCCGTCGCGGGCCTCGGGCAATCGCCAAACGACGTCGTCATCAACGGCTCCATCGACGTCTACAACCAGTGCATAGGCGGCAGCTGCATTGCGCTCATCAACTTTTGGCGATCGTTGTCAAACCTCACCATCAACGTGAACACTCCGGGATTTGGCTGCTACACCGGAGAATTCTGGGCCGTGTCGCAGGCTGCTCCGCTGCGTCGCGTTCTTGTCAATGGCGCCGCCACTTTCATGGACTATTGCACCGGCCCATCGTTTGCCAGCGGCGGCTTCGTCGCCGATTCGACCTTCGCCGGAGCCAGCATCGTCAGCGGCTCGCAGCAACAATGGTTCACCAGAAACAGCAATCTTGATGGCTGGAGCAATGGCGTCTGGAACCAGGTCTTCTCCGGCGTCATCGGCGCGCCCGCGCAATGTTTCCCCGTGCAATCGTCCTGCGGAGGCCCATACACTACACTCGCCACCAGCCCGGTGACCCGTGAAGCGCCCTACCTTTACATGGACTCTCACGGCAACTACAACGTCTTCGTCCCCGCCGTGCAGCACAACTCGTCAGGCACAACGTGGAGCAGTGGAGAAACTCCCGGCTCCTCCATCCCAATCCAAAAGTTCTTCATCGCCCAGCCCACGGACTCAGCCGCGCTGATCGATGCTGCTTTGCTCTTCGGCTTTGATCTCATCCTCACCCCAGGTGTGTACCACCTGGATTTCAGCCTTCTCGTCTTGCGTCCAGATGCCGTGGTGCTTGGTCTGGGTTTCCCCACGCTGATCCCGAAAAATGGAACCCCGTCGATGATCGTTGCCAGCGATAACGGAGTGCAACTTTCCGACATCATTTTCGATGCCGGCCCAAAAAACTCGCCCGTGTTATTGCAGGTGGGGTTATGCGGCATCTGCCACCTTGGCAACAGCTCTGACCCGTCAGGCCTCTACGATATTTTCTTCCGTATTGGCGGCGCCGAGGCCGGAAGTGCAACCGTTAGTCTGGTAGTCAACAGCGACAACGCCATCCTCGACGACATCTGGGCATGGCGCGCCGACCACGGAGCTGGCGTTGGATGGACCTCGAACACAGCCAACAACGGCTTAATCGTCAACGGCAACAACGTCACCGCCTACGGGCTCTTCGTCGAACACTACCAACAATACGAGGTGATCTGGAACGGCAACGGCGGCACCGACATCTTCCTGCAAAACGAGATGCCCTACGATCCACCCAGCCAGGCCGCGTGGATGGAATCTCCTGGCGTCGACGGATGGGCCGCCTTAAAGGTGGGCAACAACGTGACCAGCTTCAAGGGCTACGGCATGGGCAGCTACAGCTTCTTCAACCAAGGCGTTAACATCTTCGCCGCAAACGCGTTTGAGGTTCCCAGCACATTACCCACCGGGAGTCTCAACGATCTGCTTACGATCTTCCTCTCCACGTCGGGTTCAGGCGGAATCCTGAACGTGATCAACGGCACAGGCGGATCGTCAACCATCGCCAATCCAGATACGCCAGTTACGGTTGTGAGCTACCCGTAACGGCAAACTTGTCCGCTCGTTTTGCACATACATCGAATCGAAAGCCATCAAGCTCCGTCTCACAGAGGCGGAGCTTGATGGCCTTTCCTGACTCAGCGGTAGCGGCGCAGTTTTCGACCGCTAATGCGCCTTTGGCTCCCAGAGCTCGATCTTTGTGCCGTCCGGATCCATGATCCACGCAAACCGGCCGTTTGGGTCCTTGTCATCGCGCTTGAGAATATCCACATTCTTCGCTCGAAGCCGAGCTGTGAACGCGTCCATGTCATCCACTGCGAAATTCAACATGAAGTCTTTGGTCGAGGGCGCGAAATAGTCACTCTTCGCGGAGAAAGCGTTCCAGACCGTATGAGGCGGGTGGTTGGCCATGTCGTAGCGCAAGAGTGCACCACCCCACAGTTCCAGCTTGATTCCGAGGACGTCCTGATACCAAGCGCGAAGCGCTTTCGGATTGTCGCTCTTTATGAACACGCCGCCAAGGCCGGTGATCTTACCAGTCTGCGCACTCGCCAATGCGCTGGACATCACCATGGCTGAACATAACAGCACGCTCGCGACTCGTGTAAGACTTCTCATGCTTACCTCCCCTTCTGCTGTAAGCACACCCAAGGCGGCGTGCTCTGACTCTAGGTCGCCCATCTTACATGATGGTTCCATCATTCTTGCTGCGAATCCGGCGGATGGTGATGCTCAGAATTTGCCGCCGTTTTTTGAAGGGCCGCGTTTCTTCAGTTTCGGCATGTGCGCCTCGGCCGTGTTGAATTCAAACTGAGCCACCACTGACTATCCCGGTGACTTGCAACTTACCTCGGGAAACTCCACACTATTCTTCCATGTCCATCCCTCTATCTCTCTCCGGCAAAGTCGCTTTGATCACAGGAGGTTCGCGCGGAATCGGAGCGGCCACGGTTCGCATGTTTGCGGCGGCTGGCGCCAAAATCGTCTTCAGCTATCAGAAGGCTCGATCCCAAGCGGAAAACCTGGCCAAAGAATATGGCGAACTTAAATGCCGTGCCGTCTCCAGCAGCCTGGATAGCCCGGAGTCCACCCACGCCTTGGTTGCCGAGACTGTCAAGCTCTTCGGCCGTGTCGATGTCCTCGTTGCCAATCATGGCGTCTGGCCCGCCGAAGATGTCGCCGTCGACAAAATGACCAACGAGCAATGGCGCTCGACTCTCTCCGTCAATCTCGACGCCGTCTTTGGCTTAGTCAAGCACTCGGTAGCCCAGATGAAGGTGCAGACCCGTACCGGTTCCGCCGCCGGACACATCGTGCTCATCAGCTCCACCAGCGGCCAGCGCGGCGAAGCCTTTCACTGCGACTACTCCGCCAGCAAAGGCGCGATCATTAGCCTGACCAAGAGCCTCGCCTCAGAACTCGCGCGGGACGCTATTTATGTGAACTGCGTCGCTCCCGGCTGGGTCGATACCGATATGTCGCGGCCCGCGCTCGACGACCCGAAAACCGGAGACGTAATTCGCCGCACCATCCCCCTCGGCCGCGTCGGCACCCCGGACGAAATCGCCGCTCCCATCCTCTTCCTGTGCACCGAACACGCCGGCTTCATCACTGGCGAAATCTTCAACGTAAACGGCGGAGCGGTGTTAGTGGGCTAAACGGGTTATGGTTGTGTGGCGCGGGCGCCCTCGCCCGCGAACTCTAACCAAGAGAGAAACAGCTGGACCCCGCACATGGACTCGCCAGAAAAACGAGTCCAGAAACCTCTTCAAAATGGATTCACTGTTCCTGCCAGCAATTAAGCGGGCGAGGGCGCCCGCTCTACACAACCTCTGCCAAGCAGCTACAATCTTCTATTCGCGCATCTCACTGATGGGTTGAATGAAATTTCGGTACCTCATCGTTCTAATGGCGATCTCTGTCCTGGCCCAGCCCTCAGCCAGAGCCCAGACCGGCGCGCCGCCAGCCTCAGGATCGCTTGCAAACACCCAGCCCGCTTCTTCCGCTGCGCAAAATGATCAGGAAAATGCCCGTAAGGCACGGGCTCTCATCGATGAGGCGATCGCGGCCTTGGGCGGTCAGGCCTACCTGAATGTCCGCAACATGCAACAGCAGGGCCGCACTTACAGCTTCCATCACGGACGCCCCACCAGCAACGGTGTCCTGTTCTGGCGTTTTACAGAATATCCCGACAAGGAGCGCATCGAAGTCACCAAAGAGCGCGACGTGGCCACTGTCTTTAACGGCGACAAGGCCTACGAAATCACCTATAAAGGCCCCCATGCAATCGAGAAGAAGGATCTCGATGACTACCTGCGCCGCCGGCGATTCTCGCTCGAGACCATGCTGCGCGTCTGGATCAACGATCCCGCAGTCGCGCTCTTCTACGATGGCCAGGCTCTCGCCGGCAACCTTCCCGCGCAGCAGGTCACGCTCATCAATTCGAAAGATGAGGCCGTGAGCCTTTACTTTGACCTGGACACCCATCTGCCCCTCAAGAAGCGCTACGTCTGGCGCGATCCGGTGGACAAAGAACGCAACACCGAGGAAGAAATCTACGACAACTACCGCCCCATCCAGGGCGTCATGACCCCTTACGGATTCACCCGCTACTACAACGGAGACATGCAGAACGAACGCTTCGTCAACTCGGTCAGCTACAACCAGGATCTAAATCCCGCCATGTTCGACCCTAATTCGAACTACAACCCAAACAAACCTCCGGGCAAACACTAACGGCTTTTGCTCAGCGACAATCACCCCGTAAGACATAACTCATGGAAATGTCTTTGATTTGAGGGGATTTGGTAACGACGGATACCCAGTGACCGATCAGGTTCACCGTCCCTTCACACCACGTATTGTGGCTTTGCACAGAAAGGCCCTCCTAATGCCTAGTTCTTGTGCAGCAGGGCGGGTTTTTGTGCAGCAGACTCTTCCCGTTTTATTGGTTCATTTCCCTGAAAAGTCTATCCTTCATGGAACCAAGAGTGGACTCTTGGCACTGTGGAGGTGTGTGCGTGATTCTGAGTATCGTTGTGTTGCTTTTTGCGGCGATTGTTGTGCTTGGGGCCCTTGGATTCTTGGTGCTCGACGCAATGGATAAAGTCGAATCCATCCAGAAGCGAGCACCGTGGATTACTAAAATCCTTGAACGGCGTAGTGCGTTGGTGGCATTGCTTATGATTTGCGTGGTGTTGCTGATCGGAGATGGATACGAATTACTAACAAAGGAAATGCCTGAAGTTCCTGCGGCACCAAGCGTTACTTTCCCTTCTCCGGCTGGTCCGCGTCTTACCGTTAACCAGAGGCTTGCTCCTCCATTCAAAGAGCCAGAATATTCTCTCAGGCGCAGAACGATCAAACTTTCTAATGAAATTGACCATTGGGTAGAAGAAAGGTGGGCGAACCGCCCTCCTATCGCATATCCAGACCCAAAGAATCCGAACCCAAGCGCGGATCAAGAAAAGGCAATCGAGGCTTGGTCGAAGTGGAATCAGGATAGCTACAACTACTTCGGAGATAATTTCAAAGATCAATGGATACGAATAGTGAAGGAGTACGACGCCAAGGGAGTAAAAGTCGGGTCGCTAATCAACGATGCTGAGCAGAACCATCCGGTGCAGCGCATATCGTTTCCCTTTCCCCCAGTAGCCGAAGATTCAATGTGTATGCAGGCTCAAACGAGGTTTCGTGAACTCGCGTACCACGTAGATGCCAGAGACAATGTAGTCGATTTTCGTTAGGTGATAGTGTTACTCGGCCAGAATGCGGGATCAATGCCGAGTTCGCACATTTCGTGAATGAGTACGACAAGGTTATGGCAGAGAATTTTACAAAGCGTCTCGTTGACCATCGCAACATCGGTCTTACTTCGCAGCGAGTCGCCGAACTTGCGTTTCATCATGCTAAATGTAGATTCGACGTTCGAGCGTTTGTGATAATGCTGCAAGAACTCTTGTTTGCGGAACATGAAGTAATGAAACATCTGCTCGTAGGTTCCGCCAACCTTACCCGTCGCGTTTCCACGAAACGAGATGAACGGCGTTCCGCCGAGCTTGTGAATCGCATCGGTAGCAGGGCGACCGCCGTAAGCCTTGTCTGCCGACACTTCGGAGATGCGGAAGTTTTGGGCGGTAGCTTCGACCAAGGGCGGGAGCATCTTTGCATCGCTGGCGTGTTTGTCCGCAATTTCAACGGCGGTAACGATGTTGGTTTTGACTCCGCAAGCGATATGGCATTTAACCCATTCGCGCTGCGTTTGATCTTTCCCGTACTTATGGTCAAACCAGCGGGCGTAGCGGCAGGTCATAAAGCCGGACGAATCGACCGCAAAGTCGGTTTCGACAGCTTGCAGGGGCAGACTGCTTTTCGTGATGAACTCTTGCAGAACCCCAGTCAGTTCGGGCTTCTCAAGGTAGTTGGAAATGCTATTGAAGTGCGGAACCTTCGAGATATAACCGCGCCTGTGGGCTTCCCGGAGATCGGACATGAACCGACGTTGCGACACGGTACTGTAGACCTTGAACACCACATTAAACACGGCATCGGAAAGCGGCAGACGCGGACGACCCGTCTTTGCCGGGGCATCGACAAGCCCGGAACAGAGGTCACGCAACAGGGATTGAAACTTGTCCTGCTCGCAGGTCTGAGCCGCGTTGTAGGCGGACCATGCTTGCGGATAGGTGGGTCGCGTCCCGGTAGTGACCGCGAGGGTTTCTGTCACAGTCTTGCTTCCGTCATCGCCCCAGACTTCGCGGCGCACGTAATACAGGGCGGCAAAGATGTGCTTGCAGTTAGCGCGGCGGGTTTCCCAATCAGGGCAAGAGCATTGGGAGTCGCTAAGATCGACCATGTAGAAACCGTGTCCGCTCTGCGACGGAACCTGCAAACGGTCTCCGTAGCGTTTAATCTTGGCCGTTGCTGCAATTACCAAACCTCGCTGTTCTCTCAGGTCCATAACGCCCTCGCTTACCTGAGAAATATATTACTAATTAGGTATATATCTGTCAAGTATAAAGTGTACCTTGACAATATATTATTATCCGGTATATCCTCCGTGTCATGGCGCTGGTCACAGTCAAGCAAAAAGGCTATCGGTGCGGCAGATGTGAACACGAATGGGTGCCGCGCAAGAGCACGGAGGGAGAACCAAGAGTGTGCCCCTCCTGTAAATCTCCCTACTGGAATAAGCCGCGAAAGTATAAACTTAAGGCGCGGTAATTCTGATCTTTCAAACAATTTGGCGGAGAAGTCGGGTGTCGAACCCACAGCGCTTACACGCTGTCCGGCGGTTTTGCAGACCGTTTGCCTCCACAGGCTTGGGACTTCTCCGTTAAGGCGTGCGGGTGTGAAGCTGCTATCCACAATATCTACTTCACACCCGCACAGTTCACTTCAGCTATTTCCCTTTCTTCTCCTCCTTTGCCACAGGAAAGTACCGGCCTGTCTGATGGTCTCGTCGCGCTTTTCCTTGTTTGATCAAATCTTTCAAAGTTTTGTACGGGTAATTGGAAAGACTGGGAAATCCTCGCGCATTTGCAAGCCTGCGAATATCTACGGGGAGAATGCCGTCTTCGCGGTGTCTGATGACAAGCTCGCGGGCGAGGTCAAATCTATTGGCTGCTTCGATGACCGGCTCCGCCTTCAACTCTTCGAGCGAGAGGTCGGAACCTACACCGGCGGGTTGTTCCTGTCTCTGCAAACTCTGAATTTGAGACAGAACCGCTTCCCAAGAGGTAGCGATCTTTTCATTCTCTACCGCGAGTTGCTCATTCTCTGCCGCTTTTCTGCGACAAAGCTCGGCGCGGCTGCGATAGAGACGAATTTTGGCAATGATGGGTTTTGTTGCGTTGCTGCTATCCACGAACGGAGTCTAGCACCGGGGAGGGACGCATCCCAGTCTCTAGCTGGGAATGGCAGTGGCGAAAGAGGTTCGTTTTTGTGCAGGCCTATGGCCGGGAGGCAAGAGGAACGCGTGAATCAAATTTGCTCAAAGACTGAAGCGCATGGAACGTCAGCGGTTCACTTCTTTGAAGGTCGGGAATGTGTGAAGCACAACCAAGTCGCCGTCTATCATCTTTTGCAGTCGCACCTGGAATTCGACTGAGCGACGTACCTCTATATGGAATTGGGTGCCGTCACGAAAAAAGATAGTCACACCGGGCATGTCGTCATTGGCAACGTCAATTTCGCTGACGACTTTACCAGCTACCGAGCGATAGGTCCGCCAGCCACGGACAGGTTTAGATTTAGGCAACATGCACCTTCCCTTACAGAAGAACATATCCTAACGGACACGTAACATTCTATCAGATACCTTGCTGTCTAAAGGATTGCCTGTGACGATGTTTGCATATGCCCGGAAAAAGAACGCTGTCGGTAACGGTAAAGATGTCGGAAGAGGACCTCGCACATTTGATGAAAGCGGCAGCAAAGAAGTGGGAAGGAGCCATCCTTACCCGCTCAGGGATTGTTCTGGCTCTGGCGAAGATGGGGGCAGACGGAGTGCTAAAGAAGCCGACCTCCTGAGTTTTTGTGCAGGATTATGACTTTATGTGCAGGTGACTGTTTATGTGCAAAGCCACGTATTGTGGCTTTTTTACCACAGTCGGAGTTCGTCCTCGACCTGTAATCTATTCAGTCACCGAGACATACAACCGCACTGTTTGATACAGGAGCAGACAATTCGCTCGGCCGTCGAATGCAGCGGGGTCGGGCTGCATAGCGGCGCTCCCGTCTTCATGCGAATTCGGCCGGCTTCGCCCGGAACTGGCATCGTCTTTTCCCGCACCGATCTCGACGGCTTTCAGGTCGAAGCCATCAGCCGCAACGTGGCCCGTGTCAGCTACGCCACCAGCCTGATGAAAAAGGGCGTTCTCATTTCCACCACTGAGCACCTGCTCTCCGCCTTCATCGGCTTCGGCATCGACAACGCCATTGTCGAACTCGACAACCTCGAACTCCCCATCCTTGACGGCAGCGCTCTCCCGTTCGTCGAATTGATCCAGAAGGCCGGCATCCGCAGGCAACGCCGCCCGCGCAAGTATCTGAAAATGATTCGCGAAGTCGAGATGCGCGAAGGCAACAAATTTATTTCCGTCTATCCCGCCAACAGCTACTCCGTTTCTTACTCCATCAACTTTCCCCACCCGCTGATCGGCAAGGAAACCTTTCAGGTTGAGCTTTCCAACGGAAGCTATCTTCGCAAGATCGCCGGAGCTCGCACCTTCGGTTCGCGCGAGGACGAAAAAGCGATGCGCAATATGGGACTGATCCGCGGGGCTTCGCGCGAGAACTGCATCGTCCTGACCCGCGATGGAATCGAAAACGGCCCCCTGCGCTTCCCCGACGAATTCGTGAGGCACAAAGTTTTGGATTTAGTCGGTGATCTCGCGCTGCTCGGCAAGCCGATTCTGGGTAAAATCGTCGCCGACCGCGCCGGTCACGCCATGCACACCGCGCTGGTCTCGCGCATCCTTCGCGACAAAACCCTGTGGGAGGAAGTAACGCTACCGGAAGAAGAGAAGGACGCCACCACTCATATCACAGCCCATGCGAGCGCCGGATCGTCGCTGTGATCCAGATCGAGAAATCAGGTCGAGAAATAAAGGCAAGATTTGATTTGGAGCAGCAAGTCCTCAATTTTTTGTCATTCCGACCGGAGCCAGAGCGAACGCGACGGCGGAGTGGAGGAACCTGCTGTTTCTTCTCCACATCGCCGACCAAAGCCGTCAGGAGCAAGCTCGAACCCGCTTAGTCCGCCGGCACGTAAGGCACATCTTCGCCGTCAAGTTCCGCCTCCGGCTGCTCCTCGATCAACCGCTGCAACTCAGCCCGGGTCTGATCGATCAGCGCTGCGGCAAACTGCCGTGCCGATTGCTGCCGTTCCGCCGACAGGTCTTTCACTCGCATATTCAACAACGGAATATCCTGCTCAAACCATCGGAGGGTTTTCTGTACACGACTGATGTGGTACGCAGTAGGAAGCATGGCTCTAGTCTCCAGTATCGACCAAGTTTGCCATGCGTAGATGTACGCACAAAGTTCCCAGGTGGATACCTGCCAGACGACAGAGGCCAGACGACAAAGGAAGACTGATCTATTGCTTGCCTTTGGAACCCGAGGCTCCCGAACCTGGCCCCGCGGGCCCCAAGCTCGCCAGATTCTCCTGCACGTTGAGCCAAATTTCGAGCACTTCGTAAGAGCTTTGAGGAAGATTACGGAAGCGCAGCCCGATGCGCCCGCTCACATCCGACCACGCCACTTCCGCTTCCACGTCCAGCTCCAGGTGAGTCCCGGGCAGAGTAAAGTGCAAACCAAGAAGCGCATTCCTAGGAAGAGGCTCCTGCAGCAAAAGGGCAATTCCTCCTTCGCTGACATTTGTGCCGGCCGCTGTTATTTTCTTGTCACCCACAACCACCCGGACCGGCATCTTTACCGGCTGGCGGAAATAGCGGCGCCGTTCTCGAACCATGAAACCCAGGGCGGCGTGAAGACAGCGAGAGGCATTTACCGTGCTAACTGGTTTCTGCAGAACAAAATTTACCCCCAGCCCAAAAGCTTCCTGCATGGTAGTCTTTTTGCCATTGAGAACGGCAAAAGCAACACAATTCTTATTACTGGGAGTGACGCGCAGCCCCTGCAGCACTTCCAGGCCCCCTTGCAGATCATCGCAATCCACAATTACCGCATCGAACTTTTCGGAGAGTAGGATTTCGCTGGCCTTCTTTGCCTCGCCGCAGATTTCAACGGCAATCGACAGCTTCTCCAAAGTCGGCCGCAGAACCCCAACTACATTCTCATCCCGGCTTAAGAGGAGTGACTCCAACGTCATGCATGTAATTCTAAGTGGGAATGACATCACTGATTTAATCGAAAGTATCGGGTGACGCTGGTCCACCGCCGGAAGGAATACGAACCAGTGAGGCTTGACGGCAACAGACGGTTGTTCCACCTTGAAGCGGCCTAGAGGTTGGGAAAGTCTGAGCGAAAAATAACAGGGCCGAGCTTATTGCCTCGAATCAAGAACGATCATGCCAAGCGTTGTTTATCTCTCTCTCGGGTCCAACGTCGGCGACCGTAACGCCCAGTTGCGAGACGCTCAAACTCGCCTGGGCGCCGAAGGACGCATAGTGGCATCGTCATCTTTCTACGAGACTGAGCCCGTCGAGTTCACCGATCAACCCTGGTTTCTGAATTGTGCCGTCGCGCTCGAAACCAGCACGACGCCGCAGGAACTGATGGCAGCGATCCTCGGAATCGAAAAAGAAATGGGCAGGCAGCGTCTGCAGAACAAAGGTCCGCGCAACATCGACATTGACATCCTGCTCTTCGGAGACATGGTCTTCGATTCTCCTCAACTCACGATTCCGCATCCCGCAATGCATCGCCGCCGCTTTGTGCTCGAACCGCTGGCCGAAATTGCGCCCGAGGTGCTGCATCCAGTTTTCAAGAAAACAATCCGCGAGCTGCGCGAAGCGTTGCCCCAAGGTCAAGTGGTCAGGAAGAGACGCAATTGTTGATTAATGATTTCCGATTGAAAGGTGAAAACATCTGAATTCTGAAAGCGTAGGCTTTTTAAGCAGCAATCAACATTCAACAATCAGCAATTCAAGCTGTCTACGGCACGATGATCCTGCTGCCCGCTTCCTGCGGCGTGAGAACTGGCGACTGCTTCTCCGGAAACTGTGCGTAAAGAAAATCGATGAACGCCCTCGACTTGGGCCGGCCAGAAGTGCGTCCATGCGCGAGCCGAAGCAAAAACACGAGAGCCTTGAGAACGTCTGAGTCGCGCAGGTTCGAATAACCTAATTCCTTCCGCTCGGCCTCGCGATATTGCTTTACCATCTCTTCCACCTGGGCCGCGACCGCGTGCTGCCCGCCACCAGTGAGCGGTTGCTCGTAGTGCAATCCCGAGTTCACCAGCCGCTCATAGCTGGTGCACATCGCCGAGAGTGCGGCGATGAAATCTCTATCATTCAGGCTGTGATCGGCGCGTGCCGCTTTCGCCAGAGCATAGCTAAGACCCATCAGCAGATGCTCGCGCTCATAGGTGAATTGCTCGGAAATCTCAATCTGCAGAAACAACGATGCGGCGTCGAATTCGCTCGCGGAGCGCGGTTTCTCATGTTCACGAGCCTGTTGCAAGTACGGACAGTCGCTGGGACAATCGAGCGTCACCTCGCGCTGTTCGCCACAGCACTGCGGACAAATGCGCCCATGTACCGCGGGGCAAAAGCGTTTTTCCTTGCGGGTCTCGCAGATCGTGCAACTCAAATTGCGTTTCTCCCTGAATCATTATTGCACCGCAATCGGCCAGCGCGCGGCTGCAATTAGCAATTAGCAGTGGCTATTAGCCACCACCGATGTGTTGCCGGGGGCCTGCCCTGAGCGCGCCTTGAACGAGGAAGCCCTATTTGCTAACTGCCAATTGCTAATTGCTATTTGCGACTTGCAGCCACGCAGTCCCGCCAACCAGCCCGCTCCCCGTAACTGCTGTGGTACCTGTGTTTGGGCCATTTTGGGACGCTCCTATGCAGATAAGCGTGTAAAAATGGACCTTTTGGCGTACGATACCTAATGGAACCCGCGTAAAATGAGGGTGTTTTCCACAGGGCGCCTCATGTAAGATCAAGCGCGCTGGAATTAAAAATTGAATTGTTTTCAAGGAGGAAATATGGCTTCAGGTTTGACCAAGACTCAACTGGTCCGTCATCTGGCGGAAAAGACTGAACTCCCGAACAAGACCGTCGCGGGGTTCCTCGAGCAGCTCGCCGATGTTGCCGTGAAAGAAACCAAGAAGAATGGCGTATTCGTCGTCCCCGGCCTCGGCCGTCTGGTGAAGGCGCACCGCAAAGCCCGCGTGGGCCGCAATCCGCAGACCGGCGAGCCGATTCAGATCAAAGCGAAGACCGTGGTGAAGTTCCGCGTCGCCAAGGCCGCGAAGGACGCAATCGCTCCCAAGAAGTAGTTCCTGAATTCAAGATCGATTTCGAAGGCCGGCTCAGGTCGGCCTTTGATTTTTCGTAGTCCCTTTTTTCGCACCCACTTATGCCGAACAGGTTAGGCTGAACTTGACCATGCTGAACTGGATCGTCATTGGAATCGGCGACATTGCCACGCGCCGCGTCATTCCTGCGATTCAAGCTGAATCGCGAAGCTGCTTGTACGGCCTGGTTACGCGCAATCCGGCAAAGGCCGCAAAATACGACGCGAAGGTTTGGAACAGCCTCGACCAGGCTCTTGCCGACTCCGCCGTCCAGGCGGTTTATGTTTCCACCCCGGTCTTTCTTCACGCGCCCCAAACAATTCAATCTCTGCGGGCCGGCAAGCATGTGCTGTGCGAGAAGCCGATGGCGATGAACGAAGCGGAAGCCCGCTCAATGGTGCAAGTCGCGGAGCAGACTGGAACAAAACTCGGTGCCGCTTATTACCGCCGAGCTTACCCAAAAGTGCAGCGCGCCAAACAGTTGCTTGCCGCCGGCGCAATCGGCCAACCGGTTATAGCCGAACTCACATGCCATGCGTGGTTTGACGGAAAAGAATATGACGGCAGCGATCGCGAGCGCTATTGGCTCATTGATCCCGCGAAAGCCGGAGGCGGCCCGCTGTTCGATATCGCCTCCCACCGCATTGATGTGCTGAATTTCTTGTTTGGTCAGCCGTTGCGTGTGAGCGCGCAACTCTCGAACGCTGTCCATCATTATGCGGTAGAAGACAATGCCACTGTGATGATCGAGTATCCCGGCGGCGTGCGCGGAATTGTGGACGTGCGCTGGAATTCCCGCATCAAGCGCGACGAATGCCGCATCCGGGGCACGGATGGCGAAATGGAATTAACCCCGCTGAACGGCCCTGACCTGATTTACCCCGGCGGCCGCGAGCATCTTCCCGTGCACCAAAACGTACACCTTCCGATGATCGAGAATTTTGTCGACGCAGTGGAAGGCAAGAGCTCATTACTCGCGAGCGGAGCGGACTCCTTCTGGACCGATTGGATCATTGAACGCGCGCTGCTGCGACCAAAAAATGCGGCCTAGCGACCCTGCATCCGCTGCTGCTTACTTTCCGTATTCATTCCTCACCACCTCGCCCCCCTTCATCACAAACTTCACCCGCTCTAGCGTTGTCACATCTTTAAGCGGATCGCCTTCCACCGCGACGATATCCGCCCACGCTCCGGGTTCCAAGCTGCCCACTTTCCCGGACCAACCCAGCAAGTCCGCGGCATTCACCGTCGCTGCCTGAATCGCCTGTAATGGAGTTAGCCCAAGCTTCACCATCACCGCGAATTCATGCGCGTTCAAGCCATGCGGATAAACCGCAGCATCGGTACCGAACGCCACCTTTATTCCGCCGGCGAACGCGTGTGCGACATTCTGGCGGGCGATGGGCATGACCGCTTTGGCCTTCACGAGATAGAAATCGGGAACGTGATTTTTCTCCGCATTGGCCAGAAACCAATCTCCCAAATAAAGCGTGGGCACAAGATACGTGCCGTTCTTCTTCATCTCCGCGATGCCCGCGTCGTCAATATAAGAACCATGCTCGATGGAATCGACGCCAGCCTGAGACGCCCATAAGATGCCCTGCGCTCCATGCGCGTGCGCGGCAACTTTTCGTCCCAGGCGGTGAGCGTCGGCCACGATGGCTTTCATCTCTTCCAGGGTGAACTGCGAGGCTTGCGGGTCATCGCCCTTGGAAAGCACTCCGCCGGTCGCACAAACCTTGATCAGATCGGAGCCGTACTTAATGTTTTGGCGGACCTTCTGTTGCACGGCCGCGATGCCGTCGGCCACGCCATCGCTGGTAGCGTGATACTCGAACGGAAGCAGATTGTTGTCGCAGTGCCCGCCAGTAATACTCAGCGGCGGCCCGCTTACCAACATTCTTGGTCCAGGCACGTCCCCGGCATTGATCGCGTCGCGCAACGCAACATCGGTGTAGCCATAGGCGCCGACGTTGCGCACCGTGGTGAATCCCGCCTGAAGAGTTACGCGCGCATTCTTGGCGCCGATGAGCGTTTCGCGCGGAATGGAAATTCCGAGTACCTCGTAGCCGAAGTTGGGATCGCTGGTGAGGTGGGTGTGCGCGTCGATCAATCCAGGCAAAACTGTCGCGTTCGCCAGTTCGATGACCGTCGCACCCGCCGGAACCTTCGTTTCCGCAGACGCCCCAACGCTAGCAATCTTCCCATCGTCAATGACGATCGTCTGATCCGACAATAGCTTCCCACTCTTGACGTCAAGCACGTGGCCAGCGTGAATCGCTACAACTTTGGAACTTTGCTGCCCAACGCTTTGCTGAGCAAAGCCGTGCTGAACGATGACGAGCCCGCCGATCCCCAATACCGCAACCGCAGCCATGACGGAACTCAGAATTCCCTTCATTGATCTTCTCCCCAAATGTGATTGAAACGTACGGAAGGATACCAAAACCCGGCAACCTAGCTGCCTACACCGGGAACGAGGCCGCCGGGACTCCAATTCTTGTCATCCTGAGCGGAGGTTATGCTTCGCAATAGCGAAGCATAACCGGAGTCGAAGGATCCCTTGCACTCCCATGTCGGCATCGGCTTCGCAAAGGCATTCCTGCCGCGAGGCCTAGGTTGAAAAGCGCACTGATGACATTAACCTAGGAGGGGGATACCCCATTTCATTCTGGGCTACAACGGGCTCCACTCCGTCGGAGAGGGAACACCGCCGCACAAATTATTTCGAGGAGGAATTCACAGCCTGAAAAACTTAGTGCGCGGCTCAAAGCCGCAAATCCCTAGCCTCCGGGGCCGTCATTCGAGACGTACTGTTCCAGCGATTCCAGTTCACGGCTGAGGTCATCAACCCGCCACTCCAGCAGATTGCGAATGGAAAGAATTCCCAGCAGCTTGCCGTTATCGTCGGCTACCGGCAGGTGGCGGAAGTGGCGCTCCAGCATCGTGGTCAACGCTTCGCCGGGCCCGGTGCTCCGGGTAGCCATTTCCACGAGCGTGGTCATCAATTCACGGACCGGCGTCGTCCGCGGGTCGGTACGGCTGAGGGACATCTTCCGCAAGACGTCGCGCTCGGTAAAAATTCCAGCTACGCGGTATTCGGAATCGACTACTGCCACGGCCCCAACATGGTGGTCGAGCATTTTGTTGATGGCGTCGGCTACGCTGGCATCAAGCGGAACCGCCGCGATTTCCCGGTCACAAAGTTCCAGCACGCTCATGAATGCCTCCTCAGGCTCGAGACCCGTCCGAGCCAATGCAGTCTGAACCAGAATTGCGGATGGATGCATTATGCTCACGCCGAAGCCGATGTCAAGCAAATTGAATCGATAATAAGAATTTCTCTTTCCGATCTACCCAGACCGGGATTTTCGTCCGGGACGCCGCCCAAAGCGCCCTGCGATCTTGCCACGCGGATTTGGTGATGAAGTCCATGCGGACCTCCTAATGTGGTAGGAGAGAAAGCAGTCGGCCCGCGCGGTGGTAACTGCGGATGGTTACTTGCAGTGCCGCGGAGTTTGCCTCCAATGAAGACACTGCCTTTTTCGGCCTTAATCCGCCTGCGAAAGGCCATCTTTTAGCAGCCAACCCGCGGGTCTGCCAATAAAAGTCAAAAGCAACTTAAAAAAGCTTGCGCACCACCAATGATTGGTTAAAGTGATGCATTGGAGAAACAAAAGTCACTTGCTTTCGCATGCGAACTGGGATAACTAGTTACTAACGGTATCGGAAACCCGCTTTGCAATACGGGTTTCAGGGGGTCAAAGAATATGATTCCGGAATCTCACCCGCTGCGGCAGCTGTTCCAGGAATTGGTTGGACGCCACTACGCCGAGGAGATCGGCATTCGCGACCCCGAGGTCGTTGCTTACGTTTCTCATCTGTTAGCCGAATTCTGCGAGACCGATCAGCTATTCAAAATTCACGACGTAACCGACCGCCCGATTACCGACCTGGGCGAAATGCTGGTCGAATCCGACCCCGTGTACGGCCCGGCGGCTTCGTTTGATCGCGAGCGCCAGGTCCGCAAACACATTGGCGATTACGCGCTGTTTTTCGCCGGCATGTTTCCCGAGAGCATCAACCACTTCCGCCTGCGCCGCCATCGCGTGGAAAATTTTGTCGAATGGATGAAAGCCGGAAAAGAAAGCTACTACATCGTTTCAAAATTTGAACACTTCGAGTACGCGAAAGTCGCGCCGCTGTTTGCGCGGCTCTCTCGCGAGTTCGAGGGCTGCGTTTACGGCCTTAACATGGTAAAAAACGATCTGCAGGAGATGCAACACCCCATCGTTCGCCGCGATAACGAACTGCTCACCTAGACCGGCGTCATTTGTTTAAGTCGGGACGTCCCCCAATCCGATAAAAACTGAGCGCTGCGTTTCCCTGGATTAGCTTGCGGACTTTGCCCAGCGATCCGAACTCCTGGTCCGGATCGAATTTCTTTTCATGCTCCGCGACCACCAGCGACATCGCCCAAACCAGCGATGAATTGGCCAGCCCGAGGAGCGTTTCTCCATAAGCATTCTGCATTCGATACGGTGGATCGAGAAACACCACATCGGCAGCCACATGTTCCCGCTGCAAACGCCAGATCGCAGCCGAAAGCTCGTCCCGCAGAATCCTGTAGCCCTCAACAATCCCCAGGCTCTGCAGATTCTGCTCAATCAACTTCGTTGCCGCCACCGAGGTCTCAACGAAATAAACCTGCCTCGCTCCGCGGCTGAGCGCCTCGATGCCCACCGCGCCGGTCCCGGCGAACAGATCCAGCCACACGCTACCTTCGAGCGCGGTCGGATTGCCGGCCGTTAGCACGTTAAATAACGTCTCTCGTAAGCGGTCAGAGGTTGGCCGGACATCCACTCCGCGCAGAGAGCGCAAGGTGCGTCCGCGGTACTTGCCGGCAATCACGCGCATCGTTTGTACTTTCGAGTATCGAAGCCACTATATCCGACCATGTAAAATAACTGTAGTAGTTGGGGGCCCATGAGAAGCTGGTCGATTCACGTCGGGAGGTTGTTCGGAGTCGAGGTTCGCCTTCACCTGACGTTCCTGATTTTACCTTTATTTGTTTTCTGGACGGAGTATAACTCCCACGGCTCTGCCAACGGGCCGCGCGACCTGGCACTGGTCGGAATTGTCCTCGCTTGTGTCGCGGCGCACGAAATCGGGCACATGCTGGTGGCGCGGCGCTACGGACTGATTCCGAAAGCTGTAATTCTTCTGCCGCTCAGCGGCGTCACGGTTTTCGATGAAACCCATGCAGAGAAGCCTGCTTCCGGCGCAGCCGCCTGGCAACGGGAAGTTCGCATCGCCCTTACCGGGCCTCTCGTGAATATTGTTTTAGCCATCATCGCGGCAGGCATTATCTTTGCCGTCGCTCCGGAAGCAAATCTGTGGAAGTGGCCTTTCCTGCAGCCCAGCAACTTGCCGCGCAGTCTCGTGTGGGCAAATCTCTATCTGGCTGGCTTGAATCTTCTGCCCGCCTATCCTCTCGACGGAGGACGAGTCCTGCGGGCATTTTTTGCGCGCACTATCGATCCCTCTGCAGCCACGCGACGCGCGGTCTCCATCAGCCACGCCCTGGCGATGATGTTGATGGTCGCTGGTTTGTTCAGCGACACCTGGCTCACCATGGTGGGTGTCATTATCTTTTCTGCGGCACAGCTCGAGGAACGCGCGGTCATCTTCCAATCGGTTTTGGATAATGTGCGCCTCGAAGAAGTGATGCTCACCGACTTCGCGACTTTATCGCCCGCGGATACGCTCGAAGACGCACTCGAAAAGGCAGTCCATTCGTTGCAGGATGATTTTCCCGTGGTGCGAGGCAGCGATATGGTCGGCGTGATTTCGCGGCAGCGCATTCTTGAGGCTCTGCGCGTGGAAGGCAACGGCTATGTCCAGGCCGTAATGAACAAGCTTTTCGAGGTCTCGGCCCGGCAGGAATCCCTCGCTTCCGCATTTCGCAAACTCACCGCACGCAATCTCAGCATCATTCCCGTGGTCGAAGATCAGCGCCTGGTGGGAATCATCACGTTGCAAAATCTAATGCACTCGATGGCTCTGCTGGCCGAAAGCCGCAAGCTGCGAAGGGATAACGCGGAATCGTAGGCGCGGACGGCCCTCACCAGCCCAGCTATTTCCGATGGGTGCAGCAACAACGAACTAGCAAATCCGGCAAGGCCTGAAAGAAGCTCGAAACCCCTGAGAGGCACGGATCTTTTTACGATGATTTTTTGGCTTTCAACGAGACTGACAATTCGATCCGACCGGACGGACGTTTAACCCTCACCGCAAACGCCCCGAGTTCCGTAATCACACCCTTTTTATCGGTCAAATTAAATTGACGATCGAAACGAAATGCCAACTGCTCGGCTAGCCTCTCTGGCAGCGATCCGCGTCTAGTACGAATGGTCTCAATGCTGATCCGGTGGCCATCGTGCTCGAAGTTAAAGCCCTTTAGCTTCGTGCATGCCAGGTATAGGACTTGCGCATCTGGAATTGGCGGTGAATCGCTAAGATAGGTATTCAGTCTTTGTTTGCTAGGCTTTCCGCTCTTTTTACTTTTCAATCCTAGCAGCTTAACGACCTCAACCTGTGTCATGCCTGTGCTGTTCAAGAAATTTCTTAAAGCTTGCCCGAAGGCGCGGGCAAAGCCTTCCCCAGAATCGCCTTTGCCAGCAGCCGCCATGCCAGAGGTGGTCAAATATATTTGACTGACCTGAGGTAGTCAAATATATTTGACCATAACAAACTCTGAATCTTTGTGAGCACGGTCGGAGTCTGTAAACTTCGGAGGACGCAATGACGGCTGCGACGGTGATAGGCGATGAAGATAAGCTAGCCGAATTAATCCTATACATCAGCCAGAAATGTGCAACCGATCCGAAATTCGGTGCGATAAAACTCAACAAGATTCTGTATCTGGCCGATTTCTTGTCCTTCGGCAATTGGGGGGAGCCAATTACTGGCGTTGAATACCAACACCTCCGTTTGGGCCCGGCCCCACGGCGATTAGTCCCAGTCCGCGATGCGCTGCAGAGCGCTGGAAAATTAGCAGTGCAGACCCTGCCTCTTAGAAGCGGCAGACAGCAGACCAGAACTGTTAACTTGGCCGATCCCAATCTGAGATTATTTTCCGGGCGTGAGATCGCACTGGTTGATAGCGTGATTGAGGACTTGTGGAACCTGGACGCCGAAGAAAGCAGCGAACTCAGTCACCGCTTTGTCGGATGGAAGATGACCAAAGAGGGTGACAACATCCCCTACGGAAGTATTTTTATCTCCGATGAACCACTTTCTCCTGCCGAGATTCAGAGAGGGCGGGAGCTGGCGAAAGAGCTGAATCTAGCATCGGATGACGCCGGTTAGCGGGAACTCGAAACTTGCATCGTTTGAAACTTGTCGGATTTCCCGGCGTCCCACCACTCTCGATATTCTTCACTCTTAGCGTCAACGAAATAGTGCTCAAAACCGTCGAACTCATTGATCTCGAGGAATAGGCGGACAGCGCCGGGGATTTCAGCTCGACAATCGCTAGAATAGCCGTACCGCTTTCGCTTTCTCCACCGCCGGAATCTCCTCCAGTTTCTTCAACACTTCGTCCGGCACCTGCCCATCGACGTGAACCACCGCGATGGCTTCGCGCACTTCGGATCCTGCTTCCGCGCTGCGCCTTCCCAAAGAAAAGTCGGCGATGTTGATCTCGCCTTCGCCGAGAATCGTGCCCACCTTGCCGATCACGCCGGGAACATCGCGGTTTCGCAAATAAACGAGATCTCGTTCCAGTGGCGCTTCCACATCAATGTCGTCGATATGCAACAGCCGCGGTGCTGTCCCGCGCAGCACCGCGCCTTTCACCATATGCTCTTCTTTCGAGGTCTTGAGAAAAATCGAGAGTACGCACCCCGCGCCGCCGGTCGAAGCCTTTGCTTTATGAGCCTCGTGCACGCGCAGCCCTCGACTTTCCGCCAGCGCCCCCGCGTTCACCAGGTTGGCTTTCTCCTCCAACGCCTGGTTGAGGATGCCTTTGATCGCCCCGTTGCGAATAAGGTCGGTCTTCCACTCTGCAATGTGGCCGCTATAGCGCAGCGAAATCTCTTCGATCGATCCTTCGGAAATCTGCGCCAGAAATGCCCCCATCCGCTCCGCCAAAATAATATAAGGATGCATCTCGGCGTACTCTTCCGCGGAAACCGAAGGCACGTTCACCGCATTCTGGATGACGCCGTGCTTCAGGTATTCGCGCACCTGTTGCGCAATCTGCACGCCCACAGCTTCCTGTGCCTCAAAAGTCGAGCCGCCAATGTGTGGCGTCAGAATCACGTTCTCCAGCGAGACCAGCGGAGAATTCTTCAAAGGCTCTTCCACGAAAACATCGAGCGCTGCGGCGGCAATGTGCCCTTGCTTCAAAGCCTCGGCCAAATCAGCCTCATGCACCAGCTCTCCACGCGCGCAATTCACCAGCCGCACACCCTTTTTCATCTTCTTGATGGCGGCCGCGTTGATCATGCCCGCAGTCTGAGGCGTCAGCCCAACATGCAGCGTGATGTAGTCAGCCCCGGCGTAAAGTTCGTCCAGACTCACCAGGCGGATCCCTTGCTCCTTTGCCACACTTACCGAAACAAATGGATCATGACCGATAAGTTCCATGCCGAACGCGCGCGCGCGCCGCGCGACTTCCATGCCGACGCGGCCAAGGCCGACGATGCCCAGCGTCTTGCCGCGCAGCTCGGTCCCTTGCAGCGACTTCTTTTCCCATTTGCCGGCGTGCATCAGCGCATCGGCGCGGCAAAGATGTCGAGCCATCGCCAGCATCATCCCCAGCGTCTGCTCCGCAACCGCCACGGCATTCGCACCCGGCGTGTTCATCACCGCGATACCTTGCTTCGTGGCCGCGTCCAGGTCGATGTTGTCCACACCAACGCCCGCACGCCCGATCACCCGCAACTTCTTGGCATGCCCAAGCAGCGCCGCATCTGCCTGCACCGCCGAACGCACAATCAGCGCATCGGCGGAGCCCAGTTCCTCCGCCAGCTTACCGTCCAGCTGGTTGAGGGTAAGAACGGTCCAACCCGGCTCTTTGAGCTGCTCGATGGCTGCGGCTGAGATCTTTTCCGCGATCACAATTTTCAAGAATTGACCCTTCGACTGAGGCATTTGGCCCTGACAAAACCTTGACAGGAAGTTTACATACTGACGACACTCCGGTCGCGCGTTTCTCCTAACCTTTTCTTCATCGGGCCATCGGCTCGTTAGGAGACAAGGTCATGAAGATTACAAAGACAATAATTTTAGCTGCGCTTCTCGCGGTAGGCCTGGCTTGCGGCTACAGTTCGAAGGCCACCACTCCGCCGGCTGCCGGAACCATGCCGAACATCGCAGCCCTCGTTCCCAATTCAACGACCACGGGTAATGCATTGGGAGCCAACGGGCTCATGGTGACCGGCACCAACTTCAACGGCAACGCCTCCATCAATTGGAACGGCACCGCGCTGACCACCACTTTTGTGAGCGGAACCCAGCTGACAGCCACCATTCCGGCCGCGGACGTAGCCTCAGCCGGCACGGCAGCGGTCACAGTGACCAACCCCGGCACCCCCGGCGGCGTTTACGGTGGTGGAACGGCGGCAGAAACGTCTAACAGCATGACGTTCACGATCAACTAGCACCGATCAACGAGCGACGATCAACTAGCTTGGACGAGCGCCTTCGCCGCGACGCTCCTCAAGCCTTTACCAGTTGTGGTTTGTCCGACAGGGCGCGTGCGTACACTTCTTGCGCCGCACGCACCGCTGTGCCATACTGCCCAGCTTTCCCGGTACAGCGGGCCAGTACGTGCTCGAGCGCGGCCAGGATGCCGATCGTATCCAAATAATCGTAATAGCCGATGTGCGCGATACGAAAGATCTGACCTTTCATTTCACCCTGCCCATTGGCAACAACTGCATCGAAAGACTCGCGAAATTCTTTTACGATCTTTCCCGAGTCGATCCCAGCCGGAGTGCTGACCGCGGTAAGAGCCGCGGCCGGCGACGCAGCATACAGCTTCAATCCCAACGCCTGCACACCAGCCCTTGTCATTTCTGCGCATAGCTCGGCATTTTCGACCAACGCCTCGCGCCCTTTGGCCAGGTCTCCATTTCCCATCTCGCGGATAAATTCCAACGCCGCTCCCAGCGCCGCAAACAACGAGGTCGCCGGCGTATACGCCGACTCACCCTTGGCCGCCGACTTCCGCTCTTTTCGCAAGTCGAAGTAGTAACGCGGAGAAGTACTTGTCTCCATGCGCTTCCACGCCCGCTCGCTCACCGCGCAATATGCCAGACCAGGAGGCATCATCAGCGCTTTCTGCGATCCGCCAATGATAACGTCCACGCCCCATCCATCCACATCGAGATGAGTTGTTCCGAGGCCTGTGATTGCATCCACGATCAGCAAAGCCTCGCCGCTGGCGTGCACGATTTTCGCAATGCTTTCCACGTCGTGCCGCACGCCGGTCGAACTTTCTGTCGCCTGCACAAAAACCGCTCGCACTTTAGGCGTCAGCTTGGTGCGAACATCGTTTAAGGAAAATGTTTCGCCATAAGGAACGCTCAGCACCTCGACATTGCAGCCGAAGGCCTTGGCCAGGCCGGTCCAGCGTTCGCCAAACTTGCCGGCCGTGAGCACCAGCACCTTGTCCCCGGGTGATGTCAGATTAGAGACGGAGGCCTCCATCACGCCCGTCCCCGAGCAGGCGAGCACCAGGACGTCATTTTCCGTGCCGATGAACTCCTTTATGTCGGCGAGCACCCGCTGAAACAACGCGCGGAAATCGGCGGTGCGGTGATGCGCCGTAAATGACGCCATCGCCGTTTGCGCGGCGGGCAGCAGTGGCGTTGGCCCAGGAGTAAAAAGACGATTCTTGCGCAGCATTCCGATAGTCCTTGGAGAAAATTAGAAAGATTGCTTCTCCATTAGTCTATCGGAAGCTGGCAGCTTGCGGCTCTCGAATGCAGTTTTGCCTACGGCAATTTTTGCTTCACACACATTGCGAAATTAGATTCAGCGCGATGCGGTTTTCGCCGCCAGCACTTCGGGCCGCGCAATCTCCGGACCTTTCACCAACAGCTCTGCTGCTTTCGCCATCAGCGCCTTGGCGATTTCGCCATTCATGTGCGCGCTACGCGCATTTTCGTCGGCGAATGTGTCGAAGATACCGTATTTTCCCGGTCCGATTTTGATTGCATACCATGTAATCGTTCCCGGCTCGCGCTCGGCGAGCGGCAAGGCTGACTTCAAAAATTCTTCCAATTCTTTTTCTTTGCCGGGTTTTGCTTCCAGTTGAGCCCAGATCGCAAGTTTGCTCATAACAGTAGGAAACCTCCTCCGCATCTGATGCTCGCCGATTAACTTTGGTCACTACGAATTGGTAGAATCGCACCGTCGCAATTTGCAGAAAAAGTCAGACGCTCGCTCTTCGATATAATCCCGTCATGAGCCTCGTCGAACAGATTCAGAAAGACATCACCGCCGCCATGAAGGCGCGCGAGGAACAGCGCCTCTCCACCCTGCGCATGGTAAAAACGGCGCTGAAGAACCGCGAAATCGAAAAAATGGCGCCGCTCGACGACAAAGAATCCCAGGCCGTCTTGAGCACGCTGATCAAGCAGTGCAAGGAATCCGTCGAACAGTTCACCAAGGGCGGACGCCAGGAGATGGCCGACAAAGAAGCGGCAGAGATCGTCCTGATCGAAACCTATCTCCCCAAAGCGGCAGGCGACGCTGAAGTGGCCGCAGGCGTGAAAGCCGTAATCGCCGAAATGGGCTCTCCCACCATGAAAGACATGGGCACAATCATGAAGAACGCCATGGCCCGCTTCAACGCCGCAGGTATGCGCGTGGATGGAAAGATGGTGAGCGAGGCGGTTAAAAAAGAGTTGGCGGGGAAGTAGCACCGCTCGTGTAGGGACAGTCGCCCTCGGCTGCCCAGTCGAGCAAAGCTCGACAAAATTGCATTGAAGATGACGAGGAAGCGAACGCCCGAATTTCCTCGAGCCTTGATAGGGTTTACTTCTGTCTCTGCCACTCCCGATAAGCTTCGCTCTTCGAAATCCCCCGCTCTTTCGCCGCTTTCTTCAGGGCGGCTTTCTCGTCGACTTTCTCTTCCGCCATAATTTGCTCGATCCTCTGGCGCATCGAAGGGCGGACGAAGGCGTCCGCCGCTCCACCAGATTCGTTCCCCTCGGCCTTCCCAATCAGCAGCGTGATCTCGCCCCTCACCCCATCACGCGCCTTCAGCGTCTCCAGCACGTCGCCCGCCCGCCCACGCAGAAACTCTTCGTGCAGCTTAGTCACCTCGCGCGCGATCACCACATGCCGGGCGTTTCCTAAGACTTCGCAGACATCGGCAAGCGCCTCGACAATCCGGTGCGGAGCTTCATAAAAAACCTGGGTACGCGGCGAAGTTTTGATGGCCTCCAATGCCACCCGGCGCTCGCCACGCTTCGCGGGAAGGAATCCACTAAAGCGAAAAGAATCGGTCGGCATCCCGCTCGCCACCAGCGCCGCCAGGAACGCCGACGCCCCCGGAATCGGCACCACCTGCAAATGATGCCGAATGGCCAGCGAAATCAGCCGGAATCCAGGATCGGAAATCCCCGGCATACCCGCGTCGGTTACCAACGCAACGCTCGCCCCTTCCTGCATCTCTTTCACCAGTTCGGCGGCGCGGGTCATCTCGTTGTGTTCGTGATAGCTGATCGTGCGCGTGCGAACGCCGTAGTGGTTGAGCAATTTCTGGGTCTGACGCGTGTCTTCACACGCGATCACATCCGCTTCTTTCAGCACGCGTACCGCACGGAGGGTAATGTCTTCTAAATTGCCGATGGGCGTAGCTACGAGATAGAGTGCCGGTCCCGGCGCGAGGGCGTGCGCCGCAGTCTGTGGCTGGACTTCGGGCCGGGCACCTTCTGGCTCGACGGCCTCGGAGTCATGTTCGCGGCCAGCATCCTTCATGGCCGGAGTCTATCACTGCGGAAGCCGTAACTCTTCAGCCCCGGACGCAGTTATGCTAGTCGTACGAACCGCTGGTTCCGGGAGATTCCAAAATGACCACCGCCGATTTCCGCCGCCTCGCTCTCGCTCTGCCCGAAACCGCAGAACACGCTCACATGGATCATCCAGATTTTCGTGTGCGTGGAAAGATCTTTGCGACGCTCGGCTATCCTGCACAAGGCTGGGGGATGGTCAAGCTCACCCCAGAGCAGCAACATGATTTCTCGAAAGAGCATCCCGAAGTCTTTGTGCCGGTGAAGGGCGCCTGGGGACGCCGCGGCGCGACCAGCGTTCACCTCAAGCACGTGGCCAAGGCGACTCTGCAGAAAGCGATCTCCGACGCCTGGCGCAACACCGCACCCAAACGTCTTGTAGCAGAGTTTGCAGAGCTGGACCAGTTCGCGAAACAGGTTTGAAATAGAGTTAGCGGGTGTTCTCGCAAATTAGCCAAAAGCAATTGCTAATTGCCAACTGCTAATTGCCCTCCAGCACTTCACCTGCCCCTGCCTCTGAATTGACGCAAGCGAATCCTCACCCCTAGAATCAATATGAAATTAGTTTTTTCCTCACAACTGTCTCTGAACCCATGCCACTTTACGAATATCAGTGCGAAAAATGCGGTCACCGCTTCGAGAAAATCCAGAAGTTTTCCGACAAGATGGTCAAGAAATGCCCGGAGTGCGGCGGCCGGGTGGAGCAGATGATCTCCGCGCCCGCCGTGCAGTTCAAAGGATCCGGCTGGTACGTCACCGATTACGCCAATAAGTCTCACGCCCCGTCGTCTTCTGATGAAGGGAGTTCGGCGTCGAAAAAAGACGAGAAGTCCAAGTCCGACGGCGCGGGCAAGGAAAGCTCGAAGGACAGTTCCTCGAAAGAGAGCGCCTCGAAAGAAAGTTCCGCCAAAGAAAGCTCGTCCAAGGAAACTTCCTCGAGAGAAAGCGCTTCGCGAGAAAATACGCGCGTGAGTTCGTCCCGCAAGCCGGACAAGCGAAAGTCGTAATTAGAACGATCCAACTGAGCTCGAAATCAATTAACTCGTCTCGCTGCGAGCTCCTCCCGGCCTATTTCAACTCTCGCTCAAAGTGCTCTTCGATCATGTGGAACAGGTGATCGCGTGCTTCGCTTCCGGCGATGCCGTGGGTTTTGTTGGGATAGATCATCAGCCGGAATTGCTTGCCCGCTTTGACCAGCGCATCAATCATCTGAACGCTGTTCTGGAAGTGCACGTTATCGTCGCCCGTGCCATGCACGAGTAGAAGCGCGCCATGCAGGTCTGCGGCTCCTTTCGTCACATCGGACGCGGCATAGCCCGCGGCATCTTCCTTGAGCAGACCCATATAACGCTCGGTGTAAATCGAGTCGTAATTGATCTGGTCGGTGACCGGCGCCACCGCAACTCCCGCGCGGAAGCGTTCCGAATGCGTCATCGCATAAAGCGTCATCGAGCCGCCATTCGACCATCCCCAAATTCCCAACCGATCTTTGTCCAGTTGTGGATACTGCTCGAGAAGCCGATCCAGCGCGGCAAGCTGATCCTTCAACTCGACTGCGCCAAATTCATGTCGAATCGCGGTCTGAAACTTGCGATCGCGCCCCGGAGTGCCGCGATTGTCCACGGAAAAGATGGCAAATCCATCGCGCGCCAAAATCTCATCGAAGGGATCCGGGGGGGCTTTCAGAACCGTTTGCGCCGCCGGCCCCCCGTAGAGGAAAAGGATCAACGGTATCTTGCCGCCTTGCGGATTCGGCGGAAGCAATAGACGGCCATAAAGTGTCGTCCCGTCGTCCGCCTTGAATTCCATAAACTTCGGTGCGCGCACCCCGTATTCCGCAACTTCATCGCGCGCCTTCCATAGCGGAATGCATGCCCCACCCACCGCGCACAGCGAAACCTGCTGAGGGTTCACTGTGCTGACAAACGTCTGCTCATAGTGTTTGCCGTCATCAGAAAAGTCAGCCGAATAAATCCCCTCGTCATGACTCAGCCGCTGCAAATCGCTTCCATCCAACTTGATCGAGAAAATTTGCCGTTGCCTCGGATCGCCTTTATCGGACGAGAAAAACACTGTTCCCGAAGCCTCATCCACTCCTTCCACTCCCAACACCTCGAAATCTCCCTGCGTGAGTTGGCGATCGAGCCTGGCTGCAGCAAGCGGATTTTCCTTGTCAAAGCTGTAGAGATACAGATGGGTGTGCCCGTCGCGCCAGCTCGACCACAGAAACCGATTGCCAGACTTCAATACCCGGAAGTCGTCGTTCACGTTTATCCACGCGCCCGGGCTGGCCTCGGTAAGCACCTTCGCAGACTTCCCGGATTTCGCATCGACAAAATAAAGATCCATCTGGTCCTGGCTGCGATTGAGAACCTCCGCCCAAACCAACCCCTCGCGAACCCAGCCGAAGCGCGGGATGTAGGCCTCGTCTTTGTCTTTGGCGAGAGAAATCCAGCGAACTTTCCCGTTGTCAGGATCGATGATTCCGAGTTTCACCACAGGATTGGCATCGCCAACCTTGGGATATTTTTCGTTATCGACCGTCGGATGAGTGGACATCCAGTTCGTGATGGGATAGGTCGGAACCTTGGTTTCGTTCATGTGCAGAAAAACGATTTCTTTGCTGTCGGGCGACCAGAAATAATTGCTGCGAACCGCTAACTCTTCGGCGTAGACCCAATCGATGTCGCCGTTGAACAAATTCTCTCCCGTGTCTTTGGTGAGCTGTTTTTCGCCCGCGCCATTCGCTTTCTGAACGTAAAGATTGTGTTTGCGCACGTAAGAAACATGACCGCCGTCCGGAGAAAATTTCGGGTCGCCGATGGGGTCGGACGCGGCGGCAAACTGCAAACCTGTGCCGTTCGCCAAATCGAAAAGCCAAAGCTGGCCATTCGGAGCGAATAGAAGATGCTTCGAATCCGGCGCCCAAATGTAGGGCGATACATGGTAGCGCGTGAGCCGCTCTTTTTCTCGTTCGTCCTTGACTCCGCTGTAATCGGGCGCAAGCGGGCTCAACTTGGCAGCGCCCAGCAAAAGTTGCCTCTCGCCGGTGGCCGCATCCACGCTCCACAGTTCGCCGTTTTCTCCGTCGTCGCGCTGGATGAACGAAAGCTTGCTGCAGTCCGGACTCCACTCGATCGTCTCCAGACCGCGCCCCGTCAGTCCGCCGGAGGCGTAGATCGCCTCAATCGTTAGTGGTTTTACCGGCGAAGAGCTTTGCCCCAAAAGCGTTGGCGGATTCAGAAAAGAAACAACCGAAATAACGACCGCTACAAACACAAAGAGATAAGTCGGATTTTTCAAGAGTTAGACCCCGGAATGGAGCAGTCGAAATAGCACGGCGTGAACGAACGAGTTTACACAAATAATAGGACCTCCGCGCAGAGCCTTTCGATTGTCTTCTTCCTGCCCCCTCCCGTTCATTAAACTACCGCAATAAACGCCGGGGACACTCGATTAAGATACGCGAGTTCCTCCGGAACCCCGGTTTCCGCGTGTTAGAATCAAGGCTGAGTCCTTCCGGATGCTTCCAGAAATAGAAAACCTGTTGCGCCTGCAAGATGCGGATAAGGAAATTCGCCGCCTGCAGGACGAAGTCGCTGAACTACCCAAACGCGTCGCTGCCATCGAACGTAAGCTAGCCAGCACCAAACTCGAACTGGAGAAGGCGCAGACCGCAGTAAAAGCCGACGAAGCCGCCCGCCGCAAGCATGAAATCACTATTAGCGATCTTCGCGGCAAGATTTCCAAATATCGCGACCAGTCGCTCGACGTGAAAACCAACGAGCAATACAAAGCGTTGCTCCACGAAATTCAGTTTGCAGAAAAGGAAATCGCCGCCACCGAAGACAAGATTCTCGAATTAATGGTGAACGCCGAGGCTCGTGACAAACAAGTCAAAGCTGCGCAGGCCGAACTGAAGGCTGAGGCGGCCGAGATCGAGAAAGAAAAAGAAGACGCCCGCAAGCGCACCGCCGAGGACGAACAACAGCTCTCCGAGTGGCATGCCAAACGCGACCAGATGCGGGCTAACGTGGGCGAGGATTTGCTTCGCCACTACGAGCGAGTTTCAAAATTTCGCGGCAGCGGCATCTCTGAGGTGCGCGATCACAAGTGCATGGCATGCCAGGTCATGCTGCGCCCTCAGACTTACAACGAGGTCCGCACCGGTCAGCAAACCGTGGTTTGCGATTCCTGCCAGCGCGTGCTCTACTTTAATCCCGCCAACGAAATGCAGGCGCTTGAGCCGGAGCACAAACGTTCGCGCCGCCATCATCCAAAAATCGACGCTCCCCAGGCTTGGTACTATCGCCAGGAATACGGCGACGCCGGTGAGGTTTTCATCTGCCTGCATAACGCCGCCGCCGGCCAAGCAAGCCGCCGCGTCTTTGACATGGCTACCGGTCGCCTGATCGGCGATATTCTCATTCGCGAAGGCGATTTCCGCCATGCTTTTCCCGAAGACATCACCGGCGCGGTCCGCCTCAACGGAAACTGGACGGAATCTGAAATGGAAACCTGGGGCACCGAAATGCCTATGACCGCCCTCGATTCTCTCCACGTCGATCTAGAAGCCGCACAGTATGAAATGAGGTCCCGCACCTCCGCCAAGTCGGGCGCTCCCGCCGCCGTTCCCTCCGAGCAAGCCGCCAGCTAACAGGTTTTTAATGTGGGGACAGCCGCCCTCGGCTGTCCGGCGCTGCGATAATCAGAGGCATGTCCCGAAAGTCAGCACCTTCCGAACCCACCGTCACCGTCTCGCCACGCGGTGTATCCCGCCTAAAAGACGGCCACGTCTGGGTCTATCGATCAGACATCGTCTCGGCCAATGGAATCTCACCCGGCTCGCTGGTCGCGGTGGCCGATCATCGCGGACAATTCCTCGGCACGGCTCTATATTCGAGCGCCTCGCAAATTGCCATCCGTCTTATTTCGCGCGAGCCGGTCGCCGACTTCGCAGCATTGCTCCGCCAGCGGGTCGCCGATGCGATTGCCTATCGCGAGCCGCTCGTTCATGACACCAACGCTTATCGCGTGATTTTCAGCGAAGCCGATTTTCTTCCGGGCCTGATCGTCGATCGCTATGGCGACATTCTTTCGATTCAAATCCTCACTCAGGCCATGGACGCCGAGGCGACGCGTGGCGTCCTCACTTCAGAGCTCACCGCGAAGCTTCACCCTACTTCAATCGTTGAGCGCGTCGATCCCCGAGTCCGCCAACTGGAAGAGCTGCCGCCCCGTGTCTCCGGACTGATCGTCGCCGAGAAAACTTCCACCATCTTCACCATGAATGGCATTCAGTTCCACTTCGAAGCCCTCGAAGGCCAAAAGACCGGAGCGTTCCTCGACCAGCGCGAAAATTATGCGGCCGCCGCCCAGTACGCCCACGGCGATGCACTCGACGTCTTCTGCTACCAGGGAGGCTTTGCCCTTCATCTGGCACGGCGGTGCTCGCATGTCACCGGCGTCGACAGCTCACTCCCCGCACTCCAGGTCGCCGAACAGAACGCCGCACTCAATCAAACGCAATTTCAGAATAAGGATCAGGAGATCGAATGGATGGAAGCCAACGCCTTCGACCTACTCAAGGACTACGCCGCCTCAGGCCAAACCTACGACACCGTCGTCCTCGACCCGCCCGCCTTTGCGAAGAGCAAGCGTGACCTCGATGCCGCCATCCGAGGCTACAAAGAACTCAACCTGCGCGCTCTGAAAATGCTCAGTCCGGGAGGGATCCTGATCACCTGCTCCTGCTCCTACCACATCGGCCAGGCTGATTTCCTGGAGATGCTGGCCGCCGCCGCCCTAGACGCCCATCGAACCCTGCGCCTAGCCGAGGTGCGAGGGCAAGCCAAAGATCATCCGATTCTTCTAAATCTGTCCGAAACTGCCTACCTGAAATGCGTCATCGCCATCGTAACCTAATGAAAACACGCCATTATTTATGATTGACATAAACACACTCATATTTTATGCTTCTTTTGTGCTGAATAAACATCTAAGCTTGTGAACGGCGTTGCCTAAATTCCTAAGAAACCAGCACAAGAAAAGGAGATTGATTACCATGACCGTATTAACCCGTTTCGAGCCTTTCCGTGAGTTCGCCACCCTCCAGGACCGCATCAACCGCGTCTTCCGCGAGACCTATAGCCCCGAAGGCCGGGATGAAACTCTGACCACCTCGAGCTTTGCCCCCGCCGTCGATGTCTACGAAGACGAGCACAGCGTCACCCTGAAGATCGAGGTCCCGGGAATCGAAGAGAAAGACATCGACGTGCGCATCGAAAACAACACCCTCACCGTGCACGGCGAGCGCAAGATCGAGAAGGAAGAGAAAGAAGAGAACTACCGCCGTGTGGAGCGTCAATACGGCAGCTTCACCCGTACCTTCAATCTGCCCACCACCGTGGACTCCGAGAAAGTCTCGGCCAACTACGACAAGGGCGTGTTGAAGATCGCTCTGCCCAAGAAAGCCGAAGCCAAGCCCAAGCAGATTAAAGTCAACGTGGGCACCGGCAATGGCTCCGAAAAGACCCTCGAAGCCAAGGCCCCAGGGAAAGCCGCGTAAGCCGGCGAAGGAGCATGTAGGGACAGCCGCCCTCGGCTGTCCAGTCGAGCGAAGCTCGACTCGCTCTTGCGGGAAGCGGCAGAGTTGCTGCTTCCCGTTATTTTTTAATTTTGCAATTCGGCAATCGTGCAACGATGATTCGGAATCAAATTGCCAAATTACAAAATTACCCAATCAACAAATGACTAGGAGTTTCCCATGCCCATCCGTTGGGACAAATTTACCGTTAAAGCGCAGGAAGCAGTCCAGCACGCCACCAACCTTGCCTCCGAGCACGGCAATCCCGAACTGCAGCCGATCCACCTGCTCGCCGTGCTGCTCGAAGATAAAGAAGGAATCGTTTCGCCCGTGCTCGACAAAATCGGCATCGGTCCGCACGCCGTTTTGAGCGACGTCTATCGCGACATCGAAAAGCTTCCCAAGGTCTCTGGAGAAGCTGCGCAAGCTACGCTCTCGAACGCAGCCAACAAACTGTTGGAGCAGGCTTTCAAAGAAGCTGCGAATTTCAAAGACGAATATGTCTCGACCGAACATTTGCTGCTTGCCATCACGCACCTAAAGCAGGATGCCGCGCAGCAGATCCTCTCGCGCCACGGCGCTACCCACGATGCAATCCTGAAAGCTCTGACCTCGGTCCGCGGTTCGCAAAAAGTCACCGACCAGAACCCCGAAGCCAAGTATCAGGCGCTCGAGCGTTATGCTCGCGACCTCACCGAGCAGGCTCGCCGCGGCAAGCTCGACCCCGTGATCGGACGCGACGAAGAAATCCGCCGCGTGGTTCAGGTCCTTTCGCGCCGCACGAAAAATAACCCTGTACTCATCGGTGAGCCCGGCGTGGGCAAGACCGCCATCGTCGAAGGCCTCGCCCAGCGCATCATTTCCGGTGACGTGCCGGAAGTTCTCAAGAACAAACGCGTCGTCGCCCTCGATCTCGGCGCGATGCTCGCCGGAGCAAAATATCGCGGTGAATTCGAAGACCGCCTCAAGGCCGTTCTGAAAGAAATCGAAGACTCCTCGGGGCAAGTCGTTCTCTTCATCGACGAGCTTCATACCCTAGTTGGCGCCGGCGCCAGCGAGGGAGCCATCGACGCCTCCAACATGCTCAAGCCCGCTCTGGCTCGTGGAGAGCTGCGTGCCATCGGCGCGACCACGCTCAACGAGTACCGCAAATACATCGAGAAAGATGCCGCCCTCGAACGCCGCTTCCAGATCGTTTTCGTCGGCGAGCCCAATGTCGAAGACACCATCGCGATCCTTCGCGGCCTCAAGGAGCGCTACGAAGTTCATCACGGCGTTCGCATCAAAGATTCCGCCATCGTCGCCGCCTCGACGCTTTCGCATCGTTATATCTCCGACCGCTTTCTGCCCGATAAGGCCATCGACCTCGTCGACGAAGCCGCCGCCTCGATTCGTATCCAAATCGACTCGCTTCCTACGGATATCGATCAGCTCGAGCGCCGCGCCACGCAACTCGAAATCGAGAAGCAGGCGCTAAA
>Ga0210405_10000526_pt1 | contig 50520 bp, 39 predicted proteins | sample IncBWH11MmetaG_FD_155492 | JGI IMG/M metagenome (GOLD analysis project Ga0210405, IMG submission 155492) | Forest soil microbial communities from Barre Woods Harvard Forest LTER site, Petersham, Massachusetts, United States - Inc-BW-H-11-M | ecosystem: Environmental > Terrestrial > Soil >...
ACTTGTCCTTTTCAAACGCTGCATCGCATTGTTGTCACGACTAGAGTGCAGCGCCGTAGGGAAGTGAAATCTCTGCGTAAGGAATTGATTGCCGAAATGCTGGGCCGTCGTCTGCGGTTTCCCGGCGGCTCGTGCAGACCGCCGTGATCTCGAACTCAGGAAGGGCGCGCAAGGACGGAATGTGGGCATCGCGCCCCCAGCCGTCGCGCATACTTGCCGCAATGATGCCAACACGGATTTTTTCTGCCGCCTTGATGATTTTTCCTCTCTACACTCAGGTGGACGGCGATGATGCCCATAACCGAGAGCGCAGAAAATGTTGCGAAGACAACAATTCCAAGATCGCTCTAGCTCTTAAATCTCCTGCGAAGGCGGCTCCAATACGGTTTCTATGTCTGCCAGCCGCCGCCAAGTGCCCGGTAGAGTTGCACGAGACTCTGATATTCGTTACCCCGCGCCTCCGCCAACGTGAGTTCTGCGGCAAAAAGGGACCTTTGACCGTCCAGCACTTCGAGATAAGTGGCGGTGCCGCCTTGGTACCGCATGATAGAGAGGCGAACTGACTCTTCCAGATCCGCTACGGCCCGCTCCTGGCGAACTCGAACCTCATGGAATTTTTGAAATCCGATCAGTGCGTCGGACACGTCGCCAAAGGCGTGCTGAATAGCCTGCTTATAAGAGATTAAAGCCTGCTCGTGCTGCGATTTGGCCAGACGCAGGTTCCCGCGAAGTGCGCCACCCGTGAAAATAGGTTGAGTTATCTGAGCGCCGTAGGACCAGATGCTCGTTTGCGAACTCATCAAACCGGTGAAAACACTACTGCGGCCAAACGCGCCGCCGCCCGAACCGGTCAGCGATATTTGGGGGAAGAACGACGCTTTCGCGACGCCGATTTCGGCGTTCGCGGCAACGAGCATTTCCTCCGCTTGGTGAATGTCGGGGCGTCGTTCGAGCAACGTGGAAGGCAGTCCCGGCGGCACGTCGGGAGGAAGCGGCTGCTCTTCGAGCGGGCGTCCGCGCGATACGCCTTGCGGATAAGCGCCAATGAGAATGCTGATGGCGTCTTCCTCCTGGCCGATTTGTCTTTCGAGATCCGGGATTTGCGCATTTGCGGTGTCGAGCACTTGCTGAGCCTGGAGCACATCCAGCTTGGTGGCCACGCCGTGGTCGACTCTAAGCGAAGTTAGTTTGACGGAATCTTGCTGTGTCTTCACGGTGTCTCGCGTGATTTGGAGTTCGAGATCGAGTTGAAGAAGTGTGAAGTAGTCACTCGCCACGTCGCTGACGAGCGTGAGCATGACCGTACGCTGCGCATCCTCAGTGGCCAGAAGTTGTGCACGCGCCGCTTCGGTCTCCCTTCGCAGCTTGCCGAAGAAGTCCAACTGGAAGGCGGCATCAGCGGTGAGGGCGAAGAAATTCGATTTCGATTGAAAGTTCTGTTCTTTGCCACCGGTGAAATTACCGCTGCCTTGCACTTGCGGGAAAAGATAGGAGCGCGTTATAGCAAGCTGAGCGCGCTCGGCGTTGATACGTTCCGTCGCCAACTGCATGTCGTAATTCTGTTTCAAGGCGGTGCGGATCAGATCCTGGAGTTGTGGGTCCTGGAAGACCTGCCACCAGGGAAGGTCCGCGTAGGAAGCTACTTGAGCTTCAGCCTGCGGGCTTTCTCGCAGATCGCGGAACGCGGTCGGAGATTGCACGACGGGCCTATGGTAGTTGGGGCCAACCATGCACCCGCCGATAAGACTCGATGCCAAAACAACGGAAATCAATGGCCGAAGCTTCTTCATCAATCGCCCCACTTTGCGGCCTGCTCATCCATGAGTTGGTGGCTCATCTCAGTCTCCCGTCGCCGGCGCGGGCGTTGCCGGCACTGCAGAAGGGGCGTGCTCCTTGCCAGCACCTGACCATTTCTCAACCAAATAAAAGGTCGCAGGGATAAGAAAGATCCCGATCACGCTCGCGGCCAACATGCCGCCGATCACGGCCGTCCCCATAATTTGACGAGCTACCGAACCGGCGCCGGTGGCGATCCACAAGGGCACGCAACCCAGGATGAATGCGAACGAAGTCATCAGGATCGGCCGCAGGCGGAGCTTGGCGCCTTCCAGCGCCGCATCCACCAAAGGCTTTCCTTTCTCGTACTCTTCCTTGGCAAACTCAACGATCAAAATCGCGTTTTTGGCGGCCAGACCGATCAGCATCACCAACCCGATTTGCGAATACACGTCAGACTCGATCTGCACCATGTACGCGGGGTAGAAAACGCCCAGCACTGTCCGGCGCAGCCACAACACCGCGAAGGCGCCGAATACCGCGACCGGCGTGCTAAGCAACACGCTGAAAGGCAGCGACCAGCTTTCGTACAGCGCCGCCAGAATCAGAAAGACAAACAGCAACGACAATCCAAAGATCGCCCAGGCAGGGACGCCTTGCCGTGCCTGCTGCTCTTGATAGGACATGCCCATGTAGTCGAAGCCCATTTCGCGCGGCATTGTCTGCTTGAAGACATCTTCCAGAGCCGCGGTGGCCTGGTCCGAGCTATAGCCCGGGGCGGCGCTGCCGTTGATTTGCGCGGAACGATACTCGTTGTAACGCATCGTGAATTCGGGGCCGGAACGCGACTCAAACTTCGTCAGCGCGGAAAGCGGGACCGTTTGGCCCCCCCTGTTGCGCACATAGAACTGCCCGAGGTTTTCCATATTTGCGCGGTACGGCGACTCGGCTTCCACGTACACCTGCCAGGTACGGCCGAAATCGTTGAAGTAGTTGATGAACAAGCCGCCCATAAAAGACTGAATGGTCCTGTAGACGTCGCTGATGGCCACCCCTTGCTTCAGCACCCTCTCCCGGTTGACCTCCAGGAACTCTTGCGGAACGCTGGGCAAAAATGAGGTGCTGATATAGCCAATCTCGGGGCGTTTGCGAGCGGCGGCCATAAACTTATCGAGGTTGCCTGCGAGAAACGGGACATCTCGCCCAGCACGGTCTTCCAGCACGAACTGAAAGCCTCCGGAAGTGCCGACGCCGGGGATCGCTGGCGGCGAGAAGCTGAAAGCAGTCCCTTGCGGAAGTCTGCTGAGCTGCTGGTTCAAGCGCTGTTTGATTTCCTGAAACTGTTCCGCTCGTGTTTCGCGGCTACTCCAGGGCTTCAGGGTGACGAAAAAGAAGCCGTTGTAAGTAGTCCGGACGAAGCTGAGCAAGCTGAAGCCAACAACACTCGTGGTGTATTCGACGCCTGGCGTGTTGGCGAGGATCTCCTCGACCTGACTCGCCGCCGCGCTGGTGCGCTCCAACGAAGCCGCATTCGGAAGGTCCATGTTGATGTACACATAGCCCTGGTCTTCATCGGGCAGGAAGCTCGAAGGCAAGCGGCTGCCAAAAAAACCAGCGGCGACGCCGAGGACCGCCAGCAGCACCATGGCAACAGCGCTCTTGCGGATCAGCCCTCCACACAAACGGACATAGCCGTCGGTTGCACGTCCAAAGACGCGGTTAAACCAATCGAAAAATCGGTTGAGCAACCCCGTGGTCTGTTTCTTGGGCCGGAGCAGCAGAGCTGCGAGTGCCGGGCTGAGGGTAAGCGCGTTGAATGCCGAGAGCAGAACCGATATGGCGATGGTCACGGCAAATTGCTGGTAGAGCCGCCCGGTGATGCCGGGGATAAAAGCGGTGGGTACGAATACGGCAGACAGAACCAGGGCGATACCGATGACCGGGCCCGAGAGTTCCGCCATGGCTTTTCGCGCGGCGTCCTTGGGAGCAAGACCCTCCTCGATGTGGCGTTGCACGCCTTCGACGACGACGATGGCATCGTCCACCACCAGGCCGACGGCCAACACCAATCCGAACATGGAAAGGGTATTGATGGAGAAGCCAAAGAGCGGAAAGAAAACAAAGGTGCCCACCAGCGAGACGGGCACGGCCAACAGCGGGATCAGAGTAGCGCGCCAGTCTTGCAGAAAGAGGTACACGACAAGGATGACCAGCACAATGGCGATCAGCAGGGTTTGAATGATCTCCTTCATGCCTTCTGTCACTGCTGTTGTCTGGTCCAGCGAGATGGCGTAATCCATATCCTCCGGGAAGCTCTGCTTCATCTGCGCCATCAATTTGCGAACGCCGGCAGCGGTTTGCACGGCATTGGAACCGGGCAACTGGTAGACGGGGATGACGATGGCGGGCTTACCATTCAAGCGGCTGACAATGCTGTAGTCCTGTGCGCCGAGTTCGACACGGGCGACGTCTTTCACGCGAACTATCCCACCATCGGGCGCCTCGCGCACGATCACGTCTTCGAACTGTTCCGGGGAGGTTAGGCGGCCTTGCGCCAGCACGGAATACGTGAATTGCTGGTTCGCGGGAGCGGGTTCACCACCCACCTGACCCGCAGGATTCACCGTGTTTTGCGCCTGCACGGCATTGACGATGTCCGTGACGGTGATGCCCAGCTTCGCCAGTTTGTCAGGCTGTACCCAGAGTCTCATGGCATACTGCCCTGCGCCGAAAACTTGCGTCTGGCCCACGCCATACAGGCGGGCTATGGGGTCGTTGAGATTGATATAGGCGTAGTTGCCGAGGAAAGTCGTATCGTACGTGCCCTTCGGCGAAAACAGGCCCACCAGCATGAGCGGAGCGGTCACGGACTTTTTGATAGTGACTCCGTAGCTGTTGACGTCCGGCGGAAGCTGACCGGCAGCAAGTTGCTCGCGCGACTGTGTGAGGATGAGATCGGTGTTCGGGTCGGTCTTCAGGTCGAAGTCCACGACCATGGTGGTTTGCGAGTTTCCGGTGGCGTTCAACGAATACATGTAATTCATGTTGTCCACGCCGTTGATTTGCTGTTCGATGGGCGTGGCGACGGATTGCTCCAGAGCCTGCGCGTCCGCGCCGACATAGGAGGCCTGCAGCTGAATTTCTGGTGGAACGATGTTCGGAAACTGCGCCACGGGCAGGCTCGCGATAGTGACCGCGCCTACAATCACCATCAGGATGGCGATCACCATCGCCACGATGGGCCGCCTTATGAAAAAATTGGACATGGATATCGGTTCCTTTCGATCAAACTAAGAGCGCTCTGCGCTCGCTTCGTGAGGGAGACGGCAAGAGTCCGGGCTGTGCCGGTCCTTGTAAGCAACGGGCTCGTCGCTTCTGTTCCGCCACCGTGTGGCATTCATTCAGTTACATATTATTTCGGTTGTACGATCGTACCCGGGCGGAGCGTCTGCTGGCCCTGTGCGACCACACGTTCGCCGGGCTTTAGCCCGTCTTGGATAATCCACCTGGTGCCAACGCGCTCGCCAACTTTTACAGAGCGGATGGCGATCTTGTTGTCTTGCCCGACCACGCTAACCTGATAGCTGCCTTGCATATCGGCGACCGCCGCCTGGGGAACCAGTAACGCGCCTTTCGCGGTGCGGACTACAGCGCGGACTTTGCCGTACTGTCCAGGACGAAGCACATTGCCGGGATTGGGAAAGAGGGCCGCCAGCTGGATCGAGCCGGTGTTTTGATCGACGGCGCGTCCCGCGAAGAAAAAGACGCCCTCCTGGGGATAAATTGTCCCGTCAGCGAGGATGAGCTGCAGCTTCCAGCGCTGTCCACTCGAGCTTGAGAATTGTTTCTGCAATTGGACGTAATCTTGTTCGCTGACGGTGAAGTAGTCCCTGATGGGGTCGAGAGTAGAAACGGTAGTCAGCGTTCCGCTGCTGGTGCTGACCAGATCACCGACCTGCGCCTTTGCAATATCGGCGACGCCGTCGACGGGCGAAATGACTTGCGTGAAGCCAAGGTTAAGCTTTGCCGTTTCGACGGCGGCTTCGGCCGTCTGGATTTGAGCCTTGGCCGTAGCCACGTTGGCCTTGGCCGCCAAGTTGTTCTGAGTGGCGTTGTCGAGGTCCTGTTGGCTCGCTGCCTGCTCCTTCGCAAGCGGCGTGTAGCGCTCCACATCCAGCTGGGTCCGAACCTGAACCGCCTCGGCGTTAGCACGCTGCGCGTTGGCTTGCGCTAGCTGCCCTTCTGCTTGGTCGAGCGCCGCCTGAAAGGGCCGCGGATCGATCGCAAAAAGCAACTGGCCCTTCCTTACGAACGACCCTTCCTGGTAATCCCGTCTGAGCAGGTAGCCTGTGACCTGCGCTTGAACGTTGGCATTCACCTGTCCAGCCAGCGTACCGATCCATTCGCCGTAAATCGAAACATCCTTCTGTTCGACCTGCACCACCAGGACATCCGGAGGCGCTTGCATTGCTGCGCCGGACGCACGTTTCGGGCGCAGGCCTCCAACGATCAAAGCGATGATGATCAAACAAAACACCCCTGCTATTACAAGACCGTGTCTAAGATAATTCTTCATGGCATATCTCTGAAAATCGATCCCCTTCATGCATTTAATTTTGTCGGTTATTCAAGCGGCTGGTCTCGTTCCACACGAGGAACAATGCAGAGCTCGTGCCAAAGCGCCCTGGGTGCTTGAAAGAGCCGAACTTGTTGATTTATCGCGAGATGAGGCGGGGAGAGGTAGCGCACTCATTCCAAATGCCAAGCTGGCGCTGCCGTATTTGCGGTAGTGTGCCCGTTTTGCGGCACCAATTTTGCCGGTCGGACACCAGACCGCCTCCGCGGTCGATTGGAGATAGAAAATGGACATTTTGCCGTGTCTAACCTACGCAGGACTTGCGACATCCAAGGCTGCAGGCCAAAGTTGCGGCAGAGGTTTGTCCGATGCAAACAGAGGAAGTTGCAGACGGGTTTCGGCTTTCAGCTGCCACGCGATACGAATTGCTCGTCGGGGTATCGAGTGCGATCGGAACGTATCGAGATCCAAAGGAACTGTTTAGCGTGCTCGTGAGGGAGTTGCACCGGGTCGTTCCGTTTGACTATATCGGTGTAACGATTCGCGACGAGAAATCCAATACTTTTCATCGCCATTCTATCGACGCGAAAACAGAAGCAGCTATCCCCCCAGACCCCGAACTAACCATGGAGGAATCCGATGCCTGGTGGGTCTACCAGAATCAAGAGCCTCTGGTGACCTCGCTCGAAACTCACGACGCTCGCTTTTCCAAACTCCAAGAGGTTTTGAAGAAATACGGAGTCCACTGTTTGTGCACTCTCCCCCTAACGACAGCCCATAGCAAAGTCGGAACGCTCACCTTTGGCAGCAAGACTCCAGATGTTTATACCGCCGAAGAAATTTGCTTTCTATCGGTGGTGGCTGAGCAGATCGCTCTCGCATTCGACAACGCGCTGCTCTTCGATGCAGCGCAGGCCTCACGGCAGCAGTTGCTCAAAAAGAGCGAGCGTGTTGGACTTCTTCTTGAATTGACCAATCACGTGGTTTCCAATCTCGAGTTCCGGGATGTTCTCCGAGCCGTAGTGGCAAGCACGCGCCGGGTTATGGGCTGCGATGGCGTCGGCATTTGTCTTCCCGATGCCGACAACACACACTTGCGGGTCTATGCCCTGGATTTTCCGCTCAAGGACGAGTCTGTCCACGAGGAGAGCTTGGTTCCCATTGACGAAGATGTCTCGGGAACGGTCTATCGCACCGGCAAACTATGGTGCGGGAGCATCCAGGAGGCAAGGCGACTGGGAATGAAGTACACCTTGCACGCCGAAGTTGGAACGCTCTGCATCCTTCCTCTTGTTAGCCGAGGTCGCGTGCTGGGCACATTCGGTGTGGTCAAATATCAGGAGAATGCGTTCACTGGTGATTGCGCGTTTCTGTCCCAGATCGCAAATCAGGTTGCCATTGCCGTGGAGAATGCATGTGCGTTTGGTGAGATTCGAGAGCTGAAAGACCAGCTCTCCAAAGAGAAGCTGTATTTGGAAGATGAAATCCGCACGGAAATGAATTTTGCCCAGATCATTGGAAATAGTGCCTCTCTGCACAGAGTCCTCAAACATGTGGAAACGGTAGCGCCAACGGACTCGACGGTCCTGATTTACGGAGAGACAGGCACGGGAAAGGAACTGATCGCTCGGGCCATTCATGATTTGAGCCCACGGCGAGCGAAGCCGTTCGTTAAGCTGAACTGCGCCGCCATTCCGACGGGCTTGCTCGAAAGCGAGCTGTTCGGCCACGAGAAAGGCGCATTTACCGGAGCGATCGCGCAACGCATTGGCCGTTTCGAAGTGGCTCACGGAGGCACGATTTTCCTGGACGAAATTGGAGAAGTTCCTCTGGAACTGCAGACCAAACTCCTTCGCGTGCTGCAAGAGAGGGAGTTCGAGAGGCTGGGAAGTTCGCGCACGCTTCGGACCGATGCGCGTTTGATTGCCGCGACGAACCGCGATTTGGAAGCCATGGTGAGCGAGCAAAAGTTCCGGTCCGATCTCTTCTTTCGCTTGAATGTTTTCCCAGTCCAGGTTCCACCCTTACGAGAACGCCAGGGGGATATTCCGCTCCTGGTGCGGCATTTCACGCAGCAGTTCACTAGACGCATGAAAAAGGGCATCGAAACGATTCCCTCGGCAGCAATGGATGCCCTGTGCCGATATCATTGGCCGGGAAACATACGAGAACTCCAAAATGTGATCGAGCGCGCCGTCATTGTCTCGACGGGCTCCGCGCTGATCGTCGATGTGGCTGATCTGAAATTTCCCAAGCACGGCCACGTGTTAGAAAAAGAAACCTCTCCGAAATCGCCCACAAACGGCACACTTCACGATGTCCTGGAGCAATCAGAACGTCAGCAGATCCTCAAAGCCCTGGAGCAGTGCGACTGGGTTGTGGCTGGCCTCAACGGAGCGGCAGCACATCTTGGAATGAAGCGATCCACCCTCCAGCAAAGAATTCGCAAACTGGGAATCGCACGACGCTCTCAGTAACCGAACCGCACCCCATATTCACTTCGCGCAACTCCGAAATCCGCACTTTCTTCTGTGACAGAAAACGGGCACGCTACCGCAAATATGGCAGTGCCACGCTGGCAGCGTGATCTGCAGAACACTCCTTTGGCTTGTTATCTCTCAACAATTCAACAAGTTCGGCAGGTTCAGAAGCGCCCCGAGTTTTGGTACTCGCCATGCATTTTCCCTCAGAGCAAGGTGTTTGCCCTGGCTCGAATACAACGTCGAGTACTTAAATAGTGTCCACACTCTTGCGGGAGATGTTCTGCGGTGACGAAAGCAGCGTAAGGCTCGGCGTGAATTGCGCGTAGGCCTTCTCGATTGCTGCAGTTCGGCATAAGGAGAGCGTCTTGAGGAGCGAAAAACCGCAATGGCTCCAACAGATGGGGACCATTCTCGAAACACTGAACGACGGCGTCGTCATCGCGGACGATTCCAATCAGATTCTTTTTGCCAATGCTGTGTTCGAGGAAATGACTGGGACTCCTCGCAGCGAGATCATCGGCACCGATGCCCGGCAATTGTATGATCGGGCCGAAGAGTTCGCTCTCGCCCAAGCGTTCCATCAGAAAGCCCTGGAACTGGGGCGGAGCCGAGAGGAGTTCTTCTTGCCCACGAGGGCCGGCGAGCGACTGCCCGTGGTGGTCAGTGTGCGCGCGATGCGTCGGCCCGAGGGAGGGCGTTGCGCGATCGTTACGTTGACCGATATTTCTGACCAGAAACGTACTGAACAGAAGCTCCGCGCAGCAAACGCGCGGCTCGAAGAGCATCAGAGAGAGATTGAGCAGGACCTGGTACTGGCGGCTCGAGTACAGCAGAGCCTGGCACCCAAGCCCTTACTCTGGGGAAGCCTGCGTGTCGACACCTTCTACCAACCGGCGCACACGATCGGCGGCGACTTCGGCTTGGTGACCCCCTTGGAGGAAGAACATCTGAACCTACTGGTCTGCGACGTCTCCGGTCACGGCATCAGTTCCGCTCTAGTCGCCAACCGCATCTACTCAGAAACGATCACGCAGCTGAGTAATCGGGCCCCGCTCGCGGACATGCTCCGTCGATTGAACTCTCTTGTGATTAAGAATATTGCCGCGCAAGGATTTTTCTTTACGTTGGCTGCGGCCCGAATTGACCGCACCGGTCGGACCATGGAGTACGCTGGAGCCGGACACCCGCCAGCGATGATTGTTAAGCCGGGAGCCGACCCTCGCTTGCTCCCGTCCCGAAGCACGATTCTGGGTACGCTGCCGGATGCCGTAGACGCCGACGCAGCGCTCAATATACAGATCGAACCCGGCGACCGCGTCGTGCTGTACACGGATGGCCTCACCGACGTGTTCGACGCGCATGGCGAAATGCTCGAAGTAGAAGGCGTGCAGAACATCGTTCGCGAGACCTCGCTTCTGCCTTTTTGCGAAATGAAGCAGGGTATTATCAATCGCGTCGCTGCCTGGCGCGATGGGCCGCCGGTCGACGACGTGTCGCTAGTGCTCGTCGAAGTGCGCTGAACAAACAAGACTCATCGCCTCAGGGGACCGCTCGCCCGGGGCAGGCTTCTTCTTGCAGCGAAAATGTCGGGGTGGCCTCAGGTTCGAACCCCGAAGCGGGCCACAAGGACTGCATGCTCAAGAGGCGTTTTGCGGGATCTCATTCCCCATGAATCGATTCTGTCTCCAACAGGGGATTCGCAAACTCGGAATCGCACGCCGCTCTGCCTAACCGGGCCGCGCTGCACTCTCACTTCGCGCAATTCGGAAACGCCTTCTCCAGCCCAACACCCTTCTTGTGTGCCGCAAAACGGGCGCTGTACCGCAAATACGGCAGTGCCACGCTGGCACCTCGGTCTAGGGAACGGTCTTTCGGCTCGCTATCGCAGTACAAATTAATAAGTTCCCCAACCCTGTGAAGCCTCCGCGCTTTGGCAGGCGTGCTGCACTATTCTCCGGAGTGAGAAGAGATCTGATGCCGAAAGAACTCAGACCTCCGCTCCAACGCTGCTAAGGAATATCGGGCGAGCGTAATCGCAAAACCGAGTTCAAGGAGAAGAATGCGGATGCCTATGAAGGATCGTAACGTATTGTTGTCAAAGGGGGCGTTGATCACTGTTCTTTTGTTAGTCTCCACGCTAATCGCACAAGGCCAATCAGATGAGTCCCGGTCTGGCCAATGGCGAATCGCCGGGCAGAATCTAAGCAACAGTCGGAGCCAACCAGCTGAGCGCTCCATCACTCCTGCCAACGTAAATGGGCTCACGCCGAAATGGGTGTTCACAACGGGCGGCGATGTTTCCGCTACTCCTACGGTGGACGGTGACGCAGTTTACTTCCCGGATTGGGGTGGCAGTCTTTTCGCAGTCGAGAAAAACAGTGGCCGCCTTATCTGGTCTCACAAGATCTCCGATTACGACGGCGTCAATGGAGCTATCTCTCGTGTTAGCCCTGCCATCGACGGGAACCAAATAATCATTGGAGACATTCCGAATTCGAAGCAGGTACACAACGGCGCGAACGTGATCTCCGTCGATCGGCAAACAGGAACGCTTCGGTGGATGACACAGGTGGATACTCATCCGGCGGCAATCATTACTGGATCTCCGGTTGTTTTCGACGGCGTTGTTTATATAGGAGTTTCGTCGAGCGAGGAAACTCTGGCACTCGATCCGGCATATCCGTGCTGCAGCTTTCGTGGGAGTGTTGTAGCGCTTGATGTGAAAACCGGTCGGATGCTTTGGAAGACTTTCGACATGCCTGACAATGGCGGACGGCCTGGAGGATACAGCGGCGGTGCGGTTTGGCAACCACCCGCGATTGATCCCAAGCGCCGTACGCTCTTCGTTGCAACCGGCAACAACTACACCGCACCCGCGGATGTGGAAGCTTGCCAGAACGCAACTCCCACGGCGAACTGCGCCGCAGCTGACGATTTCTTCGACACCGCGCTTGCATTGGATTTAACGACTGGGCAGATCAAGTGGTCAAAGAGGCTGCAAGGTCTTGATACCTTCACAGGAGCCTGCGGTTTTGGAACTACCCCCCCAATTTCGGGGAACCCGAACTGTCCCGTACCCACCAGCCCGGATTTCGACTTTGGTGGGGCAGGGCCCAACCTGGTGGGCAATATCATTGGTTTTGGCCAGAAAAGCGGCATCTACTGGGCACTTAACCCCGATGACGGCAACATCGTTTGGAGCACACCAGTCGGGCCAGGCGCTGCGCTCGGAGGCATCGAGTGGGGCACCGCGACCGATGGTCAGCGCATTTATGTTGCTATCTCGAATAGCGATCATCTCCCCTACACCTTAGTGCCCTCGGGACAGCACATAACATGGGGCGCATGGAGCGCGCTGGATGTTGCCACTGGGAAGATTCTCTGGCAGACCGCAGATCCTACTGTTGGCACCATCGACACGGGCTCGGTGAGTGTCGCTAATGGCGTTATGTATGCCGGCTCCTATTCAGGACAGATGTACGCGCTGGATACGAGAACCGGAACGATCCTTTGGAATTTTGCGAGCGGGGGCACGGTAATCGATGGGCCATCGATTGTCGATGGCACCCTCTATTGGGGATCGGGTTACCGGAATATCCCACCTGGAATCGGAAACAACAAAGTCTATGCCTTTACTCTAGCCGGCGAAAGGGATCACGGCGAACACTCCGACGACCACTCCGACGACCACTCCGGCGATCAGCGTAAGCAAGACTGATGACGTTGGAGTCGCTGCTTCCATCAACGATGGCTATTGTGATCTTCGGTCCCGATAACCCAGTTAGAGAACCTGTTCTAAATACAAAGGAGACTTGCAGATGAAGATGTCGCTACGTTTTACCGCCGGTGCAATCTTGGCTCTGAACATGGGGGCCACTTGCTTTGGGCAGCACTACACCCAGACCAATCTTGTTTCCAACGTCTTAGGAGTCGCTCCCGTCACCGATTCTCAGTTGATTAATCCCTGGGGGATATCCCGCGGCTCTGGCAGCCCGTGGTGGGTCTCTGACAATGCGACGGGCTTCAGTACGCTTTACAACGGCGCAGGAACCAAGCAGTCCCTAATCGTCACCATCCCACCAGCCGATCCGAATAACAAGAACACCCCAACAGGCACACCCACCGGCACCATCTTCAACGGCAGTCAAACAGATTTCTTACTGGCTCCAGCCAAACCAGCGTTATTCCTCTTCTCCACGAATGACGGGACGATTGCTGGATGGAATCCAGCTGTGGCTGCGACGCTTGCTGTGACGGTAGTCAAAGCCACCGACGGATCCAGCTATACGGGCCTGACCAGCGCCTTCATCAATGGCAAGTCCTTCCTTTACGCAGCTAACTTCACCAAGGGTCGCGTCGATGTTTATGACAACGCATTTCAGCCCGTAAAACTCTCAATAGACCACTCCCATGGGGATGAAGGCGATGACGACGACCGCTCCTCCGAAAATTCTTTTGTGGATGAGAAACTGCCGCGCGACTATGTGCCTTTCAACGTGCAAGCCATCGGCAACGACATTGTCGTCACGTATGCGCTCCACATGGAAGGTGCGCGCTTTGAAACCGACGGCCCAGGCCTAGGCTTTGTGGACATTTATAGCTCCACAGGCCGGCTCTTGCGGCGTCTCGAACACGGTGATTGGCTGAACGCGCCGTGGGGCGTGGCTCTTGCTCCGCTCGATTTCGGACGCTTCAGCCACGACCTGCTCATCGGGCAGTTTGCGGGTGGCGGGGACACCCAGTCGAGCGGATTTATCGCCGCTTACGACATGGCTACGGGAAAATTTGACGGACTGCTGCAGGATGCCAGCGGGAAGCCGCTAGCCATTAATGGCGTCTGGGCACTCAGCCCCGGAAATGTCAGCCCGAATAACAGCGATGCTGCCGCCGCGCCCGCCGCACAAATATATTTCACGGCGGGACCAAACCGTGGCTCGGGAGGGCTGCTTGGTTATTTGACCTCGGTTTCGACGGAGTTGACCGAAGGGAATGACCAGTAATTGAGTCGATTGATTGCCATTGTTGTCGGGGTGGAATGTATCGCGCAACTCGATGCGTTCCCATCCCGGCATACTTTGATCCAGACATCATCGCCTGATACCTTTTCGGCTCACCATCCCACTACAAATCAATAAGTACCGCGAGTTCGGGAACTTTCCGCGCTTTGGCCCCAGTGATTTATTTTCCTTGAGAGTGCAGCGTTGGCATGAGTGGAGTGCGAAGGCTGAACAAGCATCGGAATCCCAAATGGAGTTCTCAGGAAAAATCCTCTGGAATTTCGTTAGCGGTGACTTGGTAATCGACGGGCCATCCATCGTCAACAGCGTCGCCTGGGTTCTCTCTTGCCCAGCCCTTTTCTTTTGTGCCACAAATCGGGCACGCTACCGCAAGTACGGCAGTGCCGTGCTGGCACCGGTGATCTAAAGAACACTCTTTCGAATCACCATCCCAATACAAATCAGTACGTTGCGGGACTTTGGGAACTCTTTGTGCTTTGGCCCCAATGATGCAATTTCCCTAAGCATGAGGCATCTGCCATGGCTCGAAGACAAACCGCGAACGGACTATCGGATTCTCAATCGCACTTCTCGGGAAAACACTCCCGGTCTTCCATCATGGAGATTGACTCGTGGATGCCCAGCAAGATTCAAGCCATTTCACCGCTGGTGGACCGACTGATGCGGCTAATTGAAGTTTCGCAATGCGTTCCAGGAGACGAGTTCGATGTCGAGCTAGTGCTCCGCGAAGCGCTGGAAAATGCGGTCCTGCACGGCAATCAGGAAGATCCAGGAAGAAAAGTACACATCCGCTGCCGCTGTGGGCCCGGCAACGAAGTATCCATCGTCGTGACGGATCAGGGAAGAGGGTTCGACTACGGAAAGATATTGGGTAACGGCTTCACATCGGACCCCGCTGCCGACCATGGGCGCGGCATCCAGCTGATGAAAGCGTTTATGGACGATGTACATTTTGAACGAGGCGGGTCAGAAGTCCACATGCGCAAGCGGGCTCGAAACGGTACGCACTAGAACAAATTCAGAATCGTTGTAAGAGTTTGCGGGCACGGCAAGCTCCAGGTAGATCTTCGACGAATCGTCCGCCTGCACCCCCTGTCGTTGGGAGGCGGGCGAATCCTCTAGGCGGGAAGGAGCGGTAAACGTGTTGAGGATAACTATCGATGAGACGCCGACGGAAAAGCGATGGATTCTGCATGGCTGCTTAGTCGGCCTGTGGGTTGGCGAACTGAGAAGAACCTGGAAGAAGGCTCCTCGACCTGAAAACAACCGACCGTGTGTTGTCGATCTCAACGATGTCACGTTTATCGATGAGAAGGGAGTGAGACTCTTGCGGGCCATGGCGAAGCAGGGCGCGCAATTCGTTGCCACCGGTATTTACATCAAGCATGTACTTCAACAGAGGTGTGAAAGATGAAACCAAGAAGGGACCTAACTGTGTTTCCGAAATTCATAGACGATGTCGGCAAAGAAGAAGCTGCGGTCGCTTCTGCCTATACCCTCTCCGACAAAGGGGACATAACTCTCGTCGCTGCCGCGAAGAACGAGAATCGCCAGGCGTTCGAAGTTCTGGTCGAACGTCACGCGCGAAGGGTTTTCTCCGCAGCGCGGAAGATGACCCGAACGCGAGAGGACGCCGAGGATGTCGTTCAGCAAAGCTTGCAAAAAGCATTCACCCACCTGCGCCAATTCGAAGGGAAATCCGCCTTCTCCACTTGGTTAACTCGCATCACCATCAACGAAGCCCTTATCTTGCTGCGGAAGGGTCGTGCGCGGCGTGAGGTGTTGATCGATGATTCAACTGAAGTCGAGGAGGCACAACTCGCTCTGGAGATCCCTGATTCAGGTTTGAACCCAGAAGATGGCTATTCACAGCGCGAGCGGCAACGAATTCTGTTCGCGGCTTTGAATGAGCTGCCGCACGGAACACGGAGAGCATTCCAGTTGCGTGAGCTTGACGAGCGATCGACGGAAGAGACCGCTCGAATCATGGGAATTTCCGTCAACGCGGTTAAGGCTCGATTGTTTCATGGGCGAAGGAAACTGCGCGAGAGATTGCAGCGCTTTGTCGAACCATCTTGGACTTCCGGTGGCACGAGACATATCCCGCAAGATCACGCCGCCTGCAATCCGTGTGGTTAAACCGGGGGCGAAGGAGGGTCTGTATGGAGAAAATTCAAAGCAAAGAGAAAGATAAAAATACCGATGCGCCGAATCTCCCATGAATTGCATCGCGGCGTTGATTACGCGTGCCGACTCTTCGGAGCTGACGAGTGAAAGCCTCATTAAGCGCAAGTTGATGGGCGGCGCGCACCGTGCCATCAACATCCATGTTGGCTTATTGGTTCTGAAGTAAGACTTCGCTGACCTTGTTTGGTGACGGATAGGGAGTGGTGGTGTGTCCGGTGATGGTGTGTTCGTAGGAGTCATGACGGAGAGGCGTTTAATTTACTTCGAAAGGGAGATCGGAAATTCATGAGAAAGAATTTGTTAATCATCGTCTCTTTTTGTTGCTTGGCAATGCTCTGTTTTCCTTTTGTATTGCCGGCACAAACTATCGTCACAGGAGGATTCAGTGGCACCATTACTGATCCCACTGGGTCAACCGTGCCCGGTGCAACGCTTGCACTCACCAGCAACACCACAGGGGATACGTACTCGGCCGTCTCCTCCTCAACTGGAGCTTATGTCTTTTCTCTCCTAAAACCTGGCGACTACACGCTTACGGCGAAAAGGGACGGGTTCAAAACGGCTACACAAAAAATCACGGTGCTTCTCGGCCAAAACTCCACGGTGAACTTCGCCATGGAGTTGGGCGCCGTGACGACCACGGTAGAAGTGACTGGCGAAGGGGACCTCCTGCAAACCCAAGACGCGAACATTGCCACTACCTTTGATACACGCACTGTCCAAAACATTCCGAATCCTGGCAACGACATTACTTATATAGCTCAAACCGCGCCGGGCGTTTCCATGAATACTTCGAGCAGCCCCGGCTTTGGCAATTTCAGTGCTTTCGGTTTGCCTGGTACGTCCAATCTTTTCACTGTGAATGGCAACGACTATAACGACCCATTTCTCAACCTAAACAACTCCGGTGCCAGCAACCTGCTGCTCGGTAGCAATGATGTGCAGGAAGTTGCCGTGGTCAGTAACGGTTACACTGGCCAATACGGCCGCATGGCGGGAGCGCAAATTGACTACAGCTCGCGCTCCGGTACAAACACCTTTCACGGCAGCGCCAACTACTACTACACCGGCAGCGCCCTGAACGCGGAAGATTACTTCCTTAAGGCCAGCGGACAGCCGAAACCCTTCCAGAACAATAATCAGTGGGCTGCGGACTTCGGTGGACCGATTAAGAAGGACAAGGCTTACTTCTTCGTGGATACCGAGGGATTGCGGTACATCTTCGCAACGGCAACGCAGTCTTTCTTACCCACGCCAGCGTTTGAAAGCTTTGTTCTTTCGCAAATTCCCGCTATGGCCACAAGCTTTTATCAGCAGGCGTTCAAGTTGTACAACGGCGCCAAGGGAGCGGCCAGTGCAGTCCCGACCGCCAATACCTGTCCTGGCATCGGAGGTGCAACCGTGAATGCATTGCCGGGTGGTTCCACGGACTGCCTGGGCGCAGTGACCTTGGCGGGCAGCAGCGGGAATCAGGAATGGTTGCTCATCGGACGTGTCGATTATTCCTTTAGTGAAAAAGACAAGCTATTCGGGCGCGTCAAGTTCGATCGCGGGACGCAACCTACTTTCGCTGACCCCATCAATCCGGCGTTTAACGCCGTCAGCCACCAGCCTCAGGATGAAGGTCAGTTGAACTATACCCACATCTTCAGCCCTACAGTAGCCAACAACTTCATCTTCTCCAACCTGTGGTACTCAGCAATCTTCCAGTCCACCAATTTGAGCGCCGCAAACCAAGTTTTCCCGGAAATTCTCTGCTCTTCTAACACCAGCATGTCTTGTCTCGGCGCCGCAGGCGGAGAATTCCCCTTCGGCTTTTTCTTCCCGCAGGGTCGCAACGTCGAACAGTGGCAGTTGGTCGATGACCTTTCCATCGAACGGGGCCCTCACACTTTCAAAATGGGCGTCAACTTCCGCCGCGACGACGTAAGCGACTTTCGCGCCTCAGAGCTGACCAACCCTGCCGCAATCTCCACCTCTCTGGCGGGCTTTGCCACCGACACGGTTAGCACCAGCACAACGCTAAACTTTGCCCAGTCATCCCCTCAGCCTCTGGCCATCTACAGCTTTGGCCTGTACTTCCAGGACGAGGTCCGCGTCAACCGGAAATTGAAGCTGACCCTGGCACTCCGGGCGGATCGCAATTCGGGCGGCGTATGCCAATCCAATTGTGTTTCGATACCAACGCTGCCCTTCCAGAACCTCTCTCATGATGCCGCCATTCCGTTCAACCAATTGGTTACGGCAGGCCAAAGCAGCATCCTTCGCGGCGTGGAGAAGGTGGTATTACAACCACGCGCCGGTTTTGCATGGAGCCCCTTCGGTGAAAAGACAGTCATTCGCGGAGGCATAGGGCTCTTCAGCGACCTCTACCCTGGCACCCTTCTCGACAACTTTACAACGAACTTTCCGGAGGTCACGAGCTTCTCCATCCCCGGCGGTACCGTGAATCCCGCGGGAACGGGGAGTGGCGTGAGTCTCGTACAATCATGCAACAGCGCGTTCCAAACTGCCTTCCGTGGCGGCCAGACTTTGGCGCAATACCAGGCAGCAGCTCCTGCCTGTGCCGCTGCCCTGCCTCCGCTCTTCGACGTCACTGCCAAGACGCTCAACCCCAAGTTCGTGGAATGGAACCTTGAGGTCCAACACACACTCGCCAAGAACACTCTGGTTTCCATAAATTACGTCGGAAACCACGGGTATAACATTCTGCTTACCAATCCGTATCTCAATGCGTTCTGCAGCACGGCCATTTGTGGGAGCGGGTTCACAGAGCTACCGGTGGGTGCAGCGCCGGATGCGCGCGTTGCGGCTGTCCAGCAACTCACCAATAACGGCTACTCGAACTACAGCGGCGTGACCGCTTCCGTGCAGCAAAATCTATGGCACGGCTTGACCGCGCGGTTTAATTACACCTATAGCCATGCCACAGACAACGTCTCAAATGGCGGCGTTCTGCCCTACAGCAGCGCGAACAGCATCATTGCGCAGATCAATCCTTCCAACCCCAATGCCGGCTATGCCTCCTCAGACTATGATCTACGCCACCAGCTCTCGGCCAACTACGTCTGGGATCTCCCCATCAAGTTCTCCAATCATTGGATGAATACCTTGGTGGGCGGATGGCAGGTTGCCGGCACATTCTTCTACCGGACAGGCTTTCCCTTCAGCATTGTGGATGGACAACAAAGCGTCGCGTTCGTGCCTAACAACCTGACGGTGAACGGCGCCAACCTCGCGAACATTCTGTTCGCCCCGCCTGCCGGCGTTCCTACCAGCTTTGGCGCGTCTTGCGCGACCATGCGGTGTTTCAACACGAGCACGTTCGCGAACCCGACCGACTTCAATGCCTTCGCCCGCAATGCGTTCCGCGGACCGGGCTATTTCAACACCGACATGAATGTGAAGAAGACCTTCGCGCTAAATGAGCGGTACCGATTCACGCTTGGCGCAAACTTCTTCAACATTCTCAATCATCCCAATTTCGATACTCCAGTCAGCAACAACTTGTCCAGTTCTTTCGGCATGATCACGACCGCCTCGGTTTCCCCGACGACGCCCTACGGAGCTTTCGCATCGGCAGCCGAAGGGATGCGCATTGTACAGGTATTCGCCAAGATCACCTTCTGAAGGTAGTTCGTACCAGCGATACCGTCATTGTGGCCACGAGTCACGACTTACCCCGGTCGTGGCTCGTGGCGCGGAGGTGTCAGGGGTCTGCTGAGATCGAGAGCAATTCAACTACGAGAGGAGAGGACTCGGGCATGAAATTGAAAGGCCAGAGAAACGAGACTTTGGAGCATGACGCAACTCCCATTCAGCCTCACACAGAAGATGCACTTGCAAACCACGCTTCAAGTCACGAAGAGATCAGGCGCCGCGCATACGAAATCTACCTTGAGCGTGACGGCCATGCAGGCGATGCGCTTGATGATTGGCTCAGGGCAGAACGTGAACTCCAAAAGGTCGCTCTTTTCACACGAGACTGGAATCGTCTTCAGGACCAGGTTGCTCCGATTCCAAATGTTGAAATTGCCGTTCAGAACGCGGAAGAGAGAAAGAGATCAAGTCAATGACGATGCTCGCGATTTTGGGAAGAAATTACGTGAAGGTAGTGCAGCGAGTGCCGGTGCGCCTTGATTTTGACCGCATTCACGGCCAGACGTTCAATGCGGAAGGGTTGCTCAAACCGGGCCTCTCGGTTGAACCCGATGTGAGAGTTCGATGAGTCCTGCTGGAACAGAAGCCTCGCCCGAAAGCATCTGGCTTCCAAAAGGCAACCCCTGGATCATCGCGATTGCCGTTTCGCTAGCCGCGTTCATGGAGGTGCTTGATACCAGTATCGCTAACGTAGCGTTGCCGCACATCGCGGGGAATTTAGGCGCCAGCAATGACGAGAGCACGTGGGTGTTGACGAGCTATCTTGTCTCCAACGCAATCGTTCTGCCCATCAGTGGATGGCTCGTTGCGTGGCTTGGACGAAAACGCTTTTTCTTGACGTGCATCGTGTTTTTCACAATTAGTTCATTCCTGTGCGGCATCGCACCCAACCTAGGGTTTCTGCTGCTGTTTCGCGTGATGCAAGGTGCATTCGGCGGAGGTTTGCAGCCTATGGCGCAGGCGATCCTGGGCGATACCTTTCCGCCCGAGAAGCGCGGTCTGGCCTTTGCGTTGTACGGAATCACGGCCATCTGCGCTCCCGCGATTGGTCCGACGCTGGGAGGATGGATCACGGACAACTTCTCCTGGCGGTGGGTGTTTTACATCAACGTCCCAGTGGGAGCTCTGGCACTTGGACTGGTGTATCAGCTCGTCGAGGATCCGCCTTACCTAGCGCGCCTAAAGAAGCGCCTCGCAGGGTTCGACTTCATTGGATTTTCGCTGCTGACGCTGGGGGTGGGCGCGCTACAAATCGTCCTCGACAAGGGACAGGAAGACGACTGGTTCGGATCGCATTTCATTACGACCTTGGTTGTGGTCGCCGTCGTCGGCCTAGTGTCCCTGGTGATTTGGGAATGGTTTCAGAAAGAGCCTGTCGTGGATGTCCGTTTGTTCAAGAACTTTAATTTCGCGACTAGTAGCCTGATGTTCTTGATGTTGGGCATGGCGTTATTCAGCTCCACCGTCCTGATGCCGCAGCTCCTGCAGACGCTTATGGGATACACAGCGCAAAAGGCAGGAATGGTGCTTTCCGCAGGGGCCTTGGTAGTGCTGGTGGTGCTCCCGATGGTGGGCAAGCTGACTTCCCGATTCCAAGCGCGTCATCTGATTGCCTTCGGCTGGATCACGCTGGCGGTGAGCATGTACGTGTCCTGCAAACAGATCGATCTACTCATGAGCTTCAGCTCAGCCACCTTATTACGTGTGTGGCAGTACATTCCCGTCGCCTTTCTATTCGTGCCCCTCACGCTTGCGGGATACGTCGGTCTGTCGCCAGAAAAAACCAATGCCGCAGCTGGCCTCATGAATTTCATGCGTAACATCGGTCAGAGCATAGGTACGTCGGCGGTGACCACACTCATCGCTCGACGTAGCCAATATCATCAATCCGTTTTGGCGGGGTACACCGCTTCCCCTCGCTTCCACGCAGCTATCACCGGTTTAGCGACGCGGCTTACACAGGCGGGATTGAGCGTGCACGCGGCGCAACAACAAGCACTGGCTCGCATGTACGGGTTGGTGCAAGCGCAGGCCGCGGTGGTCTCCTACGTCGAGATGTATTGGCTGATTTCGATGACGTCTGGAATCATGTTTGTCTGTTCATTCCTGCTGAAAAGAAATGAGCCGGGAAAAGCCGGCAAAGTTTCGGTCCATTAGCATTCGACTGCGATGGATACCGATCGGCCACAAAGCTTGGGCTCCCAAAGTTTCCTCTCCCCCCGTTCGCATCGTGCGCATGTCCGGGCCTGCCCTTCACTTTGGAACGAAAGAATATTCTATTTCCGGTGCTACTCTTCGAGTGTTTTCCCCGGCAAAGACGGTGGCCGACTGCTTCAAGTTTCGCAGCAAGGTTGGCGTCGATGTCGCCATTGAAGCCCTCAAGGAATGCCGCCGGCAGAAGAAAGCCTCGATTGACGAACTCGCTGCCGCGGCCAAAGTCTGCCGCGTCGCCAACGTCATGCGCTCGTATCTGGAGTCACTCTAGTTGACCAACCGACCCCGAAGAACCTGCCCGCTTCCGTTCGTCGTCCCGTAGAAGCATTCGGGATGCAAGAAACGCACTCGGGATAGGAGTCCCTTCCGACAGGGCCGGAACGTTCGGTCGTTGGGTGTAGAGAGATCCCGCGTCGCGATGCTCCTCGAGACAAGAGTTAAGGCGCCGCCACCCGCCCCAGAAAAACCCAACGACTATCCGCCATGGTAGTATGACCCCTATCTCGGGGAGCGAGTCGTACCCTCAGCAGGGAGCCAAGAAAACATGGCGGAATTGGAATCCGTTGGCGCGCCGCTGGCAGCTTCTGTCCAAGCCCCTGCCTCCTCCGTCCCGGCCGCGACAATTCCTTCGCGCCACTTTCTCCTCGTCCGCGTCACTCACTGGATCACCACGTTCTGCTTTCTCGCCCTGCTCGTCACCGGCGCGGAAATCGTCATTTCTCATCCGCGCTTCTACTGGGGCGAAGCCGGCAACGTACTAACAACGCCGCTCTTCAAACTCCACATCCCCTCCTCGCGCGCTCTCGTCCCCTCCGGCTACGGCTACGTCCTCCCGGACCAGAACGGCTGGAGCCGCTACCTCCACTTTCAATCTGCCTGGATTGTCGTATTGACCGGCTTGCTCTACGTGCTCTACGCCTTCTTCACCGGGCACTTGCGCAAAAACTTGCTTCCCCCAAAATCCGATCGTTCGTTACTCGCGTTCTGGACCGCAATCGCTAAGAATTTGCGCTTCCGTCGCCCACCTGCCGCGGAAGCCTGGTCGTATAATCTCCTTCAGCGCCTCGCCTACCTCTTCGTTATCTTCGTGCTGTTCCCGTTAGTCATCTGGACCGGCTTGGCCATGTCCCCCGCCTTTGTTTCCGCGTTTCCCGTCGCCGTCAATTCGCTCGGCGGCCAGCAATCCGCCCGCACGCTTCACTTCTTCGTCTCCCTGGCTCTCGTTCTCTTCCTTCTCGTCCACGTCGCCATGGTTTTTCTCGCCGGATTCTGGAGCAGAACGCGCGCAATGATCACCGGCCGCGCCGCCACCACCACTCCCACGGAGCACCCATGAACAATCTCTCCCGTCGCAAACTCATCGGCACCGGACTCGCCGCCACTGCCGTTGCCGCAGGCCTCGACGTAGCCGCGCGCCTCGCGCAAAAGTATGGACTCGTCCCGCCCGACCACGGCGGCATCTTCGGCCTCGGCGAAACGCTCACTTACGCTTCCCAGCGCCTGCTCACCAGTCACTCCCTGGCTCGCGAGTTCTCTCACAGCCAAATCTCCAAGCCTCCGCTCGCCAACGAAATGGCTCCTTTGCCTGACGTCTTCAAGCGCCTTCAGGCCGGCGGATTCGCCGACTGGCGCCTCTCCATCGACGGCCTCGTCGACCGCCCCGCCTCGTTCTCCCTCGCCCAACTCAAGAGTTATCCGTCTCGCAGCCACATCACCATGATCCAGTGCGAAGAGGGCTGGTCCTATATCGCCGAGTGGATCGGCGTGCCTCTCCACCACGTCCTCGATGCCGTCGGCGTCCAGCCGCATGCCCGCTACGTCGTCTACTTCTCCATCGATAAATACTGGTGGGACAGCATCGATATGGCCGATGCCGCACACCCGCAAACTTTTCTCGCCTATGGCATGAACGGCGATGAACTTCCCGTCGGCAACGGCGGCCCGCTCCGCATGCGCGTCCCCCGCCAGCTCGGCTACAAAAACGTCAAATTCATTACCCACCTCACTGTCACCGACAGTCTCAAGCGCTTCGGCAAGGGTCTGGGCTCCGCCTCCCCCGAATCCGGCTACGCCTGGTACGCCGGGATCTGACCGCCTCGCCTCCAACGGTAGTGGCGCAGCATGCTGCGCCCCAAACTCCTAGCCCGCAGCTTCACCTACAAGTAGCCCCGATCGGCGTCTGCGTCCTGCTCCTAAAAGGATTCCGCGTCCACGTCACCATCCGCCGGGTGGAGGTCGAGGGTCTAGAAAGAGCCTTCGGGATTGAGATGGTTTTGTGGAACTGTGGAAAGGCGCGGAAGAGTTGCAAGATGCAAAATTGCATGTCTCGGACTAGACACGGTTTTTGCAAAGGGTAGGCCACCCTCGCTACGCCACCCACTTCATTATCGGCTTCTTGCGCTTCTTCGCGCAGTCGAGTAGATACAGATCGATCACCTTCTGGCAATGAAGTCCCGTCTCCTTCGCCAGTCCTTTGAAATAGTCCACGACTTCCGGCCTCAAATGGATTCCCACGGCCCTTTTCTTGCCCACGCAGAGTTTCCTGATCCGTTTGCACCTGCATTAATCATTTACGGTTATCTAATAAAATTACATCGACCTTTTCTTTCCACTTCTTCCCGCTGTCGTGGTATTCTCTTCTCGACGACTCCCCGTCCTACTAAGGACGGTTCGGGCAATCTATATGATTGCCCATTTTTTTATGGCTACTTCGCCCCTTCCTGCAACGCCCAAGCCCAGGACGATTTTCTATATCGATGGCTTCAACTTGTATTACGGTGCCGTCCGCCAGACACCCGCGCTCAAATGGCTTGACCTCGCTCGATATTGCACCCTGCTACGGCCGCACAACGACATAAGGCTGATCCGATATTTTAGCGCGCTGATCTCTGGCCCCACCCGCGTGAATCAGGAAACGTACTTGAAAGCTCTGGCCACAAGTCCGCTTGTGGAGATTACTCTTGGAAGGTTTAAGACCAAGAACGTGAAATGTGGCGTGGCCGCATGCACGATGGCTGGCAACAAGTGGTACCTTGATGCCAGAAGAAAAGCGCACCGATGTGAACATTGCCGTGTTTATGCTAGACGACGCCTACCGCGACCTGTGCGACCAATTCGTTATCTTCAGTGGCGACTCGGACCTGGTGCCCGCGGTAAATATGGTGCGGCAACGATTCCCGAAAAAGAAAATCATAGTTTATGTCCCATCGCAGAACCCCGTCCGCGGCGCAGCGGTCGAACTTCGCACCTCGGCTCATGCCAACCGTACCCTACCTTTATTGCTGCTCTCTAAGTCGCAGTTCCCGGACACAATCCCTGACAGCGCCGGAGGTACGCTAACACGTCCCGAGACATGGAGGTAGGAACCGGGAGGCATAGGGGCGCTTGGCGCAAACCTTCAGCCCTAATCCCATCCTCCCCCGCCGCTACGCCGCCTGAGGATATTCTGGTGCCGGTTTTTCCGGGTTATTAGCTACCTGCGTGGACATAGGGCGCCCGCGCCGCGCTGCTTGGTAGCTGATCGAGGTCATTCAGCGAATTTTATGTTTTAGACGAACAGGATCTGTAGGAATTTGGAACGGAAGGCTTCAGGTTGGCACGGTAACAATCGACTGTAAAGGCGAAGAAAAGAATGGAGCGGCCTATCGGAATCGAACCGACACCTGAACCTTGGCAAGTCTGCAAGGAACGGAGTGTCAACAACTTACGAGGCACTTTCAGGAGCACTAAGTAGCATTTAGAGCGGTCAGAAACGCTTAATGGTCCTACAGTTGGTCCCACGCGGAAGGCGGGTTGGCACCCTTTGTTCTTGAACCGCGAACGGGTTCAGGACTCCTTTTCAGGTCTTGAATCGTTGGTCCGCGAGTCCGTGATTGTTTCCGTGCGGGGGACTGCGGAACTTGGGTAGCGCGCTTGCCTTGGGCGCACGACACTCGACTCCAATGAGTCCGTCCATTACCTCTAACTACTAACGTTTCCAACAAATCGGGGAATCTGCTTTTCACTCAAAGATAACTCGAATGGATTTAAAACGTTGGATTCTGGCACAGTGATTCTAGAACTATGCAGAACGTCTGCCTATCGGTTTAGCCGTTTCCCCGTTCACAGCATGGTGTTCAGAACAAAAGACTTCTGGTCTTCAGCATACGTTGCCGGATGCTTCCGGCTTCTTACCGCCATTCACTGAAACGTTTTTTCGACCTCGATCTCGGTGCCTATAGTTGAATAGTTTCACTTATGCCGTCCTCGTTTTCAGATCTGAGGCCAAAAAATGCCGATCAGAGTCACGACTCCCTGCGCGGCGTGTACGACCCGTCCACCTGTGTCGCCGGGCCCCGACGGACCGGTCATCAACACCGAACGGGCGGGGTTCCGGAAGGCAGGATGCCTATACGCGAAATCTACGTTTTCGGCGATTTCGGCCGGATCCAGCAGAACGACAAGATCGTGCGCCAGGAAGCCAATTGTGTTGACCCGCAAATCCGTTTCGCGCGGGAGCACGCAACCGGTCTAGGCGATTCCCATCGGCGAGCGAACAATCGCTACGTCGACGTCGCCAGCAGCTGCCCAATTCGAGTATTTCTCGGGAGTTGAATTTCCTACAAACTCGGGCACGGCCGAGCAAAAATTCTTTGCGTTTGGAAATCTGCTCCGAAGGAACGCTTCGAAATCCATAGGCCGCTGATCGACGAGCACGCCAGCCATTTCCACGAGTCCCTTTCGAAATTGGGGCAGGAGGTCTGTCTTGGCTAAGCTTGGGAAATCTGGCACTTCCGGTTTGACCTTCATAGGAAGACTGTTGTTCGGATTCGTTCCAGAATGTCTTGACTTGCGCTCATCGCCCTACATCTCCTCCAACCGATGTTGTCTATACCATTGGTGAAATGCCTGGTTCGAGGGTTTGGGAAGCTCGCGTTGTTTGCCCCACGCATTGAGACCTTTATAGATGGCAAAATGTGGAAAAGCATTCAGCGCAGCGTCAACCATGGCGGTGGCTATCTGATACAGCTCGGGGTGGCTCAGAATATTGCCGGCGGCCTTCAGTACGGCCTTCTTGGTTAGGTTGATCTACTGCTTCTGGTCCATCACTCCACGCCACGCATAAATCTGCTCGTGGAGGTCTCCGCATTAAGACTATACCTACCAGACCTTCGGGGCATCGACATCAGGAACCTAGTGGCTCAATCCGGAGTTGCACCCATCGCGCGCACGAACTCATCGTGGGCGCGCGCGTAGTCCAGCTGCGATTGCAGCAGGAGCGCCTTGGCGTCAAATTCTTGAGCGCTCGCCGTGGCGGCCTGCGACTTAAGCGCGGCTCCTCGCAATAGTTCTTGCTGCTGAACGCGGTTCGATTCGTGTCGTAGCGCCAGGATCTCTTCCGAGACTTTGAGCATCTCCTGGGTTCGTTCCAGTTTGTTGTAGGCGGTTTGGACCTGCAGTTCAACCTCATCCGTCACTTTCGCAAGATTTTCCTTGGCCTGGGACAACTGGGAGTCGCGTTCATGAAGGATGGCGCGCTTCTTGCCGGCGTCAAACAGGTCGTAGCTGAAGTGAATGCCGAACGTGCCAAAGTTGCGCGCGAGAAACGGAACATTGTTCTGGTAGCTATAGCGGCCAAACGCGTCAACATCAGGCAACCAGATATCGGTCTTGGCCAAATGCGCAGCAGCTGTCGCTTTCTCGACCTCGGCGCGGGCCGCCCGTATTTCCGGGTGTAAGTTCTTCGCCGTGGCAACGCATTCCTCGCGCGGGCAGCTCTCCTGAACTTCGCCAACCGTTGGATCAAGATCAAGCGCGGTATTCAGAGACAGGCCTATGAGGTCGTTGAGTTTAAGCTTGAGGTCCGTCAACATCAGATCCGTGGTCAACAATTCCTGCTTCGCTTGCAAGAAATTCGCGCGGCTTTCGATGGACTCCTGTTCGAGAGAAGCGCCGAACTTAACCTGCGCGATGCGTTCGGATTCAAGGTCCTGCGCGGCTTGGATTTTCGCCTCGGTGGCACTCCGATGCGCTTGGGCAATCAAGACCGTGTAGTACACTTCATGCACCGCCAGAGCCACATCATTGCTTGTCAGTTGCGCCTTCGCGCGTGACACTTCTACCTCGGCCTGGGCAATTTCGTTCGCCCGTTTGATTTTCAGCAGCGAGGTCAATGGTTGAGTGATCTGGGTTCCGCTGGTTGTCAACGTGCGTCCACCTTGGTTAAGGATGCTGTTCTCCACGGGGATCGGTGTGCCGCTGACTGTACCTAAGCTGCCGGCCTGAATCTCAATCAGTTGCGTATCAGTCACTCGCGCAAAGTTGCTGTCGTTGTGTATCGACGGGAAATAGGAGCTCTTTTCCGCCTCTTTCGCATGTTTTTTTTCGTCGACGGAGAATCCGGCGAGCCGCACGTCATGGTTATGTTTTAGCGCTAACTCGACCGCTTCGTGCAACGTAATGTGGCGGGGCTCCATTGAATTTGGAGTCTGACCAGCCACGCCGGAAGAAGTAGTCCAGAATATCGCCGCGACTAGCAGAGCAAGCGCCTTTCGCTTCATGATTTTGACCCCTTTTGGAGAGACAACGATTGCTGGATGGCCTTGAGATCGCCGTAGTCAAGCGGCGATTTGCGCAGCAGGGCCACCATGACCAGTGCACATGCGCAACTCCAAGCGACCAACAGAAAGCCGTCGACAATGCTCAGGCTGTAGGCTTGAAGACGCAGCCGCGCCGCAATCAAATCCACTGCGCGTTCTCCGGCAGCCGCCATCCCAGCCGTTTTCGCGGCTAACCCAGCCGTCATCGCGCGTATGTTCTGAGTAGTGATCCAGTCTCCAGCGCTGACGTGAAGGCCCAGTAGGTTGGAGTGTAGTTTTTCGCGCTGAGCCAGGAAGTGGCCCATGTAAATGGCACCAGCGGTTCCGCCAAACAGGCGGACCACATGGAAGAAAGCCGAGAACGTAAGGACCCACTCAGGTTTCGACAAACCACCCGTGAAGATGGCCTGCAATACGATGCACCCGACGAGGCCGATGAAAGCAAATGACTGTCCGACTCCAGTCAGCAATTCAGTGCGGTAAAAATTCCCGGCTGCCCACGTGCTGCTGTACTGCGCGTTCAACCAGGCAGCGAGTGCGGTACAAGCAAGGCCGGTTGCCAAGAGCAGGCGGGGATCGACTTTGCGGAGCAGGAGATATCCAGCCGTAAACGCGACCGGCAAAAGCGGAAGGGCGCTCCAAATAATCGCCGGTCCGATCTGATCGGCGTCCAACCCGCGTATCGCCAACGATTGCGGAATAAGAATGATGGTCGTGCACAGTGTGAAGCGAAACCCAAAAAGCAGCCCGCCCAACAGCACCGTGTTCCATTTCGCCAGATACGGCAGCGCGACAAGCGGGTTTGGGCCGCGAAACCTCCGGACGAGCGCGCACAAGAGAAAAAACATCCCGCACCAAAACCAGGCATTGAACACGCCGGAGTGAAACCAATCGAGCCGTTGGCCTTGTTGCAGTGCGGCAAATACAAAAGCCAGCCCCAGACTCAGGTAGAGGAACCCGGCGAAGCTTGGGGCAGGGCCCGTCTTCTTGCGTGGGGGCGTCGGTGGAATGCCCAGGTACACGCAGAGAATCATGATGGGCGCGATGGCGGCCGAATTCCAAAACATCCAATGCCACGACAAATAGTCTCGGTACCAGCCGTAGAGCGACGGCGCGATATTCACCGCGCCGTCGACAAAAATGGCATACAAGGCAATCGTAAATGGAAGAAAGCGCAACGGAATGGCTCGGAGCGCGAACGTCAATGTGAGCGGATAGAAGGTGCCGGAGGTCATCCCGGCGAGAACCAGCGCGGCGAGAAGCAGCGTGTAGCTGTGTATGAATGGAAGGAAGACGCAAGTTAGAGCGAAGATTGCAGCGGCGCTGAGCAGGACGCGTCGAGGGCCCAGCAATCCTCCGAGGAAAACGGTGAATGGCCCGATGAACATCAGTGACGCGTTGTAGGCGCTATCCAGCCAGGCGCCATCATCGAAACTTATCCCGACATGTCCCTTCAGATCCGCAAGACCAAGACTCAACATCCGGCCTGCTAGCGTCACCAGTCCCGCGCCGATAACAACTCCGAGAATTCCAAGAAGGGGACGCGTCGACACTTCCGATGGGATGGCGGCAGCAGCGCCATGCGCGATGTCGAGTGCGGAGGGGCGGATGGAAATGCTCGAAGTTCCCATTGTTACGGCTACTGTCTCGTCCGGACGGTTGCTATCACGGAAAGCCCGGGACGCAGTTTCGCGGCGAAGGTGGAATCATCGAGCGCGATCTTGACCGGAATCCGCTGCACGACTTTGGTGAAATTCCCGGTCGCATTGTCGGGCGGAAGAAGAGCGAATTGCGATCCGCTGGCGGGGGCTATCTCCAGCACTTTTCCGTGAAGGACTTGTCCTGGGAATTGGTCGATCCGAAGTTCGGCGGTATCGCCGACCTTAACATTGGTCAGTTGAGTTTCGCGGTAATTGGCTTGTACCCACTTCGTGACATCGACGAAGGAGATGACTTGTGTACCGGGTGAAACAAGCTGTCCAGCGCGGACTTGCCGTTCACCTACGGTCCCATCGCCCGGTGCGAAAATCTTTGTGTATCCCAAATTGACCGTCGCTGCCACCAGGCTGGCTTGCTTTGCGTGCAGATCGGCCTGCAGTTGCAAATCCTGAGACTCGAGCACAGCCTTCGAGCGGCGTTCGCTTTCGGCCCCAATCTCGTTGCTGCGCAACAGCGTGCGAGCTTGTAGAAGATCGGCATCGCGGCTTGCGAACTGCGCCGAGAGGCGCGCTTCGTCGGCGACGGCGTTTTCCAGTTTCTGTTGCGTCGCCGAATGCGCCTGATACAGATCCTCTTGGCGCCTATGCTCGGAGCGGGCGTGAATTAAATCTGCTGCTACGGCTTCTTTTCCGGCTTCCGCCGCCGCGATTTGCGCCTTTGCCTGATCGATCCCGGCCAGAGCTTTGTCAATGCGTGTATCCTGCAATTCGCGTTGTCGCCGGTTGTTTTCGATGGCTGCCCGAGCCGCCTCGACCGCCGCGCTGGCTTGATCCACCTGCGCTCGATAATCGTCGTCCTGCAGTTCCACGATCAGATCGCCCTTATGAACTTGTTGGTAGTCGGCAACGTGGACAGCGCGCACAATGCCAGCCACTTTGGTGCTCAACGGTGTAAGATCGCCGCGAACATAGGCGTCGTCCGTGACTTGCTCCGTTTTGCCGCCCTCCCACGCATTCCAGTTACGCGTCAGTGTAATCAAGATGGCCAGTGCGAGCAGCAGGACCAGCAGAGGGGTCACAAATTTCTTCCAGCCCGCCTCCGGGCGAGGCGTGGTCTGAGTTTTATCATGCTCAGGCGCCAGGTTCGCGACCGGCGTGCCAGATTTGGCGGGCACGGGCGTGGAAGACATCAAATCGCTCCTTGGCACCTAGAAATTTTTGTAACCGCAAGAGCTTTCATGGCTGTCTTACGCGGCGGAGTTGGGAACGAGAATCAACTTCTTGTTCGCAGACTCTTCCAAACCAAGAGTCGAGAGTTCTTTGCCCTGTCGCTGGGTTAACGCTGCGATATGGCACGTCAGGATCTCCTTTTGGCGTAGCAGGAACCCGCGATTGAGAATCGCCGGGCTATATCGATGATGCAATTCTGTATCCAAGGCAAGGCCTCCTCTCTCGCGAAGACACGCTTATCTCCTGTGTTCTCAATCGAAATACAAGCAATTCGTACAGAGGAATTCGTCAGCTAGAATTTCTGTCAGGGATTTGACGATAGTGTCGATTTCGTGGCGGAACTGTGCGCAATGCCGGAACCGGCCGTTTAGGATTTCAACTGGGCGAACTCTCCGTCCCGGCATGGGCTCAGACCATGCCGCGAATGTTGTCCTTGATGAGTCACGCGAAAGCCCTCAATTTTCTGGATTAGCCTTGAAGCGATTCTTGTCGATTTTGAGCGACCGGATCTTCGATTCCAGCGTCGACCGCGGTATGCCTAGCGTGCCAGCGGCTCCTTTGGGACCGAACACGCGACCACGGCTTGCCTTTAGAGCCTCCTCAATCATGTTCTTCTCTTGTACGAGGAGTCTTCGAGGGAGCTCAACTTGCTGTTTCGGTTCCTGTGTTATTGGCAGCGGTTGTGGTAACCAGTTTTCTTCGATCGAAAAAATCTCTGATTCGCAAAGTATCACGGAACGTTCGATGACGTTTTGTAATTCGCGTATGTTGCCAGGCCAAGGATATGATTGAAGCAATTCGAGCGTCTTCTTACTGACTCGCTTTATGTTCTTGCCAGCTTTTCGCGCATAGCGATCGATAAAGTATTCGACCAGCAGAGGAATGTCCGCTCGTCGTTCTCGAAGGGAAGGTATCTCAATCGGGAAAACATTCAGGCGGTAAAACAAATCACTCCGGAAAGATCCAGCGCCGATGGCGGCTTGGAGGTCTCGATTGGTGGCTGCGATGACCCGGACGTCGGCACGGATTCGACGAGTACCTCCAACACGTTCGAATTCGTGTTCCTGCAAAACGCGTAGGAGAGCAATTTGGGTCTCAGATGGAAGTTCTCCGACTTCGTCAAGGAAGATCGTGCCCCCACTCGCTAATTCAAATCGACCTAAGCGCTGCTGAGTTGCCCCTGTGAACGCCCCCTTCTCATGACCGAACAACTCCGACGCGATCAGATCACGAGGGATTGCGGCGCAGTTCACACTGACGAAGGCGCGTGAGGCACGATGTGATCGTCGGTGGATGGCGCGAGCAACAAGCTCTTTGCCGGTTCCCGTCTCGCCCGTTATGAGAACCGTGGAGTTATTTGGTGCGACCTTGGAAATACGCGAGAGTACCGCCTGCAATGCCGGTGAGGTTCCAACGATCTCCTCAAGCATCGATGCCTTGTTAATTTCCTCGCGCAGAGCGACGTTTTCCTGTTGCACCCTTTCTTCAGCTTGTTTGCGGTCTTCGATATCGGTGGAAGCAACATACCAACGAACAACGTGTCCCTTGTCATCGAGCACCGGGTTGGAACGAGCCAGAAACCAGCGGTAACTTCCATCGAACTTACGCAACCGCAACTCCAACTCGTACGAAGATCCTGTAGAGACAGCACGGTCAAAATAATCTAGGTCCCGCGGTCGGTCATCTGGATGAACGAACGCACCGGGATGGGGCGTTTGCCGCCACTCTTCAAGACTCATACCAAGATAATCGAGCGCCCTGCAGTTGGCATAAAGGCGTTCGCGGTTCGGTCCGAATACAGCAATGAGTTGAGGGGTGAAATCCAGCACCTGCCGGAGCTCCATTTCACTTCTGCGCAGTTCTTCCTCTGCTCGTTTACGCTCAGTGACGTCGATCACAGTGCCGACAAATTCAACGAGCTCGCCAGACGTGCTCAGAACAGGATGAGCAATGACGTGAATGTCCCCGACGCGGCCATCCGGATGCACAACGCGGTAGTCTGCCTCGAACTCTGCCTTCTCGCGGATAGACGTCTCGGCCAATTCCCTGAACCCGGGTCGGTCATCAGGATGAATCCGCTGAAAAAAGTCTTCGCCTTGGGGCAAGCCATCGGTTGGATCGAAACCCAGAACACGATAGCACTCCTCCGACCAGTAACTAGGTCCACCAATCGCAGCGCTCCAGGCCCAACTGCCGGTTTGGCTCATCTTCTGCGCTTCCGCTAAGTACCCCTCACTGCTCCGGAGGTCTTCCTCGGTCGTCTTGCGCTTTGTGATGTCGGTCACCGCCCCGACAAACTCAAGGCTGCCCGCCTTATCTTTCACTGCGTGAGCCACGACGTGGACATGCTTGACCGAATCGTCGGGCAACAAGAGCCGATATTCCAGATTGCAATCCTTACCCTGACTGGTTGCACTATCGATTTGCCCTTGAACCATAGACTTGTCGTCGGGATGAACCCGTTTAAGGATTGCTTCCACGGCAGGTTTGGCGCCACGGTCGTATCCAAAAATTCGAAAGGTCTCTTCTGACCAGAACATCTCGCCCGATGCGGCTTTACACCCGAAGCTGCCGGTGTGACTGATTCTTTGTGCTTCGGCGAGATAGGCTTCGCTTCGCCGGATAGCTTCTTCGGCAAGTTTACGCTCTGTGACATCCATGATCGCGCCGACGATCTCTTCGTTGCCCGCCTCGTCCCTAATGCAATGTGCAAGATCATGAAGATACTTTATCGAACCATCCGGCATCACCAACCGATGCTCACAGTCAAAGTCACTTCCGCCCTGCGCTGCACGCTTAAGAACGTCTTTGAGAAGGTTGACATCGTCAGGATGAGATCGCTGCAGTATCAGATCGGACGTTGGTTCCGTCCCGGGTGGATATCCGTAAATCCGAGCCGCTTCCTCGGACCAAAATATCCGCTTGGTACTTACTTCCATTCCCACACTACCGGTGCGGCTGAGTCTCTGCGCATCTGCTAAATGCACTTTGCTCCGCCGTAGTTCGATTTCGGTCAGCTTCCGCGTGGTGACATCCATTACCGCGCCAATTACCTCAATGTCGCCGGTTTCACCGCTCTCCGCTTTTCCGACGACGTGTAGATATTTAATTCTCCCGTCCGGCATCAGCAGGCGATGTTCGAGGTCAATTCCTTCTCCTCTGGCAGCGGCGGCTATAGCCATTTCCACCGAAGGCATATCCTGCGGATGAACGCGCTCCAAAATCATTGGCAATGAAAGGGTCGAAGAAGGGGAGAATTCAAAAATACGGAAAGTCTCGTCGGACCAGAATATCTCCCCGCTTGAAACGCACCAGCCAAAGCTCCCTGTATGGCTGAGCCTTTGTGCCTCGGCAAGATATGCCTCTCGACGTCGGAGTTCCCGAGTGAGAAGCCCGTGGTCCGTAAACTCCATCCCTGTCCCAAGGAACTTCGACGTTTCCGAATTCGAGCAGATGGACGTGCGATTTGAAGCAACGAACGGAATCATTTCTTGTCGGACCGACCAATTTGGAGCATCGGTGCCGCCTCGCCCAGCTCAGCGCTTTCCTGACTGTGGCCCGCTCGACTGCACTTTGACTCTTTCCCGATTCCGAGGTAAATACACCTAGGCATTATTTCGTGTTATTTTTGTTATCTATTTGTGGATCAATGAGTTAGACGCGGATTACGTGATCACGCAAGGGAGTTTGGCTGCGGCGCCATGAATAAGTCGATCAATATGGCCGAGCGAGTCCGATTTGGAACATTCGAGCTCAACGTCCAAACCGGTGAACTTGTGTCGATCGGGACAGTGGCTGTGGAAGCTAGGTCCGTAAGAGTCCAGCTCCGCCAGCAGCCCTCCCAGATTCTGCGAACACTGGTGGAGCGCCAAGGCGACATTGTTACCCGCGAGGAAATACGGCAGATTCTTTGGCCGGACGATACCGTCGTGGAATTCGATAGAAGCATTAACGTTGCAATGGCGATCCTCCGAAAGGCGCTCGCAGACGATGCCGATCATCCCAAGTACATTGAAACTCTGACGGGGCGCGGATACCGGCTGATCGCACCAGTCGAATGGCAACTGAACCCGACGGCCGCTCAGGACTTACTCGAGCCGCAATCCGATACGCTACGCCGGACCGAAGACCAAATAAGTGAGCGGGAACCAAGAGCGGCAAGACCTTGGCGAAAAGCTGCCGTCGTGGGTGGGTGTGCTGTGATCTTGGTCGTCGTCGGTTACATGTCCTGGCGACACTTTCGGGACGTAGCACCACCAAGCTCGCAAAAAATCAGGCTCGCCGTACTGCCGTTTGCGAATCTCACTGGCGATCCCAATAAAGAATATCTAGCGGACGGTCTGACCGAGGAGATGATTTCACAGTTAGGCCGTCTTAACCCGGAACAGTTGGGCGTGATCGCGCGAACATCCGTCATGGGATACAAGCACAAGGACGTACGCATGGACCAGATTGGACGCGATCTTTCCGTGCAGTATGTATTGGAAAACAGCCTCCGCGAAAGCGGAGATCACCTACGTCTTACCGCTCAGCTTATTCAAGTGAAGGACCAAACTCACCTGTGGTCACAGGATTACGACTATCCGGCGAAAGACGCTCTTATTGTTGAAGACGAGGTAGCCAAGGCTGTAGCTCGGGAGATTCGGGTACGTTTGACTTCGCAAGAACAAGAAGACTTGGCACGATCGCGGCCAGTCAATCCGGAAGCCTTCGATGCCTACTTGCAGGGGTACTACTACTGGCAGCGGGACACAGACAAAGACACAGACATTGCCGCGAAGTATTTCGAGCGGGCGACTCAAATTAACCCCTCCTATGCATTGGCTTGGGCATGGCTGTCTCGGGCGCGCAACTGGCAAGCCGACGAGGGTCTAATCCCCATGGAAGAGGGCCGCCGGCTTTCCCGTGAAGCGATTGAGCGGGCTTTAGCTCTTAACCCGAACCTCGCAGCAGCCCATGCCCAAATGGGACGGATTAAGCAACAGGTCGATTACGATTGGGCTGGAGCGGATGCTTCTTTCCAGCGGGCGGTTGCTCTCGAACCAGCAAACGCCGAAAATGTAGGTTTCGCGGCTTGGTCGGCAGCCATCTTCGGCCGCTTTGACGAAGCGCTTAAATTGAACCACCGAGCCGTTGACTTGGATCCGCTCGATCCTAACAGTTGGGCTAGGCTTGGGGAGACCGAGGTTTTTATGGGGCAACTAGACCAAGCCGCAGCGGATTGCAAGAAGGGCCTTGAACTGAACCCCGACGTAAGTGGAGTGTTAAGCCAAATCTATCTTATGCAGGGGCGGCCGCAGGATGCTTTGCGTGAAATCGAGCGCGTACACTACGCTCCCAATCGTGCGTTTCTGTATGCGCTCACGTATCACGCGCTTGGCCGGGAAAAGGAGTCGGACGCCGCATTGAATGAGTTGATTGCGAAATACCATGCAAGTAATGCGTACGAGATCGCCACGATTTATGCTTTCCGGAACCAGACCGACGAAGCGTTCGAGTGGCTGGACCGAGCTTATGCCCAACGTGATCCCAGTATGATGTCTATTAAGATGTACCCGCTACTGAAGAGCTTGCACAACGACCCGCGATTTGCCGCGCTCTTGAAGAAGCTCAACTTCCCGAATTGAAATATGTTTGCCACATTTCAGAGTAATTTCTGGGAAGCGGAAGCCCTCACGTTTCCGGGATAGGCCTGAAACGATTCTTGTTGATTTTCAGCGACCGAATCTTTGATTCCAGTGTGGATCGGGGGATGCCCAACTTGGCAGCGGCCCCGGTGGGTCCGAAGATCCGGCCGCGGCATTCTTTCAGGGCGGCCTCAATGATTTCCTTCTCTTGCGCCAGGAGTCTCCGAGGGAGCTCAACTTGCTGTTTCGACTCTGGTGTCAGAGGCGGCGATTGCGGTAACCAGTTTTCCTCGACCGAGAAAATCTCTGTTTCGCAAAGTATCATCGAACGCTCGATGACGTTCTGTAGTTCGCGAATGTTTCCCGGCCAAGGATATGACTGAAGCAATTCCAACGTCTTCTTGTTGACACGTTTTATATTCTTGCCAGCTTTTCGTGCGTAGCGATCGATGAAGTACTCCACCAGCAGAGGAATGTCCGCCCGTCGTTCTCGAAGGGAGGGTATCTCGATCGGGAAGACATTCAGCCGATAAAACAAATCACTGCGAAAAGAGCCAGCGCTGATGGCGGCCTGCAAGTCACGGTTGGTGGCTGTGATCACCCTAACGTCAGCGCGGATTCGACGATTACCTCCGACACGCTCAAACTCATGCTCCTGCAAAACACGCAGGAGGGCGATCTGAGTCTCAGCTGGAAGTTCTCCGACTTCATCGAGGAAAAGCGTGCCTCCATTTGCCAATTCAAACCGACCCAAACGCTGCTGAGTCGCGCCCGTAAACGCGCCCTTCTCATGGCCGAATAACTCAGACGCGATAAGGTCTCGGGGGATCGCCGCACAGTTCACACTAACGAAGGTACGCGAAGCACGAGCTGATCTTCGATGTATGGCGCGTGCAACCAGCTCTTTGCCTGTTCCCGTTTCTCCCGTGATAAGGACCGTAGAATCACTCGGTGCGACTTTGGAGATGCGCGAGAGAACATTTTTCAAAGCGGTAGATGTTCCAACGATCTCTTCAAACATCGAGGCTTTGTCGATTTCTTCACGTAGAGCAACGTTTTCGCGATGGAGCGTGTCTTCCGCCTGCTTGCGATCTTCGATATCCGTCAGGGCAATGTACCAACGCGTGATCTGTCCCTGTTCGTCGCGCAATGGGTTAAAACGAGCCAGGAACCAGCGATAAGTGCCATCACGTTTGCGCAGTCGCAATTCCAGCTCGTCAGCAGAGCCCGGAGCCGCAGCGTGACCAAAAACGCCGTCGATCCGCCTGTCGTCATCAGGAAGAACGTAAGCGCCGCTACCAGGGGTCTGTTGCCACTTTTCGAGACTTAAACCGAGGTAATCGAGTAAGACGCGGTTGGCGTAAAGGCGTTCACGGTTAGGTCCGAATACCCCAACATGCTGGGGCGCAAGGTCCAGCATCTGCCGGAGCTCCATTTCACTTCTGCGTCGTTCGTCCTCTGCTTTTTTACGTTCAGTGACGTCGATCACAGTTCCCACAAATTCAAGCAGATCGCCGGACGTACTTAGAACAGGATGACCTACAACGTGAATGTCCCTTACGGGGCCGTCAGGATGCACGATGCGATAGTCCGCCTCCCACTCTGCTTTCTCGCGGATTGCCGTCTCGATTATTTCCCTCAAGCCGGGTTGATCGTCGGGATGAATCCGCTGAAAGAATTGTTCGAATCGCGGCAAACCATCCTGTGAATCGAAACTCAGCACACGGTAGCATTCCTCCGACCAGTACCTGATATCGTCGTCTGGACTCCATGCCCAACTTCCTGTCTGACTGAGTCTCTGCGCCTCCGCTAAGTATGATTCGCTCCTTCGGATCTTTTCCTCGGCGCTCTTTTGCTCGCTCAAGTCGAGGACGAATACGACGCCCTCGTTCGGACTTTGCATCCGCGCGCCTCCAACCAGCACGGGCACGCGGCTGCCGTCTTTCCGGAAATATTCCTTCTCGTATGCTTGAAAAACCCCAGTTGCCAGGAACTCAGCCATGGAACGTTCGTCGCGCTCGCGCCATTCGGCCGGTGTTATATCCGCCCATCGCAATCGACCCGAGGCGAGATCCTGACGGTTGTATTGCAGCAGTTGTAGAAATGCCTGGTTGGCCTCGACTATCCCACCCTCCACAGTCGCGAAGAAGATTCCCAGAATGCCGGCTTCGACCAGGCGCCGGACCCTTTCCTCGTTGGTTTTGCGTTCCGTGATGTCGGTCACCGCTCCCACGAACTCGACGTCACCCACATTCTCTTCCGAAGGCTGAGCGGTCACTCGGACATGCTTAACGGAACCGCCAGGCATCTGTAGCCGATGCTCAAAATCAAAACCCTCGCCGTTGCGCAATGCCCCGTCGATTTGCTGTTGCACCAAATCGTGGTCTTCGCGATGAACTCGAGAGAGAATGAATTCGATTGTCGGTTTCGAACTTGGATCACACTCGAAGATACGGAAAGTCTCGTCGGACCAAAAGATCTCACCACTGGAAACCCTCCACCCGAAGCTACCCGTATGACTAAGTCTTTGGGCTTCGGCGAGATATGCTTCGCTTCGCCGGATGGCTTCTTCCGCACGCTTATGTTCGGTGATGTCGATCACCGTCCCTACCATTTCGCGCAGGTCCCCGCGTGTGTCGAAGACCGCATGACCCGTGGACCGGATATTCCTGATTCCCGTGATGGGATGAACGATACGCATGTCTACTTCGAGATCCGCCTTGTCGCGGATGGCTCTGTCGAGCTGCTCTCGCATCGCGGCCCGGTCGTCCGGATGGATCCGCTGAAAAATTGTTGCGAGTGACGGTAGTGGCTCAGTGGGGTCGAAACCCAAAACGCGATAACACTCCTCCGACCAGTATCGAGGCTCACCGGTTGCAGCGTTCGCCCAACTACCGGTGTGGCTCAGGTTTTGTGCTTCCGCCAAATACGCCTGACTGATTCGGAGGGCTTCTTCCGCAGTCTTGCGCTCGTTGATATCCAAGCTTGATCCATACCACTTGACGATGTTGCCATTTGCATCGTGAAGGGGCACTTTCCGGTGGAACATCCAGCGGTAATCTCCATTCGCCCTGCGGACGCGCGTTTCATACTCGAAAATTTCCCCTGTTGCGAGGCAGGCTCGCCAATTGGTCAAGATCCCTTCAACATCCTCCGGGTGAATGAAGGCTATCCAATTCCACCCGGCCACTTCGTCCAGAGTCACACCGAGGTACTCCAGCCAGCGTTTATTGAAGTATTCGACGTGACCGTCGGGTCTGGCGGTGTGAATGAGCGCAGGGATCGAGTCGACCAGGAGTTGGGCATTCAAACGCTCGGATCCCTGTCCTGAGGAGGCCATGGCGGGCATGATACACCCGACGAATCCACATATCGACAAGAGTGAGAGCATTGCGACGATGCTCCCCAAGAATTGTTCAACTGCTCGCCAATTGTCGAAATTTCGGCGTTGAGTCGTTGGTGCAAAAGTCGCGTTTTCAACTACTTACAAATGGAGCGCCAATTGCTATTTAGCTCCGCGACTACAGCGAGGGAGCAGATGCTGAGGATCACCAGAAAGGCAAACGGGGAAGTGGTCTTTAAGGTCAGCGGTCAACTAACCGCTGAAAACGTGGGGGAGATGGAGACACTCATTGCGGCAGAAACAAATGGCCGACGAATTGTCTTGGACTGTACAGATCTGAGGTCGGTAGATGGCGAGTCCGTCAAATTTCTGGAGAAGTGGGAGGCCGACTCAATCAAGCTGAAGAACTGCGGCCTTTACATCCGAGAGTGGATCAGGAGAGAGCGGCTGGAAAGAGAATCAGACCAGAGTTCGAATAAATGAGCAACAAACGGGTCCCGCTGAGTTGAGCTTGTGTAGTCGAAGGAGCAATTATGGTGACAGCAACACAATCGACCCATAAAAAGGAACGCGGTCCGCAACTGGGAAAACGGGCGGATCAGGTGCTCTCCCGGTTCTTGGACGCGGGAAGACGCAGTGCTACAGCTTGCCAGTTTGAGCATGCGACGCGAGAGAAAATCGTCGGGCAAAACGAGGCCGTGCAAGCGCTTGTTGATATCTATCAAGTGTTCTGCGCCGGTCTGCATTCTCCCGGACGCCCCGTGGGGAATCTGCTGTTTCTGGGACCCACCGGTTCAGGGAAAACGCGCACCGTGGAAGCCGCGGCCGAAATTCTGTTCGGAGACAGCCGAGCTGTAATCAAAGTGGATTGCGCCGAATTCCAGCACTCCCACGAAATTGCCAAGTTGATTGGATCGCCTCCCGGCTATCTCGGCCACCGTGAAACGCATCCGCTAATCACCCAAGAGGCTTTGGCAGCAAGTCATCGCAGTGAGCTGAAGCTGAGTTTTCTGCTGTTCGACGAGATTGAGAAAGCGAGCGACTCGCTATGGCAGCTGCTGTTAGGAATGCTGGATAAAGCGACGCTTACACTGGGCGACAACCGGAAGGTGGATTTGTCACAGACCGTGATCTTCCTGACCTCGAACCTAGGGGGCAGCCAGATCGCCGATCTGATGCACGGGTGCATGGGGTTCATCCAACCGAAGGACAAGGCGACAACCGGATTGCACGAGAAAGTGCAGAGGACCGCGGTGGAAGCGGCGAGGCGGAACTTCTCGCCAGAGTTCATGAATCGCCTGGACAAAGTCGTGGTGTTCCGTCCCCTGAAGCGCGAGGAACTGGATGTAGTGCTGGAGATCGAACTCAGGCAAGTACAGAAGCGGGTGCTGGACTCGACGACGCGTCCCTTCTTGTTTCGAATCACAAGCGAAGGCCGGGAGTTCCTCCTGGAAAAGGGAACCGACCAAAGGTACGGAGCCCGCCACCTGAAGCGCGCCATTGAACGTTACGTGGTGTACCCAATAGCCAGACTACTGGCGACCGCACAAGTGCATCAGGGCGATGCGCTGGTTGTCGATCACAATCTTGGCGAAGAGGGGCTTGTTTTCTTAAGAGACACGGAAAACCGGTCTTCCGATCTTCCCTTACCAAACTCAGGACAGCTGATGACTGCGGAAGCTTTAGTTTAAGTGGCATCCACAATTCACTAGAGATGCCGGGGTTGCAACGATGAAAGACAGGAGCACAGCATGAGCGCAGCAGCAGATTCAGTCATGGAGCTTATACGGTACCCAGAAAGCTCACCGATAAATGCCGCCTATCGTGCTGATGAACGGACGGCGCGCAAGTTAGAGCGCACGGACTCCTCGTTCCTAGATACGATCGTAGGGCGCCGCGGCAGCCTGCGCTCCATTCTCAGCCAGGTGGATGCGGTCGCAAGCACCAATACAACCGTCTTGATTACCGGAGAGACCGGCACCGGCAAGGAAGTCATCGCGCGAGCGATTCACGAGCTGAGCCCCCGCCGAAACCGAAATCTGGTTAAGGTGAACTGCGCCGCCATGCCTGCTGGCCTCCTCGAAAGCGAGCTCTTCGGACATGAACGCGGAGCCTTTACCGGCGCTATCAATTCTCATGTCGGCCGGTTCGCGTTGGCGGATCGTGGCACTCTGTTCCTCGATGAAATTGGAGACATGCCGCTTGAACTTCAGCCTAAGCTCCTGCGTGTGCTCCAGGAGCGCGAGTTCGAGGCAGTCGGCAGCACGCGGACAACGCGAGTCGATGTTCGCATTGTTGCTGCGACCAACCAAGACTTGAAGCGAATGGCTCAGGATCGTGAATTCCGCGAAGATTTGTACTACCGGTTGAACGTTTTCCCGATTTATCTGCCGCCACTGCGCGAAAGGAAAGCCGATATTCCCGAGCTCGTGAAATATTTCGTTCAAGAGTTCGCTGTTTCGATGCACAAATCGATCGAATCGATTCCTCAGGAAACCATGCGCTCGCTGGTCCGTCACCACTGGCCCGGCAATATTCGAGAGCTCCAAAATTACATCGCGCGCGGCGTCATACTCTCCAATGATGGCGTCTTCGAACCAGCGCCTCTCGATAGTTATCAGCCGCCGGAGCCCGAGATTGCAAACCCCACCCTCGAAGACAAGGTGCGCAGAGAAATTCTCGCTGCTTGCCAGCGCGCCAATTGGAAGCTCGGAGGTCCACGAGGCGCAGCTGCCAGACTTGGCTTGAAGCGCACCACTCTGTTTTACAAAATGAAGCGCCTTGGTATTACGGCGCCAGCAGACCATTCACAGGATTAAGTCGAGAATCATGCGACATGAAAAGCCATTGCTCGCCATGGCTTTTAAGAATCCCAGTTCGGGAAATAGAACCCAAACGATGGCGCTTTGTGAGATCTTGTTGATGCTCGGCGCGAATGTCCGTGAGGGTCGTAACTCCCGCGCACGTGAAGCTCTTTTGGCTTGCATCGACGGTGATCATGACTCAACTCCTTGCAACCTCCGGAGTGCCTTACGTTTCAATACCTCGGACGACGAAGCGGACGCCCTGCGAATGGGAGTCACCAGAGCCCGCGCCGTCCGATCCAAGAGCTTGCGTCTTGCGTGAAAGAGCCGCGCCTTGAAGGTCCCATATGAAACACCGAGCATGGCGCAAGCTTCTGCTCCTGATAAGTCGTCGTAAAAAGCCATCGTGAATGCCTGTCGAAGCGTGGGTTTCAGCTTTTCCAGCTTCTCGTCGATGAATTGAAGAGTCTCGCGTTCCGCGTGAATCATTTCCGGATCCGGTTGCGAGTCTGGGATATTCTCCGTCCAACTGTCGTCATGCGAGACACCGCTTTCGGAAAGCGACCTGACCGCGGAACGTTTGCGTTTCCGCTGCATCATCAAAGCAGCATTCAGTACGATACGCGTCAACCAAGTCCTGAGCGCAGACCGCCCCTCGAAACTGCGCAAGTGGCGATACGCCGAAAGAAACGCCTCTTGCACCGCGTCTTCCGCGTCTTCTTTATTCCGTAGAATGGAGTATGCAATCGCTAGGAATCTCTTGCGCGATGCGACAAACATCTCCTCCAAAGCGTCCTTTCGTAGGACCTCCTCTCGTGACTCGACCAGTTTGCGGACTTCGTAGCTTGCCGTCTTAGAATTGGCTGTGCGCACCTTCTTTTTTGGTGTCTGGAATACGGGCAAAGGCTTCCGGGCGGCAGCTTCGTAGCTTAGCCCTCTGGAACTTGCGGTTCCCAATGCGTAGGTCACTTGCGATCTCCGTTCCTTCACTTGCTTCGTCATGCAAATGTATGCCCATGGCGGACTTCGCCAAGCGCTGCAGCTAGGTATCTTGTTTTCAACGGAAAGAAGAAATGCCGGAGGTCAGCGCGAAGACGCGAGATTTTTTCAGGTCGTTATTTAAGCCAGAAAATTGACGGTAGCGTCGACGTTGTGACCGGGGCGCAGGCCCAATAGCGTCCAAGCTGAGGTTTGGTTTTTGAACCGACCTACTCTCGCATCCGCTGCCGCTCTGCGACAGATCTTCGACAATTTCGTCAATCAAGAGACGCACCAACGCCCGCGGCGACTGGTCACTGTTTGTTTTTCATCCGTAAGACGCTCAATCAACGCAGTTTGTGGCTTCGCGCTCCGACGAAACCGCTTGGAGACTGCATTGCATGGTACGGGTGTGCAGACGATCTTGGTCTGCAACTGCTTTTGCTGTCACCAACCGCTGCTTCACCCGAAGTCTTAGTGGGGATGCTTGATGAGGATCGTCGAGACAATGCAAAAGACGGATTGGCAAGCGATCGTCAGCCGAGTTACGGCGGTTGTCCTTCTCCTCGCCGGCGTGCTTCTCGCCGCAGGATTGTGCACCGCAACTCCGCAGGACAACTCCGTTCCCAGCATCTTCGATTCGCACTCCACGCCAGCAGATTCGATCCGTCATCTCTCTATCTTCGTCCTCAGCGTCACCGGACTGATTTTTATTGTGGTTTTCAGTTTACTAAGTTACGTGGTCGTGAGATTCCGGAGCCGAGCGGCGGACACAGAGCGCGAGCCTGCGCAAGTGTATGGAAGCACACAGATTGAACTCGCCTGGACCATCATCCCGATTCTGATCGTTATTGTCCTTTTTCTCGCGACGGCGAGAGTGATTCACGCAATCCAGGACGCACCCAAGCCCGCTGAGGCGGTGGATGTAACCGCAATCGGACACCAGTTTTGGTGGGAATTTCGCTATCCCGCGCTCGGCGTTGTCACCGCGAACGAACTCCATGTTCCCGTGAGCGATCCATCTCGTCCCACACCGACCTTTTTGAGATTGCTTTCCACCGATACCGATCACAGTTTCTGGATACCTCAGCTTGCAGGAAAGACAGACTTGATTCCGAATCGCGTGAACGAAACGTGGCTCAAAAAGGTCGGTGCCGGCTTGTTTCTTGGCCAATGCGCGCAATACTGCGGTACGCAGCACGCGAAGATGCTATTGCGCGTGTACGTAGATAGTCCGGAGGACTTCAAGGTCTGGGTACGCGGACAACAACAGCCGGCGAGTGAAGATGAAAAAGAAGCCGCGGGAAGACGCGTCTTCGAGAGAACCGCGTGCCTGAACTGCCATGCCATCAACGGCACAAACGGCACCGGGCGTTTTGGCCCGGACCTGACCCACCTGATGAGCCGCCGCACGATTGCGTCAGGCGCAGCGGAGAACAACACGCAAAATCTTCGGTTGTGGATTCGAAACCCGGATTCCATCAAGCCGGGATCCCTTATGCCAGCAATGAAGTTGAACGACACCGAGCTGGATGCGCTCGTGCACTATCTCGAAACACTGCAATAGAGAAAGAGAGCGGAAGATCAGCAATGTCGTCGGATGCCATAGCTATTCAAACCGCAGAAGCTGAGGGCCGGCCATGGGTTGCAACGCTCCACGAATGGGTGACCACGGTCGATCATAAGCGCCTGGGCGTTTTGTATGTCCTCTATGCCCTACTCTTTCTCGTCATTGGCGGTATCGAAGCAACCATCATTCGCGTCCAGCTGATGCGCCCGCACAACGATTTTGTATCTCCGCAAGTGTTCAATCGCATGTTCACCATGCACGGCACAACCATGATTTTCTTTGTGGCCATGCCCGTACTGTTCGGTTTTGCCAACTATCTCGTGCCATTGATGATCGGCGCGCGAGACATGGCGTTTCCGCGCCTGAATGCCTTCAGCTTTTGGCTGACAGCTTTTGGCGGATTGCTGCTCTACTTTAGTTTGCTGGGTGGGAACGGGCTCTACGGTGCCGGTAACGCGCCGGACGTGGGCTGGTGGGCGTACGCCCCTTTGGCCTCGCGCGCGTTTTCGCCGGGCCACAGCTCGGATTACTGGACGATCGCTCTGCTGGCCTCGGGTTTCGGTAGCATCGCCACTGCCATCAACATCATCGCCACGATTATTTCCATGCGGTGTCCAGGCATGACGCTAAGCCGTATGCCGCTGTTGGCATGGCTGAACTTGGTGATGTCGGGGATGGTTTTGCTGGCGATTTCGCCTCTATCCGCAGCTCAAATCATGCTGCTCGTAGATCGCTATCTTGGCGGTCATTTTTTCGACACGCAGGCCGGAGGTTCCGCCACCCTGTGGATGCACTTCTTTTGGATATTTGGGCATCCCGAGGTCTACGTCCTGATCATTCCCTGCTTTGCATTCGTCTCCGAAATTGTTCCGGTGTTTTCGCGCAAGCCGATTTTCGGATACCCCGTCATGGTGGGCGCCACCGTTTGCATCGCATTTGTGAGCATGAGTGTTTGGGCACACCACATGTTCACAATCGGAATGAATTCCTACGCCAACAGCTTTTTCACGATAACGACGATGGCCGTGGGCGTGCCGACCGGAATCAAAATTTTCAACTGGCTGGGCACGATGTGGGGAGGCAAGATTCAGTTCAGGACGCCAATGCTCTTCTGCATTGGTTTTCTTTTCCAGTTCTTGATTGCCGGTCTCACCGGCATCATGTTGGCTTCATCGCCTTTCGACTGGCAACTCGGCGGCTCGTACTTTGTCGTCGCCCACTTTCACTACGTAATAGTCGGCGGAATTCTGTTCGCTCTCTTTGGTGCGTTTTACTATTGGTACCCAAAAATCACCGGGCGAATGCTAAATGAAGGCCTGGGCAAGCTTCATTTCTGGCTGTTTGTGATTGGGTTCCATCTCACCTTTGATCTGATGCATATTCCCGGCTTGCTTGGGATGCCGCGGCGCATTTACACCTATGAGCCCGGGCGCGGATGGGACACCTTGAACTTTCTGGTGACCATCGGTGCTTTCGTCCAGGGGATTGCCACGCTGGTATTTGTCGCGAACTTGGTCATTTCTTACTTCAAGGGAACAAAAGCTGGAAGTGATCCCTGGGATGCTTGGACTCTGGAGTGGTCCGTAAGTTCGCCACCTCCCACCTATAACTTCGCTTCGATCCCTCAAGTTTCGAGCCGCAGACCGTTGTGGGATCTCAAACACCCCGAAGATCCGGACAGCCAATATGAATAAGGAAATCGATCAATGAGCACAATCGCGATCGCGTTCCCGGAAACATCTGCAGCTGGGAAGCTTTCCTATCGCGGAAGGGTCGGTATGGCATCTCTCATTATTGCCGAGTCGGCCATCTTCACGATTTTCGTGGTGGCCTATCTGTTCTACGTCGGAAAGAGCCTTTCTGGACCGACTCCGCGCGAAGTCCTGGAAACCCCGATCTTCTACACAATCTGTCTGCTCTCCAGCAGCCTAACGATCCACCTCGCGGGAAAGCTGCTCGAACGCGGCCGGCGGGTAGCATTTCTCGCGTTGTGGCTGCTCACACTAATACTTGGTGCCCTCTTTCTCTACGGCACCGAGCAGGAATGGCACCGCTTGATCTACGAGCGCGGGCTGACCATCTCGACGAATCTCTTTGGAACAACGTACTACTCCCTGGTTGGCCTGCATGCTTTTCACGTTACGGCTGGGCTGACCATGATCACCGTCGTGCTGTTATTCGGGCTCGCAGGTCGCGTTGGGCCGGAGCAGGCTGGTCGCGTCGGGGTACTGTCCCTGTACTGGCATTTCGTAGATGCCGTGTGGGTCGTTGTTTTCACTGTTGTCTATGTTCTCGGTCGCTGAGGAAGACGAATGGCAACGCTGGCACCCATAGAAGAACGAGAGCACAACCCCCGCGCTCCGGTTGAAATCGAGGTACCGGCATCAACCGCGTGGCCCGTTGTTTTGGCTTTCGGCTTCATCTTAATGTTCGCGGGCCTTCTTACGAGTGTTTCAGTCAGCGCCCTCGGTCTTGTCCTGAGTGTTGCCGGTTGCGTTGGGTGGTTCCGCGAACTATTTCCTCGCGAGCACGAAGAAACCGTGCCAGTCGTGTTCGAAGATCACCGCCTGACAACAAAGCGCCGCGTTGTCGAGCGCGTGCCCATCGCGCCCGAACTCGTCCGTGCGTGGCTTCCCCTGAAAACCTACCCGATATCGGCTGGCATCAAGGGTGGCATCGCCGGGGCAGTAGCAATGGCCGTACTGGCCTGCGCTTACGGAGTGCTCAAAGCCGGAAGCATCTGGTATCCCATCAACCTCCTTGCCGCTACTATTTATGCGCAATCGCTTATCCTCGACTCCCCACAACTGAATACGTTTCATTCGGACAGCTTCGCGATTGCACTCCTCCTGCACGGTATCGGATCCATTTTCGTGGGAATTCTCTATGGCGCGATGCTTCCCATGTTCCCACGGCGGCCGATGGTGCTCGGAGGGCTAATTGCCCCGGCTCTGTGGTCGGGACTGCTGTACTCGATCATGCAGCTTCTCAATCCTTTGCTTGCCAGCCACATCAACTGGTTCTGGTTTATCGCATCACAAATCGCTTTCGGAGTTGTAGCAGGTGCCGTCGTCGTGCGGCAGCAAAGCGTCTCGACTCGCGAGAATCTTCCGTTCGTCCTGCGCGCGGGAATTGAAGCTCCTGGAACAGTGCCACAGCGTAAAAGCGAGGAAAAGCGGCCGTGAGAGCATTCCAGCATCTTTGTATCCTTGCGGTCCTCGCTGCGATTTTCCTTGCAGGATGCGGCGCGCCACATGGGCAGCCTCGTAGCGGTTCCGAAGTTCTGGCACCGAACGAAGTCCTGGAGTTTGGCCCTCTCTTCTCGGAAAACTGCACCGCCTGTCACGGTCCGGAAGGACGGGGAGGGGCTGCGATCGCGCTTGCCAATCCTGTTTATCTGGCGATCGCTAATGATGCTTCTATCCGCAAAGTTGTCGCCCAAGGCATTCCTGGAACCGCGATGCCGGCCTTCGCCCAAAGCGCCGGCGGAATGTTAACGGACGCGCAGATCGACGTGATCACCAAGGGAATTCGTTTGCGTTGGAATCGACGGGGAATTCTCGACGCGGCGTCCGCTCCCCCTTATACGCCTAAATTGAGTGGAGACGCGCAACATGGCGAAGCCGCATACAAAACTTTTTGCGAATCTTGCCACGGCCCCGCCGGTCGCGGCGGACAAAAGGCTAGCGTCATCTCTAACGGTTCCTATCTCGCGCTCGTCAGCGATCAGAGTTTGCGCACGGTCGTAATCGCTGGTCGCCCTGAACTGGGAGCGCCCGACTGGCGCGGAAACTTGCCCGGCAGGCCGATGTCCGATCAGGAAATCACTGACGTAGTCGCGTGGCTTGCGTCACAACGGGTTTCGAACCCGGGCCAGCCATACTCTGTTTCCAATAACACTCAGCCACAGGAGTCTGAAAGTGCCAAACGAAAATAGCATTTCCCGGCGTGGACTGCTCATGAAGCTGGGAATTCTCTTTAATGGATTAGTGGCGACTGCTCTTGCCGTACCCGTCGTACGATTTCTTCTCGCGTCGGTTACGCGAGGGCACGCAGGAGCTTACCTTTCCTGGGTGCCACTCGGTCGCGTCAGCGAATTCCCGGAAGGCGAGACTCGTCTAGCCACATTTCGAAACCCCTATGTGACCCCGACCGACGGCAAGACCGTAGACACCGCTTGCTGGGTGCGCCGCATTGGCGGAGAACAGTTCCAGATATTTGCGGTTAACTGCGCGCACCTGGGCTGCCCGGTCCGGTGGTTTCCGCAGTCCGAACTATTCATGTGCCCGTGCCACGGTGGCGCGTACTACCAGGACGGCTCGCGCGCGTCCGGTCCGCCGGAGCGTGGTTTGTTCGAGTATCCCCATAGAGTCGAAGACGGCCTTGTCACGATTCAGGCCGGTGAATTGCCCACACCGGGACCGAGCGCGGCTCTGCTCGGAAAGAAACCGCCATGCGCTTCTTAGCCCAGATTGGCGAATGGTTCGATCGTCGTTTGCAACTCGCAGATCCGATTCGCGAAGTTGCCGAGCACCCCGTGCCGCGAAACACCGCAAGTTGGTGGTACGCCTTCGGCAGCGCTGCGCTCACCGTATTCCTTTTGCAACTGGTGACGGGCATTCTTCTCGCGCTCATCTACGTTCCATCAGCTGCCGAAGCCTGGAGCAGTCTACAGGCCCTCAATCACGATATAGCCCTTGGCTGGTTCATTCGTGCACTGCACGGATGGGGCTCGAATTTCATGGTGGCGATCGTTCTTATCCACAAAGTCCAAGTCTTTCTATTCGGCGCTTACAAATTCCCGCGGGAACTTACCTG